>Ga0247734_1002858_pt1 | contig 10764 bp, 4 predicted proteins | sample UWRJL103311B2_FD_180933 | JGI IMG/M metagenome (GOLD analysis project Ga0247734, IMG submission 180933) | Plant litter microbial communities from Arlington Agricultural Research Station in Wisconsin, United States - UWRJ-L103-311B-2 | ecosystem: Environmental > Terrestrial > Plant litter >... | reverse complement strand
CCAGCAGCATTGACAATGATGTGCCAGCATCTGGCTTCAAACGAGAGTTAAGAAGGCAACAAGAAATTAGAGGATTGAAATCCGATGAGCATATACGAACGCGACCCACCACCATGTCGGTACCAGGACTCCCAGAGAGCCTCCCAGAGGATCTCACTCAGAAAAGCGCAATGTCCCCAACTCAGGCAAATTCGGAATCGCTGTATGAGCAATTTCCAATTCACCAGCAGGAGGAGGAAGGAGCCAGAATTGCAAAGCAGCAACACTCCGTTGTCACAGAATCTACAGCGAGAACATATGGCGAAAACGATACCGGCCATGTGAACTTTGACTCATACATGCCTGCTGCAGATGAGCATACAGATGATGCTTCACAAGATGCATCGTTTGCGCCAGAAGTTGAAGATAACCCAGAAAAGTCTTACGAACCGCGGACTCCTGCGCCAGCGGTCAATCCATTTACATACAAAGGCAGCGTCATGAGAGGCCATGAAATGTTTGGTGCCACTCAGCCCTCTTCAATCGGCCGTCAACTCCCCAGTGGGGTATCATCCAGACCTTCACCCGACGTTTACAATGGCTTCACATCCCCGATCAAACAGATGCCGCTGGCTTCATCACCACCTCCATCTTCACCCTTGATACGGCGCAGCGACACTTCACCACTACAATCATCAGTCCGCAACATCCTACGTTCCAAGTCGGTGGAAGAACAATCCCTTCTTGCTCCACTGCAAACACGTACCGAACAAACACAATGTTCAGATGGGGGGCAGAAGCTCAGTAGCTCATTTCCAGCCATGCAACCACGACAATATATCCCAATGAATCAATCACAAGAGCATAGGATCCAGCAGGAATCTTCAATTCCTCATTCAGACCCGGAGGACTTGGATTCGGACTCAGACATAGATATAGATGATATAGCACAGAGAAAACGACTTAGGGAGGCCAAGACACGAAGACAGCTATCGGAAGTATCAATGCAGCGAACCGATGTCGAAGTCCCTTCCACCGGACGTAAAGAACGGCGCCGCAGTATACAGGAAGACTATCTAGCACAGTGTAGCGGCTTAGATGCGATATATACGCAGTCCCAGACGCAGACACAACCTCCAACGCAAGAATTCATCGCAGACTCGCAGACTGTTGAATTGCCTACCTTTTCTACTGCTCAAACGCATGTCCCAGAGTCGGAATCAGAAGGCAGGGTGCCAGCTAGCAAGATTCAGTCTGACGTAGGGTTAATTCCAGAGACGAGCCCGCCATCCAGTGAACACAATGCGCCCATACTTCCTATGGGCGATATCGCCTCTCTTTCTTTTGGTGGCGAAACTCAAGATATCGATGCTCCAGGTTTTACGCAAGATATTGGATTTGAGGAAGTCATGGCTCCATTTTCTTCTCGGGAACCTTCACAATCGCCGCTTATTAGGAGGGAAGTAGTCCCTCCTAAGAATACCGTTCTCGAAGGTAAAGGTCTTCATGACGTAACTAGAGATTCCACTGCGGAACTCTCGCATAAGAATCAGACACATGCCGCTGAAGTTGACTTGCCAGTTACAAATAAACAGCTTTTTGCTGGAAGTATTATAACGGGTGCGGAAGATAAATCAGCGCTTGTTTTAGAAAAACTGCCGACACGCAAGGAGATTAAAGCACCAATCGAGGAAGTGAAGGTCATAAATGCTCCCACATTCCTAGATGGAGTTGCGGTTATTAAGTCTACTGGTCCACCCGAGGATGAACCAACTGTTAACGACGAGGTATCCAATGAAGTTGTCCATGTTAGTGATACACTCCTTTCAATCACAAAATTGCCGGTAGCAGAAAGCACCAAAGTTGTACCATTGAAAAGCTCGCGGAAGGGAAAATTTGGAACACCTGCTTTCCTGCCACCCACTCCTCGACGCTCAGCGAGAGCAAACCCAAAATCCACATCGAGATCTGCAATGCCAGCAAGTCGCTCTTCAAGGCCATCATCAGCTTCATCCACATCATTATCTCCCGTTCCATCATTATTACCTAGCCCTGTTACCAACAGTTCTCCATCTGTAGTCGGTACTACAAAACCCAAGAAAAAGCGTAAGTCTACTATTACTCAAAGTGAGCCAGTATCAACACGAACAAGCAAAAGAAAGCCTGCCCCTACGAGAGATAGCAGTGCCGACCCCTTGGCAGGGCCTACAATTATTTCTGCTGCCATTGAAAATGACGGGATATTTTCTAATATGGCCTTCGCAATATCCTACGTAAAGCAGTCGAAGGAGAAAGACAACATATCTAAAGCCATTTCGGCCAACGGTGGTCAAATATTAGAAGATGGCTTTGGTGTTTTGTTTGAGCCGCTTACGCTTCGCAACCAGGAGACTGATCTTAGTCTGTCGTCTATTGCTCAGTCGATTGGATTTGTTGCTTTAATTGCGGATGAACATTCGCGTAAGGCGAAGTACATTGAGGCGTTAGCCTTGGGACTACCGTGTTTGTCGGGGCGTTGGGTAGAGGTGTGTGCTACTAAAGGGCAGCTCGTTAGCTGGGCTCCGTATCTCCTCTGTGCAGGTCATTCCTCCTTTTTGAATGCATTTCCGTCTCGTATGCTACAGCCGTACTCTGCCGCAAATGCTAAGTTTGTCGAAACATTTGCCCAACGTGAGAGAATGTTGAGTGGGTTGTCAATTCTTCTTGTAACGGGGAAGGGCCACACTGCAGAAGCAAGAAAAGCTTACGTATTCCTGACGCGAATTTTGGGACCCTCTCAATTAGTACAGGTAGTTGATTGCGAGTCGGCCAGAAAGAAGCTTTTAGAATATGAGGAACAAAATCAACCTTGCGACTTCGTCTACGTCGATAATGAAAAGACAGCAGATGTCAGTATCTTCGGCCCAACTAATGGCAGCAAGTCGAAGAAGAGAAAGTCGAGGGCAACAGACATCGCCACTCCAGCGCCAAAACGAATAAGAATGGTAAATGACGAGGTCATTGTACAAAGCCTGATTGTTGGTCAGTTTCTAGAAGAGTATCTATAATTGACTGGCTTGCATAAATAATGAGATTTTGCAAGCATTTGCTGGGGCATCGGGCATAGGGCGTGTGGCTACGGCCTAAAAAGGGTTATGGACATACTTGGCGTTGGAGGCAGAGGATATGTACAATTAAGTGCGAAATAGCATGGCATCTAAATGAACAAAATTCTAATACTGAATCATTTGTGGCATCTTCCTGCTATTCCTCGAGTGCCATGCAGAAATCCAAGTTCCCAAGGCCGACGGGGGCTTGTGCGCTGATGTCACTTCGCATCTCTTGCAATGCAGAGCTGATCTTGCGGGGTACATAACACAATCCGAAGTCGCAAAGGTTTAGTTGAGGGGAGTAGGCAAAATCCTAACTGGAATATGAAAGTTCAATTCTCATCTACACTTAACTCGATTTATTTCACATCCATGGGTTCCCTAGTCCAGGTCACAGAGCTCCTCCTTTTCACCGCTATGCTAGCGACATCCTTCTCCCAGCCACTCCCTCTCTCATGCACATCATCCATCATGACCACCCCCCGCTTCGGCACTGCCAATGCAGTATTCACAGCCTGTTTCAATCTCACAATCCTATCCAAGCCATCCCCCATCTACAACACCCTGGCCGATTTCCCCAATTACCACGCATGGAACTCCTTTGTCTATGATATTGACCTCCCAGCGGGCGTTGAAAGTGTAGATGATGTTTACGTGGAAATGCCAATGACATTCTATACGAGAGGCTTGATTCATGGAGTTAATACGACGAGCGAGGAACGTGTTACAGCATTAGAAGGGGGCCTGGAGAGTCCTTATATTGCGTGGAGATATGACGGAGGGGAGGCGGGAGATTTACTTATGCAGGCGGAGTAGGTTAGCTAGTTGTTTCCCCTTGTGCCTTCGGGGGACAACAGGAAATGGCATCATAAGATGAAGCTAATTTGGGTTACAGGCATGTTAGTCTACTCGTTGAGGTGGAGGGGGGGACCAGATATGTGAGTTGGGAAACATATTACGGCCCTGGTGCACTAGCGGTATTGACTTTGAAGGAGCGGTTGAATACCCAGTTTGAGGTGCAGGTGAGCTGGTATCTCCTCTATATGCTACGGGGCTGGATATAGTAGAAGTCATATTCTTGATTTAATAGAAACATCGGACGTGTTAATATTAGCAGAAACTGACTCTGTGTTGCTAACAGGGCTATGATTTGAGAGATAGAGTATTGAGTCTGGGTGATGGGTGATGGGTGATGGGTGAGTCGAGTATGTAGGTGGAGAAAGATAGGTTCACTTAGGAATTAACATTCGAGGGGTAATATATAGAACACTGAGAGGTCTGTTGCTGTTCTAAGTATTTGACCTAAAAGTCTGAGGTAGAATGAGTAAATCAAATCAGATATGAACATTTTGTCTGTCACATTAAGCCGTGAAACTAGGGAAGCATTTTTAGCCCTAATAATGCTATCACAAGTCTTCGGATCAGTAGCGGCTATCCAGAGTCACTTTTATACTGTCGTAAGATTTATGCATACTATAGTAGAACTCTCTTCATTCTTATGTACTACTTAATATGTGCTGTATGAACTTTGCCATCAAAAAGAGCCTTTGAGGAACAATCCCAACACCATCCAGTTCTCGCACAAAACCACTAGGGTATTTCGCCGCTATAAATTGAGCTGCAAATTGACCTAGCACAGTTTGGTCGACTACTTATCGAGGAAGTAGCTATTGGCGTAAGCCTCAGAATCGTCATCGTAAGAAAACGGATGAGAGCGCAAGTGCTTGTTGCCTTGAAATAAGCTCAGACCAAATTGATAGGGCACTGAGCGAAAGACAAATCGTGTATCCACCCGGCTACGCTCAACGAAGGTTCTTCTAGCCTTAGCTTTCTGCTCCAAAGTTGGTCCATAGATACAATAGTAGCCATCATTATAATTTGCAACCACCGACTTTGCCTTCATGAAGACCTTCAAGCGGCTGAGGCAAGTCTGCTGAACGGGTATGTCATCCTTACTGATATAGATGTAGTTCTGATAGCGTAAAATCGGACGAATACGAACATGAGTGATATATGTATATGAACGACACTCTTGCTGCTGGTTGGTGGAGTCGGAGCCAAATTTTGCACGTTGATGGAAATCGGTGGTAATATCAGAGCTAGAGTTGGAAGCGATAGAGCGGCAGCCGTTACTGGCAATAGTCTGGCGGTTGTTTGTGAGGTTGAGAGATTTCCAACCAGAAATTGAGCCGGGAATGTCATCAGAGTGACTGCCACCGGGTATAATATCTTGATGTGGAGGAGGTGAAGAAGGAGGGCTAGGAGAGAGCAAAGCAATGAAGTCAGGTGCTGCTTCTGAAGATGTTTGGTTCTGCTCTGTTGATCAGCATGGGAAGGTTTGCAATAAAATCTGCTAAGGTTACCTTTGATGAAACGCCACTCTTCTCCGCCATAGACTTGTCCTTTAGGCTGTAGGTATCTAGCTTTGTCTCTGAGACAAGCGCTACCATCCCAAGTCGGGTCGATTCTGGCAGATCTTCCAAGTGTCCTTCCTCTTCCAAGATAACAACGAGACCTTCCTGGAGGCTTTTCTCCTTGATCTGTTTGAGGAGCTCCATAACACTCATGCTAGAGAAGCTGTCAACTACTGGAGTCTTTGGGACATCTACGGATCTCGACGTTGTTTCTGGTGTTGGGGATGCCATGTTTGCGGTCTCGTCGAGTTGTTTGTTGAATAGTTGAAATGTCGCAGGCCTAGGGAAACCGTATATATAAAGACATTTTTAGCTCCTGGTGAATAAAATCGAGAACCTCCTCGCCTCTGCACTCAATCGCAGCCTTGTCAAACTTGGCTGCCGGCTCACGGCGCTAGTCTGGTATTCTGAATAAAATTGCCCACAAAATATATGCAGATTAATATTGGCAGTTGCTGCAGGCTATCTCAGCCTTATACTAGTAAATCCCATACTTAGATACATATAGCATTAGAAGGAATGGTTTCAACAAAAATCGCCTGATGGCGCAAGTGGTATTCACACCTCAACCAAAAAAAAAAGATTTCCGCTAAGTTCCCCTCTCCCCTTCGCGCTTGGACTTTCAGAAACCACTAATTACTTGTCAATAAGTATTGAGAGCAATAGGTACATTAGAAGTTCAACTTCTTGACATGACAAGTCAGAAAAATGTCCTCGGAGGGTCCCTGTGGAGTCACGCGTTCTGCTTGTGACTCTTTATCCCCGAATATGCATTGCATCTCAGCTGGCCTGGATCAATGTATATAAAAATATACTTTAAAAATCCTCTCTTAGAAGAAAATGTGGTTTTACAAGGAATCTCCTCCTATCTCGAAAACTCGGCTTTCGCTAGTCAAGAATAGGGCTCAAGGGGGTTCTGGAGTTTTGCCAGTTTGAACTTTTTATTTGTGTTTTCTTATCCCATTCATTCGCCTCTCACTTTTTATTTCCTCCCTGGAGAGCAGAGGCTCGCTCCCCTTTATCGGGATGGGGGACAGGATGTTGGGAGTGATTAAGCGAGGAACTCAGGGGCAGATCACGTGCATTAGAAGCCCAAATTTGAGACAAGAAAGAGATATAGATAGGCTGGTCCAATTATTGACAGAAGGATTGTATACCAGCAGCAATTCTATAAAGCGCATTTTCTGTATTTTCTTTCTTTTTTAAACAGCGCCCACTGAAGTTTTCACGGAGATACCTTTCTCAATTCCATTTGTGGTGTTTATTTTATAGCCGAGAGGTCGGTCGGGTTACGAAGACAACTCTGGCTTCTAGCTAAATCAAATATTCTTCCCCTGCACGTATATATGCTCCAGTCTTATAGCTTCACATCTTTTAATCTAAGTTATTTGCTTGCGCAATACCGATACAGTTTGATCTACGCAACTCCACCAGGAAACTCTTAGCGATCTCTTCAGGTAAGTCGAAGTATTCCCAAGCCACTTCAGCCTGATATTAGAAACATCTTTACCACACCACGAAGCCTCAATCATTGTCGAGAAGTAGGTCGCGTTGACTTGCCACAATTTGGGCTGAAGCTGTTCAAAATTGCGCGAACAAGACATAAAAGGTAAACTACAAGGCATGACCGTTCCGACACACCTGGTTCTGTTATAACTCTACAATTACCATTGAAGGAAGCTGGTTTTGATGTTTATCGCCTCTAATTCATCAGAATTAGTTTTCACCCTGGCTCAATTGCACTTACCAAAGTCAGCAGCAGAAATAAAGTCGTGAGCGGCAGGCATGTACAATGTCATGTTCACCAAAAGAGACTATTAGACCAAACCTCGCAAGCGTTTGGAAATGTGCAATATGGCGTGATTTAGGATACACCCCTGCCTTCCTAAAATTTCGAGCTATACAATAAAATAACAAAGCCATCAGATTTCTCGAGATTCTGGCCAAGGGACCAGGGGATAACACACTTAGTGGGAAGATAGATCATCAACTCTAGAGTATGGGCAAGCTCAGGAATGATTTTAACATTGCCATGACAATAAAAACAAGTTCTAGGAATAGTTAGAGGATGCAGAGCATGATTTTTCTTGCAAAAGTGGTCACTGGCAGCACCAAAAATTAGAAGGACCGGAAGGCATGGCTTTTTGTATTCATGAAATTTTGATTCATAGTAGTTTGTATCTACGTATCGATCTTCAGGCCATTGATATTACAATCCTCATGCTAAGCGCATCCCAACTCCCCAGATATCAACGCCCAGTAGCCGCCAATAAAAATCCCCAGCAAACCGCATCTCAGGGCGGAGGCATCATACCGAATCCCAGTTCATCTATATACAGTCGCAAATTAACAGAATTAGCCTGTTGCTCAAGACGTGGTTTCATCCACTAAAACCCAGCGCTTGTCAGCTTCCTTTTTGCCAACCCTACTGCCAAAGGTCTCCAATGTGCCTTTGACTTGGGCAGCGGTTCTTTGGGGGAACTTTTTCTTCAACACCTCGATCATACCAACCTTGCTCAAGTCGCTACCCCTCACTTCGTTTCTGAAAAGCTCCATATCTTCTGATGGGAGCAATTTCTTCGGTTTATCTGCCTTTGATTTGTCCTGCTTGCTAGATGATGACAAGCCTGTATTCTGAAGGGTTTGGCCAGGAACTATTGCCTTGGAGCCGGAAATTTTTGCAACGTCGGACGCGACTGTGAAGAATGGTTTCACGGTCTTATTTGTATTGGGGGCATTCATGGATGAGGCTGATGGCTTGAGAGCATCGAGAGGCACCCGGGGAGGTTCCATCTTGGTGGTCTTAGAAGCTGGAGCCCAGTATTCTGTTGAAAATGGATCGATTGACTTAAGTTTGGGATCTGATATGGTTAGTGCGGGTCTTCGGCGAAAAAAGACTAAGGACTCACTCAAAATAATCTCCATTCGATATGCCACCATCTTGACGTGCTTGTTTTTCTTGTGTTGATCTTCCCAGCATAAACCAGTAGAGACAGGTTCGAGATCTCCTTGTACGACGAGACGCTTCGAGTTCACGGCAACATCGCCCTCATCATCCAAAAATCCTTCCATATCATCAACATCGTCGTCAATCTCCTCGTCTTCGCCATCACTGTCCAGATCCTCGTCACCTTCTTCCTCCACCCATTCAGCCTCGCTGTCATAATCATAGTTGGTGTTTGGTAGGTCTCTTCTCATGGGGTTTCTAGCCAACTTCGAAATTCCATTTACGGGTCGACTCGTGTATGTGCCCCTGTATGGTGGCCTCACATCTTCCTGAAACTTTAAAAACTTCATTGGAACCCTCTTGAGAAGCTCGCTTGTTCTCTTTATCTGTGAGTTCTGAGAGTCGGTGGTGAGATCGATTGGACGCGAGGAGTTGCCTGCAAACTCCGCCATAATTTCCCGAACAGGTGTACATCGCTTTCCACGTACGAGAGTATGTTGACTGGGTAAGTGGAATAAGGAGAATGCATCAAAAGAGTGTTGTCGGCCTAGGCTTCGGTCCCCGTTGATATAACTGTCAACAAGTGCTTGAACCGCTGTAGAAGCCTCCTCATCTCGTTCGAATCGATTGATCGGAGCCAAAGAAACGTCTTCCTTACGAAAAAAAGCAGGAAACAGGGTATGGTATGGTAAGGTTTCCGTTTTACTTGGCGCATCGGGAGGCTCACTGAGAGCTATTGTCGAAAGAACTGGGTTTGAGGGTGCTGGGCTCATTGAACGACCCTTTGCGGCACTCTTCTCAGCAGGTGAGGCGGCAGGTTTTCCGAAGAACGAATTGATCGGCTTTTGTTTCTGCTGTTCTTTCTTCTTTTTTTCCTCGGCAAGCTGCTTTTCCTCATCCTTCTTCCGCTTCAATTCTGCCTTCGCAGCTCTCTCAGCTTCAAGTGCTATCCGCTTTTCTTCCTTCTCAGCTTCCTTTTTCTTCCGCTCTGCCTCCTTCGCGAGCTTCTCAGCCTCCTTCTCGATCTCTCGCTTCTTTCGTTCTGCCTCTTTTATAGCACGCTCAGTCTCTCTTTTCTTCTTCTCTGCGTCCTTGGTGGCCTTGTCAGCTTCTTTCTTCTTCCGATCTGCCTCCCTAGCAGCCTCCCTTTCGGCCTTTTCCGAATCTCTGATCTGCTTCAGGATGAGTTCATCTTCTTTTTCCTTGAAAGTGAGCTTCCGCTTCTTGGGTTGTGGCGTGGATGCACCGTTCATTGCAGCAAATGCGGACTTCTGTGTGGTAGGAGGTTGTGAGGGGGGATATATGCCAGGCATAGGTGAGGTTCCGCGAAGTGAAGGCGTCTGTGACTTGGCATCGCTCAATGAAGTTGAGCTGCTTCGTCTGCTTAAGGTGGGATCCGGGTCGTATTCTTGCTTTTCTGTATCTACACTGACGGGTGGTGTGGGCATCATATTGTCTTGCTGTTCCTTTTGATTCGAACCATCCTGAGAGTCAAAGGTACGGACGAACTGGGAGTCTGCAGTGAAGGGCTTTTCGAGGTCTCCAAGCTCTTCATCGATCGAAAAGCTTTCATAGTCTCGTTTGTGAGAGGTGATAGCCTCCTGAGTTGCCATGATTGACGCGTGGTGGGCTTTGGGCGGAGGCGACTTCTGATAAGGTGACGGAGTTGTGGGTTGTAAGGCTTAGATGAAGAAGTAAATAAAACATTCAATCGAGGTCCAATACTAGTTTCTGGACTGCGCTCAGAAGTTCATTCACTCCTATCCTATACAGGTACTGGTTGTTGAGGCTCTTTGAACTTTTGTGGAGTGGTGAAGTCGCGTCACGTCCAAAAGCGCGTTTTCGCTATCAAAACCACTTCGCTTATTTGAATAAGCACGGGACGCCAAGACTGTTGCCTCTTAGCTACCTACCTCTCTATGGACTTCCAAAGTGAATTGCATATCTGGGAATAGATAAGATAGGATACCTTTCAATGTACCTAAGCACCGAGATTATTTTAAAAACACACGCAGCTTCATATTATTTCAGTGAAAAGTGCCTTGGATAGTTTAGTTACGCATTTTCTAGCTCCTTAACACACAAAGCTTTTCTTGAGATAGACATCTGCGAACTCGGACTGGAGCTCTCCTAGATATTCTCAAGCTCGCCTTTGGCTTGTCTCTGTCTGGCCCTTCGCCTTTCTATACTTCTTACTCGTCGCCTTTCTCTCAATTTTCAAGTCCAATTGCGGTATTCTTATCTTTAAAGAAGTCACATTGTCAACTTCCTAGGGGCATACTAGACCCAGCGATTCAGCTCTCAAAGATGCCACAAGAATAAAGGATTCGAAAAT
>Ga0247734_1002857_pt1 | contig 10765 bp, 9 predicted proteins | sample UWRJL103311B2_FD_180933 | JGI IMG/M metagenome (GOLD analysis project Ga0247734, IMG submission 180933) | Plant litter microbial communities from Arlington Agricultural Research Station in Wisconsin, United States - UWRJ-L103-311B-2 | ecosystem: Environmental > Terrestrial > Plant litter >... | reverse complement strand
ACCTTTTCTCAGTTGACTGCAGCGGCGCGACTCTGCCCGACTGAGGATCTGGTGGCGGAGGGGTCTGCTGCCGCAGCTGGACGCCAACTTCGCAGTTCGACCCCTACCTGAAAGTTGGCGCGGTCTGCTTTGGACACCGGAGTCGATCTGTTCAGGGGTCGAGGGGATCTGGCCGGCTTACATTAGGAATTCCGCTTGGGCTTCTCGGGAGACAGCCTAACCAGGACCGAAAAATCCGCTTTCCGTCGTGTCCAAAGCTGTCCGTCAGCCGTCACTGTCCCGGCGGCTAGCCTCGAACCGCCATTTGCGGAACCCCTGTACGGCGATCAGCCCGAACAGAACCGCGCCCGCGACGATCCATAGACGGCCGAAACCGTGCAGGATGTCCCACGCCCGCGACGCGTTCCACAGCATGAAGGGCACTGCCAGCAAGCCGATCGCCAGTGCGCCATAGGTGATCCTGGCAAACGCCAACCGCTTCCGTTCGGCCTTCGACAGGCCGGGGGCGACCGCAATCCGCTCTCTCAGCGCGCGATCCGGAGCCCTGCGGGCCCACATGGTGAACAGCACGAAGGCTAGGACCAGAACGGCAATCCCGCCTACCCCCCAGACCTTGCGATCAGTCCCGGAGGCCCCTTCGTAGAAACCCGTGGCGAACCCGCCGAGGATGATCGTCGCGACCATGGCCCAGCCGCTCAACTTCAGGGCGCGAGAATAGCCGGCGATGAAGTCGGCCTGCTCTTCCGCACTGATCCGGATCGCCGGCCCTGTCTCGTTCTTGCGGTAGAGGAACCCCTGGCCTTCCTGATCGAACTGACGCGCGAACGAGGCCTTCAAACGCTCTGCGCTGCCGGTATGGATCATGGGGCGACGCTATCAGCCCCATCCATGCCGCGAAACGGGCGGAACCTGACGGTCACTAGGCGGCTTCCGCCACCCAGGTGGAGCGGCGCATACAGCTGGCCACCCGGCGCCTCATCCAGCTCCGACTCCACATCCAACGATCGGCGTGGCAGGCTCCAGTCATGATATCGTCCACGCTGTCGAGCCGCATTGCCGACGTGAAGGCGAAGGCGTTTCTCGTCATCGTTGTCGCCTTCAGCTTGACTGCATGCGCCTCGGTCCGGGAGCCATATCCGTTCAACCGTATCAAGCTGGGCATGACCGAAGCGGCCGTCATCGCCACGCTGGGCCCACCCCAATATCCGTGCCCGGATCTGCCGATGGGCGGATATCATTGCGCCGCTTGGGTGTTCGCCAATCCGCGAGGCGGCCTGCCTCACATTCGGTCGCTCGCCTTCGACCCGGACAATCGGTTGTTCGACATCGCCGGCGACGGCATCAACTGCGGGTTCACGCCGCCGCCCGGATTTCTAGAAATGATGAACGCGCCGCCAGAGCACCTCCAAGAAGCCCCGCCGTGATGGCGAAGTATCAGATGCCTAAAAAGGCGGGCGCAGCGGCCCAACAGAGGCTTCGGTCCATTCCGCTGGCGAGCTGGCGTACGCGCCGCCGGCGGAACAGTCGGCAACGGCGCTCCTATCGAAAATCTTGGTCATCCCAGGTCCTCGGGCCGCCGCAGCGGAGACCGCGCGGATGCCGAAGAAGACCTCGACAGGCTCGACCGGGCTTGGCGGTTCTGGGTTAGGTTTGTCGGATTTCGCCGCCGCGGCATGGCCGATCCGGCGACAGGTCAGGTCATTGCGTTCGGAAGGCCACCAGCCTTCCGGATAAGGGCTTATCAGAGCAGCCCATGAACCGGACTGTATGGAACTACGGCCGCAGGGCATTTTCACGTCCCGCGCAAGGCCGCTCTTATCGCCGCCGGCCCGGACAATCGGGTGGCCCGCCTTGGGCGAGCTCGTGCGCAGTGATCCGCTCGCCGTTTCGCGCGGCGGTTGCCGCTCTACCGGGTGAGATAGGCGCGAGTTAGTGTCCGCACTTGCAACAGGCGAGCGCCGGCGGTGATGTAAAGATGCCCGTCCGGACCGAATACACAGTTGGCTGCGGCGCCGGCGGTGTCGATCCTGCCGAGGAGGACCCCCGCCGATGTGAGAATGCTGATACCTCCGGGGCCCGTCACGAAGATATTTCCCTCAGCATCGATCGCCATACCATCCGGCAAACCGGGATTGTCCGGCCTGACGTCGCCCGTGAAGTCGTGCAGGACACGCCCTTTCGATACCTCGCCACGAGCGCTGAGGTCGTAGGCCAGGAGAACGGCCCGCGCTGGATCCGACTGAGCGACGTAGAGCGTCTGCTCGTCCGGAGACAGGGTGACGCCGTTCGGGAACGTCAGGTCTTCAACCAACAAGGTGACCGATCCATCGGGATCCAGTCGGTAGACCCCGTTGTGCGCCAGTTCCTTGTCCGGCGACTGATCCATGTCCTTGAGACCATAAGGCGGGTCCGTGAAATAGATGGATCCATCGGCCGCCTGGACGAGATCGTTGGGGGAGTTGAACCGGCGGCCCTCGTAATGGGTCGCTAGCAAGGTCTTCTGGCGGGTGACCAGGTCGACCCGTGCGATGGCCCGGTTGCCGTGATCCGCCATCAGAATAGACCCGGCAGGTCCCGCGATCAGACCATTTGAACCCGGCTCGCGAAACCTCGAGGCGTCCGGGCCGGCGTAACCCGATGGATCGAGAAACACCGATGCACCTTCGCCCTCGGACCAGCGATAGATGCGGTTCTCAGGAACGTCGCTGAACAGCAGAAAACCGCCTTCGGAGATCCAGACTGGTCCCTCGCTCCACGTGTAGCCTGTCGCCAGCTGCTCGATACGGGCGCCGGGCGCGATCAGTCGATCGAGAGCGGGGTTAAACCTCAAGACCTGTCCGACCGACGGATAGTCTTGGGCGGTGACGGCAGAGGCCAGGCTTTGCGAGGCTGTGGCGGATAGGGCGGCACAGGCCGCGATGACAAGACGACGCGACGGGTTCAAGTTGCGGGCTCCTCGGTAGACGGCGTCGGAATGGCTGCGCCCGGGATATCGGTTACGCCGTCAGACGTGATGCTGAAAGTCGAGCGCGCTCGAATGTCCGCGGAGGACGCTCCGACCATGATCTGGATGTCACCGGACTGGATCCGCCACCGCCCATTGTCCCAGAACGCCAGTTGCGCCGCGCTCAGTGTGAACCGGACATGTTTGGCCTGGCCCGGGGCAAGGGCGATGCGCCTGAAGCCGCGAAGCTCCTGTACCGGTCGGGAGACCGCGGCGACGGGGTCTCTGACATAGAGTTGGACCACCTCGTCCGCAGCGATGGGCGAGGTGTTGCGAACCGTCACGCTCACCTCAACCTTGCCATCGGCGCTGATCGCCGACCGGTCCAGCGCCAGATCGCTGTACTCGAACCGGGCGTAGCTAAGGCCGTGACCGAAGGGGAACAGGGGCGTGATGGGCTGGTCGCGGTAGCGGGCCGTGTCGCGCGAAAGATCCTCCGAGGCAGGCCGTCCGGTGGGAAGGTGTGCGTAGGTGGCGGGTGAGGCGCCGCTGGCGCGTGGGAAGGCGATCGGCAGACGACCAGCGGGTGACACGCGGCCGGAAAGGACATCGGCAATGGCGGGTCCCGCCTCGACCCCGAGATACCAGGTTTCCAGGATCGCCGGCGCGCGTCGGGTCAGGTCCGAAATCGCCAGCGGGCGACCGTTCATCAGGATGACTACGACAGGTTTGCCGGAATCCAGCACGGCTGATGCCAGGGCGTCCTGAGCCGCGCTGAGCCCCATGTCGGTATAGCTGCGCGCTTCACCCGAGCGGTCGAAATGCTCGCCCACCACCAAAACGACGAGATCGGCGGCCTGGGCCACCTCGACAGCGTCGGCAAGCGCCTGTGCGTCCGAGATCTCCTGCACCGCCTGGGCGCCCTCTCCAGATGCTGTCACCGCGATCGTCTGAGCCGCCTCAGGGCGATATCCCCGGGAGTAGATGATCGTCGCCTGGGGAAAGGCCTCTTCGAGCGCTGGGATCAGTGGCCTGACGTCCTCCATCCGTCCCTGCGCGCGCCAGCTGCCGAGCAAGGAGTTGGCGTCCTCGGCTAGCGCGCCGATGACTGCAATCTGAGAGGCTGAGGCAGCGATCGGCAGCAGGTCCGCATCATTTTTCAACAGAACGATTGAACGGCTGGCGGCCTCGCGGGCGAGCGCCCGATGGTCCGACGTCAACATCGCTGTCGCTTCTCGCGCAAGGTCGGTTCGGCCATAAGGGTGCTCGAACAGACCTAAACGCTCTTTGGCCGTCAGCACTGCGACGACCGCCTGGTCCAGCAAGGGCAGCAAGGCGGGATCAGCCTCGATCGCTCCCTTCAACTCGGCCGCGTAGAGACTGCCCGCCATATCCATGTCGACGCCGCCACGCAAGGCGAGAGCCCCTGCCTCCTGCGCGGAACCAGCAACGCCGTGGTTCAAGAGCTCCGGAATGGCGTTCCAGTCGCTGACGATGAGGCCGTCATAACCCCATTGATCCCGGAGGACGCCGCGCACCAGCGCCGGATGCGCCGTCAAGGGAATGCCAGCGATGTCGTTGAACGCGGTCATCATCGATCCGACGCCAGCCTTCGCCGCTGCATAGAAGGGCGGCAGATAGACCTCGTGCAGGGTCCGGTCGGAGACATCGGCGCTGTCGTAGTCCCGCCCGCCCTGCGCCGCGCCATAGCCAACGAAATGTTTGGCGGTGGCGAGAAGCGTGTCGGAATCGGACAGGGTTTGACCCTGATAACCGCGGACCTGGGCCGCCGCGATCAGGGATCCGAGATAAGGATCCTCACCGGCTCCCTCCACGACGCGGCCCCAGCGGGCATCACGGGCGATGTCGACCATGGGCGAAAAGGTCCAGTTCAACCCGGCGGCGGACGCCTCGGACGCTGCGACACGAGCGGTCCGCTCAACAAGGTCCGGGTCCCAGCTGGCGGCCAGAGCAAGCGGGACTGGAAAGAGGGTGCGATAACCGTGGACGACATCCATCCCGAACAACAGCGGCACGCCCAGTCGCGATTGCTCGACAGCGATGGTTTGCAGGTCCCGGATCTGCGCGGCGCCGGCGACGTGCAGGAAGGAGCCGATCTCGCCGCGTCGCACACGCTCAAGCGCCGCCGCGTCGAGCCGCGAGTTGAGAGCGCGCTGTCGCCCGCCCGGCACCTGGTTCAGCTGCCCGATTTTCTCTTCGACGGTCATGCGTCCGAGCAGGTCGCGCACGCGGGGCGACATGCCTGCGTCGGACTGAGCAGCGGCGGCGCTCACCATCGCCAGGGAAAGCCAGGCGAGGGATAGAAGGAGGAGACGGAGTGATTTGAACACGCAGACGTTCCGACAACGTTGTCAACGACGAGGGATTACCCGTAAACCAATCCTTCGACCGTCGTAAAGCAGCGTTCAACAGAGCGGGACGTCAGGTCGCAAGGCGCGTGGGAGGCGCTTAAGAGATGACCCAGGAGATTGGAGCCGCGACACTGGCGCGGACCACCAAGCGGTTGATGCCGCTCTTTGGCGTCATGTATCTGATCGCCTACATCGATCGCCAAAACGTTTCCTACGCCAAGCTGCAGATGGCCCAGGCCTTGGGGATGAGCGAGGCTGTATACGGCCTCGGCGCGGCTCTTTTTTTCGTCGGCTATTTCCTGTTCGAGGCCCCCGCCAACATGGTGCTGGCCAAGGTGGGCGCGCGGGTCTGGTTCACCCGGATCATGGCGACCTGGGGTCTCATAACCGTCGCTCTGGGGTTCACCACGAGCGCGCCGATGTTTTACGGACTGCGCTTTCTGTTGGGCGTGGCCGAGGCGGGGTTCTTTCCCGGCGTGCTTTACGTCCTGACCCTTTGGTATCCGCAGTCTCACCGGGGCCGTATGATCGGCGCCTTCATGATCGCCAGCGCGGCCGCCAATGCTGTGGGAGCATTGATCGGCGGGGCCTTGCTCGACCTGGACGGCATGGCGGGTCTCGCCGGTTGGCAGTGGGTGTTTATCGCGACGGGCGTCCCAGCAGTTTTGCTCGCTCCCTATGTCCTCTGGCGCTTGCCCAACGGTCCCGACGTATCGCCTTGGCTAACCGGCGAACAAAAGGCCTGGATCGCTTCGGTTCTGAAAAGTGAGGCGGACGCAACAACCGGTGAGGATCACGCCTCCCCCTGGCGGGCCATGCTCGACGGGCGCGTGCTGATGCTGGCGGGAATGTATGTGGGCTTTCCGCTCGCCGCCTACGGGCTCAGCTACTGGCTGCCGACGGTGGTAAAAGGGTTCGGGGTTTCCAACACCGTCAACGGGATGCTGAACGTCATCCCGTGGGTCCTGGTTGGGTTCGCGCTGTGGCTCCTGCCTCGACATGCCGCCCGGGTGGGGCAAAGCGCGTGGCATATCGCCGGGCCCGCCCTGCTAGGCGCCGCTTGTCTGGTGCTTAGCGTGGTTGTTCCAGGCGCTGTGGCGAAGTTCGCCCTGCTCTGTATCGCGGCCCCGGCCATCTTTGCGGCCCAACCGGTCTTCTGGAGCCTGCCGCCGACCTTCCTGCGCGGCGCTGGGGCGGCCGCGGGCATCGCCGCTATCAACTCGATCGGGAACCTTGGTGGGTTCGTCGCCCAGACCGTGGTGCCGGCGATCAAGCAGGCGACGGGCAGCGACCTGTTGCCGATGCTGTTTCTGGCTATCTGCCTGACGATCGCAGCTGGACTTGTGTTCCTCGTCCTGCCTCGCCTCTCGCGCTCGCCCAGGGGCGCAACGAGAGGCTGCTAGATCAAAGCATAACGGTTCGACGCTCTCGCGCGGCCAGGTAGATAGCCTCGATGATCCGCATATCCCGCAGTCCCTCCTCGCCCGCCACGAGGGGTTCGCTGTCGGTCATCACGCATTGCGACAGATGGTCGAGCATGGCGGAAAATTGGTTCTGCCCCGCGTCTGGCGCAGGGTGGTCGATCGTGCGGCCGTCGCGGTGAAGGCGCAGACGGTTGCCTTCGTAGGCTGTGGCGGACTCAGCGTCGAGCCAGCCTTGGGTTCCGACGATCCGGTACCGGTTATGGTGCGAGCCGTAGGTCGAAACACAGTCAGCGATAACGCCCGACGGGAAGCTCAGCTGGAAGTTGATGGTGTCCTCGACCTCCATGAAGCGGATGTCGGATCGGTCCGTCGACTCTACGGCGGACACCGTGACCGGCTCTTCGCCGGTGAGGTAGCGCGCGGCCTGAAGGCTGTAGATGCCAATGTCCATCAGGGAGCCGCCTCCCGCCAGGGCGCGGTTCAATCGCCACTGGGTCGGGTCACCGATGTTGAAGCCATGTTCCGCTGTGATGATCCGGGTAGGACCGAGCTCGGCCGACCTGGCGACACGGATCGCTTCACGGTTGCTGGGCTCAAAGCGGCACCGATAGCCGATCATCAGCTTGCGTCCCGCAGCGCGACAGGCTGCAATCATCTGCTCCGCTTCTGCAGCCGTATTGGCCATCGGCTTTTCGCACATCACATGCTTTCCCGCCGCTGCGGCCCGCACCGTATATTCATGGTGCATTCCGTTGGGCAGGATCACATAGACGATGTCGACATCGGGATTGTTGCGGATCCTATCGAACGTCTCGTAGGTGTAGAGGCCGCCCTCGGGCACCCCATAACGGGCGCCGTATTGGCGCGCCTTGTCCATGGAGCCGCTGACCAGGGCCGTCACTCGCGAATGGCGACAGTCCGCAAACCGCGGAAGGATGACATCGGCATATTGACCAAGCCCGACGATGGCATAGCCCAGCCGTCGATCTGCAGATTGCGCCCTCGCCGGCTGGGTTAGACCCAGGGAGAGGACACCGGCCATGGTGAGCAAACTGCGCCGATTGGTTGTCATGATGAACCCTCCTGCCCTACCGATAAGTCAGACAATATGCACCGCGCAATCCCTGAAGCAGATCGGTGGGCGGCCTATAGATTTCGCGTGACCCAGTGAATGAGAACGGCGCCGGTCAGGGCCAGAACCGAGGCCATCCCGAAGACGGTTGTCAGGGACAACCCCAGCACTGTTAGGAGAACGATGCCGCCGAGCGGCGCCAGAACCTGAGGCAGGGTCACGGCGATATTCATCAGACCGAGGTCGCGTCCGATGCGAGACCGGGCGGGCAGAACCTGAGCGATCAGGGCTGTATCGGCTGTGGAGAACACGCCAAGTCCTGCCCCAAAGATCACCTGCCCCACGAGTGGGCCCGGCCAACCCGGCGCCAGAGCGAAGATCGCCGCGCCGATAGCGATGGCGACCCCGCCCGCAGTAACGAACACTTTGCGGCGGCCGATCCGGTCAGACCAGACGCCGGTGATGAAACCGCCCGCAAGAGCCGCCAGCGTCGCCACGACGATCAGAAGGCCGAGCACGGCTTCGGTCCGCATTCCGGGCAGGGCGCGCGCCGCGTCAGTCTCTTGTTGAAGGTAGAACAGCAGGTAAAGGGCGTTTATCGCGATCGCCGTCTGAACCAGAAGACGGGAGCAAAAGGCGATGAGAAAGTCGCGGTCCCTGAATGCGTCCAGTGTCCCCCAGAAATCCACCGTCAGCCGCGGGGCGGCCGGGGGCTCCCTGTAGCTCCAGGCGGCGAAAGGCACGACGAGGACAAGGCCGGCCAGGCTGATGGCGATGTAGCGCCAAGCGATGCTTGTCAGGAGCATGGCGATCACCAGAGCCGCGAAAAGATTAGCCGCGGGATGCGCCAGACCGACGAACGCCGAGACCAAACCTTTTCGCCGATCGGGAACACTGTCGGCGAAGACCGCAACCAGCGGTGCAAACATCATATTGAACGCGATCTGGAAGCCAATGATGGCCAGCATGAGCTCGGCTGGAGTGTCCGCGAAATAGATGCCGAGGTAACTCAAACTAGTCGCAGCCGCGCCGCCAAGAATCCAGGGCCTACGCCGGCCAAGCGGCGTGCGCGTGAGATCGCTGCATATACCGACCGCGAGATGGGAGATCGCGGCGGCGATGGAGCCAGCGATAGCGACCTGACCTAGCAGCAGCGATGCGGACAGGGGCGCCACGACAGACGCCTTCATCGGCAGAAGGACGCTCAACAGCGGCACAAACCCGATAAAGGCTCCGACCTGCGCCAGAGTGTAGGTAGCGATGAAACGGGACCCGACTGTGGTTCCGCCGATCGGGTTTTCAGACGTCACCACGAGCGGTTACACATGGCAGCTAGACGCCGCGCGGACGGACAGCCGCCGTTAGAGACGGCGCTTGCGGACTGACCCGATCGCAGCCGTTGTTCGATACTAGTGATGAAAGCCGCCTTCCCTACGTGGGCTCCAGCACGCCTTGCGTGAGCGCTTGTCCGAGGCCTCGACAATAGTCGGACAAAATAACGCCGCCAGCAAGGCTGGCGGCGCAAGGAGGTCGTTATAGGTAGGGTAGTCTCAGGGGATCCCAAGGGGATCACCATCACGGCCGCACAGCCATGACAGCGTTGTCAACGTAAGGGGCGATTGCGGGTCAGGTCAACCCTGGCGCGTTAAGGGAGGCGGTCCTGACGATTCCCGGACTAGGAGTCGATGAGCGTGATCAACACGATCAGCGACTTCGATCCCCTCAAGCTGACCGATCACCATGTCGGTGGCCGCGACCGCCATCTCGAAGACAGGCTGGCGAATAGTGGTGATGCGGGGCCAGGTGATCCTCGAGACTTCGGAGTCGTCGAAACCGACGATCGACACGTCTTCAGGCGTCGTCAGCCCACGCTCGCGGGCGGCGAGCAAGGCGCCAACAGCCATATCGTCATTCTGGGCGATAATGGCTGTGGGGCGGGTCGGCCCGTCGAACAATCGCGCGGCCGCGTCGTAACCGCTCTCGCGCGTGAAAAGCCCCTGTTCGATGCGATCCATCGTGAGGCCTGCCTCGAGGAATGCCTGAGAATACCCCTCCATCCTCACGGTGCTGGACGGGTGGGTCGGGTCGCCCTTGATGATCGCAATGTCGCGGTGGCCCAGGGCGATGAGATGCTCGGCGATCTCCCTGGCGGCGGCGATGTCGTCGACATTATTGCTATGGCCGGCGTCCAGGGCGCGCGTCGGGGCGATCCGACCAAATCGGATGCCGGCAGCGCTGAGATCGGCAAGAATGCGCAGGTTGTCCGACGCCGGCGGGGCGAGAACCACGCCGTCCAACGCCGCGGACCGCAACAGGCCGACGATCTCGTGCTCTCGATCCGCCACCGAGGTCACCGGGATCACCACAAGGCGATAACGGGCGTCGCGTAGTCTCTCAATGACGCCGCGCTGTAGTTCCACCACGTAGCTCGGCGACGGGTTCTCATAGACCAGGCCGATCAGATGCGAGCGTCGTCGGACAAGCGCCTGGGCGAGGACGTTGGGATGATAGTCAAGTTCAACCGCCGCCTCGCGCACCCGGCGCCTGACTTCGTCAGTGACATTGGGCTGATCGTTGAACACCCGCGACACGGTTTTTGTGGAGACGCCGGCCTTGAGACCGACGTCCACGATGGTCGAGCGGCGCGAACCCTTGGTCACCCTGCGGCCTTGCTCCTTCGAACGGCGATCTGTCCAGCTATCCGGTGGCGGGGCTGTGGTCCAGCGGCATCACTGGCAGATCATCGATACGGGGGAACGGTAGCGCTATCATTTTACATTGACAACGTATGACAATGCGAGAGAACGTCACGCTGCGGTGGGGGTAATCACCGCGCCAAATCAAAACAGACGATGGCTTCAGCCGTCGCGGAGGGAAACAATGCTGGGTTCTACGTTCGCAAGGGCGCTCTCGCGCTCGAGTTCCACACTGGCCTTGCTGGCCAGTTTTGCCT
>Ga0247734_1002856_pt1 | contig 10767 bp, 8 predicted proteins | sample UWRJL103311B2_FD_180933 | JGI IMG/M metagenome (GOLD analysis project Ga0247734, IMG submission 180933) | Plant litter microbial communities from Arlington Agricultural Research Station in Wisconsin, United States - UWRJ-L103-311B-2 | ecosystem: Environmental > Terrestrial > Plant litter >... | reverse complement strand
ATGACGCTTTCGTCGGTCCAGCGGCTGGCCTCGCGGTCGGCGGGGTTCTGGTTCCAGCGGCCGGGCGCGCGGTAGGTGGTTGGGTGGACGTAGAAGACCGCGGCGCGCGGAGCGCTGGCAGCAGGCGTCGCCCCCGCGGGCAAGGCCGCCGCCGCGCCCGCTCCCTCAGGCCCCGCCGCCCAGTTCGCCGGATAGGCGTAGTCTGGCGGCGGCGCTGCCTGCGCCGCCACCTCCTGCGCCCCGGTCGCCGCGTAACCCGTCGTAGGGGCGCACAAGCCGATCGTAGCGGACAACAAGGCGCGGCGCAGGCGACGACTTTTCATGATCGGTCTCCATTCGACTGTTCGCCCCAGAGTTGCACCCGCCAGCCGGCGACGCATTCGCGCAGACCCGGCGCTCTCACGGTATGGATAAGCCGCCGCAACGCAGGCGTGGTTATCCATGGCGTGAACACGGATCGAAAGGCGGTTTGCCCGAAACCGCGTTCCGTCACCATCGTCGCCGCCAAGGAGCACACGACGATGACCGACCAAGAGACCCAAGTTTCCCACCGCGAGGCCGCCCGCCGCGACGCGCTGATCGCGCTCGACAGGGAAGCACTGGCGGCGCTGCTCGCCGACGACCTGATCTGGACTCACGCCAACGGCGCCACCGACACGCGCGCCAGCTACCTCGGCAAGCTGGGCGGCGTGCGCTTCGAAGAGATCGCAACGCTCGGCGAAAGCGTGCTGGTGCTGGGCACCGCCGCCACCGTCAAGTCGGAGTACGCGATGCGTCTGCGCACCCCGGCGGACGAAGTGCTCGACATCCGCTCGACCGCCTCGTCGGTCTGGTCGCTGGCGGACGGGACCTGGCTGCTGCGCCGGTTCCATTCGGGCAACCTGCAGGCCTGATCCCTTTTCCGCATCCGCCAGGGCGCCGCCCCGCCTCACGTTTAGGAGTACCCATGTCCGCTTCCCGGAAGATTCACCTGATCGCCGACATCTCGCTGATCCACACCTTGGGTAAGTGGCGCTATCCCGGCTCGTGGGAGGGTTACGGTCCTTATGGCGATCCCGCGCTGTACCTCGACATCGCCCGCCTGCTGGAGCGCGGCCTGTTCGACGGCGCGTTCTTCGCCGACGTCGCGGGCACGCCGCTGTTCAACGGCTCGCCCAGCGATACGGTGGAATGGGGCGTCGCCTGGCCGCGCCACGATCCGCTGCCGATGGCGATCGCGATGGCCGCCGTGACCAAGCACCTCGGCTTCGTCACCACGATGTCGATGACGTACCACCACCCCTTCAACGTGGCGCGGCTCTATTCCAGCGTCGACCACGTGACCGCAGGCCGCATCGCCTACAACGCCGTGGTCTCGGGCTTCCCGCAGGAAGCGCAGAACTTCGGCTACGAGACCACCCCGGACCACGAATGGCGCTATCGCCGGGCGGAGGAATTCCAGGAGGTGATCGACAAGCTGTTCAAGTCGGTCGACGCCGATGCGATGCTGTGGGACCGCGAGACCGGCCGCGTCGCCGATCCCGACAAGGTCCGCCGGATCGACCACGCGGGCGAGTTCTTCAAGGTCATGGGCCCACTGCCCTGCGCGCCCTCGCCCCAGGGGCGGCCGGTTCAGGTGCAGGCCGGCGGATCGGCATCGGGTATCGAGCTGGCCGGCCGCTGGGCCGACTTCCAGTTCGCCGCCACCGGATCGCGCGAAGGTGACCGCGCGGTGCGCGACAAGCTGAACGCATCGGCCGTCGCTCACGGCCGCACCGCGCGCGATCTCGGCGTGCTGTGGGCGCGGCGCTTCGACGTCGTCTCGGGCCCCGAGGAAGCCGAGCACAACCGCCGCAAGTTCCTCGAATCGATCCCCGAGCAGATGGGCCTCGTTTTCGTCAGCCAGTGGTGGGGCCTCGACGGCTATCGCCTCGACCCGCGCCGCACCGTCCACGAGACCATCGCGGAAGTGAAGGAACTGGGCGTCGGGCCGAACTGGAGCTACCTTGACAACGCCGTCGCCAATAGCGAGCCGACCACCACCATCGCCGAATACGTCCAGTCGTGGCTGGGCGCCAGCAACGGCTGGATCGGCACGGCGGAGGAGATCGCCGACATGATGGAGGAGGACCACGAAGCGCTCGACGCCAACGGCGGCTTCATGATCGCCCCGCGCGTCGGCGTGCCCGGCGGCTTCGCGCGCTTCATCGACGAGGTCGTCCCGGTCCTCCAGAAGCGCGGGTTGTACAAGACCGGCTACGAGGGCCGCACCATGCGCGAGAACCTCTGCGTCTACTGACGCCGCGACCCAGCCCTACAGATGCGACCGAGCAGTCCCCCGCGTGGAATCCGCCGCGCGGGGGACTGCTCGGCACGCCTGCCGACAGACCATGGAGCGCGCATGCCGAACCCCCATTCCCGCCAAGAGGCCGCATCCACGATCCCCGCCGCCGAGACTCCCCCGACGACAACGCATACGGGGACGCCGACGATGACCGACCGCGAGGTGGCGCTGGCGATGATCGCGCTGATCGCCAGCATGTTCGTCGCCATGCTGTCCAACCTCGTGGTGCTCACCGCGATGCCCCGGATCGCCGCCGACCTTCATGCCGGGCAAGCCGAATATACCTGGATCATCACCTCCTCGATGCTGACGATCGCCGTCTGCACGCCGATTTGGGGGCGGGTTTCCGACCTCGTCGACAAGAAGCTGCTGATGCAGATCTGCGTCGGCGGCTACGTCGTGTTCTCGTTCCTCGCCAGCATGGCTCCGCACGCCTGGTTCATCATCGCCTGCCGCGTCGGCATCGGCGTGTGCGCCGGGGGCATCATCGTCCTGCTGCAGACGATCTCCGCCGCGATCATGTCGCCGCGCAAGCGCGCGCGGTGGATCGGCTATCGCGCCGCCGCGCTGTCGGTGGCGACGGTGGGCGCGCCCAGTTTCGGCGGACTCGTGACCGAGCACCTGGGCTGGCGCGCGTGCTTCCTGGTCGGCATCCCCTTCGCGCTCGCCTCGATCGCGATGCTGCAAAAGACCCTCCACCTGCCCAGGGGCCACGGCACCCGGCCCCGGATCGACTGGGCCGGCGCGCTGTTGCTGGCGGGCGGCATCGTGTGCCTGATGCTGTGGGTTTCGGTGACGGGGCCCCGCGCCGGCTTCCTCGCGCCGCCCTCGCTCGCGCTGCTGGGAGGCGGACTGGCGCTGCTGGCGGTCGCTGTCGCGGTCGAACTGAAAGTGGCAGTACCGATCCTTCCGGTCGGCCTGTTCCGCCAGCACGAGGTGCTGATGTGCGTCGTCGCCAGCAGCGGCATCGGCATCGGCATGTTCGGCTCGGCGGTGTTCCTGGCCCCCTACCTCCAGATCGGCCGCGGGCTGGAGCCTGCCGCCGCCGGCCTCATGGCCTTGCCGGAAGCGGCGGGAAGCCTGCTCGCCTCGATCCTCACCGCGCGCATCCTGTCGCGCCGGGGCCATTATCGCGGCACGCTGGTGGTGGGCGGCGCGCTGCTGGTGGGCGGGTTCGCGATGCTCTCGACGCTCGACACGCACACGCCGTTCGTGCTGATCGGCAGCTACGTGGCGTTCGTCGGCGCCGGCCTCGGCATCACCGGAGAGACGCTGACCATCGTCGTCCAGAACGCCGTCGCGCGCGGACATGCGGGCTCGGCGGGCGCGCTGGTGGCGTTCTTCCGCATGCTCGGCGGCATCACCGGCGTCGCGGTGCTGGGCGCCGTCCTGTCGGGCCACGTGCAACGCGCGGTCGCGGCATCGGGGCTGGGCCCGTTACGCGACGGCGCGGTGCCGCTGCTCGCGCAACTGGCACCGCCGCTGCGCATGGTAGTCCAGTCCGGCTACTGCTCGGGCGTGGCGCTGCTCTATCTTTCCTGCGTGCCGATCGCGATGGTCACGCTCGCCGCGCTGGCGCTCCTGCCCAGGGGCGTGCTGTCGGACGACGATCCACTGGCCTGAGCGCGGCCAGCAATATTGCCTCCCCTACGGTGCTTTGTTACGCTGCCCGAACCGGTCGGCGGGAACGTCCCAAAAAGCAGCCAAGCCCCTGATTCCGGTACCTCGAGGATGATCCTGAAACGGCCGGAGGCAAGCCACCCCAGGCGTGAGCACGAGGGGCCCGCACGCTTCCGAACGATCGGTCGCGCGATATAAAGAATCGGGGAAGAAGCAGGTCCATGGAAAAAGGCGTCCTCATCAAAAGCGTCAGCAAATCGATTTCGGTTCTGCAGGCGATCAACCGCTACGGATCGATGTCGATCGTCGGCATCGCCCGCGACGGCAAGCTGCCGTACCCCACCGCCTTCCGCATCGTGCAGACGCTGGTCCACGAAGGGCTCATCGAACAGGAACCGCTGCGCAAGCGCTACCGGCCGACCGCACTAGTGCACTCGCTCGCTCACGGCTACCGCCTCGAATCGCACATGGCCGATGTCGCGCACGAACACATGAGCGACTTTACTCGCCGCATGGGCTGGCCGGTCTTCGTCGCGGTGCGCGTCGGCACCCAGATGGTCGTGCGCGATGCCACGCACGGGGAAACCTCGCTCACCTTCGACCCGTGCTATCCCGGCAGTGCGATCCCGCTGCTGACCAGCGCCTCGGGGCACGCGCTGCTTTCCACCTTTCCCGGCGAAGAGGTCGACCGGCTGCTGGACTGGGCGCGGCGCGAACATCTCGAAACGCCCGACATCAGCGCGCAGGCGCTGCGCGACCTGCTGGCCCAGGTGCAGGTCGACGGGCATGCCGCCAAACCGTGCTCGAGTTCAACCCGCACGTCCTCGCTCTCGGTCCCGATCGCGCTGGAGGGCCAACGCGCCGACACCGTGCTGACGCTCACGTACTTCACCACCGCGATGACCCGCCAGGTCGCGATCGAACGCTTCGCCGACGCCCTCAAGGAGACCGCCGGCCGCATCTGCACCAGCTTCCAGGAGCACGCGCCTTACTGCTGAGCAGCTTGTCTTTTGGGGAGACACGAAGGAACTGGAAAGCAGGCCCGGCCCGTCCATGGGAGGGGGTGGGGGGGGAAGAAGAGCCGGGCCCGTCGAGGTTGTCAGTTTCCGTTGTGTTTGGCTTCTCAACACCCGCACCGGCGGATTCGTTCCCGGCAGCGAATCTTAAGCGCACCTGGCAGACCTTGGGGCGGCGGCGGTTCCACCCATCGCGCGAGCCCTCACTTCTTCACCTTGCACGCCTTCGCGCCAGCGCGGGCCCAGCCGATCGCGGCGTCGAACAGCGCGTGGCCGGTGTCGGTCATCCGCGCGAAGCTGTTGTTTTCCATGCCGATGAACACACGCCGCGCCGGGGCGAGGTGGTCGTGGTCCATCGTCGCGCCCGCCTCGTAGCCGAACAGCTAGCGGCGGTAGGGTTGGAACACGTCGCGGAAGGTGTCGCCGGTCTGCGCGGCGGCGATCACGCGCACCGCCAGCGTCTTCGCCACGTCGATCGAGCCGGTCACGTCGATCTGGCCGCGCACGAAATCGTTGCTGCCGGCCTGGACCGAAAAGTTCATCGCCCGCTCGAACTTCGACTGCTTGGTGACGATGTTGATGCGCCCGCCCGGATCGCCGCGCCCGTAGAGCACCGAGGCCGGGCCCTTCAGCACTTCGATGCGCTCGATATTGGCCATGTCGCGATAGCTGTCGTTGGTTTCGATCGCAGGGCTGAGCATGATCGAATCGATCGCGTAGTACGACGAGCGGAAACCGCGGATGGTGAAGCTTTCCGAGCGGTTGCCCCCGTTGGTGCCCGCCTGCACGCCGCTGACGTTGCGCAGCGTACTGGTCATATCGAGCGCCTGCTGGTCGTCGATGACCTCGCGCGGGACCGCCTGGATCGACTGCGGCACGTCCAGGATATTGGTGCCGGTGCGCTTGGCGGTGGTGAGCTGGTCGATCTTGTAGTCCTGGCCGCGCTCACCCATCACGGTGATCTCCGACGAGCTGACATCCTGCGGCTCGGCGGTTCCCCCGGCGTCGGCGGCGTCGGCTGTTTCGGGCGGCACGGCGGCAAAGGCCAGCGCGACCGCGAGCGTGGTCGTCCCGGCGCCCCGGCCAGATAGAATAGCGATCATATGAGCTGCCCCCCTAAGCAAACCGTTCGGGCGGCTCATATTGCTATTGATAATGGATTGCAATTATTGCTGGATTGAGACGCGACCCGCCCGAGCTCCCCGCCCGACACATACCAATCGACCAATTGTGCGGAATGCCGCCGGATTTTCCGAAGACATGGCGACCTTCGCGTCACACCTTGGCGGCATAAATTCAAGAGATTGCCATAATTGCGCATTCACGCTTGCAATTAACGCGAATCATTCGCATTAGGCGCCACAATTGATACGCATTCGCAACATCAAAAAGGGGGGTCTCCAGTGTCCTTGTCTCGTCTTCGCAAAACGTCGACCACCGTTGCGCCGGCTTACCTGGCGCTTTCGTGCGTCGGCTTCGCGGCCGCTCCCGCCACGGCGCAGGAAGCGCCTGCCGATGAGACCACGCCCAGCCTGGGCGGCGTCACCGTCAGCGATACAGCGATCGAGGATATCGGCGGCTACCGCGTGATCAAGGCGGCATCGCCCAAGTACACCGCGCCGCTGCTCGACACCCCCAAGACCGTGATCGTCGTGCCCTCGCAGGTCATCCAGGAAAGCGGCTCGTCCACCTTCGCCGAAGCGCTGCGCACCGTTCCGGGCATCACCTTCGGCGCCGGTGAAGGCGGCAACCCGCAGGGCGACCGCCCCTTCATCCGCGGCTTTGACGCGCAGGGCAGCACTTATATCGACGGCGTGCGCAGCGTCGGCGGCCAGTCGCGCGAGATTTTCGCGATCGAGCAGATCGAAGTCGTCAAGGGCGGCGATTCGACCATGGGCGGCCGCGGCAGCGCGGGCGGCAGCCTCAACCTCGTCAGCAAGCAGCCTCACCTCGGCACCGAGATCCGGGGCGACTTCAGCTACGGCACCGCCGATTACAAGCGCGCCACCGTCGACGCCAACTACCAGCTCTCCGAGACCGCCGCGTTCCGCATCAACGGCATGTGGCACGATGCCGACGTCGCCGGGCGCGATGCGATCAACTACCACCGCTGGGGCGTGTCGCCGTCGGTCGCGCTGGGCCTGGGCACCGCCACCCGCGCCCTCATCAACTACTACCACCTCGAGAGCGACGACCTGCCCGATTCGGGCATCCCGTTCGAGCGCACCGCGGCGCAAGTCACCAGCGCCAGCCTGCTCAACATCAAGCCCGCCGACGTCGATCGCCACACCTTCTACGGGTTGAAGGACCGCGATTTCCGCACCACCAACGTCGACGAACTGATGCTGCGTGCCGAGCATGACCTGTCGGACCGCATCAAGGTGCGCGGCACCGCCAAGTACGCCAACGTCAAGCAGGCCTACATCGTCACTCAGCCCGACGACAGCCAGGGCAATGTCCAGAACGGCCTCGTCTGGCGCCGCGCCAACACCCGCTGGAGCAACGTCGATTCGATGGTCGGCCAGCTCGACATCTCGGGCCAGTTCGACACCGGCGCTATCGTGCATTCGTTCTCGGTCGGTGCCGAGGCGAGCTGGGAACAGTCCAAGCGCGGCACGTTCAACGTCAATACCAACACCAGCACCGCCACCACGGCGCGCTGCAGCACTGCCAACCAGGCCGCCTACAACTGCACCAGCCTGACCGACCCGAACCCCAGCGATCCCTGGCAGAACGTCCAGACCGACGGCTCGGTCCTCGCGGTCGCCCGCAACCCGATCAGCGCCAAGACCGAAGCGACGACTTACGCGCTCTATGCGATGGACACGCTCAACTTCAACGACACGCTGCTGCTCAACCTGGGCCTGCGCCACGATTGGTACAACACAACCGCCACCACGATCTCGACCACCGCGCCGGTCTCGCTGGGGCTGAAGGACAGCTTCTGGAACTATCAGGCGGGCCTGACCTTCAAGCCGGTCTCGAACGGCAGCATCTACGTGTCATACGCCAAGTCGACCACGCCGCCCGGCAGCCTCGTCGGCGAAGGCCAGGAAGGCAATGCCATCGCGGCAACGACTCTGGACGACCTGAAGGCCGAACAGACCAAGTCGTACGAAGTCGGCACCAAGTGGGCGTTTATGGACGACGCGCTCGGCCTCAGCTTCGCGGCGTTCCGCACCGAGACCAAGAATGCCCGCACCACCGGCGCCTCGGGCCTGCCCGAATACGTCGGCGAGCGTCGTATCCAGGGCTTCGAGGTTGGCTTCAACGGCAAGCCTCTGCCGTTCTGGAACGTCTTCGGCGGCTACACCTACATGGACTCGAAGATCACCGACGTCGGCACCAGCACCGCCGCCGCCACGCTCATCAACCTGGGCAAGCCGTTCCCCAACACGCCCAAGCACAGCTTCACCGCCTGGACCACGTTCGACATCGCCGAACGTTTCCAGATCGGCGGCGGCGCGATCTACAACTCGAAGCAGTACGCCGGCTTCGCAGCTTCCAGCTACGGCACGATCACCCGCTCGATCGACGGCTACTGGCGCTTCGACGCAACCGCCTCGGCCAAGCTCACCGACAACGTCTCGCTGCGCGCGAACGTGCAGAACCTGGCGAACAAGAAGTACTACGACAAGACGTACTCGACTCACTTCGCCACGCTCGCAGCGGGCCGCTCGGCCTTCGCGACGCTTTCGCTCAAGTACTGACCCCAAGCGCCCCGGCGCTGCGACAGGCCCGCTCCTCTCACGGGGGGCGGGCCTTGGTGCGTTTGGAACGCGACCGACCAGCCGCCGGCACGCACGACGAACCTTCGGCGCACGCCCGGAAGCGACCGAAATGGCGGGTTTTCTCGAATGGTGGAAAGTGGTGCACCCGACTGGATTCGAACCAGTGGCCTTCGCCTTCGGAGGGCGACACTCTATCCAGCTGAGCTACGGGTGCCAATTTGCTTACGCGGTGCTTACGCGGAAAAATCTGAAGTGTGAAGCCCCAAAGGGGAAAACACACATAGCACTGAATTCGAACGAAAAATCTGCATTCCGAGAGCCGTAGCTGGACTTGACTTCTGCCTTCGGAGGGCGTCACTCTATCCAGCTGAGCTACGGGTGCAACGATGGCGCGAGTAGCAGAGCGTGGCGGGGGTTTCCAGCGCGAAATTCCCGCTGCCGACCCGCGTGGCGGTGGGGACTTGTCAGTTCTCTTTATGTTCCTAGGATGGGTGCATGGCAGAAGCTGATTCTTTCTCGCGCAACGACACCGCCACCAGCCGCACCGCGCTCGAAGTGGCGCGTGGCATCTCGCGGCTGTTCGCGCGCAACGGCATCTGGTGCCTGCCCGAAATGCCGCTGCGCTGCGGACGGCGGGCGGACCTGATGGGGATCGACGCCAAGGGCCATGTCGTCATCGTCGAGATCAAGGTGGCCCGCGCGGACTTGCTGGGCGATGGCAAGTGGCCGGATTATCTCGACTATTGCGACCGTTTCTACTGGGGCCTGTCCCCCGCGCTCGACCGTTCGCCGCTGGATACAGAGGCCTTCCGGCCCGACTGCTGCGGCGTGATCGTGGCGGACGGCTACGACGCCGAAATCCTGCGCCCGGCCCCGCTGCGCCAGCTCGCACCGGCCCGCCGCAAGGTCGAAACCGAGCGCCTAGCCCGCGCCGCCCTGCGCCGGCTGGTCACGCTCGGCGATCCCCATACCGCGCAGTGGGGCGAGGAGGGTTAGGGCGCCGCGCAGCGGGAATGCACCGTCACCGGGAAAGTGCCGTACATATTGGTCAGCGGCCAGCGCATCTCGCGGCGGCAGTTGCGGGCGATGAAACCCTCGATCAGGGCGTCGAGCTCGCGGTCGGGTGCCAGTTCCAGCTCGCGTGGGCCGGTGACGACGATCGCGGGCCGTGCCGCCAGCACGCGCGTCAGTTGTGTGCGGGTGGCGAACTGGCTGACGTCGCGCTCACTCGCATCGGTCAGGTGCATCGGGAAGACCAGCGGTGAATGCAGCGTGGCGCCCAGTGCATGGTAGGGCCAGGTCGTGCCGCTGGCGATGAATAGCCGGTTTTGCGGGTCCTCGGCGTGGAGGAACCCCACCAGCGCGGCCATCTGCTGGCGCGAGGCGCCGCGCAGGCGCCAGTGGCCGGGCTCGCCGTTCATCGCGAGCAACGCCAGCAGCCATGCCCCCATCACTAGTCCAACGTCGCGGCGCTGCAGGAACGGCGCGCCGCACAGCGCCAGCGGCGCGACGAGCGGCAGGAAATAGTGCTCGGACTTGTTGGGAAAGAACACGATCGCCAGCGCGGCGATGGCAGCCCAGCCGAACGCCAGTTGCCAGTCCGCCCGCCGCGCCAGCGTGCCCTGGTTCAGGATCAACGCGACCAGCGCGAAGCCGGAGGGTATCGCCAGCGCTGCGATCACGTGCGAGGCCATGCCGGTCGCGCGGGTGAAGGCGTAGCCGCGCCGCAAGTTGGAGCTGACCACGCCGATCCAGAACGCGTCGAAATGCCCATCGGCGATGTACCACCCGGCGCAGGCCAGCATCGGTGCGGCCCCGCAGGCGGCGAGCGTGACGGCCTGCGCGGCCCAGCGAAGCCCACCGCCGCGCCCGCGCCACAGCCGCCACGCGGTCCAGCCGCCCAGCGCCGCCGCCTCGGTCACCGCGCTCTGCTTGAACGTCAGCGCGAGGCCCGCCAACACCATGGCGGCGAACACCGATCGCGGCACCCGTCCGCTGCGTAGCGTCGCGTCGGCCCGCATCACAAGCCACACCGCCAGCGCGACGAACAAGTTGTAGAAGACCGGCGACTGTCCCC
>Ga0247734_1002855_pt1 | contig 10772 bp, 8 predicted proteins | sample UWRJL103311B2_FD_180933 | JGI IMG/M metagenome (GOLD analysis project Ga0247734, IMG submission 180933) | Plant litter microbial communities from Arlington Agricultural Research Station in Wisconsin, United States - UWRJ-L103-311B-2 | ecosystem: Environmental > Terrestrial > Plant litter >... | reverse complement strand
GCGTCAATGTCCTTTCTCGCCAGAATTTCATGGTAATCGTCGTATGTTTTTACTTCCAGATATTTTTCTTTACCGGTGCGTTCTGCATATTTTTTTTCAATCCAGATTTTTCCTTGTGCCAGTCGGTTTTTATCAAGATCTGCAACAGCTATAACGTGTGCTGCTTCGTTTTTTATTATTTCCGGTAAGTCATGAGATGAACCGATCCGGCCAAAGCCGATTTGCCCAATGTTGATCCTGTTGCTTGGTGCATTTTTACCAAATACACTGGCTGGAACGATCATTGGAAACATGGATGCGGCAATGATACCTGCTGTACCCGTGGCAGCAGTTTTTAGAAATGATCTCCTGTCCTGGTTATTTTCTTCTGTTGGTTTCATTGGATTTAGGATTTAGCGTTTCATAGGGTGATACCCTATGTTGAGATATTTTGGCCTTTCAGGCTGTTTTGGACTATTTTTTTAATTCATCGTTTGGTGTTTTGGCGTAGGCTTTGGTATAATTTCTTGGTTTTTGTGGTCCGATTGCCCATTCTATACCGCCCAGAATATGTTTTCTTAAATCATCTTTTTCATAATCAGTTTTTTCATGACCGATTGATGTGTAAAACGCCCGTCCGCCATCGTATTCATGCCACCAGACTGATGGAAATACAGTTCCAAAAGTGTCGAGTGCTTTTCCGGCTGGCTTTTGAATAGTTGTATGATCATTTACAGCCAGTACATTAAGATTCACATCCATTTCTTTAAGAAAGTAAAATTCATCTTTTTCACGCACCCATTTTTCTGGTAAATGTGCCAGCGAGGGATTTTTTGAGTCTAAAACATTTACTGTAAATCCCTGTCCCGGTTCGTGCCAGAAAAATGTTCCTCCCAGCATATTTTTGAACCATCGCCAGCTGCGCTCGGTACCGCAAGCTGAATGTAAACCAACGAAATTACCCCCGGCCTGAATATAACGCATTAATGCAACACGTTGTGCATCAGTGTCAAAAACATCATTATTGGTGTTGGAAAAAATAAGCGCATCGTACTGTTTAAGATTTTCATCCGTAAACTTTGCAGGATCCTCACTTACATCAACAGTGAACCCTTTTTCTTTACCCAAAGCCTGAATGGCAGTTACAGAATTGGCAATATTATCATGAATATATCCTTTTCCATTTTTTATATAAACAAGAACTTTTACTTTATTCCACTTGATTTTTTGGGCATAAGAAAGGTTTAAAGCTGTTGTAAACAGAATGATTAACAGACAAATAAAGCGTTTCTGAAATTTTATTTTTCTCATTGGGTATAGGATTTTGTTTTATTTTAATGCTTAAAAACCAATTGAATTTCCACCATCGACTGGCAATGAAACACCGGTTATAAATTTTGCCGCAGGCGATGCAAGATAAACTACTGCCCAGCCTACATCATCCGGTTTTCCCCAAATTCCCATTGGCGTACGGTCCATGGCTTTGTCGCGCCGGGCCGGATCACCGTTCATGGCGGTCAGCATCATCGGCGTTTCTATAAAACCCGGAGCAACGGCATTTATCCTCACATTATATGGAGAAAATTCTGTCGCCAGGGCTTTTACCATTCCACCTACTGCCGATTTGGAAGCAGTATATGCTACCACACGATCAATTCCGTATAATGCAGCCATGGATGTAATCATGATGATTGAACCTTGTTTACGTTCAACCATTCTTTTTCCGGTTTCTCTGGTAATGGAAAATACAGCGTGAAGATTGGTTTGGATAATCCTGTCAAAATCTTCATCCGTTACTTCCACAGCATGTTTTTTCATATTAATCCCGGCATTATTGACCAGAATATCAATAGGCCCATTTGCACTTTCAATATCGGCAATCAGCTGCGGAATAGTGTTAAGCTTTGTAATATCATTGACAAAATAAGTTGCCTGTGTTCCAAGAGATTCGATAGCTTCCTGAAGAACAGATTCACGCCTCCCTGTGATGACAACCTTTGCACCGGCCTGGACCATACATTGGGCAATGTGAAATCCAATTCCGCTTCCGCCACCGGTAATTAATGCCAGTTTTCCTTCAAGTGAAAAAACAGGAAGTTGGTTGGTTGCTTCTTTGTTAATTATTTCAGACATTTTATAATATTTTTTAAACGATAGACAATGGATAATGATCTCACTCAGAAACCGGCCATTTTACTATACACAAGTATTTTATTTTTTTAGATATTCCTCTCTTATTAAAAAACAGCCAGCTGAAAGGAACGTTTAATTCCCATTTCCAATCCGCGGAGTTCAGCCAAAGCTTTCAGTCTGCCGATGGCTGAATAACCCGGATAAGTTCGTTTATGAAGATCGTCGAGCATCTGAAAACCATGATCAGGGCGCATGGGTAATTCTGCATCATCATAGTCGGATTCTCTGCGTTTTTGTTCTTCTTCCAGTAATGCTTTTACCACTTCATACATATCCACATCGCCATTTAAATGCGGCGCTTCATGAAAATTCCTGGTTCCCGATTCTCTTTTGGTCGTACGTAAATGAACAAAATGAATCCGGTCACCAAATCTCCTGATGATTTTTACAAGGTCATTATCAGGTCTCACTCCCAAAGAACCGGTGCAGAAAGTAATCCCATTAGCCCTTACATTACTGGCATTCATCAATTGTTCAAAATCTGCTTCGGTACTCACAACTCTTGGCAGTCCTAGCAACGACCGTGGCGGATCGTCGGGATGAATACAAAGATTAATTCCTAATTCCTGGGCAACAGGAGCCACTTTTTGAACAAAATAATACAGATTTTCTCGTAGCTGTTTGTCATCAATATCCGCATATTCGTCCAGCAAACTTTGAAAAATAGAAAGGTCAAAAGCTTCTTCTGATCCGGGAAGTCCGAGCAGAACCGTGTTTGTCAGGGTTGCAATTTCTTCCGGCGTCATATTATTGAACTTAGCCAGTGCAGACTCCTGTATCTCAGGCTCATAATCAGCTAATGCATTGGGTCTTTTAAGAATGTAGAGGTCAAACAAAGCGAAATCTTCCCAAACGAACCGTAATGTTTTATGGCCTTCCGGCAAAGCATAATCCAATTGCGTGCGCGACCAATCCAGCACAGGCATAAAGTTATAACAGACTGTTTTTATGCCAAAAGCTGCCAGATTTTTAAGTGATTCTTTATAATTTTCGATATATAAATCACGCGTAGAAAGCCCTTTTTTTATATGTTCATGAACCGGAAGACTTTCAACAACTGACCAATGCAGAGGCGTATATTTTTGGTTATTGGCTTCGATGATTTTTTTTCGCTCTTCAATGGCTTCAACAGACCAAATATCACCCACCGGTATCTGATGTAAGGCGCTGACAACTCCGGTACAACCAGCCTGTCTTATATCCATTAAGGAAACCGGATCATTTGGCCCAAACCAGCGCATGGTGTGTATCATAAAATCTTAATTTAACAAAAAATGATCTTTATTTGTAAATATCTAAATATTATTTTGCATTGTAATCGATTGCATAAGTATTTTTAAATGTTACTTTTAGCTAATCGGATTGCGACATCTTTAAAAGTTATGGGAATAACCAATTGACGCAATTGGTTTAAACTCCCCTTACAATACCATAATTTTTTAATTGATCTGATTTAAATACTATTTCAGTTTTGGGGTAAAACAGGCTATGGAAAAAGAAATTACTATTTATGATATTGCAAAAATATTGGGACTTTCTCCGGCTACCATCAGCCGGGCTTTGAATGACCATCCCGCTATAAATAGTAAAACTAAAATTTCTATTGTTAACAAAGCCAGTGAGTTAGGTTATCGTTCTAATACATTTGCCAGTAATTTGAGGAGAAAAAGTACCAGCACATTAGGCGTGATTGTACCCAGGCTAAATAGTAATTTTATGTCGGCAGTATTGGCCGGAATGGAAACTGTTGCCAATGAAGCCGGATATAATTTGTTGATAAGCCAGTCTCTTGAATCCGGGAAAAAAGAAAAGGCAAATGCAGTAACGATGTATAACAGCCGGGTTGACGGCCTGCTCGTTTCGGTGGCTTATAATACAGATGGTTTTGATCACTTCGAAAGTTTTGTAAAAAAGGGAATTCCACTTTTGTTTTTTGACCGGATTATTGAGCACGAAGCATGTGGCAATATTACCATTGATAACGTTCATGCCGGATTTGAGGCAACTTCCCATTTGATTAGTCAGGGTTGCCGACGTATTATGCATGTGACAGGAAATTTGAAGAGAAATGTTTATTCAGGCAGATTTCAAGGATATCAGGATGCTCTTTTACAAAATAATTTGCCCTTTGATGAATCGACGATTTTGGTTACTGATCTGTCCCAGGAAGCAGGAATTGAAGCAGCAGAAAAAATTCATGCAATGCCGGATCGTCCCGATGGGATTTTTATTGCCAACGATGTTTGCGCTGTAAGTTGTATTAAAAGTTTGAAGGAAAAAGGATATTTAATTCCTGATGATATTGCTGTTGTAGGTTTTAATAATGATCCTCTTTCGGAAGTAATTGAGCCAAACCTGACAACTGTTTATTATCCGGGGCAGCAAATGGGTTCTATTGCAGTAAAAACCATGATCAATCACCTGAATGGAACACAAAAGATTGACACGATAAATAAAATCATTCTTGGTTCGGAACTGATTATCAGAGGATCTTCCATGAAAATTTTACCTTAGAATCCTGTTCATGAAAAAAATATTTTGTCTTCTGTTTATTAGCTGCTCTGCCATTGCCCAGCAAAAAGATTTGATTGATACAGCTTTACAGCCATTTTGGAAAGGCAAAGTAATGTACAACGAATCGTTGCTGATGATTTCAAAGGATGGAAAACCGGCAGAAGCATCACTTCTTTTTAAACCTAAGAAAATTATTTCTGTTCAAAATTCAGGGTTAAATATTGAATATAAAAACAATGTAGATTGGAAATATAAAAGTGGGAAACTGACATTACTGGCCGGTTCCAAAGCCGTTTTTATGAATTACGCTGAACTATATCCTGATTCAACAAAAAAAAGTTTTCCGGCAAAAAATGGGGGAAGAGTTCTTCATCAGGAAGGCATTTTCTTCCATGAACACCAGTTAGCGGTAACTTACAAACATAAAAAACACAAATGGAAAGGTCCAATTCCGGTATTTAAAGAAGATAATCTGCCTGAAACGTTGGACAAATTGCGGCACAAAAAACCGGTTCGTTTGCTGCTTTTTGGTGATAGTATTGCGGAAGGATATAATGCGAGTGGCAAATTTGATAAAGCTCCAAATATGCCGGATTGGGGCACATTAATTGATGAAAAATTGAAAAGATTTTATGATACACCAATCACTTTCATCAATACGGCTATTGCCGGAAAAGATTCAAAATGGGGGAGGGAAACAGTGCAGCAAAATGTACTAGCACATCAGCCTGATCTGGTCATTATTGCATTTGGAATGAATGATGGAACGGGTAAAATACAGCCTCGGCAGTTTAAAGCCAATATTCAGGAGATTATTCAGAAAGTAAGAGGGCAAAATAATAACGCCGAATTCATATTGGTTGCGCCGATGCTTCCCAATCCTGAATCACTTTTCACAGGTACACAACCGGAATTCAAAGCTGTTTTGGATGAACTGGCCATGAAAGGAATTGTAGTGGTTGATATGACCGAAGTACACAGGGAGCTGCTGAAGTATAAATCATATCAGGATATGACAGGGAATAATATTAATCATCCCAATGACTTTTTGATGCGCTGGTATGCGCAGGAGATTTTGGGAGTGTTGATTCCCTGATGTTGAATTTCAATTTTAATCAGGAAATTATTATTTTAGGAAAAACAGATGCCGATGGAAGTTATTACCGGAAAATTTTATACTCAGGACGAATACTTTGCTTTTTGCGATATCCATGAAGCAAGATTTGAATTAGTAAATGGAGAGATACTAGAAATGTTGGCAGAATCAGTCACGGCCAGCCAAATAACAGGAAATATTCATTTTTATTTACGCGGACTTTTAGAAGATCAACCTTACATTTTTGTTCAGAGTGCGGTTAAATTACAGGTACGAGAAGGAAAACTTTTTCGTATTCCTGATTTTTTAATTTTTAAAGAAAGTGGTAACAAAGTTAAATATGCGACCGAACCTGTTCTGATTGTAGAGGTTATTTCTGAAAGTACAGCAAAAACTGATCGTACCACTAAACTGAATGAATACCGGTTAATATCTTCGTTGCAATATTATTTGATTGTTGAGCAGGAAAGCTGTTTTATTGAGATGTATATTCGTGAAGGAGAGCGTTGGTATGTAGAGTTTTATGATAAACTGGATGAGGTTATTTTACTTCCTTATTTTGGTGTTGAAATACCGGTTAATAGGGTTTATAAAAAAATAATTTTTCAGCCTGAAAGTTAATTTTTGAGCCTAATATTCATCTAATTTTCCTAACAAAAATCTGCTGAGTAGAATCTTTCTCAGATTTCAACAAGCGATTAAAAGCAATCATTTTCCCATCCGGAGACCAAACCGCATTTGTTGGTGCAGGATTTGTAGAAGCAGTTAATTTTTCAAAACGTTCTTTGAACGGCGCTTCTCCTAACTTGCATAAAACCAAACTTCCATCCCAAACATAACTAACATGTTGCCCGTCAGGATGCCAGCGAATATTTCCTGATACATCTGATTCATGTTCCGTGAGTTGTATCGGTGCTCCGCCATTGGGAGAAATAAGAAATACCTGCTGAATTCCACTTTTATCATAAGCCAGAAAAGCAAGATGATTTCCGTCGGGAGAAGATCTTACAATACCTGAACAACCTGGTTTGGAAGAATCCGTTGTATTTGTAAGCCGACGTTGAACTGTACCTTTTGGTGGCATTGGAAAAGTGGTTTTTGTTCCTTCCAACGGTCCGTATTCCCCGGGCTGCATAATGTCTTCAGGAATATCTACAATGAAAACTTCGGGAACAGATTTACCATTTTTATCTGAAACAGTTCCCAGAAAAGCCCGCGCCAGTTGCCTTTCTCCGTTTTTATTCAAATAACCATTTTGCCCAACCCAGCTGTCACCCGCCGCATGACTGATCTCATCACTTCCTGGTGCTGGTTCAGGCACCACGCGGACCACCAGCGCACTGAACCATTCTCCGGAAATATTTTCGCTGCTCTTATCAACAATTACAGGTTTTATTTTTTTTGAAACACCAATAGTCCGAAGATTATACTTTTCACCAGTTGAATCTTCAAGTGCTTTTAAAATGGCATCATTGTAAGTATAACCAATCCATTGTCCGTCCCCGCTCCATTCATGGCGATGAGTTCCTCCCCGCAAAGCACCTGGTGTGAATGGAAAAGTTATATCCCTCGCATCCATATAGATAGGCACGTTCGGATTTTCATCTTTAATAATTACACCGGTTCTCCGCCATTGCTGATAAGGATTTGCTTCGGTGCTATGATCCAGACCATGTATAAAAACCACCGCATTTTCCTTCGGACTATAACTTACAGCACCAGCGCCAGGTCCCCAGATCTGGTTGTTTTTTATCTCAAACAGAATTTTCTTTTCTCCTGTATGAATATTAACTTTTTCTATTTTTGAAGATGCTGCAATTCCGCCATCGTCCGTGCGTGTATCATAAACCAGCCATTCCCCGTCCGGAGAAAAATTATCATTATTGTCCAGATCGTGATGATAAGTCAGGTCATTTGTAACCTGTTTTTCTTCCAAATCTTCCTTTGTCTGACAGGAGTTCATAAATATCAATGCGAATGCAGTTAAAATTAAATTCAAAAATAACGAATACATATTCATTACTATTTGACAGCCGGTTTACCAATTACACCTAAATATCTTCCCATCCAGTAAGGTAAAAGCCAGATATCTCCGGCGCTGTGTTCGGATCCGCCGTTGCCATGCGTTCGGTCCAGATTAAACATATTGCCATTATGTCTCTGAATCGGCCTTTCATCCGGTGGAAGCACTTCTTTGGTTGTTTGTTTACGGAAGTTTTGCTCCATCATTTCAACGTCTTTTCTATGACTGTTTTTAATTTCCCAATCTATCAGATCCAGCGGATGTTCCTGCAAATACCAGATTGTTTCTTTCAGGTCAAACTCTTCTGTACCGGTCAAAGCGGTGAATATATTCCAGGCACCTTCTTTTTCCGGTCTTTCTGCCTGCCAGTGATCAATAATTTGTTCTTTATATTTTGCTTTCAAAGTATCGTTCAATGCATAGCGATAAAGTCCCCAATAACCTAGGAAGTACATTTCGTCGTCCGAATGGTTCCATCCGTCAGACATGTGTTTGCTGTGTTCATCGGCATCTTCCGGAGCTTTTCCGATCACACTCATTGGCCGCATCATGTTTTCCAGATAACCATATTTGGTCATTAATTCCAATGCTTTTGTTTTGTATTTTTCTTTTTTGGTAAAATGATATGCCGTTTGTAGCATAGCAATAATATTAGAAGAATTAAGTTTCCGGTCACCAACATTAACAGGAAATGCATTTACATATTCCGGATTCCATTTACCCCACATGGTCGGTTTGCCATCATAATCAATGAGATACAAATTATTTTTGAGAATATGAGACATCACGGTATCAATTAAAGCAACAGCCCGTGTTTTTAAATTTGCGTCATCCACCAATTCTGCCATTGCTCCGAAAGCAAAAATATGACCAATTATTTCATCACTGCTGGTGGTCGATTTCCAGTCCCATTCCTTTTCAGGAGAATGCTGCCAGCGGTCGGCATCGTGTAATATATTAATGTGTCCCGACCGTTCGAATGATCTGGCGGGAAAGCCTGGAATTCCAGTAACAGAGTACAATCTTTCCATGGCATCCAGCGATTCCCGGCAGTTTTGAAGCGCAACAGAATCTTTTGTTGAGGCATAACGGAATATTTCGCCACCCAGATACATGGAAGTCCAAAGCCCGTCATTGTCTGAATCTTCCATAAATCCGGTAGATAAATTGCCATGACGCATGTCACTTATTGAAGCATTAAATCCATTGCGAATATGTCTTGATCTGACCTGTTCCTCAAAGTAAAGTGCTTTTTCTTCCAGGGTCATTTCTTTAAAGGCAATTTGTCCCAGACCAGCAGTGGTAAGAACCAGAACCGAATTTTTTGGTCCTTCCGAAATATGCAGAACTTTGTTGCCCGGCAACCATCTTTCTCCGTTATAGTAATCAAATTTTCCATCAGTGCGTAATGAAAAAGCACCTTCGTTTGAACCAAACCAAACTTTATTATTTACTTCTTCCACAGCGGTAATAAGTGTTACAGGAAGTTTTTTATGAATTTCTCCAATTTGTTTTTTGCCTGAAATATCAAACTCAATATAACCATCCAATGTACCGATGATCACTTTTTTGTCATGATCAGCAAGATCAAAGGATGTAAAACCAGTTCCGTCCAAAACTTTGGTCAACTTATTATCGCTTACATTTAATGTGTAAAGAGATTTTTTACCAAGTATCCAAAATTGATTTACACCTTCCTGAAAACGGATTGTAATCACCTCGTCTCCTTGTAAACTGCCATTCCATAAGCTTTTTGAATCCCGGATCAGCTGCATCGATTTTCCATCGGATACCAGAAATGTGAAATCTTTTCCTCCTTCAAATATATTGGCGTTTGGCAAACTATGATGTGAAAGTAATTTCCCCGCCCAGGCATTACTAAGTACCACAGAATCGGTCAGGTAAACCAGTTGCTTGTCGTAAATTCCAATAGAAACTATTTTTTTATCATTCATAAACCGGTAGGAACTATCCGGTTCAATGGTGCCATGATACAGAAACTGGCCGTCGTAAGGATGGTATAAAGAGTTATTTGACAAGATTTGAATAATACCATTCCGGTCGGAAAATGCCTGCGTAACTTTCTGTTTTAATGTGTCTGAATAATATTTAATGCTATAATCCTGTAAAAAAGATTTGTCTTCATGGATGGGTTGTTTTACCGAATTTTTATTGCAGGAAAGCAATCCGGTAACGCTGATAATAGAAAGGAATGATAGAAAAAGAAATTTGCGCATTTAAGATTAAAGGTTTAGGATTAGATTTTTATGGACATGCTTAACAATGCCTATTGAGTTATTTTCTTTGGGTCAACAACAACGTATTTAATTGTTTTTTTACTTTTTTCAGGATGATAAGAATAAGTCAGATGCAGCAATCCGTCTTTTGTCTGAATTAAAGAAGGGTAGGAGTAACCGCCTTTTTTAGTTAAATCATTTTCAATAAAATTTTTCCATTTCCAGGTTTTTCCTTCATCATCTGAAATCCGCAGACTTAACTGATAACGGCCATCGTCAATATCATTTCCTAAAAATGCCCATTTTCCATCTTGCAAAACCAATAATTCAACGCTGGCTGTATTAGGAATGTCAGTTTTTTTTGTTGCCGTCCAGCTTTCACCACCATCCGAAGACTCACTGATATGAACACGCGTAGGTTCGTCGCCGCTGTCACGCATGTAGGCAAACAGATTTCCATTTTTCTTTTTAATAACAGCCGGTTGAATTGGGCCACGACCGACTACCGGCAAACCAGGCCGCCAGCTTGTTCCGTTATCTTCAGAAATCGCCATCATCGACATGTTGAAACCATCTGAATAAAGCGGCAGGATAATTTTGCCGTTTTCCATTAATAATGGTTTTATACGTGTCATCCAGCCAATGCTTCTTTTAGGAACATCCTTTGCTGCTTCTATAATCATTTGGTCGTACTTGGGTGCATAACCTGCCCAGCCAGCCGTATATTCGG
>Ga0247734_1002854_pt1 | contig 10781 bp, 8 predicted proteins | sample UWRJL103311B2_FD_180933 | JGI IMG/M metagenome (GOLD analysis project Ga0247734, IMG submission 180933) | Plant litter microbial communities from Arlington Agricultural Research Station in Wisconsin, United States - UWRJ-L103-311B-2 | ecosystem: Environmental > Terrestrial > Plant litter >... | reverse complement strand
TTATAAAGAATCGTATTTGACTGAAAGGTAGAGCTACACTTTGTACACCTAAATGGCTGACAGTCTGGTAGGTGACGAAAGAGAGCTTGGCCTGAAGGAAACTCTGTAAAGCAATGTTCGCAAGTTTGTGGTTGCGGTTTCTTGTATAAGCTAGGCTGACGAGAAGGAGGTTGTAATCCCTGGGAAGACTATGTAAAGGGCGTAGAAGGCATATTAGGGGAAGGTTGTAATTGCAAGTGTAAAGCGTCAATTTCGTGCTGTAGACTATTGAATTGACGTTTGGAATAGTCTTGGAGCTCTTGAATCTTCTTTTGGTTAACTTCTTGCTCTTGCAATTGTAATTGTAAACCCCGAATCTCACGTTGTAATTCGTGAACTTGATCCTTGTATGTATGCCGTATATCTTGACACTCTGTCCAAACTACGCCTTCTAGATCTTGAAGCTTCTTCGTATGTAGGTTTTGAAATTCTTGAAATTCTTCTTGAAGCATGCTTCTTAATTCCCGAATCTCAAACTTTGCTTGAATTCCTGAATTGTACCTAGAAGGTGCTGTAAACTGTCTGTCCAAGTATTCCCGTAGAGGGTTCATATTGGCGTAAGGGTTTTTGTACAGAGGCTTCGCAGGCGAATTGCGAATTCGTACAGGTTGTCAGGAAGGGGGTCTTTTGTACAGAGGCTTCGCAGACGAATTGCGAATTCGTACAGGCTGTCAGGAGGGGGTCTTGTACGTAGGCTTCGCAGGCGAATTGCGAATTGTACAGTTGTCAGGAGGGGTCTTCGTATGTAGGCTTCGTAGGCGAATTGCGAATTTGTACACTGATCAGAAGGGGGTCCGAAAGGTTGTAAGAGGGGTCTTTGTACGGGTCTGGAAGCTTGACCTGGTGCATTCAAAAGGCTCGTAGGGGGTCTTGTACGATGTTTGAAAGCTTGACGAAAGCTTGACTTGGTGTATTCAAAAGGCTCGTAGGGGGTCTTGTACGACGTTTGAAAGCTTGACTTGGTATATTCAAAAGGCTCGTAGGGGGTCTTGTATGACGTTTGAAAGCTTGACTTGGTATATTCAAAAGGCTTGTAGGAGTCTTCTTGTACAACCTTTGAAAGCTTGACTTGGGTATTGGCCGCTGCTGGATATAGAGTGCTTTAGTGAAGCTGGTTTGCTGCGTTGTTGGCTCGCTGAAGGACTTTGGGTTGCCTTGTAGGCTGGTTTGTATACTCTCAGTTAAGAGGTCTACTGATGATAGTTTGCTATGTTGAGTTGTGTTTGTAATAGTGACCTTGTTGATTGGTAGAGATAGAACCTCTATTGATCAATGTTGGTTCACCATATGCGCATGGTTTTGACTCTCTTTGAATACACTGCACTAGTGCTCGGTGTGTATTGTATTCGGTGGTAATCAGTTGGCTTGTATTGTAAGATCTACGTAAGTGATGGTGTTGATATAACTACTGATCAGGTTCAAACGGAACACGTGACCCGAATGATATTCGGTCATTATACCGACATTTAGGCTTTCGCGAAAAAAGGAGTTTTCCAGCGACCAATGGGGACCTTATGCAATCGCACAAAATTAGCAAGAAATTCCTTTTGTATGATGAATTGATGATGCATCTGCCCTTTAAATTTTCTAAAGCGTAAAGTGGAAGTAACACCTAAATTCTCTGTATTCGATTTCCTATCAAAAGTTTAGGAGTATATTTCTATTAAAGAAACTGCAATCGAAATCCTAGCTTGTATAATTTCTATATTGAATGACAGTTTTTATTCTTGAACGCTTCGCTGAAGTCAACCATTCCAATTATCTACTAATAATATTTATTCACAAGAAATAGTCAGATGCTAGGTGCTAGTATGATGAGCGAACTTGCTACAGCCAGTATTATTAAGGATAGGATGCATTTATTTACATCTGGATAAAGAAAAGTCTTCGTTGGTGGGATGATCCTTTTGAAATACAACTGAAACTTTGCCACTTCGAGCTGTGAGAAACGCATCGGGGTTAACTATAATTACTTCTCTGTAGTAGTGAGTAATAAGCCAGCGGATTGGCCTTAGGATGGCGTTATTAATCTAAGAACTTCAAGCGACAGAGTTTTACAGTCAGAATAAATGGGAGTTTAATCTTGATGTATCCTAGTAGAGCAAACCTTCTGGACTTTTTACATACGAGGCGTAGACCATTGATGTACAGTAAAGTGTGTGGAATTAAGAGCCAGAAGAGCCATTGTAATATGCTAGTTATTGCCTATGTTGGTCGAGATAACACTTGAAGTTAAGCTGAGATATAATAGCAAGAAGTGAGAGTTGATGAGCATACTAAAAGTAATGATATCGAGTAGAAAAGAGCCATAGAAACAAATTTTAGTTATCACAGCTTGAATAGAACCTTTGAAAATGGCTGAAAACAATATGTTCCAACTAAGAGTGTGATTAGCCGTTCATATTCCACGAATTTATTTTTATTAATTTTTTATCTAGTTTTTTATCTAGTTTTTTATTTAATTTTCATTTAATTTTTATTTAATTTTAATTTTAATTTTAATTTTTTAACAAAAAAAAACGAGGGAGAAAGAATAACAAAAAAAAACCAAAACTGAAATACCTCTTGTTGTTTCTCTCTGAAATTAATCAATTCAGATGCCAGCTGTGTTTTGTTTCAAGTTGTTCCTGTGTGAAACCTACTAAATAGTAAAGCACATTTCTCCACGGGATTCTCCCTGTGATATTAACATGAAAATGACTGATGCTTTTTTTAGATTCCTTACCCCTAATAATTTGTTTTGAACACATATGAGAATTCAAATGCATATAACAAAATACAGTGGATGTTCCAAAGACCACTCCTAGGAAACTGTGACAAATAAGGAAGAAATGCCAGTAGCCGTTGCCGGTGTATGCAAGAGATAGACATGGTTGCTCCTCATATTTTCCCACCAAAAGCGAAAGTTCCTCCAGGTCCATAGAGAGCAAACGGATTGGGATCTGACTCCATCCTTTGAATTAAATACGCGCATTGAATCTGTAACATATCCAGGACAATCAGGTATGTCACGTGACGTTTCATTACGTCCTTTCTTTTTCGAGGTGGACATCAACCTTACTTTTTCAGCGTCCAAATCGCGTTGACATTGATAAAACACAAAGTATAGTAGTCGGTATGGATTCTAGACTCTCCACCCCGTACAAGGACATCTTGTTCCGAGAGCCAGATACTTTGATGGATCGAGATCTTCTGAAAATCCCACTAAGCACCCTGAGCAAGTGTTTAGACCCGGTATTTGCACCGTTTTCTACATTTATTATTGATAATTGAGGATTGACGTTTACAGAAACTCTCTTCCCACTCTGCAGTGTTTGTATATCTGCGGTGGCTTGAGATTCACCGCCAGGAAGAAACGAAACTTACTCAACATTGGGCCAATACCTGTCTCCATGTAAGGTTCTTTTCAAATTCCAGTCCAGCTATATAACCCAAGTCCCCAAGATTGATAACTTGAATACTTATCATAACCAGTGGTGCCAAGCTTTGCGAAATCGCGGCCTTTCCGAGAACGCGCTGGTCCACGAAGTGGAAAAGTGGAAGGAGGGAAAGGTTTTCCAGTCTATGTCGCGTCGCTATCCACCATCACCCTTCGATATAGCAAAGGCTTACGTTAATACCCCCGAGAACACGCCCAGGAAGTGGCTAAGCAAGGACGAGATGTGTTTAAAATCCAAGGAGTCCGACTTTTCAGGTCCACCACCACCTGGCTATGTTTGCAATCGTTGCGGAAAGAACGGTATGCCAACATTTTATCCTTCCAGCCTCCTTCAATTCTCTGGTTTCTCTTCAACTTCCCACTCATTCACATCGCCAAAGTTCATCTACAGGAACTCTACTTGGAAGTATATTATGATGACCTGGTCTGACAGTGAATAGGCCACCACTTGCAAGTATGTCCAACCAACCTCGACCCAGGATTTGATGTGCCACCACACAGAGATTATCAGTGCCCTATCTGCGGCAAATATGGGGATCATTACAAGAGCCTTTGTGTATTTAACACAGATCCAAACTCTATCAGCCAGAAGAGAAAGGAGGTGGAGCGGGAAAGAGAACGATTGAAGAGATTTGGTCGAGGTATGCCTAGCGTGGGCTATCGGAACTAGCAATATCAAAGTGTTAACCATAACAGAAAAACAGCAAGATGATAATTACCATACCTCGATTTACCGGAGTCACAACACAAGCTCCTCACCAGCATCTCCTTCATGCTCGTTCCCTTCTCGCCCCGGAACCGTCCAACAGGTCGCTCGTAACCTCCAAAGTACCAAGAACATCGAGGTTATTCCGAACTTTGATGAGATTGAGAGTAACTATGATGAAGCATTCAAGCCTGTCACACATAAGAAGAAAGTATACTCTGAGTTCGTGTTAAATTTGATCAAAAGTAATGACAGCGAAATGACAACAAAGATAAACCATTTCAAGGGCCGGAAAACCGCTATAGATATGTGGGAAGCAGTTGAGTTAGAGATGAAACACTCCGGAATAACTCATTGCAAAGCACTGTCGTAGGTAGTATGGCAGTTGAGGGTTTCACAATTGTTAACAAATCATAGCCTTTTTGCAGCTCGAGCTGACTATTACACCCCTGAAAAAGCTGCCAGCGGTCGTTTGACACCATATGAAGATGAACCTATGGAGGATATTTCCAGGGGTCAAAATGAAGATGTTGTCATGTCCATTGAAGAGTGGGTAGGCTGATATCAATTCAGTACCCTATCAATATAAAATATGGTTTTGGAGTTCAGGTTTCCAATTTATCCATGAAGGTCAACTTGCTAGTGAGGGAAATTATACTGGGAAATGTTACACACAAGCCATGATTGCCTCACCACAGAATACAAAGACATGTATCTATTTTGCGCCATAACTCCTGCAATGTACCTCTTATGTCGGCCTTTTGTTATTCCAGCTTATCCAGATGCTCTAGCCGCGTAAGAACAACTTGCTTGCTGGTTTCCTCGATCTCCCCTGCTAGAAATACCTCGTCCAGAATGGCATAGACCTGTAAAATTATCGTCAGAAGCAACGTTCACTCCCTTCGTTTTCCTAGATCGTATTCTACTATGGCGAGCGAATCGTAGTTTGACGGAATTACCGCGTACCTTGTAGAAATTGAACACTAAATCCAGCTCGCAAACGTTCCCAAAGAAGCTATCCAGCACCTCGACAAAGAAATGTATAGCCTCCAAATATGACAACTCGTTATCATTCGCATCCACGCACGCGCAAAAGAAAAGGCCTGCGTATCGTCTGTATACGATCTTGTTGTTGCGGAACTCGACGAAGTTGGATTGGTATTTTTGATCGCGGGGTGCTACCAGTCGATGGACCTGTCTGCGTCAGTCTACAAGCCCCTCAAAAAAGCCCCTTGAAAACAATTATCTGGTCAGAGAACCTGTCACATGTTTTCGGAAGCAGTTAAGGGGAGTATACCTCGCCCTTGAGCTTGATCTTCTCTTCATCGTTGTAGGGCGCATACCATTTCGCAAGCCGTGTTTTGCCTCTGGGACAGAGGGGTTAGTTTTGGCAAATATATGGTAAATTGGAGAACATACTGCCGGTTCTGGATGAGAATGAAGGAGAGTACCATCTTAACATTCGCCCATTTTCTTCAGGTGTTGAGGTTTCCTCAAGAGACATGTGGTTGTTAATAGTACGGTAGGCTGGTAAGACCATATCTGCAATTGACAAAATCTAAACATACAATAGTGCTAACGCAATTGACAGACTTAGCTACCCATATCTACTTGTTAAACGCTTTATAGATGAATAATTGCTTCATAGCCATATAAAAATTCAAGCCATAATTCCAGCTTTATAAGATAACAATTGGGTACTACCTGTAGTCAGCTTGTATTTCAACATCGTCTACGCTGTGGCGTATATATCTATGTACAACTCACAGGAGTAATTCATGCTATATTGTCAACTTATTCATAAAGGTTCCAATCGCACATAAAATAAGATGAAAAGTTCAACAAGGCTTTCCTAGCCATCCGAGGACTAGCCTTACATAGCGTGCTATAAGCAGAATAGCCCCCCTGCAAGCCATGAACGTTCGTTCCTCACCATAAAACGACACATTGATACGATATACGAAAGGACAAAAGTAACCTGTTATACCCCATACCTTAGATGTTATCAATATATTACAAATTGCCAATGGATGAGAATTTGCAGCATCGCGGAAGCAACCTCACCCCATATGTATTAACTCGATCCGGGCACAGAGCTAATACCACCAGCATTTAGTCTTTTCTCCAAAGCAGCTCTCTTAATGACTACAACCTAGGATACAAACGGCCAAACTAAACCAGGAATATTTATCCATGTTTGGGTTCCTATTAATAATAGTACTGCGGTCTGTTGACCATCTTATTGAGCTGTTTAAACTAGCAACTATACATGCCGGTCCATAATATTATTCCTTAAGACCTTCTTGATTTGTCGTAGTCGATAGCTCCACCTTGTGGAGAAAATTTGGGAGGGAAATCAGGAGAATTATGTTGTGGCGTGCGTTTAGAGAGCCACTATGTCACTAAATGATAGCTAGCCTCTGAATGCCGCCATCTATCAGGTATCCGGCGAGACCTGCTTCTTACAATTTGCGCTGTCACCTGATGAGTGAAGACTGACGTAGTTACATAGTACGGATGTAAAGGGATGAGTTAATAGGTACTTGCAAAGTTGAAGGCCATAAAAATCTTCCAAGGCTAAGTTAAAGCTCGAATTAGGAGATTTCAAAGTACAGTTCATGACCATCCCAAGTCCTCAAGGAATTGGGAATATATGACTTAGTAAACTTCGTACATTACCTCCGTACCCCGCAGTCATTCACCATAGTCTGCCTCTGAGAACCCCAATGGATAAAACATGGGGGTTTGCTCCTCTGCGCGGTAGATCTTTCGCTGGAAACAAATATCGGGAGAGGGGGGAGCAAGGGCACACTTTGAACAGTAACCTCATTTGGACGATGAAGCTTACAAATCTTGGCTGGATGAGTCTTATAGGTGGATGCGACAAGTATCGTCAAGAACATATAGTCACGATATTAAGATAGTAACTTGGTATACCAAATTACTCTCAAGTCGTCGAAGAGTGTTGTAAAGTCCCACGAATCCGAGGATAAAAATGGCAGAAGTAGAAGTAGAGTCAGTTTATATCGAATCTCAATTGCAAATGCATATAAAGAGAAACATCAACAAATCCAATCAGTCAAACTCCCCCCTTTTCCCTTTTCCTTAAGTAGCTAGAATACCCGGTTCCGGTCTGGGTGTTCATGCGAGCAGGGGATGCTACAGTAGTTTTAAAGTCTCTGGAAGAACAGGGAAACGGGCCGGTCAAACAAATAACGGTGCAAGGAGGCTCTGTGCCAATGTTCGTATGGTATTTGATGGTAAGCCAAAAAACTGTCCTGGCAGCTTGAAGGGGTTTTCTCAAATTCCCAATACCCTTTTTGAACTCTCCTCATTATGGGACCAACGGGAGAAGAGATCGGTCTCCATGCACGCGAGTCATTCCAGAACCTTCAAGTTGAGGTATCGTCGAAGTGTTGACCATGAAAGGAAAATCATGAATTTGCTACAGAAGGTGGGTATGAGATGATAAAGTAGAAGTAAGAATATAAATACGGTGCGTGCTGCTGATTCTAGGAATGAATATCCAGGAAATCCTCGACTTCCTTCAAAACACCAGACTGCAATTTCCCAGCCATAAATTCAGTACAGCATCATTCTCCCTCATTAATTAATTAATTCAACCATCATGCTGTTCAACCACAATATTGCTTTGATTGTCCTGTCGGCGATGATGAGCCTCACTACTGCAAATCCAATTCTCGAAAAACGAGAACAGAAGATCACTGTGTCTTACTGCAACAGTTGCGTACCCATTGGACAAGGAGGAGTCAGTTGTGTCCAAAGACCTTATGTCCACTGGGGTGACAACAATTTAGGCTCTTGGTAAGAATTTTCTGAAGGCCTTTCCTTTCAGGCAAGACTAACACTCTCCCTAGCAACGATTCTGCAGCTCCATTCAATTCGAATTTCTGCAGCGCCAACGGCAATATCAAGACACCATCAGGAAGTGGATCGTTTTCGAGTTCAGGAAAGGGCTGCAACGCGCAGGTGGATCAGGAAGTTGGTACCATCAATGCCAATGGTAACATTTATCGTTGCTACAAAGCCAATGGGCAAACCTTCACCAATAACTGCGGTGCAACTTATGCTTGCAGTGTCAAATTAAGCTGCTACGGGCCTTGAACGGAGACGAGACGGGTCTGGAATTCTAGCGCAGGACTAGACAGCAATTAGCATCACGGAATAGTATACTGTTGACGGATCTTGAATTGCTCCGTGACTTTTAGAACGTTAACACCCGCCTCAGAACACATAACCATTTTACCTACATGAAATACAGTCGCAAGTGCAGTCAGAAAATGTCGGATTACCAGGTCATTGGTGGTAGCATGGAGCTGATATTTTGAAGTGCTACAAAACTTAGGCAAATAGCCATCCTTCTTAGCATTGGAACTGTTTGCACGTCTACTCCGAGTACCTAAAGGCTCCAACTTGATTCCAGGTACCATATCTCATGCATGAAAAGTAGAGGTTAATTAAGATGTCCTTGTTGCCATGCACCGGACTCGACAATCGATAATTCTGCCCATTTCTGGTATGCAAACATTTTATGTGTCCTTTTGGCTCTATCTGGATAACCTCGAGCCAAATATGGGAGTATGTCATATATCATGTGGTCTCCTCGTTTTGGTATGCTAGACATCGTTGATAGCAGTAATCTAAGGAAACATATCATTGAAAAGCCGCTTCAAATATGGAGAGATTCCAGATCGCACCTCATTCTTTCCAGTCTCGAATGAGAATGCAACAAAGGTAATATTATCAATGCTCAACCAAGATACTGCCCGACTAAGGGGAAACACGGTGTAGAGAACTACAATAGACTTCACAGAATTATGGATCATATACAGAAAATAGGGATTGATACTCAAAGATCACTTCCGCTGTGATTCATAGTCTCTGGATATCGTAGATATTGTTCAACTCTTGGCATCCAGAAAAAGGCTTGTTTGTCGTATGTTCTCTGGCGCTATTTGCTTAGATACTCTCCTAACTCGTGCAGTTTAAATTTTATTTAATCATCAACATGACTGGATATCTCACGAAGGTGAAACGAAATGCTAGCACCAGCCACACTTCCATCATATCAAAAGTCTACTACATAGAATCAAAACACTCCAACACTACACCAGGAAAGTCCCTAGCCAAGTATTCCACCACCAATGGAGCACGTTGTTGGCTCGAGGGGGTATTAGGTTAGTATCGAATTCTGGTGTTGAAATGCCTAGGGTGAGAGACCGGTCCTTCCATTGTAAGGATGATGTGATGACAAGTCATTGCGTTCAGCGCCATTGCGGCAATATAGAAGAGGCACAGAATAGAGTCACAGCTGAAGCATAGGAATTGCGAGTACTACTTCCCCTTGCTGTTTCGATACCGTTTCCTATGAGAACATCAGCTTCGGGATACGAGGAGATATAAACGCTCAATTAGACATTGGCCGGTCGGGGTGTTACTGCATAGAGAAATCAAGCTTGGTATTGTGGGACTTAAGAATTCAGGTCGCTTGGTGGCCAATAGCTATATCACGCTGAAGTGGGTTGGCAATAATCTCATGACTGGTGCTTTTTAGCAACGGTGCTGTAACTTCCTAAGGGAGCACGACTGAAATTTGTCTTCCTTCTGGCCTCTGGCCCACGTTATCTCTCTGTGAATCTTCGATAGCTTGTTTGCCCGTCCGCAATTATTTCATGGAAAAAAGCTAGCGATGGATGTGATTAGCTACACCACCTCTCTAGTCCATCTGTAGTGTTTGTGTGACATTATGTTCCTATGTCACTTAAATACCCTCTCTGTACGCCTTTATCTATTTATGTCAACCTTCTTGCTTTTAGTGCTTACATGGCCGCTAGGGTGTCCGATTTGCCCGCTCATTGTATTCTAAACTTGGTACTTCGGCTGGAGTTCTTGTGGTGATTGGGACCAAGTGAGCGAGGAAGGATGTGGTTATGCCAGTTCTTGACCAAAGGAGAGATTGCTGAATTATTTAGGACCTACTAAAGTAGGGGGGGTCCATATTATCAGCTACTTGGCAGTAACAAGTCCAAACGTGAATTCCTCGAGAGTTAAGCATGGCTTTTGACGTTCAGCTTGTTCTTATGACATGGCAATACCAGAAATTCCTAGTCCATAAGACATGGAGTCCCAGATTTGGTTTGATACCGACGCGTCCATGTCCTCTGAGTCAGAAGCTTATTTGAAACACACTTAGACACCTAGTGATCACAATTCTACAATAAATGCAGCCACATACACAACTCACAAGAGCTTATGTTATTGATTCATCATGCCTAACAAATATATAAGATTGGTTTGTGTTCGATCGGTCGAGGAATACGTCTGTGCGTGTGTGGTGGTAATCTTGATGCTTTTCGGATGAGGAGTTCAAAAAGTAATGCTAAGTTGTCCCTCTGACTAATCCTATGCGTGACAACTCTAATTAGGAGCTCAAGAAAAAGAACTTGCTAAGGATTTAAGAAGTAGTGTCTTCAAGTTTAGTAATGGAGAAGTGTTTAGAAGAGCAGGTAAATGAATTGCGGTCGAGTAGAGATAATTATGGCATTATGGCTCTCAGATTAGATTACTAAAGTTCTC
>Ga0247734_1002853_pt1 | contig 10782 bp, 5 predicted proteins | sample UWRJL103311B2_FD_180933 | JGI IMG/M metagenome (GOLD analysis project Ga0247734, IMG submission 180933) | Plant litter microbial communities from Arlington Agricultural Research Station in Wisconsin, United States - UWRJ-L103-311B-2 | ecosystem: Environmental > Terrestrial > Plant litter >... | reverse complement strand
CTTGGATACACCTCTCTCGTAGGCGGCATCAGCGTCGAATCGCTTGGCCTTGGATACACCTCTCTCGTAGGCGGCATCAGCGTCGAATCGCTTGGCCTTGGATACACCTCTCTCGTAGGCGGCATCGGCATCCACTCGTTTAATGTCTGTTTTAAATGGTTACTTTGTTATCTGAGTAAAGATAGAACTAATCACAAATACTTACTTGCAAAATCGGTTGGCACAGCGGAGATGCCGATTGCAGAAGCTACGATGAGCATAATACTAAGCTTGGAGAAATGCATTTCAGGATTGGGGATCAGTGGTCGAGATGAGGAAAGTAGTGAAGATGATAGTAAGGATAATATTAGGAGGATGCTTGTTGCCGGGCAAGAATAATAAGCTTGGTGGGTTGCTGAGTTTTGGTGAGGGAGAAAACTAGCACTTTATATATCTAAGCCTGCTGCGGCCAGTCCTGAAACGTTTCTGTGTTGTAACAATATTCCCGTGCCTTCTAACTTGAGACTTTACTATTTCGGCAATTTTACGAATCATTTACTCTGTTGTAAATAGCAGATTATAATTCTAACAGCATGCTAGCCACTCGGTGCTTTCTACTCCGAAAGCATTCTCACTGGCCGTCTGCAGATTGCCAAACATATCCGGATGCAAGGACTGTTTCTCTATTCCCTGTAAAGAATGATTGTAACGAGATCTTCGGACACGAGACGTCACGCTGGTGAAAATATTAGATACCACTTCGGCAATAGCTGATAGAATTTGCGAACCTCACACTTTTCCTCCTCTCTTCCTCATGCTTGTTAGAAATTACGTCTTTCCTCGATTTTGCCAACATATTCATGCCGAGTGCATATCGCTGCAACTAACGACACCGATAGCAGGGAATATAGACCGAGAACTCAATGTAACATACACAACTTTACAAATCACAGGGAGGTAGCAAATACACTAGCAGTGCATATATAGATAACAAGGATCTGAGAAGTATGACAGCTAATAAACCGTAGTGCGGAGTGCATCATGAAGGAATAGGCAGCGGTGTAGTGATAAGCAACGAATAAGGACAATACGAGGAGTACATGAGAAGTACATCTCTGAGAAAATTCAACAGATTATGACGTTCCAACATCCACTCCATAGTCTCGGTGGCTATTGGGCATCCGCTTGAAGAGTTCTGGCGCTTCCAAACTCGTCTCTCACTTTTGACAGATCGTCCTCAAAATTCCGCAGATTATGGTAGAATTCCTGCTTGTTAAGTAAGCTGTTGCCAATGCTCAAGATGGAGAATATAGCAAGTCATGACAGTAGAAAGCAGAAATATGGTATGAAAGCTTAAGGAGGCATTTTAATGCTATGTGCAAAAATAATTGATCGAGGTGGAAATAGTGGGTCGCTGCCGCCGCCGCTATAAAGCAGGGGAAACGTTTGGTTACGTGGGCCAACCAGCATGCTGTTGGAATTGCAAACTGCCATTTTCTACAGGGAGTGGGGAAAGGGCCTTTGCTTCCGGATGTGCTTCTTGATCTGCAGACGGCCAGCACTATGCTGCTGGAATTGAAAACTGCCATATATTACAAGGAATAGACAAAGGTCCCTGCTTACCTCGGGATCTGTCTCTTAATCCGTAGCGTCAGCCAGCATGCTGTTGGAATGGCAACCTGCCATTTTCTACAGGGAGTATGGAAATGGCCTTTGCTTCCGGGTATTCTTCTTAATCTGCAGACGGCCAGCAGTATGCTGTAAGAATTCAATTCAGCTGAAGAGTCCTTGCTTCCGGATATGTTTCTTGGTCTGCAGACGACCAGTCAGCATGCTACCATATTGAGGTTGAAAGCGCTAAGTAGCCATTATGCTGTTGGAATCAAAACTGCGCACAGCCATACCATCATCTTCTATTGATCAGACATCCATCATAGCCTGACTGGAACATCCTGAGTCTGAACGACCTATTCAATACACTGCAATAATCACGCAAACAAAAAAACGTCAAGCAAGCTGTTGCCTATCGCTCTATCAAAATGAAAGAAGAATCGCAGCCTTTTCTACCACCATCTGCTGACGATGATGGGAAAATATTAAGTTCCAATTGGACCAAACCTATGACCCGATCTATCAAGAGAGGTAGTTGGATGAGGCTTTCCTCTTCGGTCACATCACACTGCGCCGTCTTCGTTGCAACGTCTTTAGTTTGGGGATGTTTCTTGACTCTAGCTATACATTTCTCGACATGCAGCTCCAAACTTGCTGTGGGAGCAACAAATCCACAGCCTTGGAATACCGGTGTCACGGCTACAGAAATTGACTACTTGTCCTGTGGCGCTTCCACCTAAGAAGCGAGGGCTAAAGATTGTAAATACGATATCCTCGATAACCTCTGGATACCAGGCGAGTGTACAGATGAAGTTTTAATCGCGGAGTATAAATCTGATGGCTCGTGGTTTCCTTACGCAGATCGGAACAGGACGCAGCCTCTGGCCCGTGAAAGCCTTGGTGACTTAGAAGTTTATTTTACGTCAAACAGGGACCATATCGTGCACTGCGCTGTGCTGTGGAGGAGACAGTTTCGGGCATTCTCGGAGCGTTGGCAATATATGGATTCACTTATTGTTAATGAGCATCACACAATGCATTGTTCGCAGTTCTTGATCGACATAACTAGCCAGGGTCCAGAGGCCCTTTTATTATCGACCCGGGTGAAGGTGGGTTTTGGCGGTTGTCATGTACGCGGTAATGAATTGTTTGCTGGTACACTTCAAGTGGAAGAGGGCTATATTTGCAGACGGAGGAAGTAGTATAACATGGCAGTTAGTGCCTTACAAAGCAATATTTCTTTTTTTAAGGGGTGGCAATTTTTAAGGTATTGGCGAGGGAATGTATGACTTTAGTGTTTTAGCAATCTCTATAGGAGCTAGATAGAATCTAGAAATGTCTGATCGAACGTGTATATCTATTGCCTTCACACCCCAAACCTCATCTAAGCTTAAGCTGGGATTGACCTTTAACGGTTTCCTAATATAATAACCAAATTAGAAGGTTCTAACATTTGTGCCCAAGCTACCATTATAACTCTCTTCAAACATAACACAAATAGCTCATATATGTCATGATAAAGAACTCTGTAGTTATTATTAAGTTTACAAAATGACTACTTTTAATGGATGAGTATTGATTATCTATATACATACTTTTAAACACACAACAATCAAAATCTCACACTCTCACCACAACACGCACCTTGGCACCCATTTATTCTCAAATTGGCTCTTCCCAGCACACTTCCATGCCGCCCCGAACCCCAGCTCGTTCGCAACTGCACCTTGTACCCTCGCAAAGTTTGGCGCATGCGGATCGTTTTTCAATCTCCAGAGCAAGATCTGCTTTCGATTCTTCTCACACCAGTACCTCCCATATGCTAGAAAGAATAACTGTTCACGCGAATAGGCTGCCAGGCCAGGAAGAAGCTTTGATGGATAAAGTAATTCATGGGCTTGGTATGCAGCAAAGGCAGCGTGGAGGCCGGAATAGTCAGCCAAATTTTCGTCGAGCGTAAGGTGGCCATCAACGGAGAAAGAGGTCGAGGGATCAACCTTGTCCCCTAGAATAGTGAATTGGTCATACTGCTCTATAAAACACTGCGTACGATTATCAAACTCCGCTGCGCTTCCTGTGTCCCACCAGTCGGTACGAGCGCCAGAAGAGTCGTAATAACGGCCCGTGGAGTCGAAAGCATGACTAATTTCGTGACCTACGATCGCTCCAAAAGCACCATAGGTGAGGTAGCTAGGCACTTCAGGGCCATAGAATGCAGGCTCTTGCATAAATCCAGCGGGAATAACTATTTCGTTGTGCTCGCGGTTATAGTAGGCATTGAACGAGGTGGCGGTGCGGTCCCAGCGGCTATGAGGCCCTGGTCTCGCCCCAACCTGCTGCCAATTCTGTCTGGTTTTAAAGCGGGAGCTAGAGATGATATTGGTAAAATATGAGGTAACTGAAATAGGGAGAAGTCTATAGTAATCGTACACTGAAGAGGGGCTCCGAAGATCAGGGTTATGAGAGGAATAGCCAATTTTGGAGACCATCAGGTCAAGTTTCTCAATACTTCGGACCTGCGTTCTTTCTGACATCCACTTGGTATTTCTAATTGTATCTTTGAAGGCATTCTTGATGGTAGCTACTATTTGTTCTGCATGTTTCTTTTTGGACTCCGGGAAAGCTCTCTCGATGTAGAATCTGCTCAGAATCCCGTCTGTTAGTGGTTTATTAGCGGTCAAAACCCGAATCTAGCCTTTAAATGATAAATATACTAACCTAAACTATCGATAACATGATGGACACATGTTCTCCACCGCTCTGGTACATAGTCCGAATTCTGTCCCGCAAGCTGTCTTGAGAAGTCGTGCAAAGGTTTCACGAAATCTGATTGAATGAAGGTGTAGTATCTTTGGATAAGCTTCCATGACAGATAGCCTTGAACTACCCATGGACCATTCTTACTCACTAATTCTGTGATATACAGAAGATAGGCTTTTGAAGTGACCATTACTGCATCTGATGTATTGGAGAGCCCCATAGAAGAGATGAAGTCACGAATATCGATTATTGGCAGTATATCCTGGGCTTCATTTAGTGGAATCCTCGAATAGTTTGCAGAGTTCTTGATCTCCATGATTGCTTTGGCAATATCCCGTTCGAAGCCGATAATGGACTCAGCCAATCCTACATTGGCAACTGAGGATGAGCTTTCTGGGCCGTAGACGGCAAGTTGGAAGGGTAGCCTATTAAGTACAGCTGCCACTACGCTTGCATAGTCCTTGACAAAATTCTCATCCTCATAGTGTGACATCGAGGGCCATTCCTTCTGCAATGCTGTGCTAAACAGGGGTCCGATTAAGTGAGGATTCTTTGGCTCAGCCTATTCTCGTCGTGGTTAGTGACCTTAAGTCTTCTTGCTTAATTGACAAAGATCGAACTTACGACAACATCCATACTAAACAGAGCGTTGACCTCTAGCTTGTTGAGAAATGACAATGCTTTGGTAAGATGTGCAGGAGAAACTCTCTCTGCAGCTGTCATGTTGTGATGCCCAAATAAGATACTATCATCCTTTAACGGTGGGAAGAAAGCACCTAACTGTTTAACTAAGTGTGCCAAAGGTTCAATTCCTTCGTCCTTAATAGCTTCCTCATTCATACATGCGGCATAGCTTTGTTGTACCTTGCGGAGATTCTCTTTGTCACTATCTTCTTGACTCGAAAGGTTAAACGACAGCTGGTAGTCTTCTAGAATCTGGCGCATCAACTCGTCGCTTTGGTCCTGGATTAGAGTCCCCGTAAACATGTTCCCTTGATCCTCTCTCAAGTCGTGAAGGGTATTCCATCCACCGCAGGTATGCTGTGCGAAATCGACACATGGATTAATATCACTGCTGCTTGACCCAATGGCTTGTTTGAGGTCTTCGGAAGCACGTCGACAAATTTCGGTCTGGCATATTTCCCTTGAAGCTAACGCATCAGCTTGATAGCGAAAGAATTTGGCTCCAGAAAAGTCAGTAAGCGTAATTACGATAAATAGTAAAATTACCGCTGACGGATAATTGGTATTGGTGCACTAACCACAAGCAGCCAAGAGAAGGATGGCAGCACATATGGTGACCACTGTTCTCAAATATCTCAAGAGCAACTCTCCTATAGCCTCTCCACGAAAAGAAACCTTTTTATCGGTCGGTAAGTAGTCGGAATCCTTTGGCGAAGGTTCATCAAACTCATTATCAGCGTCAATTTGTCTCACCGATAGTGGAATGTATGAATCTCGGGGTTGACTGCTTTGAAACATAATTTAGCTGATAGAAAAGTCCCACAAATAGAATAAGAAAAGTGATTTAAGAATTCCGAAAATAGACACTGGGCAGTACTGAAGGAGACGATTTGGGTGAGCCTACTTGGCCGATAGATATACCCAAGTTAGGCGACGACGGGAATAAGCAGTAGCCCCCAACATTCAAAGTACCTTAGTGGAGCATGCTGGTTTATACAGCGGGGTAAATAGGGTTTAGTGATTTTTACACGGTGTACGCGAGAAAACGGTGTAGGGACATATTTAGTAAAGTTATAAAAAATACAATATTTATAGTTGTCACTTATTACCTGCCAAGTATGATTATTTCAATGGCCTGGGCAGTAATTTAGATAAGGTACGCTTTATTAATAAAGTACAGGAAATACTATAATTATAAATTTTAATAATAATCTAAATTTAAGAAATTTAAGAAATAATGAATTTAAACAAAGTTTCAGGCGTATAATTTCGGCTGGCTACTTAGGGGGTTAGCTCCTAGGAAGCTCTTATAGGACCAGTCAGCCAGTAAGGGGTGCCGTGGGAGAAGTCTTGCTAAATATATTTTCGCCTAATTCGTGGCAATACCATATTACCGTGCAAATTGTATTACCGAGTATTAGCGGGATAAAGATTTTATATAGTCCATCGTGTATAGAAAAACACGCAGATGTATTATTCAGAGTATAAACACTTCAACAAAGTTATTCAAATAAACCATTTATGTAAACCACTTTTTAATTGCCAAGTATTAAATATTATTATTCCAGAGGGTTTGATGAGTATTTTAAGTAAGATAGGTTTAATTTAAAATATACAAAGTTGTCGGATCAACCTAATAGGCAAGGTTTTGATTCACTTTGAATATGAGGTATCAGTATATAGTACATAATGCCTATTATATTCCGTAATAATCAGTTGATGGTAATGTAATGTCTACTTCCGTACGTGCCTGTAGGTGATGGTGTTGATATAGGGGTCGAGCTGTACAGATTCAATCACGTGAGCCAAAAACACACGTGCCCGTAGAATTCGGGGTCAGATTATACCAACAAAAGTATTAAAATGAACAATTTTTGACAAGCGCTCATATTAAATAAATTATTGCAAATGAGCAATGTTAATAAAGTTTCAGGTATGTAACTTAAGCTGGCTGCCTAGGGAATTCAAAGGGGTGGCTCTTACCTGGACCAGTCAGTAAATGGGCCAAAGGGGATGACGGGCCGGGGGGAGGCCAGCAGGCACTGACTTCTCCCACACCACCAACCACCCTTACACCGTCGCTGTACCGTTGTTATATCACGTTACTGTTAAATTTGTGGTACCGAGTACTGACGGGATAGAGATCTTTCACTCTCCACCCTGAGTTATAAGCTTCTGCAACTTTCTCATAGCTAATGATTAATTCTGATTCTGATTTCTCTTTCAGTTTTTGTGTTAGAACGATCCAAACAGGGTAAAATGAAACCAGTAGTTGAATAATCGGACCAACGCTAGGTCACTAGCCTGATCACAGTGAGATAATAAGCCGCCTGAACGTCCCCCATGTAATCGAAATTGTGTCAGCCATGTTGGTAAGTAAGCCTTAAGTACCAGCTGAGAGAGGGGCGGTAGTGTAAGATAGGGGAAGGTAGGGAAGAATAGGCCCCAGCAACACCAGGTCAGCTCCAACACCAACACCAACACCAACACCAACAGTAACGGTCCGAATGGTGACAGGAACGGTGTACCTGCCTCATCTGGCTGATTCAGTCCGTTGTCCTCTTTACTCTACTCGCCCTCTCCTCTAGGGATACAAAGTACCTGCTTCGAATGTACAGTACTAAAATATTAAGCAAGAAAACAAATATATCAAGGAGTCAACTATCTTTCGCACCACTTCAAGTACTATCTGATTGTCTGCCAATTACGTTTTAACAATTCAATGATAACAATACCACAAGGAAATAAAAACGTAGGACGAAGGATGAAGGATGAAGAAGGACAAGTCGTCATTCAATTAAAAGAAAGGGGAGCGGAACGCGCGGATTTATGATCTACCCGACTGCCTGACTACATCCATGTCAACGGTACATAAGCATCAAGCATAGGTAGCATCTCCTTCTCGTGCAGTTCTGCGCATTCAACACGGCAGACGCCCAGTATGCAGCTCTGTAACGACAACAATTTCGGCCCAGTCATCGGCTCTGGTTGTCGCGGCGGATTCGATTTTACCCTACTTTTCGAACAGAGCTTTCTATCCATCGCACCTTCGGCTCTGTTAATTATAGCTTTCTCTTTTCGTATTCAGTACTTGATTCGTCAAGGCATTAGATTGAAGGCACCGCAAAAACCAATCCTGTTTGCAAGACTGGTAGGTCGTTGGTCCTACTCCAACCATCAAATCCAAAGATAATTATATGAAAGAGAGGCTGATAATTGCGATTGATATCAGTTCTTGTTTGCAGCCTTTTCTGGGCTACAATTGGCGTTGTTACTACTTTGGCTTCAGCGTCCAGCACCGGAAATAAAAACATCGACGGCCGAAGCATCAGTGAAGGTGGTGGATGCCGTAATTATTGCTGCCCTATCCATATTTGAGTACACGAGATCGATTCGACCTTCATCTATCCTTACCATATATCTTTTTCTCAGCATATTTTTCGATGCCGTTCAACTTCGGACGCTATGGCTTTTGGGAAACGACGTTTCAGTACCTTCTGTTGCTACAGCGAGCCTAATTTTGAAGTTGGTCATTTTGGTCATGGAAGCACAGAGCAAGCGTAAACGATTGCCTTCACAATATTCCTATTTACCACCCGAGTCAACCGCGAGTCTGTTCAATCGAGGGCTGTTTTGGTGGCTCAATCCGCTATTATGGCGCGGTTATCGGACCCTCTTAGGACCAAGTGACCTATTCCCGACAGATCCCAATATGTCATCTAGATCACTGGAAGCAAAGTTTTTGTCCCTCTGGAAGTCATATCAACCAGGGAGCAAGTACCGGCTTCTTCGCACTGTTATTTGGGTGCTCAAGGGACCAATTTTTGCAGCCGTTATTCCTCGGTTGTGTCAGACAGGCTTCACCTTTTCTCAACCATTCATCATCTTTAGTATTGTTGAATATGTTGGAAAGTCCAACCCAGAGACTAATCATGGTTACGGACTCGTCGCGGCGACAGCTATTATCTACCTTGGGCTAGGCTTTAGTATCACCACCTACCAACACAAGACTTTTCGTATGATCACTATGATGAGAGGCGGTCTTATATCTCTCATTTACGGCAAGACTTTAGAAGTGGATGTCAGTGTTTTGAGCAATGCAGCGGCAATGACACTAATGACCAGCGATATCGACAGCATTGTTAATGGGTGGACTAATGCACACGAAATATGGGCATCATTGGTTGACGTTGGAATTGCCATCTACCTCCTAGAATCTCGGCTCGGAATAGCTTGTATCGGACCTGTAGCAATTGCTGTTGCATCATTTATTGGGAGCATTATAATTGCGAAATTCATACAAAGGCTGCAAGAGAGGTGGTTAATGGCCGTGCAAAAGCGAGTCGGCATTACGAGTTCTTTTCTGACTAACATCAAAGGCTTGAAGATGCTTGGTCTCGTTCAGCATCTAGCAGACCATATCCAAGGACTAAGGGATGTAGAAATCCATCGGGCAAAAGCCTACCTTAAAATCGATACTCTCAAGAACGTTTTTGCCAATTCGCCAAGCATGCTCTCTCCGGTCGTCACGCTACTTCTATTCGCTTTCGTTCCCTTTGGCGCATCATCCACGCGACTTACGAGCTCTGTAGCCTATTATACTCTTACTCTTGTGTCATTAATGTCCTCACCACTGGGACTTGCACTAAATGCGATTCCCTCCTTCTTCGCTTCTCTAGCGTGCTTTAGGCGGATCCAGACGTACCTCGAGCTCGAAGAGCGCAATGATTACCGGTTGCTTGCCAATAAAAGAAAGATACCATCCTTTCCTCCTGAATCGACCAGCATATTACCGCGGGTAGCGCTCCAGGCTGAGGAAACCGAGATGAGGCAATGGCTAGAATTAACCGTACATAAAACTCCTCACAGGACAGATAAGCTTGCGTTTTCGATCAACGATGGATGGTTCGGCTATAATGACAAGAAAACCGCCATTTTGAAGGACATAAACTTGCATTGCAGAGCAGGATCATTCACGGTGCTCCTGGGGCCTATTGGATGTGGGAAATCGACGCTCTTAAAGGCTCTTCTCAGTGAATTGCCATATTTCAGTGGAGATATATCAGTCGCAGAGTCACTAATCGCATATTGCGCACAAGTACCGTGGCTCCAAAATCTCTCCCTCCGAGATAATATCCTAGGTGGACTCCCATTCGACGAGAAACTATATGCGGAAGTGATGCTAGCTACGTGTCTTAATTCAGACATTATGGATCTGCCAGAAGGAGATGCGACCATATTAGGATCTAACGGGAGTAATCTCTCTGGAGGTCAAGGCCAAAGGGTTGCAGTTGCTCGAGCAATCTATATGCGACATCCTCTACTTTTACTCGATGACTGCTTTAGCGGCCTCGATTCCAAAACGGAGGGTTTGGTTTTTGAGCGTCTTTTCGGTTCGAATGGCCTTCTCAAGAGGCTGAATTGTACCGTCGTTCTTGCAACACACTCAAAACATCACATTCGTGAGGCTAATGCCTTTATCATCCTCAATACCTATGGACGAGTTGAACATGAGGGTACGGTCAACCAGACTGCCACTAGTGACGAGTTTGTTAGGCAAATTATGACTTCAGAACTCGAAGAAACTGGTGCAATCGATTGCGGAGGTGCTTTTGAAGAATTGCCATCACATTTACCTACTACTTCGGACTTCTTGAAGGACGAATCTAGTCGACAAAATGGGAACTTTGCAGTCTTCAAACACTACTTCTGGAACATGGGCTTTTTGAACCTCTCAATATATCTTGT
>Ga0247734_1002852_pt1 | contig 10783 bp, 7 predicted proteins | sample UWRJL103311B2_FD_180933 | JGI IMG/M metagenome (GOLD analysis project Ga0247734, IMG submission 180933) | Plant litter microbial communities from Arlington Agricultural Research Station in Wisconsin, United States - UWRJ-L103-311B-2 | ecosystem: Environmental > Terrestrial > Plant litter >... | reverse complement strand
ACCCGTTGCTCGGTTCGGCGCTGCTCGCGGTCTCCGAACTCATCGGCAGCTTCGCGTTCATCAACCTCGTGCGCGCAACGACCGGCGCCGTGCTCATCGTGATCGCGCTCGTTCTTGCGCGGCGTGGTCGCACCGTGGTGCCCGAGCTGTTCATGGCCGTCGGCGTCGCCAACCTCTTGACCGGCATCAACGTGGCATTCGGTCTCTCCCTGGGCTGGACCTCCATCTCGCTGTCGGTGATCGCGACGCTCGCGGTTGTCGGCATGCTGCTGTGGCTGCTCGTTCGCCGGGCGCTCACCCCCACCCGTCTCGTCGCTATCAGCGCAGCACTGCTCATGGCGGCACTATTCGCCCATCGCGACTTTCTGTCGGATCCCCTTGCGGCAGTGCTCGGCTCGGCCGTCGCGGCGACGGTATTGCTCGGCTTCGTCTGGGCGCTCTTGACGGGGTACGGCGCCGCCAACAAGGATTCACCCCGCTACCCGCGGCCCGCGCGCGTGCAACTCGTGCTCGCCAACGCCCTCTTCGGCGCGACCGTGCTCGCCTATGGGGTGCTTGCCCGCGACCCCGATTCGGTCATCAACCTCGGCCAGTTCACGGACCTCGGAGGACGAAGCTTCGGGGATGCCCTCATCGCGGGCTCGCTGCTCGTCGCGCTCACGTCGGCGGCGAGAGACCGCCCGCTCGAGTAGCGGTCGTTGCGGGGAGCCGCGAGCGGGGAGCGGGGAGCACAACAAAAAAGCGCCGCTCGAAGGCGACGCATGATTTGTGGAGCCTAGGGGAATCGAACCCCTGACCTCCTGCTTGCAAAGCAGGCGCTCTACCAATTGAGCTAAGGCCCCGTGCGATCTCGACTAGCTCGATCACCGGAATCAGACTTAAGGAACTTCTTGTGGAAGTTCCAGTGGGGGTACCAGGACTTGAACCTGGGACCTCTTCGTTATCAGCGAAGCGCTCTAACCGCCTGAGCTATACCCCCGTGAAAGGCAGATACGAGAGTATCGCACCTGCCCGGATTCATCTAATCGGTCTCGACAAGCTCGACCACCGACAGTCGACAAGATCGACCACCGAGTCTCGACGAGCTCGACCAGCGAGAGCCGACAAGCTCGACCAGCGAGTCTCGACAAGCTCGACCAGCGACAGTCGACGAGATCGACCAGCGAGTCTCGACGAGCCTTACCGACAATCAGTTGTTGGTGAAGCCGACCAGCAGACCGCCGGTAAGGCGGACGCTGAAGTTGTAGAGCATGCTCGCGATCGCGCCGAGCGCGGTGCCCACGACGGTGTTGAGGATCGCGACGACAATCGAGAACAGCGCGACCTGGCCCAGCGAGAAGCTCGAGGCGACACTGAACTCGGGGTCACCGAGGATGTCCTTGAGGATGTTGTCGAGATCGCCGAAGATTCCGGTCGAGTTGAGCACGATCCAGACGAGGATCGACGCCACGACAAGAACGATTCCGAGCGATACCGCCACGAGGAACGACAGCTTGACGGCCGACCAGAAGTCGACGTACACGAGCTTGAGACGCACCTGCTTGGTGGCCACCTGACGCTGCGACTTGCGCTGCAGCTTCTCCGCGACACTACTCATCTACTGACTCGTCCTTTCCAGAAACCTCGACGTCGTCGATATCGACCTGCTCGTCGAGCTCCTGATTCTCTAGATTCCGCTCGCTGTTTCGGGCAATGGCGATGATCTTGTCATCGTCGGCGAAACGGGCAAATACGACACCCATGGTGTCCCTGCCCTTGGCGGGAACCTCAGCGACAGACGAGCGTACCACCTTGCCGCTGGCAAGAACCACAAGCACCTCGTCCTCCTCGCCGACTATCAGGGCACCGGCGAGATCTCCACGGTTATCACTCAGCTTCGCGACCTTGATGCCCAGACCACCCCGGCCCTGCAGTCGATACTGGTCGGCTGCGGTGCGCTTCGCGTAGCCGCCCTCGGTGACCACGAAGACGTAGCCATCATCGCCCACGACACTCGCGCTCAAGAGCTGGTCGTCTTCACGGAAGTGCATACCGATGACGCCCGAGGTCGAACGACCCATCGGTCGCATCGCGGCATCCGACGCAGTGAATCGGATCGACATGCCCTTGCGGGAGACCAGCAGCACGTCTTGGTCTTCTTCGACGAGCATCGCCGAAACGAGCTCGTCGCCCTCGCGCAGGTTGACGGCGATAATGCCGCCGGTGCGGTTCGTGTCGTACTCGCTGAGCGCAGTCTTCTTGACGAGACCGCCGCGGGTAGCGAGCACGAGGTACTTCGCCGCCGCATAATCGCGGATGTCGAGAATCTGCGCGATCTCCTCGCCCGGCTGCATCGCGAGGAAGTTCGCGACGTGCTGTCCCTTCGCGTCACGACCCGCTTCCTGAATCTCGTACGCCTTCGCGCGGTAGACACGACCGGTGTTCGTGAAGAACAACAGCCAGTGGTGCGTCGTCGTGACGAAGAAGTGGTCGACCACGTCATCGGCGCGCAGCTGGGCACCCTTGACACCCTTGCCGCCGCGGTGCTGGCTGCGGTAGTTGTCACTGCGGGTGCGCTTGACGTAGCCGCCGCGCGTGACCGTGATCACCATTTCCTCTTCGGGAATGAGGTCTTCGACGCTCATGTCACCGTCGAAGCCGAACATGATCTCGGTGCGGCGGTCGTCCCCGTACTTGGCGATTAGCTCGGTGAGCTCCTCGCTCACGATGTCGCGCTGGCGCTGCGGGCTGCCCAGGATCACCTTGTACTCAGCGATCTCGAGCTCGATCTCGGCAAGTTCGTCGTTGATCTTCTGGCGTTCAAGGGCGGCAAGGCGACGCAGCTGCAGATCGAGGATGGCCCGCGCCTGCAGCTCGTCGATGTCGAGCAGCGCGATGAGGCCGTCACGCGCCTCCTCGACAGTGGGGGAGCGACGGATCAACGCGATGACTTCGTCGAGAGCATCCAGCGCCTTGACGTATCCGCGCAAAATGTGGGCGCGCTCTTCGGCCTTCTTCAAACGGAAAGCCGTGCGACGAACGATGACCTCGATCTGGTGCTCGGCCCAGGCCGTGATGAAACCGTCGATCGAGAGCGTGCGCGGAATGCCGTCGACGATCGCGAGCATGTTCGCGCCGAAGTTCTCCTGCAGCTGCGTGTGCTTGTACAGGTTGTTGAGCACGACCTTCGCGACCGCGTCGCGCTTGAGCACGATCACGAGGCGCTGGCCCGTGCGACCGGAAGTCTCGTCGCGGATGTCGGCGATGCCCGAGAGCTTGCCCTCCTTGACGAGGTCGGCGATCTTGAGCGCGAGGTTGTCGGGGTTGACCTGGTACGGCAGCTCGGTGACAACGAGGCACGTGCGCCCCTGAAGTTCTTCGACGTTGACGACGGCTCGCATCGTGATCGAACCGCGGCCCGTACGGTAGGCGTCCTGGATTCCCTTGAGCCCCAGGATCTGGGCGCCGGTCGGGAAATCAGGTCCCTTGATCCGCTGGATCAGGGCCTCGATGAGTTCTTCCTGGCTGGCGTCGGGGTTCGCGAGATGCCACAGGGCACCCGCGCCGACCTCGCGCAGATTGTGGGGCGGGATGTTCGTGGCCATGCCGACCGCGATACCGACCGAGCCATTCACCAGAAGGTTCGGGAACCGGCTGGGCAGAACCGTCGGCTCCTGCGTGCGACCGTCGTAGTTGTCCTGGAAGTCGACCGTGTCTTCTTCGATGTCGCGGACCATCTCCATGGCGAGCGGAGCCATCTTGGTCTCCGTGTACCGGTGGGCCGCAGCGCCATCGTTACCGGGCGAACCGAAGTTACCCTGGCCGAGAGCCAGCGGATACCGCAGGCTCCATGGCTGCACGAGTCGAACGAGCGCGTCGTACACCGACGAGTCGCCGTGGGGGTGGAACTGCCCCATGACGTCGCCGATGACGCGCGTGCACTTCGAGAATCCCTTCTCGGGACGGTAACCGCCGTCATACATCGCGTAAATCACGCGGCGGTGAACGGGCTTGAGTCCATCGCGCACTTCGGGCAGGGCACGACCAACGATGACGCTCATCGCGTAGTCGAGGTACGAGCGCTGCATCTCGAGCTGCAGGTCGACCTGCGAGATCTTGTCGTGCGCGGTGTCGACCACGGCGTCTTCGAAGGTGGGCTCTTCGGGTTCGGTTACATCAGCCATCGGGAGTCCTTAGATATCCAGGAAGCGAACGTCTTTAGCGTTGCGCTGGATGAAGTTGCGGCGGGACTCGACGTCCTCGCCCATGAGAGTGGAGAAGATTTCGTCGGCCGCGGCCGCGTCGTCGAGCGTCACCTGCAGCAAGGTGCGAGTGGCCGGGTCCATGGTGGTTTCCCACAGTTCCTTGTAGTCCATCTCGCCGAGACCCTTGTAGCGCTGGATGCCGTTCTCCTTGGGCATCCGCTTGCCTGAGGCAAGACCGAGCTCGACGAACTGGTCGCGCTCTCGATCGCTGTACACGTACTCGTGCTGGGCGTTGCTCCACTTGAGGCGGTAGAGCGGCGGCTGTGCGAGATACACGTATCCCAGATCGATGAGAGGTCGCATGTAACGGAACAGCAGCGTAAGCAGCAGCGTCGTGATGTGCTGTCCGTCGACATCGGCGTCGGCCATCAGGATGATCTTGTGGTACCTGGCCTTTTCGGGGTCGAAGTCTTCGCCGACGCCAGCGCCGAACGCCGTGATCATCGACTGCACTTCGTTGTTGCCGAGCGCGCGATCTAGCCGTGCCTTCTCGACGTTGAGGATCTTGCCTCGCAGCGGCAGGATCGCCTGGAACTCGGGGTTGCGACCCTGAACAGCGGAGCCGCCGGCCGAGTCACCCTCGACCATGAAGATCTCAGACAGTACGGGGTCTTTGCTTGAGCAGTCGCGCAGCTTGCCCGGCATTCCACTGGACTCGAGGAGTCCCTTGCGTCGCGTTTGCTCGCGCGCCTTGCGGGCGGCGATGCGCGCCTGGGATGCCTGGATCGCCTTGCGAATCACGTCGCGCGCCTGCGTGGGGTTGCGGTCGAACCAGTCGCCGAGCTGCTGGCCCGCGACGCGCTGCACGAACGCCTTCGCTTCGGTGTTGCCGAGCTTCGTCTTGGTCTGGCCCTCGAACTGCGGTTCGCCGAGCTTCACCGAGATGACCGCGGTGAGGCCTTCGCGCACATCGTCGCCGGAGAGGTTCTCGTCCTTCTCCTTGATGATGTTCTTCTCGCGCGCGTACTTGTTGACGAGGGTCGTGAGTGCCGCGCGGAAGCCCTCTTCGTGCGTGCCACCCTCGTGGGTGTTGATCGTGTTCGCGTAGGTGTGCACGGATTCGGTGTATCCGTTGGTCCACTGCATCGCGACCTCGAGCGAGATCTTGCGCTCGGTGTCTTCCGACTCGAACGCGATGACGTCGGGGTGAATGAGGTCGTTCTTCTTCGTCTTGTTGAGGTACTCGACGTAGTCGACGAGACCGCGCTCGTACATGTAGCTCTCGACGACCTCTTCTTCGCCACGCTCATCCGTGAGCGTGATGCGCAGCCCCTTGTTGAGGAACGCCATCTGCTGGAAGCGCGCACGCAGGGTCTCGTAGTCGAACTCGACAGTCTCGAAGATGTCCGGGTTCGGCCAGAAAGTCTGGCTCGTGCCAGTCTCTGTGGTGGTCTCGCCCTGCTTGAGAGGAGCCGTGGGAACGCCGTTCTCGAAGCTGATGCGCCAGACATGACCCTGGCGGCGCACCTCGGTGTCCACCTCACGAGACAGCGCGTTCACGACGGAAATACCCACACCGTGCAGACCACCGGATACGGCGTAACCGCCACCGCCGAATTTGCCGCCGGCGTGCAGGATCGTCATGACGACCTCGACGCTCGACTTGTTCTCCTGCTTGTTGAGGTCGACCGGGATGCCACGGCCGTTATCGACGACGCGAACGCCGCCGTCTTTGCGCAGCGTGACGAGGATCGTGTCGCAGTACCCGGCGAGCGCTTCATCCACCGAGTTGTCGACGACTTCGTAGACAAGGTGGTGGAGACCGCGCGGACCGGTCGAGCCGATGTACATTCCGGGGCGCTTGCGCACCGCTTCCAGTCCCTCGAGGATCTGGATTTGGTCGGCGCCGTAGCTGTCAGCTGCGACGTGACCGTTGGAGATGGGGCTGTTCTCCGGCAGGTCTTCGGGGGACGTGTTTGTCATCTGTGGTGGGGCTCCTGCCGGTAGATCGTGCGCGTCATTCGGGGCAGGTAACTCCCAGGGGAAGGTGCCGCCGACGACTTCCTCAATTCTACCAAATGCAAGGTGAGGATAGGGCGAAATCGGCCCTCTGGGGAGTTTTCGTGAGTCGCTTGACCAGATTTGCCTATCTAGCCGTAAGTATCGCGAGGACCCCGGCCTGGAATTGATCTGGGGCCGCGTTTCCAGCTGGGGGCGTTGGGTCCTTCGAACCGCACGGATTGGATGCCGGCATCCGGGTATCGCAGGGCGATCGTCGTCGTGATCTGGGATCGCATGATGCGCAACTGGGTCGCCCATGCCGTCGAATCGCACTGCACGGTGAGCACCCCCTCCTCGATTCCCGCGGGAGTGGAGTGTTCCGCCGTCTCCGCGCCCACGATTTCCGACCACGAAGCCAGCAACTCAGACCGCGCGAGTGGCGACGTCCACCCCATCCGGGCAGCGAGGCCGTCGATCACGTCGCCGAGGCCGTGCGGGTCGCGACCGGGCGCGAAAGGAACGCTCGCACCCTCCTTTTTGGTGTTGCGCTTGCGGGCCGTCGCGGACCTGGTCGCAGGGTTGCCAAAGACTTCGCGGAATCTCAGGTACACCGCGACGTGTTCGGGAACGCGCTCACTCATCATCGACAATCCTGCCGGCGCGAATTCTCACGACGTGTGCCGCAAGGCTCTCGGGAACATCGTCGAACACTGCGGCGGTGATGAGCACCTGCTCGAAGTCGCCGACCGCGTCAGCGAGCCGACCCCGACGCGATTCGTCGAGCTCGGCGAACACGTCGTCGAGAATGAGTACGGGATCTCCCGTGGATGACTCTCTCCTCAGCACCGCGGCAGACGACAGCTTGAGCGCAAGCGCGAACGACCAGCTTTCGCCGTGGCTCGCATACCCGCGTGCGGCGAGGCCATTGAGGCCGAGCACGAGATCGTCGCGATGCGGGCCTGCAAGGGTAATTCCCCGATCGAGTTCCGCGCGCCGGAGGCGCGCGAGCGCGGTGCGAAATGCCTCTGCGGCCGCTGCTGCCGCCACGACTCCAGTGCGGGTCGCAGATTCCTCGCCCTGCTCGTCATCCGGGTTGTTCGAGAAGATGCTGAGATTGGTCGCAAGCGTCGCCGCATGGTCAGATCCTGCGATCGCCGTGTAGGCCGCGGTTACCTCGGGCGCGAGCTCAGAAACCAGGATGCTGCGCGCTTCAATGATCTCCGAACCCAGTGCCACGAGCCGTTCATCCCAAATCTCCAGGGTGCTCAACTGGTTCTCCCGCACGCCGGAGGCCCGGGCGGACTTGAGCAGGGTGTTGCGCTGACGCAGCACCCGCTCGTAGTCGGCGATGACGGCGCTCATGCGGGGAGACCGCAGCACGAGTAACTCATCCATGAAGCGTCGACGGCCCGATGGTTCACCCCGCACGAGTGCCAAGTCTTCGGGGGCAAACAGCACGCTCGAGAAATAGCGTGGAAGTTCACGCGTCTTGATGACCGAGCGGTTGACCTGGGCCCGATTGGCTCCTGTGCGATTGATCTGCACCTCGGCGAGTAGTTCTCTCTCGCCGTGCGACAACCGCGCGCGGATGATGGCGGAATCCTGGCCTTGCCGAATCATCGCGTGATCGACGGAGACCCGGTGCGAGCCCAGGGTACTGAGATAACCGAGCGCTTCTACGAGGTTGGTCTTGCCCTGGCCGTTGCTGCCAACGAACAGGTTCGATCCGCGGTGGAGGTCGACGTCGAGCGACGCGTAATTACGAAAGTCGGTGAGATTCAGATGCGTGACAATCACGGCGTCGGCACTCAGAGCTTGCGAACGGCGTGGCCACCAAACTGGTTGCGGAGAGCTGCGACGGCCTTCATGGACGGTGAGTCCTTCTGGCGCGAAACGAAGCGCGCGAAAATAGCGGCACTGATTGTGGGAACCGGAACCGCGCGATCGAGAGCGTCATGCACGGTCCAGCGGCCCTCACCGGAATCCTCGACGTAGCCGGCGATGTCCTTGAATTCCGGATCCTCCTCCAGTGCCTTGACGAGCAGCTCGAGAAGCCAGGAACGTACGACGGTTCCGCGCTGCCAGGCCTTGAACGACCCGGTGACGTCGTGCACGAGATCCTTGCGGCTGTCGAGAAGTTCGTATCCTTCGGCCCATGCCTGCATGAGGGCATATTCGATGCCGTTGTGCACCATCTTCACGTAGTGGCCAGCACCGACGGGACCGGCGTGAACGAAGCCCTCATCGCGCGGACCCTCCGGGCGAAGCGCATCGAAGATCGGCATCGCCATTTCGATGTCTTCGGCGGATCCGCCGGCCATGAGGCCATAGCCGTTCTCGAGACCCCAGATGCCGCCCGAAACTCCGACATCGATGAACTTGATGTTCTTCGTCGCGAGGTAGTCGAGGTGCACGGCGTCTTCGGTGTACCGCGAGTTGCCGCCGTCGATGATGAGGTCGCCGGGGCTGAGAACATCTGCCGCGTCGTGGATGACCTGGTCGGTGATTGCACCGGAGGGAACCATGACCCAGACGATGCGGGGCGCCGGTAGGGCGTCCGCGAATGCCTTGAGGTCCGCGACATCCGTGACCGCGGGGTTCGGGTCGTAACCCGTGACCTCGATGCCGGCGTTGCGCAGCCGGGTGCGCATGTTGTTGCCCATCTTGCCGAGGCCGATGATCCCGATGTGCATCCGGGTACTCCCTGAAATCGTGGTGGTTAGCGCAGCAGCAGGTTGGGCTGCAGGAGGTACTTGTAGTTATCCGCGCCCGGCTGGTCTTTCGACGACTGGCTCGTGATGAGCACAGGACCTGGCTTATTCGGGTTCTCGGTCTTCGTGAACGAAATGCGCACGAACTCGGAGTGCACCGAGCTGAGACCATCGAGCAGGAACTGTGGTTTGAGAGAGACGACCGTGTCGGTACCCGTGAGGAACGCGTCGATCGACTCGGATGCCTGAGCCTGCTCGGACCCGATCGCCTCGAGCGTCAGCCCCTCGAGCGAGAACGTGAACCGCAGCGCCGCCTCGCGCTCGAGAACGAGAGACACGCGACGGACTGCTTCGATGAGCTCGGCAGTGTTGAGCACGGCGTAGTTATCGACGGTCTCGGGGAACAGGCGCTTGACCGGAGGGAAGTTGCCCTTGATGAGCAACGACGTCACGGTCTTCTTATCGGCCTGGAATGCGATGAGCTCACGCTCGTCACTGCTCGTGATCGCGACGGCAATTGTGCCGCTGTGACCGAAGGTCTTGCCGATCTCGACGAGGGTGCGCGCCGGCACGAGGGCGGTCGCGGAGTCGATGCCCGAGTTGGCGGCATCCCACTCGATCTCGCGGACGGCAACACGGTAACGGTCGGTCGCAACGAGAGAAAGGCTGTTCTCCGACACCTCGAGCTGGACGCCAGTGATGACCGGAGTCACATCATCGCGTGACGCAGCGACGGCTACCTGCGCGATGGCATTGGAAAAGTCTTCGGCTTTGAGAACACCGGTCTGCTCAGAGATCTCGGGCAGGGTCGGGTATTCCTCGACGGGCATGCTCAGCAGGGTGAAGTGACCTGAGCCGCAAGCGACTGTGATGCGGCCTTCGTCGGTGGAGAAGTTGACGGGCGCGTTGGGCAGCCGGCTGGCAATATCAGCGAGCAGACGTCCCGAGACGAGAACCTTGCCTGGCTCTTCGACCTGGGCCGTGATCTCAGTGCGCGCCGAGACCTCGTAGTCGAACGACGAGAGGGTGAGTCCGTCGGAGGATGCCTCGATGAGCACGCCGCTGAGGATGGGAAGAGTTGTGCGCTGTGGCAGGAGCTTGACAGCGAACGAGACGGCCTCGCTAAAGACGTCACGGTTGACCTGGAACTTCACTTCTCACCCCTTCTAAAACCCGCGGTGGCTGGCCGGTTAATACTGGCACAGGCCTGTCGACCGCGAACCACAAGGTTGTCTTCCTCAAAATCAATTCTTTAAAGGGACAACATTCTTAACCGCTGTGCACACTGTGAGTAACTCGCTCGAGTCCAATCATCCACTGGAAACTACAACCGTGTGAGTTGTTGAGGAGAAGTGGCGCGAGATGGGGAAACTTGTCATGCTCTCCAGTGAACATAATTCGTTTTCCACAGAACGCTTTTTTGTATCAACAGGGCACACGGCGCGTCGTGGTAGTTATGCACAAGTTATCCACATGGTGTGAAAACTATGGCTTAAATCGGTGATTCTGCTTGATGCGGCTGGTGAGCTCAGTGACCTGGTTGTAGATCGACCGGCGCTCTTTCATGAGCTCGGTGATCTTCTTGTTCGCGTACATGACCGTGGTGTGGTCGCGGTTTCCGAACAACTGGCCGATCTTGGGCAGCGACAGGTTCGTCATTTCGCGGCACAGGTACATGGCGATCTGACGAGCCGTCGCCACCGCCTGCGAGCGAGAAGACCCGTACAGGTCATCAACGGTGAGTTTGAAGTACTCGGCCGTGTGATTGATGATGTCGACCGGCGCGATCACATTGTCTTCGTCGAGGGTGATGAGGTCCTTGAGCACCGTTTGTACGAGGGCAAGATCGACGGTGGTGCGGTTGAGGCTCGCGAAAGCGGTGACCCG
>Ga0247734_1002851_pt1 | contig 10791 bp, 12 predicted proteins | sample UWRJL103311B2_FD_180933 | JGI IMG/M metagenome (GOLD analysis project Ga0247734, IMG submission 180933) | Plant litter microbial communities from Arlington Agricultural Research Station in Wisconsin, United States - UWRJ-L103-311B-2 | ecosystem: Environmental > Terrestrial > Plant litter >... | reverse complement strand
CGGATCCGACGACGGCGCTGAAGGGGTAGTGCTGTGGCATGTGGGGCTCCCGCTCGTCTGCCGACGGACGGCGGGCGCGGATGCGTCCACCGGTCAGGCGCGAGGCCGGTCTTCGGACTTCCCGGACGTCCTCCGTGGGGGAGGGCTCCGGGTCACCGCAGCGGGCCCTGTGCCGGAATTCCACCGGCTTCTCGATTCTCCCCTCGCGGGGCACCTCGAGCCTGGTGAGGGCAAGACTAACGGCTGCCCTCGACCTCCCCGGCAGGACAGGGGCCCGTGGGCCGATATCGTCGACCCTCGTGAGCACACGGGTGACGGTCGTCGGCATCGGCGCGGACGGTTGGGCAGGACTGACCGAGGCGGCGAGATCCCTCGTCGACGGCGCGGCCGTCGTGCTGGGCGGCGAGCGGCACCTCGCGATGCTGCCGGACGTGCCCGACCAGATCCGCGAGTCCTGGCCGTCGCCGCTGGTCGAGGGCCTCCCGGCGATGCTGGAGAAGTTCGAGGGCCACGACGTCGTCGCGCTGGCGTCGGGCGACCCGCTGGTCTCCGGCATCGCGACGACGCTCGTCGACCTGCTCGGCAAGGACGCCGTCACGGTCGTCCCGGCGCTGTCGTCGGTCGCGCTGGCCCGCGCGCGGATGCGCTGGTCCGCGGAGTCGACGGAGGTCGTGACGCTGGTGGGCCGCGATCCGCGCACCGTCGCACGCTCCCTCGCGCCGGGACTGCGGCTGCTGGTCCTGTCGTCCGACGGTGCGACGCCCGGCGAGGTCGCCGCGCTGCTGACGGCGGCCGGCTACGGCGGCAGCCCCATGACGGTGCTGTCCGACCTCGGCTCCGAGGCCGAGGCGCGCACCGACGGCGTCGCGGCCACGTGGCGCGACCAGGCGTCACCGCCGCTCAACGTCGTGGCCGTCGAGCTGGTCAGCTCCGGCGCTCGTCCGCTCGGCTTCGTCGCCGGTCTGCCCGAGGACGCCTTCCAGCACGACGGCCAGATCACCAAGCGCGACGTCCGCGCCTCCGCGCTGGCCCGGCTCGCCCCCGTGCCCGGCCAGCTGATGTGGGACGTCGGCGCCGGTGCCGGATCGGTCGGCATCGAGTGGCTCCGCGCGCACCCGACGTGCCGGGCGATCGCGATCGAGTCGCGGGAGGACCGCGCGGCCCGCATCGCGACCAACGCCTCGACGCTGGGCGTCCCGGCCCTCCAGGTCGTGACCGGCCGCGCGCCCGAGGTGCTGGCCGGCCTCGAGCCCCCGAACGCGATCTTCGTCGGCGGCGGCGCGACCGAGCCGGGCCTGGTCGACGCCTGCTGGGACGCCCTGCTGCCGGGCGGCCGGCTCGTGATCCACGGCGTGACCCTCGAGACCGAGGCGCTGCTCGCCCAGCGCTACGCGGTGCTCGGCGGCGAGCTGACCCGCCTGCACGTCGAGCACGCGGCTCCCATCGGCACCTTCACGGGCTGGACTCCGGCACGCGCGATCATGCAGTGGGCCGTCACGAAGGCCGACGCGTGAGCGTCCACTTCGTCGGAGCGGGGCCCGGCGCGGCCGATCTGCTGACGCTCCGCGCAGTCGCGCTGCTCGCCGCGGCGGACGTGTGCGTCTACGCGGGCACGTACATCGACGACGAGGTGCTGGCGCACTGCCGCGCCGGCGCCGAGCTGGTCGACACGCAGGACCTGGACCTCGACCAGATCACGGCCCGGCTCGTCGACGCCCACGTCGCGGGGCTCGACGTCGTGCGGCTGTGCTCGGGCGATCCGTCGATCTACTCGGCGATCCACGAGATGACCCAGCGCCTCGACGTGCACGGGGTGCCGTGGGACGTCACGCCGGGCGTGCCGGCCTATGCGGCGGCCGCGGCCCTGCTGGGGGCCGAGCTGACGGTGCCCGAGGTCGTCCAGTCGGTCGTCCTGACCCGGACGCAGGCGCGCTCGACCGCGATGCCGGAGGGCGAGTCGCTCACGCACTTCGCGGCCTCCGGGGCCACGCTCGTGCTGCACCTGGCGATCACCCGCACCCGCGAGCTCGCCGCCGAGCTCGCGGAGTCGTACGGATCGGACTGCCCGGTCGCGGTGGTCGCCAACGCGAGCCGGCCGTCGCAGGTCGTGCTGCGCGGCACGCTGGGCGACATCGCCGACCAGGTCGAGGCCCAGGGCCTGCGCCAGGCGGCGGTGATCCTGGTGGGTCGGGCGCTGGCGCAGGACGTCCGCGGGGCCGAGTCGTACCTCTACGACCCGGCCCGCGACCGGACGCTCAAGAACCGCTGACGGTCGCCGGTCAGGCGCGCTGCGTCGAGAGCTGCGGGTACATCGCCTCGATCGGCGCGCTCAGCCCGGCCTTGACCTGACGGCTGACGTCGTCGGCCAGGACCTCGTGCTCGCCGGCCTCGATCGCGTCGAGCGACTGCCGCACGACGTCGACCGGCGACGACTTCGGCGCGTCGACGTGGGCGACCATGTCGGTGTCCATGTAGCCGACGTGCAGGCCGACCACCTGGACGCCCTGCGGGGCGAGCTCGAGCCGGAAGGCGTTCGTCGCGCTCCAGAAGGCCGACTTGGTGATCTCGTAGGTGCCGCCGAACGACACCCATGACAGCGCCGAGTGGACGTCGAGGACGACGCCGCCGCCGTTGGCGACGATGCGCGGGGCGAGTGCGGCGGTGAGGCGGAGGGGGCCGAACACGTTGGTCTCGAACTCGCGGCGGACGTCGGTCTGGTCGGCGTCGAGCACGCGGGCGCCGGTGGCGATGCCGGCGTTGTTGACCAGCACCGTGACGTCCTGGGCGGCCTCGACGGCGCGGTGGACGGACTCGGGGTCGGTCACGTCGAGCTGCAGCGCCACGACACGGGGGTCGCCGGCGTCGATCGTGGACGCGTCGCGGGCGGTCGCGTAGACCTTCTGCGCACCCCGCTCGAGCAGCTGCGTGACGAACTCCCGTCCGAGTCCGCGGTTGGCTCCGGTCACGAGAGCGATCTGCTGGTCGATGGTGGTCATGGCGTGGTCCTTGGTCTCGGGTACACCGATCTGTGTACATCGGCGAGAGTACACAGATCGGTTTACTTCTGGCAACGTCAGACCTAGACTGGCCGCATGCCGACCGTCACCACGCCGAAGCCGCGCGAGCGGCTGATCGCCGCCGCCGAGACGCTGTTCTACGGCGAGGGGGTCCACGTCGGCGTCGACCGGCTGTGCGACGTCGCGGGCGTCTCGAAGCGGTCGATGTACCAGCACTTCGGCGGCAAGGACGAGGTCATCGTCGAGATGCTGAAGGTGCGGGCCGCGCGGCTCGCGGAGGGCTGGACGACGCCCGAGACGGCCTCACCCCGCCGGCGCATCCTGGCGGTGTTCGAGTCGCTGCAGGACCAGGCGACGGCGGCCGGGTTCATGGGCTGTCCGTTCGTCAACGTCGCCACCGAGCTCAAGGACCCCGAGCACCCGGCCAGCGTCGCGGCGCTGGGCTACAAGGTGGGCCTCACCGCGATGCTCGAGGACTTCGCCCGGCGCGGCGGCGCGGACGACCCGGAGGCGCTCGCGGTCCAGCTGACCATGGTGTTCGACGGGGCCTGCGCGTACAGCGTCGTGCGCGGCGGCGTCCCGACGCTGGCCGTCCCGGCCGTCGAGGCGCTGCTCGACGCGCACGGCGTGAGCCGCTAGCGGTCGATGATCGAGCGGCCGGCCGTCACGAGCGCGGCCGACACCTGCTCCGGCGCGTTGCCGAGGTAGCCCGAGACCATCGCGCCGTCGCGCAGCATCATGAGCTGGCGGGCCTTGGTGCCCGTGTGCTGCACGCCGAGGGCGTCGAGCAGCTCGGCGATCTGCAGCGTGAGCCAGGCCCGGTGCTCGCTGATGATGACCCGACCCGGGTGCTTCTCGTCGGCGATCTCGGCGGCGGCGTTGATGAACGGGCAGCCGCGGAAGCCCGGCGAGCAGCTCGACAGGCCGACGACGTCGGCGTACCACGCCAGCACGCCGGCCGGGTCGTCCGCGAGCTCGTCGCGCTTGGCCAGGACCGCGGCCTTCTCGTCGTCGGACCGGACCGCGAGGTACGCGGCGACCAGATCGTCCTTGGTGGGGAAGTGACGGTAGAACGTGACCTTGGAGACGTGCGCGGCGGCGATCAGACGGTCCGCGCTGACGGCTCGGATGCCCTCCGCGTAGTAGTGCTCCGTGGCCGCGTCGAGGATGCGCTCCCGCACAGGCTTCATCTCGATGACGCTCATGCTGCCTCCTCGGTCGTACGGGTCGGGGTGGGGGTTGTGGCGCTGGGTGCCGTGTGCTCTACTCGATGTAGACGTACTAGTTAGTCTACCTCACTTCCAAGGAGCATGTCATGCCAGAAACCATCGCCTACACCGCCGTCTCGACCTCGACGGGCGACGGCCGCAACGGCCACGTCCGCAGCAGCGACGGCCTGATCGACGCCGACGTCCGCACCCCCAAGGAGATGGGCGGCGAGGGCGGCGCGACCAACCCCGAGCAGCTGTTCGCCGCGGGCTACGCCGCCTGCTTCCACTCGGCGCTGAAGGCGTCGAGCAAGGTCCACGGCGTCGAGATCGTCGACTCCGCCGTCACCGCCGAGGTCGGCATCGGCCCGAACGGCCAGGGCGGCTTCGAGCTGGCCATCACGCTGCACGTCGAGCTCGGCGGCGGCGTCTCGCAGGAGGACGCCCAGAAGGCCGTCGAGGTCGCCCACCAGGTGTGCCCGTACTCCAACGCCACGCGCGGCAACGTCGACGTGAAGCTCGAGGTCGAGGTCGCCTGAGACCCCCTCACCGAGCCGCCGGTCAGCCCTCCGGGTCGGCCGGCGGCTCTGCGCCGGCGGCCTCGTCGCGGTCGGCCCACTCCAGCAGCGGCGCGATGTCGAACACGGCGTCGTCGATGCCGGCGTGCAGGTCGCCGATGCGGGACAGCCGCTCCGGCACCGTCGCGATCGTGAAGTCGTGCGGGTCGAGATCGTCGATCTCGGCCCACTCCACGGGCGTCGACACCCGTCCGTCCGGGAAGCCCCGCACCGAGTACGCCGCCGCGATCGTGTGGTCGCGGGCGTTCTGGTTGTAGTCGACGAACAGCTGCGCCGGATCGCGGTCCTTGCGCCACCACGCCGTCGTGACCTCGTCCGACCGGCGCTCGACCTCGCGCGCGAAGGCCAGCGCCGCCCGCCGGACGTCGTGGAAGCCGTGCTCCGGCGGGATGCGCACGTAGACGTGCAGCCCCGACCCGCCCGACGTCTTGGGGAAGCCCGTGGCGCCCAGCTCGTCGAGCACCTCGTGCACCACGCCGGCGACGCGCTGCACCGTCGCGAAGTCGCAGTCCGGCCCCGGGTCGAGGTCGATGCGCCACTCGTCGGGCTTCTCGACGTCGGCGCGGCGGCTGTTCCACGGGTGGAACTCGACGGTCGACATCTGCACGGCCCAGATGACGGTCGCCAGCTCGGTCACGCACACCTCGTCGACGTCGCGGTCGAACCGCGGGAAGTGGACGCTGACGGTCTCGAGCCACGGCGGCGCACCGTTCGGGACCTTCTTCTGGTGCACCTTGGCGCCCGCGAGCCCCTTCGGGAAGCGGTGCAGCATGCACGGCCGCTCGAACAGGGCGTTGACGATCGGCTCGCCGACCGCGAGGTAGTACTCGACCAGGTCGAGCTTGGTCCAGCCGTGGTCGGGGAAGTAGACCCGGTCGGGGTTCGAGATGCGCACGACGCGGTCGTCCACCTCGATCTCGACCGCCGGTGTGCCCGAGGACGCCATGGCAGCACGCTAGCCCGTCGAGGCGGCCGGTGCCCGTCGTCGCCGCGTCAGCGCGGGTCGATGCCCAGGGCGACGAGCTGCTTGGAGGCGGTGACGGCCAGATCGGCGACCGATGCGAAGTGCTCGACGGCCTCGCGGCTGATGCCGGCCGACGTCGCCCGGTCGGTGGCGGACTCCAGCTGCGTGCGGGCCACCATGCCGGCATCGGTGATGGTGTTGTCGGCGTCGAGCCACCCGCGGCCGCGCAGCCCCGCCGCGGCGGCCTCCCACTCCTCGTCGGTCCAGCCGCGCAGCTGCTGCTGGCCGTCCATCGCCAGTCCGGCCGCGACCGCCAGGACGTTCGAGGTGACGCCGTCGAAGCCGGCCCCGGTCAGCACCGCGAGGTGCGAGTCGCCCCGGAACTCGCGCAGCACCGACGCCGCGTGCCACACCGCGGCCAGGTCGTCGTCGGGCACCGTCAGGCCGAGGTTGCCGGCCGCCAGCGGACGTCCTGCGAGCTCGAGCCCCGGCAGGCCCGCCTGCAGACCCGCGGCCAGCGCGGTGACGTCGACGCCCTCGAAGGCCGGCGCGATGGTCTCGCGGGCCAGCGCCCATCGCGCCTCCAGGATGTCGTCGCGCGCGGCGAGCGACCACGCGTCGGGGAGGGCCCGGTGCACCATGCGCGGCGCGAACCCGTGGAACGTCGCGACGACGACCTCGGGCCCCGGCGTGCCGAGGACGGCGGCACGGGACGCGAAGTAGCCCATCCAGGTGCCCTTGAGGCCGACGGCCTCGTACGTCGCCCGAGCCGCGGGGCTCAGGTAGACGACGTGGTGGATGGTCTCGACGGCGTGCCAGAAGCTTCTGCGGAGGATCACCGGACCAGTGTGGCCCACGCTCAGGGCGCGGGCACCCCGGTCGGGTTGGGGTACGGCACGGCACCGGCGGCGCCGATCCGGTGGGCGACCGCGACGATCGCGTCCTCGATCGTGATGGCGCGTCCGGTCGACTCCTGGTCGAAGCCCGCGGCGCAGACCCGGTCGGTCGTGTCCTCGATCTGGGCGCGCGCCGACCGCCCGGTGTCGGTCAGGGCCCCGGCGGGGTCGACCCAGCCGCGTGTGCCGAGACGTCCGACCGCGGCGGACCACTCGTCCTCGGTCCAGCCGCGGACCGTGCGCTGCTCCGGCGGCACGAGCCCGGCGGCGACGGACAGCGCGTTGGCGGCGGCGCCGTCGAGGCCGGCGGCCGTCAGCACCGCGACGTGGCAGTCGCCGCGGTACTCGCGGACGACCGTCGCGAAGTGCCAGATGCGGCCGATGTCGTCGTCCGGCACCGGCAGGTCGCGGTGCGCCGCGGCGAGCGGCTTGCCGGCGTAGTCGAGGCCGTCGGTGACCCGGCCCAGCTCGCGGGCGATGCGGGCGGTGTCGGCGCCCTCCAGTGCCGGGGCCAGGGTCTCGCGGGCCAGCTCGAGCCGGGTCGCGAGGACGTCGTCGCGCGACGCGAGCCGCCAGGCGTCGGGCAGCGCGCGCTCGACGATCGCGGGGGCGAAGCCGTGGAACAGGGCCGTCACGAGGGTCGGCGAGGGCGTGCCGAGCGCGGCGGACCGCGAGGCCGTGTACCCCATCCAGTAGCCCTTGAGGCCGATCGCGCCGTACCGCTCGGACACGTCGGCCGCGAAGTACACGACGTCGTGGATCGCCTCGACGGCGCGCCAGAAGCTCCTGCTCTGCGTCATGCCGACCAGTCTCGCGGACGCCGCGTGGGTATCGTCGGCGAGGTGACCGCGACCCCCGAGAACATCCGCGTCCTGCTCGACTCCCGCCCCGAGGGGTTCCCGTCGGCCGGCAACTTCCGTGTCGACGCCGCACCGCTGCCCGTCCCCGGCGACGGCGAGGTGCTGCTGCGCACGATCTACCTGTCCCTCGACCCCTACATGCGCGGCCGCATGCTCGCCGCGGCGTCGTACGCCTCGTCGGTCCCGATCGGCGGGGTCATGGAGGGCGGCACGGTGTCGGAGGTCGTCGAGTCGCGCGACGCGTCGCTGGCTCCCGGCGACATCGTGCTGTCGCACGTGGGCTGGCAGTCGTACGGCGTCCAGCCGGCGGCGGACCTGCGGCGGCTCGATCCGTCCCTGGCGCCGATCTCCTCGGCCCTCGGGGTCCTCGGGATGCCCGGCTTCACGGCGTACGCGGGCCTGCTGGAGATCGGCCGGCCCCAGGCCGGCGAGACCGTCGTGGTGGCGGCCGCCGCCGGACCGGTCGGCTCGACCGTGGGCCAGATCGCCCGGCTCAAGGGGGCCCGTGCCGTCGGCATCGCCGGCGGGCCCGAGAAGGTCGCCTACCTGCGGGAGCTGGGCTTCGACGCCGCCCTGGACCACCGCTCGCCGACGTTCGAGGCCGAGCTCGCGGCGGCCGCGCCCGACGGCATCGACGTGTACTTCGAGAACGTCGGCGGACGCGTGTGGGACGCGGTCCTGCCACTGCTCAACACCTACGCGCGGGTCCCGATCTGCGGCATCATCTCGCGCTACAGCCAGACCGAGCCGGCCGACGGCCCCGACCGGTCGGCCCAGCTGATGCAGACGTTCCTGGCCAAGCGCATGACGCTGCGCGGCTTCCTGCAGGCGGAGTTCGTCGACTCGCACCACGAGCAGTTCCAGCGCGACGTCGCCGCCTGGGTCGCGAACGGCGACATCCACTTCCGCGAGGACGTCGTCGACGGCATCGAGAACGCGCCCGACGCCTTCATCGGCCTGCTCAAGGGTGAGAGCCGGGGCAAGGTGCTCGTGCGGGTCGGGGCCGACCCCACCGCGTGACAGGGGACCGCCCCACGACATCATGGTCTTTTTCGGCCGGGACGTCCCTGCTGGATCGGTGGGGCGAACGGGAGGTGCTGGCATGGCGGGTGGCGACGGGTCGCAGGGCCCGGGCAGCGTCCTGGTGATCATCCCGACCTACGACGAGCTCGCGAACATCGCGTCGATCGTCGAGCGTGCCCTGCTGGCCGTGCCCGACGCCGACGTCCTCGTGATCGACGACGGCAGTCCCGACGGCACCGGCGACCTGGTCGAGCGCCTGGCGCTCTCCGAGCCGCGCCTGCACGTCCTGCACCGCACCGGCAAGCTGGGCCTCGGGTCGGCGTACGTGCTGGGCTTCCAGTGGGGCCTCGAGCGCGGCTACCGCCTGCTGGTGGAGATGGACGCCGACGGATCGCACGCCCCCGAGTCGCTGCCGGCCATGATCGGCCTCATGGCGCCCGGGGCCGGCCCGGCGCCGGCGCTCGTGATCGGCTCGCGGTGGACGCCGGGCGGCCGTGTCGTCGACTGGCCGAGAAGCCGTGAGCTGCTGAGCCGAGGCGGCAACGCGTACGCCCGGCTGATGCTGGGCCTGGACATCAAGGACGCCACCGCGGGCTTCCGGGTCTACGACGCCGACGTCCTGCGGGCCATGGACCTGGGGACGATCGACTCGCGCGGCTACTGCTTCCAGGTCGACATGACGCTGCGGGTCCTCGACGCGGGGTCGGCGGTCGTCGAGCACCCCATCACGTTCCGGGAGCGCGAGGCCGGCGAGTCCAAGATGAGCCGCAGCATCGTGCTCGAGGCGATGCGGAAGGTGACGGTGTGGGGCATCGTCCGGAGGTTGCGGGCGATCACGAGGCGTCGGTGAGCTCGGCCGACGCCCGAGCGTCCGTGGTGCGACGGATCGCCTCGTCGCCGTCGGCGCAGGCGACGCTGCTGGGCCTGGTCCTCGCCGCCGTCGCGTGGGCCAGGCTCGACGCCACGACCCGCGGCACGGTGTGGGCCGAGGACGGCGTCGTGTTCCTCGCGGAGCGGCGGGGGCTCGGGCCGTGGGACTCGATCCTGCACGTCTACGCGGGCTACCTGCAGGTCGGCCCGCGACTGCTGAGCGATGTCGCGGGCGTCGTCGCGCCGGTCGAGCTCTACGCCGTCACGGTCACGGCGCTGTGCTGCCTGACGCTCGGCGCGATCGGCGCCCTCGTCCTCGTCTGCACCCGGGGCCTCGTCGACTCCCTGGTCGTCCGGGTCGCCCTCGCGTCGGTCACGGTCCTCGTGCCGGCCGGGCCCATCGAGACGACGGGCAACCTGGCCAACCTGCACTGGTACGCGCTGTGGCTCGCGCCGTGGCTGCTGCTGGCCCGACCCGGCCGATGGGTCACCGCGGCGGCGCTCGGCGTCGTCGCCCTGCTGGCCGGGCTCACCGAGATCCAGGTCGCGCTGTTCCTGCCCTTGGTGCTGCTGCGCCTGCGGGACCGCCGTGCGTGGCCGGCGGCGGCCGGACTGGCCCTGGGCGTCGCCGCCCAGGTCGTCGCGAGCATCAACCACCCCAGGCCGCGTCCCACCGACGACGTCCCGGGCCTCGTCGACCTGGCCAAGGGCTTCCTGCTCAACGTCGTCGTGCCGATCTGGACGCCGTCGGTCGACGGGCCCGGCAGTCCGTTCGCCGACCACGGCTGGTGGCTCGCGCTGCTCATGGCGGTGCCGTTCGTGCTCGCCGGTGCGGCCCTGCTCGTCGTCACGGCGACGTCGCTCGTGCGCCGCCGCTCGATCGACGACCGGACGACGGTGTTCGCGGCGGCGGCGCTCGGGGTCGTCGTGCCGTTCGTCGCGGCGATCGTCCTCAATCCGTCGTCGCGCCTGGCCTACGACTCGTTCACGGTCGCCGAGCTGTCCGAGCGGTTCCCGCTGCGCTACGGGGTCGTGCCGGCGATGTTCCTGATCGCGACGCTCCTGCTCTGGATCGACGCGTGGCTGCGTCGGCCCGAGCGCTGGCGCGTCGTCACCGCGACGGTCCTGGTCGTCGGCGTCGGCGGCCTGCTGCTGTGGCACGTCGCGCCCGACGGGACCCGTCGCAGCGAGGGCCCCGGGTGGCGGGCCGGCGTGGCCGCGGCCCAGGCGGCGTGCCGCGCGGGCGAGGTGCCCGCGCCGGTGGCCGCGGCGCCGAAGCAGGACTGGGCGGTCGTGCTCGACTGTCCGCTGCTGCTCGACGAGTGACCCCCGCCGTCAGTCGACGAAGCGCGGCGTCCAGGCCTGTCCGGCGGCG
>Ga0247734_1002850_pt1 | contig 10793 bp, 9 predicted proteins | sample UWRJL103311B2_FD_180933 | JGI IMG/M metagenome (GOLD analysis project Ga0247734, IMG submission 180933) | Plant litter microbial communities from Arlington Agricultural Research Station in Wisconsin, United States - UWRJ-L103-311B-2 | ecosystem: Environmental > Terrestrial > Plant litter >... | reverse complement strand
CAAAGACCACGGCAGCACTGAACATCGTCAAGAAGTTGAAAGCTGCAGGAACGAAAATTGATGGAGTGGGATTTCAAAGTCACTTCATTGTTGGATCCACGCCATCCGAAACAACTCAAATCTCCAACTTGAGATCTTTCACTGCTCTAGGTGTTGAAGTTGCGCTGACTGAGCTTGATATTCGGATGAAATTACCAAGCACAGCTGCCTCGCTCTCACAACAGAAGACCGACTACCAAACTAGCATATCAGCATGCGTGGCCGTAGATGGATGTGTTGGAATTACCGTCTGGGATTTTGGAGACAAGTACTCCTGGGTACCATCTACCTTCATGGGATTTGGCTCTGCCGACCTATTCGACGAAACGGTAAAGCCGAAACTAGCGTACTCTGGAGTCGCTGCGGGATTTACTAGTAGCAACACGACAAGCAATGGCTTAGCCGCTATATTCAAAACTGGAAATAAGACTCTGAATGGGGGAGAGTTTGTTGAGATAGGTACCGCTACTGGCACGTTATCTAGCCCAAAGGCAACGTCAACGAACTTGTTCATTTCGGCTGGAACCAAGAGCGCTCATCTTCTGAGGAATACCTTCTCGTACTTGTTCGTCCTCTTGCCTGCATATTTGATACTATGTTAGATACCTCGAAATATTATATATATATGGATTAGCAAAGTTCCTACAAAGATCAAAGTTTCATATTACCTCACCTGTAGCATATAAGTACGCATAGTAAAAATACCAACCTAAGCAAAATTTTCAAGAACCGCTATGAGTAGCCGTAATTCATGACGTATTTTCAAATACGCAGATATCATCCGGAAACCTTGCAACATTTCGTAAAAGATTTATCCTTGTTCTTAAGTGTCTGGTCGGAAGTCTTGGAAAGGCTTGTTAACAGTTTGACCTCTATATATTATATAAACGGAGTTGACTCTAGTAGCTCTTACTAAGCGTATCGAAACCGCCGCTTGATTAGCTCTTTACAATACCAACCGTGCTAATCTACACCGTGAACACAAGACTCGAGAAGGTATTCTCAAATTTATAGCAGCTTCTATACAAGCAAGAGAAAATAAATCGTTGACTTTGATTTTTTGATCCAGCCTCTGACACATAGAAATAGGCGCTGTCGCTTCCATTCTGGGATCCGGTGATATGAGTATTTTTATTTTATTCTATAGATGCGGTGTAGTGGAGCTTTTTTTCCCTCTCTCTACCCTCGTACTCAGAAAGCTGTATCCATTCCAGCACCCTCTATCTAACATCGTTACCTAGGCTACCATTTTGAAGACCTACAACTTCTGTGTTTCCTTAACCACCTTGTCAATGGCCTTTGCAACATACTCCACATTATTTGTATTCAAGCCTGCCATACTAATGCGTCCATTCTTTGTCATGTAGATATGCGCTACGTCTCTCAACTCCAAAACTTGCTTCTCGCTCAAACCTGTGAAGGAAAACATGCCGATCTGGTCGGTGATGTGGTTCCACGTACCAGGAGTCTTCAATTCCTCAAGTTTGCCTTGTAATGCTGCTCGCATGTCGATGATTCTTCCAGCCATAGTTCTCAGATTTGCCTCCCATTCGGTGAACAGCTTCTCGTCGTTCAACACCAGACTGGCAATGCGTGCTCCATAAGCCGGAGGGTTCGAAATCTCGGACCGTTGTAAAATAGCAAGTTGCGAACCGATTCTTCCAATGGTTTTTTGAGCATCCGGAGTAGGTGAAGTTACAAAGTGGAAACAACCAGCTCGTTCACCATAGAGACCAAAGTTCTTAGCGAATGATTGTGCAATGCAGAGCTCGAAGCCTTGTTCCACAAAATATCGGACTGCCCAAGCATCCTTTGCCAAATCACCTGAAGCAAAGCCTTGGTACGCGCAGTCGAAAAAAGGGAAGTGAGATTTCTTCTTTAAGAGCACGGCAAGCTCTTTCCATTGGTCTTGTGTAGGATCAACACCTGTGGGGTTATGTGCACAGGCGTGTAGTAAGATAATACTATGATCTGGAGCATCTGCAATAGCCTGCTTCATGCCTGTGAAATCCAGCCCCTTTGTAGACTTCGAGAAATATGGATAGGTAGCGATAGGAATGTGGACATTAGAGAAGATCTGGTTGTGGTTGGCCCAGGTAGGGTTACTGAAGTAGACGGTTGGCTTTCCTGGGTAGAATTTTGATAGGAAGAGAGCTCCGAGATGTACGGCACCGGTTCCAGAAATGGTTTGCATGGAGAAGACTCGTTTATCTGCTAGAGCAGGGGAGTCGGCTCCTAAAATCAGCTTTGCTGCGGCGGAGGTGAAGGTTGCAAGACCGGCGATAGGGAGGTATTCGTGGTTCAACGTGGGGTCATCTCGGAGAAGAGCATCTGCCTAGAGATTGTTAACAAGACTGTAGGACAGTTATATGATCCTTATGAAGTACCTTCTTGACCACCGGAAGCACCCATGGCTTCGCATTGTTGTCTCTGTAGGCTCCAATGCCTAAGTCCACCTTCTTGTCGAATGTATCAGCTCGATATGCTGCCATCAAACCAAAGAGGGGATCTTCTGGGGCTTGAGGGACAGCATCTGCTGGGAAGCTAGTAGCTATAGGTTGAGACATGATGTATCTGTGTTATTGCAAGTTGGAATTTAGAAGTATTAAGTTCTGATGTAGGAATTATGTTCTGTGGTCGCAATGAGGTTTAACAGCTCACATGTCATGTTTCACACACGCGCCCCGCCAAATCGTCGGCCTAGAATCCGGGGTTCGGATAGGAAAGTAAAGTGGACTTTATCGTACTTCCCCAATGAACATACGACGGTTACAAATGTGAATTCCAGCCGATTAAATACTAGAGTCCAATTCAAGTTTTGGGGTTGGTTACTATAGTTGTTGATTATAAAAGGTGTTTTTGTATATATATTACCTTTATGTTAATGCAAATTTTCTGCTGGAACGCATGTCTAGGAAAACCCCCAATTACTCGGACACGTTAGTGATGAAAACCACACACGACGTCTAAACCGTACAAAGTAGTCCTCGGAACTTTTAAATGGTATCTGTGCAAGCCCGACTTTACTTGGCTAGCAAAATCAACGTACGGGGCTCATTCGATGCTCTCGATACTTCAATTAAAACAAAATCAAGACCATAACAGTCTGAAATGCCTGTTACAAACACTTCCACACGTGGGCTTGGAACTGGGGTTATACAGTGACTAGAATTAGAATGAGAACAATTTAAGAGTTGGAGACCATGAAGTCTATTGGCATACTATTACTTGTCCTATATTACCAAATCCCATACCACCAAAAACAGACTCAGGCCGCAGGATGCGTAGAACACGTACTTTGCCGTGCTCTTACGTTCAGTTGCTTTTTTTAATTGCTGATTTCCTCCTCCAACATTGTCTGTTGTGAACTCCGAGTCGGCCACCAATTGTTCGATATGGGCAGACTGTATATTCAGATTATCAACCAGTTGATTCTGTAATTCTGCAATCTCTATCAAAGACTTTTCCGTAGTCCTAGATTTGTCAGTATGCCTTTTTCTAGAGAAAAGATACGCAACTAACCTAACTTGATCCAAGGTGCTCTCGTAATGTTTTAGCATATCTGCATTATCCTGCTCAAAAAGCTGAATCTGCTCCTCACTCAGCTCATCTTGGTACTCGTTCTCCTGCTTCTCTACATGTGCCGCATAATTCGCTTGCTTGGAAGCTGGCGGCGCTTCACTGAACCCAGTGAAGTCCGGCATAGGCGCAACTCGGTGCTTTATTGCTTCCAATCGCTGCTTCTCCATCTCGCGGTTGATTCTCTTCTCCATCATAGATGCTTGTAGGCCTACGCACGCCCGTAGCTTCTCTCGCAGATACCAAAGCACATTCTCTCTATGCATATTGATTGCGCCAGCCTTAGCCTCGTCAAGGTCCTGCTCGTAGGACTTTGTATGGCCAGCACCTCCAGCTGCCCACTTCCCTAATGCCCCAAGATGAAGCCTGCGGAATTTCTTTAACGTAACCGCATTCTGTGTATCCTGGCGGAGCTTTTCTACGTCGACCATCTTGCTGATGCTAGCATTGAGCTCTCGAAGAGACTGTTTTGTCGTGGCATCAATCTCTTCTCTATCCCTATCAGACAAATATTTCGACTGTGAACCTTTGGAGGTACGGACTGGCCGGGAGCCTTTGTCTAGGTAGGACTCCCGTATACTTTTTAGATACGCATTGAGGTTGGCTATGTGTGTATTCTACTATTCATAAGCAGCTGTATAGAATAAAATGGGAGATGCTCTTACAATAGTGTATGCCTCTCGTATGAAGCCATCCATTTTCTGGAGGCTGAGAGCTGGGTCGGCGGTTCGGGGAGCATCGTGGCTTTTCAAAAGCTCATTCAAGAGCGGAGTGAGGTCTGCCATAGTTCCTCTCAGAGCTATCACAGTACCACGGCAGATCAATATTACAAATAAAGATACTGGTGACTTCAAAGTATGCTATATGCTGGTGTTCGCAGCTGTGGCATCTTTTTGGGGGTGAGGTGTCTTCGTCTTGGTCAATTCAAGCTTAAACGAACCTTAGTCGGCTAGAACTGCCATTTTTGGTACAACGTCATCATAACTTTTTGGGGGGAGGAATCTGGACAGTCCTTAGCTTCGCATAATCTCATTCGTTCGTTCGTTCATACAAATTCCCTTCATATACATTTTTCTTACTACCGTTGTGGTCGTATTTGCCTATTGTCTATATTGTATTATTTACAGTACTCATTTAAGCCTCAGTTTTCAACACGCTACGCTTAGTTAGCGATACCAGGCTGCCCGGCTTATGATCCACAGCCTAGGTTAAGGTTAAGGTTACCCATCCTATCCCCCATCCTATCTATCGGAACATCTCCGAACGGGTGTTGCGGCAATCCGATGGTAGATTGACGTCGAAAAGTGGACGAATGACCATAGAATGACGGATCCTGCCAGCCTGCGTAGATCGGAGGTTACCAGACCTCACGATTCGCCATGAAGACTGATAACATTGCAGGTAGGTAGCGGTAAGTCAATTCTTCTGCCTGTCCTTCTTCATTTCTTTCAAAACAACACCCTGTGTGGCAATTCCCACAGGTATCTTTTTCTCCGGTATCTTTTTTCTCAGTATCTATGGCTTCAAGGCCCGGAAGAGATGAGGTGGACTTGGCTGAAGAGAAACGGACAAGTACCGAAGTAACAAGCGATGAATCTATTACAACAATTGCTTCTGTCAATCACTGCTCGGCGGAACATACAAAGGGAGAACAGCAAAATGGATCCGGAACAGACGAGAACAGCACAAGACAACCACAGGTTGGAAGAGAATCACAAGATGGATCAGATCTTGAAGAATTGGCACCGGTCATTACTGGACCTGCATACTCCGCCTTCACATCAAAGAAAAAAGCATATATCGTTACAGTCGTAACATTTGCCTCTTACATATCTCCCACCTCCGCTAGCATCTATTTTCCAGCTCTGAATCCGATTAGATATGAACTTGGTGTTTCGACTACCCTCATTAACTTGACTCTCACATCTTTTATGATTTTCCAGGGATTGGCACCAACAATATTTGGAGACCTGGCTGATATGGGAGGACGGAGACCAGCGTATATCTTGGCTTTCATTGTATACCTAGGGGCCAATATCGGACTGGCTTTGCAGAACAGCTATGCAGCACTATTTGTTCTTCGATGCTTACAAAGCTGCGGGAGTTCTGGCGCAATTGCTCTCGGATATGGGGTAGTCGCAGATATATCTACTAGCTCTGAGCGCGGGAAGTATATGGGAATCGTCGGGGCGGGAACCATGATGGGACCGGCCATTGGACCTGTGATTGGGGGGGTTCTTGCTCAATTCCTTGGATGGCGCTCGATATTCTGGTTCCTAGTTATCATATCAGGCCTATTCTTGATACCTTATATCCTCACCGTTCCCGAAACCGGACGGAATGTGGTTGGGAATGGTTCTGTTCCTCCCCAAGGGTGGAATTTGACCCTCATGGAATGGTGGTCGCTACGCAAAGAAAAGAAGTCCTCTGATGGGCTGTCAAGAACAAATACGTCCGAAGGCCGTCGTCTTGCCCAAGCAGATCTCGCAAAGCACCGCAAACTACGTTGGCCAAACCCTCTTAAAACCGTCCATATAGTAATGGAAAAAGACATGGCCATAGTCCTGTTCTTCAATGCCTTAATTTACACGGCGTTCTACGATGTTATCTCTTCCATCCCTCAGTTATTCTTAGAAATCTATGGACTTAATGATTTCCAAATAGGTCTCTGTTTTCTGCCCTATGGTTGTGGTTGCGCCATTTCCTCTTATGTCAATGGCCGTATCCTCGATTACAACTACAAGAGAGTTGCGAGGCAGATCAATTTCACCATTGATCGGAAACATGGCGATGATCTCCGCAAATTCCCCATTGAAAGAGCACGCCTAGAAATAATTTGGCCCTTTATAATTCTTGGTCTGGCATCTGTCCTCTGCTATGGCTGGGTGCTCGAACAACGAGCACATCTAGCGTTTTCCTTAGTCCTCCAATTCTGCATCGGCATTTTCCTCAACGGTGGTTTCAATATTTTATCCACATTGGTAGTAGATCTCTACCCACAGTCACCATCGACAGCTACAGCAGCAAACAATCTCGTGCGATGCTTCATGGGTGCAGGCGGAACAGGAATCATTGATTTGATGCTTAAGGCAATGGGACCTGGGTGGTGCTTTACGTTTATCTCTCTGGTGTGTATGGTGGCAAGTCCAATGTTATGGGCAGAACTGAAGTGGGGACCTGGATGGAGAGAGGAGAGAAGAGCGAAGGAGGATGTGCAGGAGAAGGAGGAGGAAAGGAGACAGGCCATCGAGGATGCTGCGGCTGAAGAAGCTGAGGTTGGCGTTAAGGAAAAGTGATATTACTGGGAGGTACATGAAATTGTTGACGGCGTTGGCGGCATATAGCGGCATATTTGTTCAATCTCAGAGATATTCATACTACATTGACTCGTTGCCCATTTTACATACAAACTTTAAGTGTTGAGTTATCCTATACGCTGACCAAAAGCCCTCACGATCCGAGAGATTTGTACAGACTTGATACTAAGGGTTCGCACCAACTCCCAGAGGAGAATATGACTGCCCAATTGTGCGAAACGACAAGGGTAAAGATAAATAGGAATTACAAGAGTACTGTGAGATCTCGAAGTATACACAAAAGTAAAAGAGTATAACTCTGCCCACCATTATTGACAAAAGTAATTAAGAGCACCACAGCCACCTAACCACATATCACAGACAAAAAAATACAAAAATACAAGAAAGTTGCACACAACCAAAATAATCAAATCATCAGTAAACGGGAATAAATATATTTATATCCGTCTAGCTATTCTTCTTCCGCTTCAAAACGCACTTCAAAACCACGTGCCCTTTTCGGGCTTATTACTGCTTAGGGAAGATGGAAAGTCATAAAAGAAATCAAATATCCCAAATAGGCAATCTACGGGAGTTTACGTACCACTCAACCCCCTTCCAAAAGAGAGATCTGCGTGCATACATACCCAGTAGTCTCAGAATACATAGATTGCTTTCCCCGTTTCGGACACAGTTACTTCTTTCAGGCTAGCCCATAGACTTTTACTCTTTCTGTGAAAAAAAGAAAATTTGGGAGATGGTTCTAGGGGATAGATGGGTCGTATTTTTTTTTTGTTGCACTTCGACAAAAAGAGCCTCGAAGCAATAGCTATAGATTTTTTTAGTGGGACTAGATACTGTTGCATCCAAAAATCAAGAAAAAGTGTTTAGCTGCATCTGAGCAAACATACAGACACGAGCTGGCCCTATAAAGGACCTTGCATGGGCGAAATACTGCTGGCGGTATGGCTACCCCTCCCTTCCCCCCCCTAGTTTGTTGGTTTTTCTGTAGACTACTGGACTTCGCGAGTCATGTTTGATTTCTGTACTTTTTTCTTTTTGGTTCAGGTGAGAAAGATAGATTTATGTTGTAGATGGGTTTAGGTACGTGCACTTACTGTATGTTCCCAATCATACGGGTATGATAGTAAGAGGGAGGTTGACATTGAGATACTTGTCATTGTTGTTGTTGTTGTTGTTGTTGTCAGAAAGGGAACCGTTGGTCGTTGCACCTGCTCGTATATCTAGGTCTTAAGTAGTCTTTCTGGGGATTCCTTTTAGACGGCGGCTTTATCCTTATTTATGGGTTTTGTTTTTTTGTTTTCACTATGCTGGTTACTTTTCTAAATTTGATAAAAGCGCAGGACTCGTCCTTACCTGCTCAAGTTTCCATGGGACAGTCTAGTCAAGCATAAAGGCTAGTGCTAAGTCATAGTTCAACGTACGGGTACTCTAACATTAAGAATTGTGTGGAAATATGGAATGGGCTTGGTGAGGGGGTTAAGTGTAGCATATGCAATATAGGAAACGGATTTAGTTTGAAGCACAATAGTTAGGTGATTACATCCCATGTAGTAGTTAGAGTACTTCCGAAGCCGCCCAACATAGTCGGTGGGTTTCTAAAATGAAATTATATGGCAAATAACAATATGGCTGAATTGACAGCAATACTTCTATGTTGCAAATAACTGTCACAAAATAAAAGAATAATCAGCAGAGTATGAATTATTCATTACATCTAATAGTTTTCCCTCATTGGGAGTTTCTCAGGACAGCTGTATATGAATTATACAATATCGCATGAGTATCCTCTAGCAGCACGATGTGATATTTAGCTATATAGCCGAAAGAAGCCATGCACTGATGCGTGCATCCTCTGCTGGCAATGCAACCCGACTTTAAGTAAGATGACACTTCTCACTGCTCCTTATTTGAGTCGCTCTCAGCTTGTCCATACTCGGCTCCTGAGGTCCGGGCAACTTTCTCGCTGACTAGAGCTTCGGGGTCGGTTCTACCACCAGCTCTGTTCGCAACATGCGCTGCGGTCTCGATCAAGCCGTACCTAATAGCGTGTTCCTCGATCTGCTCTGTGGTTAAGAGCGGCAATTCTTGCGCGGCTTTGACATAGCTTATATTCTCGACGTAGCCCTTGGCAAAGATGATGTCGATCTCTTCCAGAGATCTTCGAGCAGTCTCTGGGTAGTAGAGCCAGAGGAATGGAACGAAACAGAGATTGATAATCGAGAAAAAGAGATAGGTTCCCCATCCAATATTAGAGATCATGATAGGTGTGACCATGACAACCACTACGAGAAACAGTTGTCAGTGGCTTGTCTTCTCTTTTCATTGTGAGGTATAACTTACGGAAGTTGAAAAGCCAATTCGTGCATGTGCTGACAGCATTTGCCTTGGCACGAGTCTTGATAGGATTGATTTCAGCGGGATATAGCCATGGCAGTGGAAGCCAGGATGTGGCGAAAGATGCGATGTAAGTGAATAGTCCAACAGCCGCACCCTTAGCAGCTCCTTTAGTACCAGGAATCAAACAAGCGGCAGTAAGGAGCACTTAAATTAGGAGATTAGCAATTCGGCCAGAAATCAAAATGGTTGAATACAGAGCTTAGTGGCCACTTACTAGATAGGCCTTGCCCAGCAGTACCCCAGAGGAACAACTTCCTGCGGCCAACTCGCTCTATAACAAACCAACTTGTCGTAGCGAAGATAGCATAGACAATCATGTTGACACCACCAAAAAGCAAAGCCCTCTCATGCGTCTCGCCGATACTCTTGACGAACAAAATGGGGAAATAGTAGATGACTGCGTTACATCCGCCGATTTGCTGCATGAGTTGTGATGATGCTCCTAGCAACATGCGACGGAAATGCTGTGTCTTCCCGTTTGTAAAGAGAAGCTTAACAGGGGTACTTTTTTGGCCTACACCTCCAGAAGCACGAATGGAGTCAATGATAATATCACGTTCCCATGCTGTCTCGGGGCTGTCGAGCTCGAAGCCTCGAAGAGCGGCAATAACACGTTCGGCATCTTCTTGTCTGTCGTGAGTAAGGAGCCAGCGAGGTGATTCCTACGAGTATCTGTTAGCTCATTTTTCTTTTCGCACAAGATACACTCTGAGGCAACTCACTGGAAGAAATATCATGGGTATAGCTACGATCAATGCAAAAATAATCTGGAACGAAATTGGGAAACGCCAAACGAGATCAGGGGGTCCAAATGATGCACCATAGTCGACCCAATATGCCACACAACTGCCGAAAGCGATAACACCTCCTTCGATACAAATGAGCAAGCCACGATTGCTAGTTTTGCTACATTCAGCTTGTGGTATGTCAGCATTTGAATGCAATGTCAAGATTTCACAGGTCAAAGTTTCTCTTTGAGTTTCTGAAAGAGACTTGAATGAGTACGAACCTTGATACGTAGGAATGGTCGAGGTATTGATACCATTCCCAACACCCATTATGACTCTTCCAATGATAAATTGTGCTAGTGGGTTTGAATTTGGCTGCGCAGTGACTTGTATAATAACACCCAGAATCATGGTAAGTGGCCCAATAATCATTGCCTTTCGTCTACCCAGCAAGTCTCCGAATGCCAGGATGGTCATTGCACCAGCCAGACATCCGATTTCGTATATCGCCGTGACGAAACCTTGCATGCTTGGGTTTTCTCTTGTCTGTGTAAAGACATCATTGAAGGCGGGGGCAGATATTATACCACTCATAACACTTTCGAACATTGGTGTTAGCTAATTGAGTATATTGGCAACATCCGTACCAACTGAAGGCTCACTTACCCTTGATCATATCCAAATAGAACGAATCCAGTTGTGCAAACTGTCGACACAGCCAGCGACAATG
>Ga0247734_1002849_pt1 | contig 10794 bp, 9 predicted proteins | sample UWRJL103311B2_FD_180933 | JGI IMG/M metagenome (GOLD analysis project Ga0247734, IMG submission 180933) | Plant litter microbial communities from Arlington Agricultural Research Station in Wisconsin, United States - UWRJ-L103-311B-2 | ecosystem: Environmental > Terrestrial > Plant litter >... | reverse complement strand
CGACCACGTCGGCGGCGGTGAAGACGCCTTGCGGGTCTGGCGACGCGGCCGTCTGCGCGTGCGCCGAGCTGGCGAACAGAACCGCTGCGGCGACCATAATCAACCGCCTCCCCCGCCCATCCACGCGAATGCCGTGATCCAGATGAGGGACGCTGGCGGCGACCGGCTGGCGGATGATCATGGCGTCGGGTCCCCGTGTGAATCTGGCTCCCGGCGCTCACCGGGGATGGGCGGCGAAAAACTAGTGCGAACGCGACCCGATCGTGCGGTCGAAGAAGTCCAGTCGCGTGCGCCATTCCAGCAGCTTGCGGGGATTGCCGCGAACGCCGTGCCTCTGCCCCGGGAACAGCATCATCTCGAACGGGATGCTGCGGGACTGAAGCGCATCGATAACGCGGGTCGAGTTCTCGAAGATGACGTTGTCGTCGGCCATGCCGTGCATCAGCATCAACCGCCCCGTCAGGTCGCCCACCCGGGGGATGACGTCCGACGCGGCATAGCCGTCGACATTGGCCTGCGGTGTCGCCATGAATCGCTCGGTATAGGCGGTGTCGTACAGGCCCCATTCGGTCGGCGGCGCCCCCGCGACCGCCGCCGCCAGCCCCATCTTCGGCTCCGTCAGCATCATCAGGCTCATGAAGCCGCCATAGCTCCAGCCCATGACGCCGATCCGGGCGTCGTCGACGTAAGGCAGCGATCTCAGATAGTTGGCGGCCAATACTTGATCCTCGACCTCAGGTTGACCCATCTTCAGATACAGGGCCTGTTTAAAGGCGGCGGAGCGATCGCCCTCGCCGCGATTGTCCAGGCGGAAGACGATATAGCCGGCCTCAGTCAACAGTTGACTGGTTTCGGACTGCCACGACCGGCGCACGCCTCCGCCGCTCGGTCCGCCATAGACTTGCATCACCACGGGATAAGTTTTTGACGGGTCGAAACCGGGCGGCGTCGTCATCTGCCAGACCAGGGTCTCGCCATGACTCTGCAGGGTTCCGAAGGTCGGGGTCTGACGACGCGAAGCGTAGGGCGCGAACGGGTGGTCCGCATCCAGGGCGTTTTCCTCGATCCAGCGGACGAAGGTCCCGTCGGCGCGATACAGGCCGGTCTGGGGCGGCGTCGCCGGATCGGAATAGCCGCCAATATAGGCGGTACCCGTCGCATTCATCGTCGCGCTCCACCAGCCGCCAGCCGGGGTGACGGCCTCCGGGGTCCGGGTCGTCTTCAGGCTGGCGCGGAACAGTTGCTGCTCGATCGGCTGCTCGCGACCATCGGCCATGGAGGCGGTGAAGAAGACGTCGCCGGTGTCCTGGTCGACGCCGGTCAGTCCCTTCACAGGCCAGGCGCCGCGCGTGATCGCCCGCAGCCGCCGGCCGTCGCGGCCGTACAGGTACAGATGCCGCCAGCCGGTCTCCTCGGTGGACCAGATGAAGCTGCCGTCCTTCAGCGCCTTGAAGTCATTTGTCAGGGGCACCCAGGCGTCCGACCGCTGGGTGGCGATCACCCGCGTCGCGCCGGTGGCCGGATCGACCGACAGCAGGTCCAGCCGCTTCTGGTCGCGCGACAGCCTTTGCACATACAGGACCGAGGCGTCGGCGGACCAGTTGACCCGCGCCAGGTAGATGTCTGTATTCGTCCCCAGATCGACCTTGATCCGCGCGCCGGTCTGCAAGTCACGGACATAGAGTTCGACGACGGCGTTGGGGCGACCGGCGCGAGGATAGCGCTGCTCGATCACCGTGGCGCCGCCGCCGGTGATGTCCAGACGCGGCACCACGTCGACGGGCGTCTCGTCGGTGCGTTGCAGGGCGATGTAGCGCTCGTCCGGGCTCCACCAGTAGCCGGTGTCGCGATCCAGCTCCTCCTGGGCGATGAACTCGGCGGTCGCCCAGGTGATCAGGCCGTCGCCGTCGTCGGTGACCGGGGTCTCGACATTGGTCGTCAGATTCTGGATCACCAGATCCTGGTCGCGGACATAGGAGACATAGGTTCCCTTGGGCGAGACCTTGGCGTCGATCTCGTCGGCCGCCGTCTCGGTCAGACGCCGGACGCTCTGATCCGCCCGGCTGGCCAGAAAGATGTCGCCTTCCAGCGGGGCCAGGATGAACCGGCCCTGTTCGTCCCAGCTGTATTCGACCACGCCGCGCTGGCTGATCCGCATCCGCTCACGCCGCGCCTTCTCGGCCTCGGACAGGGCGCCGGCGTCGGGGACCATGGCGCGGGCGTCGATCAGCTTGAACGGCTCGCCCGCCCCCGTCGGCGCGGCCCACAGGTCCAGCACCGAAACATCATCGGGACGCGCCCTTAGAAAGGCCACCAGCTCGCCATCCGGCGACAGGGTCACGCCCTGCGCCACCGGCCCCGTCAGGGCCGGATCGGCGAAGGCCCGCTCGGGCGTCAGGATGGAGGGATCGGGGGTCGACTGGGCGAAGGCGGAGCCGGCGGCGGCCATCAAAAGCGTCGAAGCAAGGAGAACTGTTTTCATGGCGCGGACGCTAACGACGGTTTCTATCGTCGTCACCGAGATTTTTTCGGCGATCCTCAGTCTCCTGCTACGGCTGCGAGCCTTTCGCACCCGCCTGCGAATGCCTAAACAGCCCTGATGACAGACGCCCTGCTCACCGCCTCGTCCCTGACGCCGCCCAGGCCCAGTCCGTTCCACGTGCTGAAGGTGAAATGGGTGCGCCACTGGACCGACCAGCTGTTTTCCTTCGCCGTCGAACGGCCCGAGGATTTCCGCTTCCGCTCGGGAGAGTTCGTCATGATCGGCCTGCCGGGCGAGGACGGCGGCAAGCCTGTGCTCCGCGCCTATTCGATCGCCAGCCCCGGCTGGGCCGAGGAACTGGAGTTCTTCTCCATCAAGGTCCAGGACGGCCCCCTGACCTCGCGCCTGCAGAAGATCCAGTCGGGCGACGACGTCCTGATGGGCAAGAAGCCGACCGGCACCCTGGTCCTCGACGCCCTGACCGGCGGCCAGAGGCTGTTCCTGATCGGCACCGGCACGGGTCTGGCGCCATGGCTGGCCGTGGCCCGTGACCCGGACACCTATTCCCGCTTCGGTCAGGTCATCGTCTGCCACACGGTCCGCAACGTCGCCGACCTGGCCTATCGCGACTTCTTCTCGCGCGAGATCCACGAGGATCCCCTGGTCGGCGAGGAGGCGGCGAAACAGCTGGTCTACTATCCGACCGTGACACGCGAAGGCGTCGAGGGCGATGACGCCCTGCACGCCGGCCGGATCACCGATCGCATCAAGTCGGGCGACCTGTTCCGCGACCTCGACCTGCCCGAGGGCTTCTCGCCCGAACACGACCGCATCATGCTGTGCGGCTCCATGGCGATGATCAAGGAAGCCGGCGAACTGCTCGAGGCCTATGGGCTCAAGGAAGGGTCGAACGCCGAACCGGGCGACTATGTGCTCGAGCGCGCCTTCGTCGGTTAGGTCGCGGCTCGAACGGCTTGGCGAGCGGCGCTTGAGGCGCTAACCCAGCCGCCATGCACCACCCTGCCCTTGTCGCCGTCGACGCCCGCGTCGATCCCGCCGAATGCCACACCATGGCCGAGGTTCGTCAGGGGGTCGACGCCCTCGACCGGGCGCTGGTCGCCCTGATGGCCGAGCGCCAGCGCTATATGGACGCCGCCGCCCGCATCAAGCCGGACCGAGACGCCGTCCACGACGACGCCCGCATCGAGGATGTCGTTTCCAAGGTCCTTATCGCCGCCGGCCGGCATCATCTATCGCCCGACATCGCGGAACCGGTGTGGCGCACCCTGGTCGACCGGTGCATCGCCTATGAGTTCTCGGTCTACGACCGGACCCGCAGCTAAGCCCTGAGGCTGCGTAGCATCAGTTCGTGCCGCCAGGCCGCGACGTCGCCCAGCGCGGTATCCAGCGCCGTCCGGACCCGGTCCAGCGCCGGCTCGGCCAGTGACGCATCCGCCGTCTCGGCTCCCTGACAGATCTCCGCCAGTTGATGGGCCCCGATGCCCGCCGCCGCGCCCCGGATGGTGTGAACCGCGTCGCGCCAGCCGTCGATTCGGGGCTCGAGCATGGCCGACCACATGGCGGCCTGTTCGGTGAACAGCCCCAGCACCTCTTCGGCGACCGCATCGTCGCCGCCGGTCATCCGGTCCAGCACGCCGAAATCGACCGCCCCCGACAGGTCGCGTCGCGACATCAGCCTTCCCTGGCCAGACGCGCGTGACGCGACGACCAGACGAAATAGATCACCAGCCCGATCGCGTTCCAGATCAGGAAGCCGACCTGGGTCACCGGCTTCAGACTGAGGAAGAAGACGATGCAGCCGATCACCGTGATCGCCGCCACCAGCGGCCACAACGGCGCCTTGAACAGGCGCTTGCGGCCCGGATCCCGCAGCCGCAGCACCACCAGACAGACGCCCACCGCGCAGAATGCCGCCAGCGTGCCCGCGTTCGCCAGCGACGCCAGTTCGTCCAGCGGCAACAGTCCGGCCAGAATGGCCACGACCACGGCGGTGAAGATGGTCACCAGCGCGGGCACGCCGCGCGACGAGATCTTCGCCAGACGCGTGGGCAAGAGACCATCGCGCGCCATGCCCAGGAAGATGCGGCTTTGGCCGAACAGGAAGGCCAGCAGGACGGTTGGCAGGGCGACGACAGCCGAGGCGCCGATCCACTTGGCTGCCGTCCCCTGCCCCATCTCGCGCAGGATCAGGGCCAGGGGTTCCGGGCTGGCGGCGAACGAGCCGACCGGGCGGGCTCCGATCGCGGCGGCCGCGACCACCAGATACAGGGCCGTGCAGATCAGCATCGAGCCGACGATGCCGATGGCCAGATCGCGCTCGGGCCGTTTGGTCTCTTCCGCAGCCGTCGAGATTGCGTCGAAGCCGTAGAAGGCGAAGAAGATGATGGCCGCCGCCGCCATCACCCCGGTCTTGACGAAGGGCGCCCCGAAGCCGTTGGGCATGAACGGCGTGAAGTGGGCGCTGTCGAAGGCCGGCAGGGCGATGGCCACGAAGACGATCAGGGCGACGATCTTGATGACCACCAGCACGACGTTCAGGTTGGCGCTCTCGCGCGTGCCGAGCAGCAGCAGGCCCGTGACCACGGCGATGATGAAGATGGCCGGCAGATTGATCAGGCCGCCCGCATGCGGCCCCACGGTCAGCGCGGTCGGCAAGGCCAGGCTCACGCCGCCGATGTCGATCCCGTTCAGGAAGCCGACGGCATAGCCGGACCAGCCCACGGCCACGGCCGAGACGACCAGCGAATATTCGAGGATCAGGCTCCACCCCACAATCCAGGCGATCAGCTCGCCCAGAACGGCGTAGGAGTAGGTGTAGGCGCTGCCCGCCGCGGGCATCATCGTCGACAGCTCGGCATAGGCCAGGGCCGCGCAGGCGCAGACCAGTCCGGCCAGGCCGAAACTGATCAGCACCGCGGGCCCGGCCAGTCCGGCCCCGACGCCGATCAGGGTCAGGATCCCGGTGCCGACGATCGCACCCACGCCCAGCGCCAGCAGATGCGGCCAGCTCAGCGTCGCCTTCAATCGCGGGCCGTGGGTGGCCTCGTCATGCGGCGCATGCATCGCATCGATCGACTTGCGCCGGTTCCAGAACGCCATTCGGCCGTCTCCCCCTGATTCCAGCCGCGACCTTACAGCGCGGTTCGGCCATTTGCGAAAGAGGTTCGCGAATCCGGGCTTGCGTCCGCCGCACTCAGCCAGTATGTCCGCCCCTCCCCGACGCTTACCAAGGCGAGGGCGCGACGATCGGTACGGGTGATTAGCTCAGTTGGTAGAGCAGCTGACTCTTAATCAGCGGGTCGTAGGTTCGAACCCTACATCACCCACCATCGTTTTCCTCCTTAGATCAGTGTTCCAGCGGGCCCCACCTCCGGGACCGCCTCGTCGCGTTTGAAGGTGGGGCGCAAAGGGGGCGGATAAATTTGATTCGCTGATTTTCGTATGCGGCGGGTCTCAATCGGATCCACGCCGAGAGGTCGACGACAGATTTGTTTCCGGACATCGGGCTGGAAGCAACGAGTGACGGCGGCCAAATCGCCTTCGCCTGTCGAGGCGGAGATGCCGTAACCGCCGGGTCATGGCCATGGGAGACGCGCTACCTGGCAGCTCCGGCGAAAGGCTGGCGTGAAGGCGGCGTTGCGGACGGGCGCATCAGCGGCCTCTGGTCAAGGATGCGAGATAGTCGGCGTGTGCGGGCATTCCGGCCACTCGCGCCTCTATCCCCGCCCGGATCGCCGCCAGCGTCGACGTCAGCTGCGCCTCGGGCATGACGTCCGCCAACGGGTGGCGTCCCTCTGGGACGAGGCCCTGACCGTACAGAACGGGGAACCAGTTGCCCTCACGGAAGAGTTCGTCGTGATTGACCATCACCTCGCCCCGGGTCCGGAACAGTTCGAGGCGCGCGGCCAGGGAGTCGGGAATCTCCATCGCCCGGCAATGCCGCCAGAACGGCGTGTCGTCCCGCTGGGTGAGCTTGTAGTGGGCGATGATGAAGTCCCGGACGCTTTCGTATTGCCGGTCCATGTCGCGATTGAAGATGTCGCTTAGCGCGGGATCGAATTCATCCCCGGGGAAGAGCGCCAGAAGCCGTGTAATGCCGTACTGGATCAGATGGATGCTTGTTGACTCCAGAGGCTCAAGAAACCCTCCGGAAAGACCGATTGCAACGCAGTTTCCACGCCAGGCCTGACGCCGCTTTCCCGTTACAAATCGCAGCATGCGTGGCTCTGCCTGGGCCGGCGCGTCCAGTCGGTCCATCAGCTTCTGTGTCGCCTCGTCTTCGCTGATGAAGGCGTCGCTGAAAACGTAGCCGTTGCCGGTGCGGTGCTGAAGCGGAATGCGCCACTGCCAGCCGGCCTCTCGCGCCGTCGCCCGGGTATAGGGCGTCAGTTCGCCCGCGCTTTCGCATGGGACCGCTACGGCCCTGTTGGCGGGCAGCCAGCGGGTCCAGTCGTCGTATCCCGTGTTCATCGCCTCTTCGATCAACAGCCCCCGAAAGCCCGAGCAGTCGATGAACAGGTCTCCCGAAATCGTCACGTCGCTCTCGAGAGTGACCATTCGGATGTCGCCAGTCTCTCCGTGCTGATCGACCTTGATCACCTTGCCCTCGGTGCGGACCACGCCGCGCGCCTCCGCGTAGCGCCGCAGGTAAGCGGCATACAGGCCCGCATCGAACTGGAAGGCGTAGTGGATTGAAGGCATGGCGGCCTCGCCGCTACGCGGTCCCGGCGGGGTGTGCATGAATCGGTTCAGCCGGGCGGCCTCGGCCTCGGCGACGAAGCGATGATTGTCGGGATCGCCGCCGTTCTCAAGAGCGCGAACCCAGTAGTGGCTGAACAGCACGCCGTTCATCCCGGGTCCGAACAATCCAAAGGGGTGCATGTAGCTGTGGCCCAGCCTGGCCCAGTCGACAAACTGGATTCCCAGCTTGAAGGTGGCGTTGGTCTCCCGGATAAACTCGTTCTCGTCGATACCGAGGAGTTTGTTGAACAGCAGGATCGGCGGGATCGTGGCCTCGCCGACGCCCACGGTGCCGATCGCGTCTGACTCGATCAGGGTGATCGTGTAGTCTGTCGTCCCGGCGATTTTCGCCAAGGCGGCCGCAGTCATCCAGCCGGCGGTGCCGCCGCCCACGATGACGATATTGCGGATGCGTTTCGCCATCGACGTCAGGCCCCTGCGCCGAACTGTGAATCGACAGACGGCATCGACCGGACATCTTCCGCGACCTTGCCGAGCAGGGAACGAAATCTCGCCATCTGATCCTCCGGAGATATGCGATCCACGCGGGGATCGTAGCTTGCAGGCATGAGCCCATGCCCCAGGAACAATGCAGTCCAGCTCTGGGGTTGAAAGGACTCTTCGTCGAACTGTGCGATCTTGCCGCGCGCTGCGAACAATCGGAGACGGGCCTCCAGACCCTGAGGCACTGGCGCCGAGCGGGCCCTGTCCCAGAACCCTTCGCCAAAGCGACCATTCAGCCTGTAGTGGGCCACCTGGAAGTCGCGGACGTTCAGGACGAAGGCGGCCAGTCCGGCGTTGTACGCCTCGGCTTCGGGCATGGCTTCTGCTGACACGGGAAACAGGGCGACCAGTTGCGACAAGCCCAGATGGACTACTTGCAACTGCACGGCGTCCAGCGGCTCGAGCGCCACCGCCGCCTCGCCGATGGCGACGCAGTTGCCGCTCCAGGCGGTCCGCATGCCGGGCTCGAAAGCCATGATGCGGCATTCGCCTTCCAGCGACAATCCGGTTTCGGCCGGGAGGCGGGCGATCAGCTCGTCGTCGGCCATTTCGCGAGAGTCCCAGGCCGCGACGACTGCGGTGCGGTCCTTCAAAGGATACAGGCCTGTCCAGCCCGCTTCGAACGCCGCGATCTGGCTGAAGGCCGGAAGCGGTCGCAGGGTCTTCGCCGAGGCCGACAGCAATCGATCGACTCCGAACAGATCGCCCCACGAGTCAAAGTCGCCGGACTGTCCATGCGACAGCACGGCCTCCGCGCCCGAGGCGTCGATGAAGAGATCGGCCTCAAGCCTCCGCTCGCCAGGCATAATCACCGCCGTAATCCGGTCCCCGTGGCGTTCGACCTCGATCGCAGAGCCTTCCACGACAGAGACGCCGGCCTGGATCGCGCGTTGCCGGATCAGGGAGACATAGCCAATGGCGTCCAGAGTGTAGCCCGCCTCGATCGGCGTCTCGCTGACGAAGCCATTCCTGTCGATCACGGTTCGACCCTGTTTGGCCGCCACCGCTCCCAGCGAGAAATCCTCGAACGCGACCTTGAGCCCTTCCGCCCTGGCTTTCACCCAGAAATGGACGAAGTCCACGTCATCGATGCCGACCCTGAGCATGTCGTAGGCGTGCAGAAACGAGGGACATTCCGGATTCCAGTCGGCGAACCGCTGACCGAGGACCGGAACGCCGAAGGTTGCGCCGAGGACCTCGGCGTCACTGAGGCCCAGCAGGCCATGCAGGCCTGCGAGGGACGGCAGCGCGGCATAGACGTCCGAGGCCTTCAAAAGGCTCGGCATGGCGACCACGCTGACCTTCAGACCTGTTCGTCCAAAGGCGCGTTGCAATGTCAGCGCCGACAACCAGGCCGCCGCGTCCCTGCCGACCACAACAACCGATCGGACTCCGCCGGCCACGGTCACGAAAAGGCTTTCCCGGCGGGCGCCCGAGCAACTGCCGCATAGTCCCGAACGAAGGCGTCATGCAGGGGCATGGCGTCGACCCGGTCGGACACCTCCTGACGAGTGGTCTTCAGGTCCGAGATAATGGCGTCCAGTGACAGGTTGTCGGCCATGGGGTGATAGCCGTTCGGCTCTTTCCCCTGCCCCACGAAGACGCTCAGCCAACTCGGCGGCGAGAACAGCCCATACTGGTACTGGGCGATGTGTCCCCGGTGCTCGAAAAGAGCGATCTTTTCGCGCAGGCTGTCCGGGATCTCCATCTCGCGGCAGTGTCGCCAGAGGTCGGAATCATCGCGCGTGTTAACGTGATAGTGCAGGATCAGGAAGTCGCGGACCTTGTCATACTCATTGTCCACGATGCGGTTGAACTCGGCCGCGAGGGCCGGATCGACCGGGGCCCGCGGCCACAGCTTCAGCAGGTTGATGATCGCCACCTGGGTCAAATAGATGCTGGTCGACTCCAGCGGCTCGAGAAAGCCGCTGGCCAGGCCGATCGCGATACAGTTCCTGCGCCACGAGGCGGTCCGTCGGCCCGAGCGAAAGCGGACCGGACGCGGCTCGGCCAGGGGCTCTCCGTCCAGGTTGGCCATCAGCGTGCTCGCCGCCTCGTCATCACTGATGAAGGCGCTGGAATAGACATAGCCGTTGCCGGTGCGGTGCTGCAGGGGAATGCGCCACTGCCAGCCGGCTTCTCGCGCCGTGGACCGGGTATAGGGCGAGAAATCCTCCGATCGCGCCGTCGGGATCGCCAGGGCGCGGTCACAGGGCAGCCAGCGGGTCCAGTCCTCAAACGGGACCTTCAGCGCCTGGTCGATGATCAGACCCCGGAATCCCGAGCAGTCGATGAAAAGATCGCCGGTGACCACTTCGCCGCTCTCCAGCACCAGAGAAGCGACCTCGCCGCTGTCCGGATCCAGGACCACCTGCCTGACCTTGCCTTCGGTCCGGCGCAGCCCCCTGGCTTCGGACCAGCCGCGCAGATAGGCGGCATAGAGGCTGGCGTCGAAGTGGTACGCGTAGTCGTAGGTCGAATTGATCGCCTCCGGATCCTTGACCGGGAAATCGAACCGGTTCCGGCGGCTTGCCACGACGGCGTAGGAGTAGTCCTCGATGTTGGAGGCGAACCCGTTCAGGCGTGCCCGCGTCCACCGGTGGTGGAAGGCCACCCCACCCATAGCCTTGCCGAAGGCGCCGAAGGGATGGACGTAGGACGACCCCTTGAAGCCCCAGTCGCGGAACTCGATCCCGAGTTTGAAGGTCGCGTTGGTCTTCCGCATCATGTCGGACTCGACGATCCCGATCAGATCGTTGAACTCGCGCATCTGCGGCAGGGTGGCTTCGCCAACGCCGATGGCGCCGATCTCGTCGGACTCGATCAGCCGGACCGAGACTTCTTCGGGTTTCAATATTCCGACGAGGGCTGCGGCCGTCATCCAGCCGGCGGTTCCTCCGCCAACGATGACGACGCGAAGCGGCGACGGCGTCATGCGCCGCGCCGATGCAACACGGTGTGTGCGGCCATCATCGCCTCATACCTGCCCGCTCCAGCCATAAATCTACACCGGAATCGAAACCGCGCTGGCATTTCTGCCGGCGCGG
>Ga0247734_1002847_pt1 | contig 10797 bp, 14 predicted proteins | sample UWRJL103311B2_FD_180933 | JGI IMG/M metagenome (GOLD analysis project Ga0247734, IMG submission 180933) | Plant litter microbial communities from Arlington Agricultural Research Station in Wisconsin, United States - UWRJ-L103-311B-2 | ecosystem: Environmental > Terrestrial > Plant litter >... | reverse complement strand
GTTCGGATCGTCAGGGACTCAGACCGGAACGTGGCAGCTTCAAGCAGGAGAGGAAGACCAAAATTACGTGCTGGTGAAAGTGGAAGCAGCCATGGTTATGAGCATGCAAACGATACAGATGAAGCTATTGTGGAGGTGCGTCCTATTTCCCGTTGTCCGACCCATCAAGGTCTGACAGCTTCAAGCAGGTGCCAACGCCCACTGCCAACGTAGCCTCGTCTTCTCCTGCATTCAAGATAACCAGTCCAATAAACCTTTCTGTTAGCTGGGACTCTGATGACGAGTAAATGGATTTCCTTCCCGTATGTTCCCAATCCCCATGTCCCTATAGAAGCTTGTTTTTGCTTTCGCCTTCTCGGCCCTTCTGTTCACATTATGCATATTTCATGATTCTTCCGTACTGTCGTATAGAGCTTCCATTTCGCACACACATTTCTTGCACGCTTGCTTTCAACTTTTGCTGTATAGATACTCATAATTTAATCTTGTTCTTCCGGATCTTGTCCTTGTCCTACCGAAGATAAGGAAAGGAAAGAAATCAAACCATTACATTGTCGGTTAGCTTATTCTACAGTCGTTATGCAAGGCGCTTGTTCTCCCGCGCCGCCAGTGCAAGTTATCAACCGAGAAGAATCACGCTAGCGTGACATATTTGGTCACGCCTTGTTCCTCCGTGTACCACCATCATTGATCATTCATCGGGCTGCTCTGGTTGTGCTCGAGCTACAAACGACCACACATCTCGCTGCATTGAAGGATAATTCTGGGCTTGACTTGACTCTGACTTGAATTCTGACCTCTTGACTGATGTCAAACCCGTCGCACATTCTCATCGCGCGCAACTCCCGCCCAGGCCACAATCCATCTGCTTCGCTTAGTAACCCAACCGAAACGCATGCAGGTTAGCTATGCGGAAGATCTCGCTCATTAGTAGTGTAGCTTATTGGTGTACCAGCTGCTTCAGGCATCTTTCGATCTTCTGGTTCCCCAGTGTGGAGACCGGAAGAAGGCTACTCGTCGGATGATATCGATGCTTCCGAGTTGAGCTTGGACGATGAGGCGGAAGCTATAGAGCTTGATCCCACATTTACCAGACAAGCCTCCGTCTTTCCTGGCACGGTCAAGATTGTTGTTGAAGCTACCACATTCTGGTCGGTCTCTCTCCGTTCCGCATGTCACTGGGAGCTAACACGTTCTAGGACGCACAAGGAAATCCTTTTCTTCTCTTCTCCTTTCTTCGAAGCCGCATTGAGTGGAAACTGGTCAGAGACGACAGAGCAACAGAAGACTCAACGACCAGCGTCCATGTCGTCTGTGATGACCGTCTCTCAGGCCAAGTTCCTGCCCACGCTGGGCAGTGACTCTGAAGCTGACGGTGGCGACGAACAGGAAGAAGAAGAATATAACCAAGAGAATGAGGACCATGTCGATGCTGGGCCTCTTCCTTTTAGCGATCCTGAATCGAGCAGTGACGCCGAAGGCAGACCCAGCGCGAGAGAAAAGGCAAGAGCCAGAGATGCCAGTTTGGTCAAGCTACAACAACAGAAGCGCAGATCATCTAAAGATCAATCATCTCGTCCTGATGCCGTTATCGTATTGAAAGAAGAACGCGTAAGCCCAGCCCCCTCTGAAGCATTCTAGTTCTAAATCTGGCCTATAGGCAAGCACATTTCACGATTTTCTCAAGTATATTTATCCGCAGTGAGTCAATTTCCCTTTCACGTTGTATACACTTCTGAATTATCTCTAGTCTGGAATGCACGATAACCTGGAATAATGTGGAAGGACTCATGCGGATCTCCCACAAACTCTCAGTGCCATCATTGCAGCGCGAATGCCTTCGGTTCTTGCTAACGCATGCTGCTGGGAAGCCTATCAAGGCCATGCGAATTGCAGAATTGTTCGACGAAGAGGAGTTGTATCGGGAGAGTAGTAGATTTGTGTTGGATAACCCAGGCGGGTGGAGTGAGCAGGAGCTCAACACACTAAGCCAAGAATCCCTATTAAAACTGGAGAAACGGCAAGTCTTACCCTCCTTAACTAGCTACTTGTTATTGAGACTTTGCAGGCGTAACTGGTTTTTGGAACGAGTGTTGAAGATTGGGCTCACGATGGTGGCGAAGGAGTACCAATGTGTAAGGCTTGCTCAGGACTCTCTCTTAACGCTGTTCTGAGATCTTCTGCAGTGTGCTACATGTCCTGACCCGGCAACCTGTGCTCAGTTGCTCGAAGACAAATGGAAGCAAGCGTACCATGCTGTTTTCCGCTTTGGTAAGGAACAATGCTGGTTCTCCAATATTCTCTGACTGATGTATATTATATAGGTCCACCTCAGCCCTCCATGGTGTTCCGATACCTACGCGTGTTGGAAGGTGTCAGCCCTCCGTTGTCATTGACACGTTTAAGCTGCCAGTTGACTGCAAAAGCTTTCATTGCATCTCGTACGTTTTGCTACTCAGGTGTTACAGCTCTTATGCTCATCCTAGTCAAGTGTTCGATCGTATGTTTTCTTTAGGTGTGCGTGGCTCTGGAACGGACACAGCTCCGTTGGCCGCTGCCGCTGCTGTGGCAGGTTCCACTTCAGGGCCACGTAGGCATTTCTTGTTTTGTAGTTTGAAGAAGGGCGAACCTGGTGCGAGCTCAGCTGGGAAAGGCAGGCGAAGCCGGGAGATGTTGCAGTAGCGATTCACCTGAGTCTCTGGATATGTATTAATTAATGTAGGCATGCTGACCTCGCAATCCGTCTTTCTACGCTTAGAAAAATGAAGGTTCGATTAATCTGAGAAAGAGATACTCCGATTTCGACTTGAGGCCTTGAGGCCACATGCCGATGGGTATCGATAACCTGATGATTCTGGGTGACATAGTGTCTAAAAATGTCAGGGAAAGCATTTGTGATCGAAAGATCAAGGTTAGACGAATCGCGGTCCGACTACCGACTTCCATCATGGCCATCTTACAGTTGAACTACGAGCGTTCCAAAGTCAATGACCGGGCCCGCGGCGTAGAGAAACTTGAACTAAGCAATGGTTACCCCCCTCGTCTTCCTCTTGACATGTACAATCACATCGTCGTGACAGGCGTCTTGTCTCTCCAGCAAAACTCGTCTGTTTACGTGGGCTACTACAAGGACGAAGCCTCCAACGAGTACGAAGAAGGAGGCCAAAGGCTCGAAATTGTCCTCAAGATAGGAGACATAAACCGTATCCGGAAAGAAGCCAAAAACTACGAGATAATGAAGGACCTTCAAGGCCACTCTATCCCTCGAATGTTCGCCTTCTATGATGCATACATTAGGAAAAATGGGTGGATATCCACCTCAGATATGTACGGCTGCCTCGTGATGGAGCGCTTCGGAGACCCAGTGAAGTTTCTTTTCTATCTACTCGAATGGGAGGACAAGTATGTGGTTATTGATATCGCGATTCGACGACCAAGTGGTCTAGGCTTCATATTGACGCGAACTTCATCCAAGGAGCATTATACTCTCCCACCTTCAAAGCATACACGATTGCGGCCTCGTTCACGCTGATATTGCACCCAGAAATGTCCTGCAACGTGAAGACGAGTTCAGGCTAATCGACTTTGACGATATGATTGAAGAGCACACCTGCAAAGCGGACCACAACAAACCATTTGACTTCCGCAACGCCTCTCCTCATTTCAACTACGGCCTCCACTTTGTCATATGTCGCTATATCTTAGTCCCAGCACAGGACATGCTCTTCTGGGATGGCGGTATGTTATACACAGCTTCTGGAAAATTCCCACCATTCCTTACTATCCTGCTTTTTCAGGTTTTCAAATTGTCCACGGCTACAAATTCCCCAAGGAGGGTCTTCCTAGCAATAAGATGATGCATGCAATATTCCCCATGTTTTTTGTCGCCTATTACAGTGAGGATGATGCAAAGACACTGATCGAGGCATACTTTCGGAAAGTCCACGACCTAATGCAGATCAAGAGCCTGAAAGATAACGGAGAAGCTGTTTCTATCATACGAACTCATGCAAAGCAGTTGGTAGAAGAGGTTGAAAGTGATTTTGCGCATCGGTAAGCAAGAATGAACTTTAGAATGCTGTTCTTTTCTCACTCAAGAAACTTGAAGAAAATTTCCGACAAATGCCAAGATCGTGAAGCGCGAACGCTTTACCTTCCGTGGCGGATACATTATTAGTAATTTGCCTTGATAGACGATAGGGTCCAAAAATCATCATCGATAATCGAGCAGTGTGTAGTAGTATACCCAAACGTTTCGTGTTTTGACTGCTATGGCCATTTGCTAGAAGTCATTAACTTACAACAAGAAGAGTATCATCTCATCGTTCACTTTCGGAACTACCTTGTTGTTTGTAAGGATGAACGACAAGCAAGTTCTACCAGAGAATCGACAGACGTCAATTCTTTTTGTCTTCCTTCTTCCTCTCGACCACCACAGCGGCCTGGACTCTTGTGGACTATCGCAATTTTTGGCGCCTTTGCGTGCCATAGTATTCAGGAATTACAGGATGTAATACCGTTGACAGCAATGTGAATGGGTGTTCTCGATGACTCCGGTCCGAGTCTCAAATCTTGACCACGACCCACCATGGCGACTTTACAGCTGAACTACGAGCGTTCCCCAATCAACGACCGCGCTCGAGGCGTAGAAAAGCTCGAACTAAGCAACGATCATCCCCCTCTTCTTCCCGTTGACATATACGACCACATCGTCGTGACAGGCATCTTGTCTCTCCAGCAAAACTCGTCTGTTTACGTGGGATACTACAAAAACGAAGCTTCCAATGAGTACTACGAAGAAGGAGGCCGAAGACTTGAAATTGTTCTCAAAATAGGAGACATAAACCGTATCCGGAAAGAAGCCAAAAACTACGAGACAATGAAGGACCTTCAAGGCCACTCTATTCCACGAATGTTCGCTTTCTACGAGGCACGCATCGACAAAAAGAGGTGGATGACCAGTTCGGATATGTATGGCTGCATTGTGATGGAGCGCTTTGGAGACTCTGTAAAGTTTGTCTTTTATCTGCTCGAATGGGAGGACAAGTATGGGGTAGCGATTTGACAGCCGACTTGGTCTACTAGGCTCCATATTGACGCGAACTTCATCCAAGGAGCATTATACTCTCTCACCTTCAAAGCATACACAATTGTGGTCTTGTCCATGCAGACATTGCACCCGAAAACGTCCTGCAGCGTGGAAACGACTTCAGACTGATCGGCTTTGGCGATATGATCGAGAAACACCCTTGCAAACTTGTGGACCGGCACAACAAACCATTCGACTTCCGCAATGCATCTCCTCATTTCGATTACAGCGTGTATTCTGTTATATGTCGCCACGTCTCTGTTGTAGCAGACGATATGAACTTCTGGGACGAAGGTACGCTACATATACCTTCTCAATTATTCTGGGCATTCCTTATTCATAGTATCAGGCTTTCAGATTGTTCATGGCCTTGAGCTCCCCAAAGAAGGTCTTCCAAGTAACAAAATGATGCACGCACTATTCCCCATGTTCTTCATAGCACATTACAAGGAGGATGATGCGAAGGTGCTGATCGAGGCGTACTTCCGGAAGATATACGATCTCATGCAAAGGGAGAACTTAAAAGACGACGGAGAGGCTGTCGCTATCATACGCACCCATACGAAGCAGTTCGCGGAAGAGGTGGAAAGTGAATTCTCGCATCGGTAAGCAAGCAACAATGAAATTATGGGTGTTGCCGATCTGTTTCTAATTCCAGTCTCTGAGAAAGAAAATTTCCCATGAAACGTACACCTGTGGATCGCGAGAGTTTCACTTTTCAGAGTGGATACGTTATTAGTGACTTAGCTTATTCAACACCAACGACCTAGACAAACTACCAACCCTCATGCTCATTCTTCTTTGAGTCTCAACGCGCCGAGTATGAGATATTAATGCAGAGTACTAAGGCAAACACCAAGTAAAGTCTATGCTATAATACAGTATATACAATGTCCAATGTCCACTATGATCCCCCACGTCCCAAATCAACTAACACATACACATTCGCAGCAACAATCACAATCCATATCGCCCACCCAATCACCATCACCGTCCAATGATTACTAAAGCTAACCTCCTTCTGAGCATCACCTTCCTCTTCGCATCCTTTTGCTGTCATGATCGCTTTACTACTGGTTAGGTATAGTAAAGGAAATGTAATGAATGGTAAGACGATGGATAGGACGACTTGGGAGATGACGAGTAGAGAGTCGATGCCTTTTCGACCTATGGACACTGCGACGATCATAGATGGTATAATGGCCAGCAAGCGTGTGAATAGGCGCCGTACAACTGGCTGGATATTCATGAGCACCAATACTAAAAATGTAAAGGAAGGGACATACAGAAACTCTCCATTGTAGGAATCCTTCACAGACCACTTGACCTGCAACTGTAGCTACTATAGACGAGCTCTGTCCAGAAGCGAGTAGTGCAACCGCGAACAAGGTTGCAGCAGCTGGAGAGTAAATATATCAGAGGGAAGTCAATTGAAGACAGCCAGAACAACACATACATTGTCCAATAGTATCTCTAATCAAGTCGTACGCGTCAAAGAGACTTGCAGGTTCCTTTTCTGAAGTCGGGTCTATTCCAGGTCCATAGTAGAACACGGCACTCGACATGATGAGAATTCTGTACACATCACATGAATGTGTAGCTTTGTTGGGAAGGTGGATGAAAGACATACAAGGAGTTGATCACGACAGCAAATCCTAGCAGACTGATCGCCACATCCACAGTACCATGGTACACATGCGCAAGAACCACGGAAAGAGGACGAGACTCATGCTCCTGGAAGTTCCTTGCATGCGTGGCATATTCGCTAGGCGGCGGAGTACGGAAGGCTGCGCAGATGGAATTCCAACATGACCTAGGTAATGCACGGATGGACTCGGAGAGGGCTATTTTTGGCGCAGTTTCGATACTGAATCCAGGTATCTTTTCTGGTAGGACTGAAGAGTCGGAGAATTCACGGTTCTGGGTGGCGAGTGCTGATCCGATGAAGAGGCTGTGAGGCATGACAGTAGCACCCAAGATACCGACCGCTGGGAGTCGCTGTCAGTAAAGAGTCGTATCGAGGAAGAGGAGGAAGGGAACTGACAGATGTAGAGACCACCGTCTTGTATAACGTATTTTGAAGGCAGGTATCCCTCGAACGCTCTTGCCCAGTTCACCTCTATCCTTGCCACGATGATGCACATGCAGATGAGCACGGCTATGACCAAAGCACCAATCATCAACTCGAAGGCACGAACAGGTCTTCCACCTAGAGGATCCTTCAAAGCTAATAGGAAGATAACGTCGAAAGCAGTGATGAGAACGCCATGCCATAGTTCGAGTTTGGGAAAGAGTAAGCAGAGAGCTATGGCAGATCCCAGAAGCTCTGCAAGGTCGGTTGCGATGATGGCTACTTCCGCTAAGACGTATAATGGGTAGAGAACGGCCCAACGCCAGAAGAGAGGGTATCTGGGGCGATCGTAGAGGAGTAGCCGGCAATTCGATGCAAGGTCTAAGACATAGTGAGTTCCAGAACGGTGGATATGATCTAGATGGGCTCACCTAAGCCAGTCACGCAGCCCAGACGACCTGCCAAGACTTGCAGGAAGATGGCGAAAAGGCCAGCTAGCAGGACGATGAAAAGCAATCGATATCCAAACTCTGAGCCAGCCTGAAGATCGACTCCCCAATTTCCTCTAGTCAAGAAGTCAGCACTTGTACAACGACGTCTAGCAGAAAGACATACGGATCGAAGTAGGCGACAGCGCAGACCAAACCGACGCCTGTATGTTTCTTCAAGTGTCGTATAATGGGGACATGAAGGTTCCGGAGGTTGTCAATCCATCTGGGCTTTGGTTTGTGCTCCAGACTCATCGTGCTCGAAGGGGTATCCATTCGTGTTCGTCGACGTGGTGGTGGTAGCGGATGAAGGTGTGAGCCGGTTTTTGAAAGGATGGAGTGCCATTGTGCGGGGAACCAGTCGACTGGGACCACTGGCCATTCCTCTGTCCTGGGTTCATGCCATGACCGTTCAAAGAATGGTAGATTTCCTTTTTGGGAAACATAAGACCCTTGAATTGGGCTCTACGTCACTGTAGACATTCCAAAGCGACTGTACTCTCCTTCTGCAGTACTTCTGGCAAATGCTTTGAGTGGAATTACTCCCAACCAGAGCGTTAGTTGGATGTGATGGTGCGGAGAAATGAAGCCTGCATCGTCCGATCTTGTCCGCATGTGAGCCGGACTTGTCGGGTATCGTCGGAGTCGCACGACTATTTACGACCAAGGTACACCATGGCAATCTCGGAGACCAAGGAAACCGTTCACACATGCCTTGGCAAATGGCAACCCTGCGAGTAAATGCCAGGTTTCTTATGTACGATGACCCATAAGAAAGAACGGACAACCAAGGAGTGTTCAACGAAAGTAAGGTACGACGCTTTCAAGTATACTCACGCAACGCAAAATCCATCGAGCGGAGTAAACACCCCTTCTCGCGCATGAGAAGAACTCAGGAATCGCTCAACGCCAGAGGACATTGATAGACAAACTCTCCCCTACACTCCCAAAGCAACATCCAAATCCCTAATACTTCTCCCATTCACAAACTCAAGCGCCTTCTTCAGACTCTCCCTTTCCAGAGGTTTCCGTCCCTGCAACCGGTATCCGACTGACAAGAAATACCAAACCTCAGACACTTTACATCCACGATGTTGCGTGAGATGCTGTAGAAGCGATACTGCAATGTCAATATTTCCCTGCGAAGCCTCATCATCCTGTTTCGATGCAAGATACAGCCGTGACAGATGCACAGTAGCAGAAACGTCGTATGGCTCCAGCATCAAAGCCTTCTGAGCAGCCTCTATTGCATCCTCCATCTTACCTTGGGCTTCATAATAAAGTGCAAGCTATTGTAGTATTAGCGAGACAACTAAAGTGAACAGTAAGAAGAGCGAACCTGAACATAGACCCCAGGGTTGCTTTCATCACACAATTCAGCTTCCTCAATAGCCTCCTTTGCCTGTTCTAGCTTGCCCAATCGGCGGAAAGTGGCTGAAGAAAGAAGCCATACTTCGCTGAGCAATCTTTGGTGTACTGTAGACGCCGTTGAAGTGGAAGGGCTCAGTGCTAGTGGGGGTGCAGCGGGAGGAGATGCAGGTGAAATCGTCGACGCTCCTGCGGACCTGATGGAGAACGTCCCGGAAGTCCGCCCAGAAGAGTGAGAGTTGTCTGCACAAAATGTTAATAATGCGTTGACCCACTTGAGAACGAAAGTACAGACCTTGTCCTGGTGCAGATCTTTTGACTAGATGTGTCAACTTATGTCTCTTTCTTTCCTCCATCGCACCTGATGCAGGGACACCTGGTGCTGGCATAGGCGTTGTTGTTTGAACCGGAGTTGAGGCAATAGACACAACTAAAGAAAGAGTTAGCCGGATGCACTAGCGTACAGATGTTGACAAAACTGACTTCCAGGCTTCGTTTCTGCTATCCATCCAAAGAGCTCTCGAACAGCTTCCACTGCTCCATCGCCGCCATCTCTCATTTCAATAACGACAGTTTGAGTCATCCTGAGCTGAACACTCTCTTCCCATTCGCCCTCCACCTCCGCTCCAGTATCCAAAGCAACCAACGCATCGTCCCATCTCTCTTTCGCGGCCAACAACAGTCCGAGTAGATGCCAATATTTCACTTGCAAAGGATCCCCTTGAATAGCTTTGCCGGCCCAGTCGATGCCTTCTTCTGCTACTCTCGTCCGAGCGTAGGACTTTGCCAGATAGAAGAAGGCTTCTGGTGTAGGGCTCAGCTCTGCAGATCGCCCGAAGTGTTTGTGCGCTTGCTCATCATTCCCCACTGATGCGGCACAGACACCCTCTTCCAGCTCCAGCATACCCTTCAACTCGTCAGAAAACGTGCTAGATCTTTCCCGGAGCTTCACCAGCAGTTCTTCCGCTTCCTTAGGTTCCTTGCATTCGCAGTACATCCTGATACCTTTGCATACCAATTTCGCCCAAAGATCTTCCCTTTCTTCGCCCTCTTCCGCACGAGAAACAATCTGTACATAGACAGTCAACGTCCGTTTCGCCAGGTCCACATCTCGTAATAGAATGTAGACATGAACTAGATGCCGGTAGATGAGCGGAGCGTTGAAGGTGAGCTTCGTTCCCCACCACAGAACCTTTTTGCAGTGTCAAATAAGAGCAAGACGGCGATAAAGATAGAGCATACGTCAACAATCCAGTTCCCTCTCTTCTTCCCATCCAACCAAATGGTCATACAACGATCTAGATACTCTTCCACCTCCGTATTCCTCTCTCCAGCATTGGGGAAATGGTACTTTGCAGCTAACAAGGTTTTATACTCGTCCACGATTGCTTTGCTGGGTGAAGATAGGGACAGGAGGAGGCGACAGATGGTACAGCGATGGGATACTCGGAATGCAGGAGGCCAAAATGAGGATAAAGAAGAATATGCGTGGATCCATTGTCCAGGATCGTCCTCGGTTTTGTTGGTGGAAAGAAGAAGGGCGCGGTAGAGAATGAGCTCCATCCATCTGTAGCATTCTTCCACTTCTTTGAATGCTTTCTGTTTGCCTTTGCATAAGGGTATTGCAGTGGAATATGCTTTCAAGGCATCCTCAGTCTTTCCCAATTTCTCATACGACATTCCTGCTGAAAGGGTGAGAAAGATCTTGAATTCGTTAGATTGAGAGGAACGCACCGAGAAGGCAGATATCCCGAATATGCTGTGTCTGTTCCCAATCCGTC
>Ga0247734_1002845_pt1 | contig 10803 bp, 9 predicted proteins | sample UWRJL103311B2_FD_180933 | JGI IMG/M metagenome (GOLD analysis project Ga0247734, IMG submission 180933) | Plant litter microbial communities from Arlington Agricultural Research Station in Wisconsin, United States - UWRJ-L103-311B-2 | ecosystem: Environmental > Terrestrial > Plant litter >... | reverse complement strand
AAGCGCCGGCCATCCACTTGAGCGGTCCGTCGCCGTTGCCGGAGAAGCGCAGTTCGTAGCTGAACTGCTGGTCCTTCTCGCGCTGGTTGATGAGGAACGAGGGCGTATTGGCCCGGAAATCGAGGCTGGCGCCGCGATAGCCGGCGATCGAGGTGACGGTCGCGAAGTCGGTCTTCAGTTCTAGCGAGGCATAAGCACCCCAGAACTTGTTGTTGTTGAACGTATCGTCCGCGATCGGCACGTAGGTATTGCCCGCCGGGAAGAAATAGACCGAACGGAACGCCGCATCCGAACGTGGATCCCCCAGCCCGACGCGGCGGTCGGTCACGCTGTCGGTCAGCACCGTCGCGCCGACCCCGCGGCCCTTCTGGTGGAAGTAATCGGCCCCGATCTGCACGGCGATCACGCTGGTCGGCTCCCAGCGGAACTGCGCACGCCCGGCCAGATCGTCCTGGTCGCTGGTGCCGTCGCTCATGTAGCCGTCGTGGTTGACGTATTGCCCCGCCACGCGCAGCGCCGCGTCCTGGCCGATCGGCGCGTTCAGGGCCCCGCCGACCTGCACCGCGTCGTAATTGCCGTAAGACGCGCTGAGGTCCCCGCTGAACTCGTTGAGCTTGGGCCGCCGGGTGATGATGTTCACCGCGCCGCCCGTCGCGTTGCGCCCATAGAGCGTGCCTTGCGGCCCCTTGAGCACTTCGACGCGTTCCAGATCGTAGAACAGCCCCGAGGTTGCTGAAGGGCGCGCCAGGAATACGCCGTCCAGGTTCAGCGCGACGGCGGAGTCGGACAAAGCGTTGCTGTTGAAGTTGCCCACGCCGCGCAGATAGAACAGCGCATAAGGGCCGGCCGCGTTGGAGACGTTGAGCGCGGGCACGACGTTGGTGAGCGCGGTCGCATCGCTCACCCCGGCCCGCACGAGCTGGTCGGAACTGACGGCGGTGACGGCGAGCGCGGCGCGTTGCAGGTTTTCCGAACGGCGCTGCGCGGTGACGATGATCTCGGCCAGGCCTTCGGGCGCCGGGGCGCTCGTCCTTGGGGCCGTGGCGTCCGAACCCTGTTCCTGCGCCAGCGCCGGCTGCGCAAACGCGGCGAGGCTCATGCATGCCGTGGACGCAAGCAAACGAATTTTCATAGCCCTCTCCCCTAATCCCGGCTTCTAGGCCGGGTACTATTGAACACAGGCTAGTCCTCGGGGTCGGCCGGGTCGAATGGTTCTGATCTATGGTTCGTATCGCCACGCCTGATGACCGCCCGGCCTATAGAGCGCATCAATATCTCGGTCTTGGAATAGTGATTGGAGCGTACCCGACAGAGCCTCTATCCTTCCACCATAAGCAAAAGGGAGGAGAGGATATGGCGGGTTTCCTGTCGTCGGTGTGGCACATGGCGGGCTGGGCGCACGAGGTCACGGACCAGGCCCTGTCCCGGCGCCTGTGCGGACAGCGCATCCTGATCTTCCGCAAACAGGACGGCACGCTTGCGGCGATGGACGATCGTTGCCCGCACCGTTTCGCGCCGTTGAGCATGGGCACGCGCGCGGGCGACGTGTTGACCTGCGGCTATCACGGCCTCAGCTTCGACGCCGAGGGGCGGTGTGTCCGCAATCCCTTCGCCGACCGCATTCCCACTGGCGCGAGCATTCGCACTTACCCCGTCGCCGAACGCCACGGCATCGTCTGGTACTGGCCGGGCGACCCCGCCCAGGCCGACGAGGCGGCGATCCCCGACTTTTCATTTTTCGATACGATGCCCGCCAACCGGCTGCTTCAGGGCTACACCAACATGGCGGCCTACTACGAATACGGCACCGACAACCTGATGGACCTGAGCCACATCGAGTTCGTCCACAAGGGCAGCTTCGGCGGCGCCGGGGTCATCTTTTCCGGCCAGCACGAAGTGGTGGAAGACGGCGAGACGCTGCATTCCAACTGGCACATGCCCGACGTCCCGGCGCCGGCGTACACCACCGGCATCTACCTCCCGGACATGCGCACCGACCACTGGCTGAACATGCGCTGGAACGCGCCCGCCACCATGTATCTCAACATCGGCGCGACGCCGGCGGGCTCGCCACGCGAGGCGGGCGTGATCGTCGATCAGGCGCATATCCTGACCCCCGAAAGCGAAGATACCACGCATTATTTCTGGGCGACGACCACCGCCATGCCGCTCGAGACGCCCGAAATGGCGGACCAGTTCCGCGCATTCTTCGCGCAGGCCTTCGACGAGGAGGACAAGCCCATCATCGAAGCTGCCTACGGCAACGTCGGGCACGCCGATTTCTGGCAGCAGAAGCCGGTGTTCCTCGGCATCGACGCCGGCGGCACCCGCGCCCGGCGCAAGCTTGACGCACTACGCAAGCGCGAGACCGCCGGCCTGGAACTGGCAGCGCAATGAGCAGGGACGCCAGGCAGCCAGGCTGGCTCCGCAACTGCTGGTATCAGGCCGGATGGTCCGACGAAGTTGCTGAAAGCACGCCGCTGACGCGCATCGTCCTGGATGAGCCGATCCTGTTCTACCGCCGCGCCGACGGCACCGCCGCCGCGCTGTTCGATCGCTGCCCGCATCGTTTCGCGCCGCTTTCCGCCGGCAGGATCGAGGGCGACCAGGTGGTCTGCGGCTATCACGGGCTGGGCTTCGGCGCAGACGGCGCCTGCACCGCGAACCCGCACGGTCCGATCACCTCGAAAATGCGCGTGAAGGCCTATCCGCTGGTCGAGCGCCATCTGGCATTGTGGATCTGGATGGGAGACCCCACGCTGGCAAACGCGGCGGACATCCCCGACCTTTCGTTCATCGACGAAACGCCGGATGCCGCGCGCATCCGCATGTATATGCCGACGCGCGCGAACTATCAGCTCGTCACCGACAACATCATGGACCTCAGCCACGCCGATTACCTGCACCCGGACTCGCTGGGCGGGATCATGCTCGGCGCGCGCGCGTCCAGCCGCGAACGCGACGGGCACATCGTCGCTGAGTGGGTTTCGAGCGACTGCGTGCCGCCCCCCGCCTTCGCCCCGATCGTCGCGCCAGCGAACCGGGCGGACATCTGGACGCAAGTGGTGTGGCAGGCGCCCGGACTGATGGTGCTGGCGACGGCGGCGACGCACGTGGGCATCGCGCGCACCGCTGCGGACGAATCCTACACACTCCACAACATGGTGCCCGAAACCGACGGCACGACGCATTACTTCGTCTGTTCGACCCGGCGGTTCCTGGTGGAAGACGAGGCGTTCTCCGCTTACTTACGCGGCGCTCTGGAACACGCGTTCCGCGACGAGGACAAGCCGATGCTGGAACAGCAGCAGGCGCGCATGGGCACCACGGACTTGTGGGCGCTCGATCCCGTGCTGCTACCGGTGGACGCCGCCGCCGTGCGCGTTCGTCGCAAGCTGGATGCGATGATCGCGGCGGAGCACGCCGCCATCGCGGCGCCCTGACCCTCAGGCTGACCCTCAGGCCGCGACGCGATCGGGTGCGCCTACGCGCAGGGCATTGTGCTGCGGCACGCGGTGGAAGCGACCATCCTTCATCACCATCGGGATGCGCGCCTTGTCCTGCAGGATGGTGACGTCGACGGTCGGATCGCCATCGACCAGCAGCAGGTCGGCGAGCTTTCCGGCCTTCACTTCGCCGACGTCCATGGCCATCAGTTCGCCGCCCAGCCGGGTCGCGGCGACCAGCGCCTCGGTGGGCGTATAGCCGAACAGCCGGACGAAGATGTCGAGATCGCGCGCGTTGCGGCCGACCGGATTGTAAGGAAAACCGTAGTCGCCGCCGGGAATGACGCGGATGCCCCGGCGCTTCATCTGCGGGTAGATTTCCTGCATTAGTTCCAGGCCGGACACCGCGCCCATCCGCTCCGCCTCCGCCCGGCCGATACCGAAGGCCTGCGCCTCGTGGATGCGTGCGTAGAGCAGGCCGGGGGCCGGGGCGCAGAATATCTCGTCCTTCTTCGCCTCGAGCATGTCGAGCGCTTCCTCGTCGGCATACGTGCAGTGATAGATGCAGCGAAAGCCCGCGCGCACCGCCCGCTTCACTGCTTCGGCCGCCTGGGCGTGGCACGCGAGCCATACCCCGGCCTCGCGCGCCGCCGCGCCGATCGCCTGCGCCTCCTCCTCGGAATACATCAGGACCTGGGCGCCGCCGGGCGCGAAACCTTCGTCGCTCGACAGCAGGAACTTGATCGAGTCGCACCCCTGCGCCGCCATCGCCTTCACGTAAGCGCGCAGCCCCGCGATGTCGCGATCGTGCGTCGGATCGTGTCCGGCGGGCACGCCCATCACCCCTTCCGCGCCCTTTTCGAGCGACGAGGCGCGCAGGCGCGGGCCGGGCAGGAAGCCGCCGTCGATCATGTCACGCAGCGCGATCTCGAACCGCTCGCCCAGGGCGCCGGCGGAATAGGCGCTGGTGAAACCGTGATCGAGTGTGATCCGCGCGTTCTGCGCCGTGACCAGCAAGTGCTCCTCGGCCGGCAGCTTCATCGTGTTGACGACGCGCTCCACCGAGGACGGCCAAGACAAGTGCGCATGGCCTTCGACCATGCCCGGCATTAGCGTCCGACCGCCCCCGTCGAGCACGTCCGCGCCGGCCCGGTCGATCCGCTCGGGGCCTTGCGCCACCGTATCGATGCGGTTGCCGACGATGCGCACTTCGCCGGGGAACGGCGCGGCGCCGCTGCCGTCGAATATGCGCACGTTGGTGAAGAGTATCGGTTTCGTCATGCGCCCGTGTCCGCCTTCAGCCCCGCCGCCGCGATCCCGGCCACGGCGCACAGTTCGTCGTTGTCTGACGTATCCCCGCTGATGCCCACCGCCCCCAGCAGCGCGCCGTCGTCGCCGCGGATCAGCACGCCGCCCGGAACCGGGAGAATGCCCTTGGGGAAAATGCCGTTCAACGCGGCGATGAAGCTAGGCACCGCCTGCGCCCGCCGCGCGATCTCGCGGCCGCCGAAGCCCATGCCCAGGCACCCCGCCGCTTTCGCCGTGGCGATTTCCGGCCTCGAGATCGAGGCGCGTTCGCTGCGCTTGAGCGCCAGCACATGCCCACCCGCGTCGAGCACGACCACGCACAGCGGCTCGAACCCGCCGCGTCGCCCTTCGTCCAGCGCCGCATCGACGATCACCGATGCCTGTTCGAGCGTCAGCGTCATGCCGTCTCCCTTTCCATCCAGCGCTGCACGATCCGGCGCGCCTGGATCCCGGCGGTGTCCATCTTCACGCTGATCTCGGGCGCCGAGGCGCCGCGCGGGTCGCGCGAGGCGGTGGCCTGAATCGCCTCGATCATCTCCTCGTCCTCGGCAAAGCCGATCTTCGTCATCTCTTCCAGCCGCGCCATCAGCTCCGGCGAAGTCCCGTGATCGCGACCGAGCAGCCAGAAGTAGTACATGCTGGCGCCGTCGATCGGCGTGGTGGCATGCGCGATGCGGAACCGACCCGCCAACGCGGCGCTGTCGGGATCGCGAAAGTCCACCGCCGCGACTTGCAGCGCGGGCGACAGGAACGACCCGTAGTTGTCGCGATCGAACGGCGTGCCCGGCGCCAGCCCCAGCGCCTGCGCGAACAGCGGCGGCAGCGGACTGCGGGTGAAAGTCTGGCGATAGGACGTGGTCTCGCCCTCCGAATGGAAGGTCGGCGGATCGACCCAGTCGGTGATCTTGAAGCTCTTGGCATGGACATAGCCGAAGTGCGTGAGGTCGAGCACGTTCTCCTTGAGCAGCATGTAGTTCGCCGCGATGTCCATGCGCCCTTGCACCAGCGCGAAATCGTCGTCCTGCGTCCAGTCGAGGGTCGGGGGCGGCGGCACGGCGTCGCGCCGGTCGGGATCGCCGAGGTAGATCCACACGAACGGCTTCTGCTCGATCAGCGGGAAGCTGCGCACGTTGGCCGCGGCCGGCGGCGCCTTCATCGACGGCACTTCGACGCACGTTCCTTCCGCGTCGAAGCGGAAGCCGTGATAGCCGCACTGCACCGTGTCGCCCTTCAGGCACCCCAGCGACAGCGGCGCGCCGCGATGCGGGCAGCGGTTTTCGATCGCGACCGCCTGCCCGTCCTCCTTGCGATAGAGCAGCACCGGCGTATCGAGCAGCCACCGCCCCAGCAGGTCGCGGGTGATCTCGTCGGAAAACCCGGCGACCCACCAGCAATTGTGCGGATAGTTGCGCGTCTCGGGCGCGGTGGGCGCATGCCACCCGGCCCCCCGATCGACGGCACGCAGCGGCGTCACCATGACGGCTGCGCCGCCGCGGGTTCGGGCGCGCGTTCGTAGGATGCGCCGTCCTCGCCCGCACCGCCGGTTTCGGCGAGGATCAGCTTGCGGATCAGCCGCCGGACAGACAGGGCGCCGGCGTCGGGCTTCACTGAAATTTCGCGCCGGATGTCGCCATAGCGGTCGACGACTTTCTCGATCGCCTCCAGCGCGGTCACGTCCTCGTCGCGCACCATGTCGTTCTGTGCGGACAGCATGCCCGAAAGCGCATCGTCGTCCTGCCGGAAATTCCGCGTGAGAACGCCGAAGTAGTGCGTGCGGTTCGGCCCGGCGGGCGTCATCGCGTGGATGAAGTTGAGCTTGCCTACCGCCTCGCCGCGCGCGCCATCGGGCGTGCTGCCCCATACCCACGGGCCACCCGCATTGATGAGCGCGGGGCTGTAGAAATCCGTCACCAGCGCGCTCCATATGCGATCGGGCGCATCGGGCATCAGGAACGTGACGAAGCCATCGCGCGGCACGTCGGTGGTGGTACGCGTCACGCCCAGGCGATCGCCGTCGCGGGTGATCTCGGGCTGGAGCAGGGCGATCTCGGCCGGGCCGACCGAGTTGACGTGCACGAACGCCAGGTGGCTCAGGTCCATCAGGTTGTCGATCAGCAGTTGCGCGCGCGCCTGCAAGTCGAACGTGCGCGTCACGTCGACGCGCCATTCGCCGGGGTCCGCGCCCAGCCCGATGTCACTCGCGTCGGGCAGCCGGTCGTGGTCGGGCGCGCCCTCGCCCATCCAGATCCAGACCCACGGCCCGCGCTCGACGAGCGGATAGCTCCTCACCCGGCACGCGGGCGATATCTGCTCCGACGTCGGAATGGAAACGCACTTGCCCTGCGCGGAAAAGGTGAAGCCGTGATAGCCGCAGACCACCTCGTCGTCGCGCAAGCTGCCCAGCTCGAACGGCATCAGCCGATGCGGACATAGCCCCCACAGCGCCACCGGCTCCCCCGCCTCGGTGCGGTAGAACACCAACGGATCGCCCAGGATCTGGCGCGCGACGATCTCGCGGCCGAATTCCTGAGCGGTGCCGGCCACGTACCACTGTTCTCTGGGATACGGCGCGGGGGCGTCAATCGGATACATATCGCAGCTCCATGATTGCGGGTTTCATGCGGCAGGGCCGGAAAAAAGGATCATGACGAACGCGCCAGCGCTTCGGCGGCGACCATCGCGGCGACGCGGCGCCGGCCCTCGATCGCGGGCCGGTCCGCGGCGACGCTGAATTCGACGGCGTTGTCTTGGTCGACGGCGCAGCGGGCCATGGCCTGCGTCGCTTCGGCGATCGCGATGTCCTCGCCGAAAACGATGTCGGCCATCGCGCGGTGCTGAGCATAGTCGAACGGCTCACCGTGATCGCGCGCCATCGCCCAGTAGTAATGCGTCTTGGCGATGCTGACCGGGGTGGTCAGGTGGACCACGCGCAACGAAAAATCCTCGAGCCCGTTCGCTTCGGGTTCCGGGTCGTGCATGTCGACGCCGCCCACGTTGACGCCGGGCGAGACGAGCTGGCCCCAATTGTCACGGTTCACACGCTTGCCCACCGCCTTGCCGGCAGGCAGCGCGTAGACCGGCGCGAGCGGCTGCATGTCGAACATCTGGCGAAAGCCCACGCCGCGCTCGGTCTCCTCGAATTCGGGTGGGCGATCCCACCCGGTGATCCCCAGCGACGTCTTGTGCAGAAAGGCGAAGTGCGTGAGGTCGAGAACGTTCTCCTTCAACTGCATGAAGTTGCTGGCCACGGGCTTGTACCCCCACACCATGTGCCAGGTGGGATCCTCCAGGCAGGCAAGCTCGGAAGGGACGAGCGCGGGGTCGGCCAGTTCGGCCTCGCCGGTCCAGACCCACACGAAGCCATAGCGCTCGACCACGGGGAACGCGCGCACGCGGATCGCGGACGGGGTCTTCTCCTGGGTGGGCACTTTCACGCATTGCCCCGAAGGAGCGAACTGCAGGCCGTGATAGGGACACGCCAGATTGGCGCCGATCACCTCGCCCAGATGCAGCGGCGCCCAGCGATGCGGGCAGCGATCGTGCAGCGCGGCCGCGGTCCCGTCTTCGGTCCGGTACAAGGCGAGCGGCATTTCCACAATCCAGCGCAGGATCGGGCGCTCTGTCACTTCCGAAACGTGCGCGGCGACCCACCAGCTGTTGAGCGGCCAGTTTCGTTCGGGGCCGGTGGTGCTGATGCCCTCGCGAACGGCGTCGGGGGTCAGCGTGGCAGGGTCTTCCATGACGATCTCCTTGTCCCTCTCACTCGGCGGCGGAGGCGTCCTCGCTGTGATAGCCTTCCTTGTGAGTCGGGTCGGGCAGCGCGCCGGCACCGTCGCTTTCGGACGCGGCCACCACTTGCGCGGGCTGGTTGGGGTGCGGCCGCGCTTTCTTCGGCGGCGTGGCGCCTTCGGCATACGCGACTTCCCAGGGCGCCTCGTCGAGCAGCCAGGGTTGCAGGTTGTGCATGAAGCTCATGGTGCCGAACGCCGCGTTCCACGTCCGCGGGACCCACGCGTCGTCGAGCATGTCGCTGTCGGTGCCGTATTCGGCGTCGCCGCCCGCGGGGCACGGCAGGTAAAGGAACACCGAGCTGGCGATGCGGTGGCGGCCCAGGCCCCAGACCGATTTCTGCCAGCCCTTGCGCTCCATGTAATTGGCGCCGACCATCACTTCGTCGAGGTCCTCGACGCCGAAGTTCACGTGATTGAAGCGCGTCTTGCCGTCGAGGCCGGGGAACGGCAGGTCGGCCCTGAGCCAGTACATCGTGTGATGATCGTTGGTCCCCGGCGCGCGGGCGAAGACGCCGAAGCCCTGCTGGATGTCGGACAGCCGGAAATCCAGGTTGTCGCGATACCAGGCCCAGCTCGCCTCGGGGTCGGGGGTCTGGAACACGACGTGCTGGATCGTCTTGGGATTGGCCTTGAGCCGCCATTTGCGATGCGCGTTCAGCCGTCCGACGTTGGCATAGCTGTTCACCGGATCGGGCGCCCCCCAGATGGTGCGCTTGGGGAACAGGCGCAGGCCGCAGGCGATGCCGTCGCCATCAAGGAGGCGCGCGGTGCCGGTATCGTCGATCGTGACCTCGGTGGTCTTGCGCAGCCGCGCGACCAGGCGTTCGAGCGTCTTGCGGTCAGGCACGCCCCAGACGATCTGCTGCACGCCGTAGCCGACCAGCCGCTGCCCTTCCACGCGGGCATCGTCCAGTCCGCGCAGGATCACCGAAGATCCCTCCTCCAGCTCGAACAGCGCCTCGCGATCACTGCGCTCGATCAGCGGCAGCCCGAAGTCGACGAAATAGCGCACGCAAAGATCGAGATCTTCGACACCATAGATAACCGTTTCAACACCGTTGATGCCGCTCATCGTACTCTCCAGGCCCCTATTTTCTGCCGTGAGAATATGGATCGGGGCGCGGAATCGGAAATCGATTAGAACGATGCGATCTATCAGCGCGCCTTGCATGGTGCGCTGGAGAGAGAGAGAGGCCGCTTCAGGCGTTGGTCGGCTCTATGCGGTCGAAAGGATCGGGCTCCGATGGCAGCGCGCCGACCGGGCTGAGCTTCGCCGCCTGTTCGGTCAGCAGGCCGATCAGCCACTGCAGGCCCTCGTCCTTGCCGCGCGCGCTGTGCCATTGCGCTTCCTCGGTGATGGCGGGCAGCGGCAGGGGCGGCTCGTGGATGGTGAGCGGCATGAACCGCGCGAAATACTCCGCGTGCCGGCGGTACATGGTCGCCAGGCGGTCGGTGCCCAGGATCGCTTGCGGCAAGGCCGAGAAATTGGGCAGCCGCATGTCGATCCGCCGCCGGATGCCCAGTTGCGTGAAATGCGTTTCGGTGAACGCCGGCAGCCGCTCCGACCCGAAATAGGCGACGACGTGGCCCGCGCTCAGGAAGGATTCGGCGCTCAACCCATGCTGGTGGCGGCTGCCCGACCAGCTGATGACGGCATGGGTATCGCCCCAGAGCGAGCGGCGGGGATGGCCTTCGAACATGTGCGGGCTGATCGTCAGGAACAAGTCGCTTTCGCCGCGTTCGATCCGTTCCGACGCCTGGCGGTCGGTGGGAATGAGGTCGAACGACAGGCCGGGCGCAAGCACCGCCGCCGCCTGGAAGGCATCGGCCAACAGCACGTTGAAGGCATAGTCCGACGCGATGATCGAGAACTGGCGCTCGGCCGTGGCCGGGTCGAAACCGACCGGCGTGGTGATCTTGGTGCGGATCAGCATCAGCGCCTCGCGCACCGGCTGGCGCAGTTCTTCCGCCTTGGCGGTGAGCACCATCTGCCGGCCCGAAGGCACCAGCAGGTCGTCCCCGAAATAGTCGCGCAGCCGGTTGAGCGCGCCGCTCAACGCCGGCTGGCTGAGGAACAGCCGCCGCGCCGCCATCGACACGCTGCGATCCTCGATCAGCGCATCGAGCGCGACCAGCAGATTGAGATCGAGCCTTTGAAAATGCATTCCCGTCTCTCCCGTTTTTTTTGGCACTCTATCAGGCCTTTTCAGGTTCAGACAGCCCAAGTCGAGGGGATGACGAGAAGAGTGGGACGACGA
>Ga0247734_1002841_pt1 | contig 10811 bp, 4 predicted proteins | sample UWRJL103311B2_FD_180933 | JGI IMG/M metagenome (GOLD analysis project Ga0247734, IMG submission 180933) | Plant litter microbial communities from Arlington Agricultural Research Station in Wisconsin, United States - UWRJ-L103-311B-2 | ecosystem: Environmental > Terrestrial > Plant litter >... | reverse complement strand
CTGATGGACGGGATGAACGTGGTCGGCGACCTGTTCGGCTCCGGCAAGATGTTCCTGCCACAGGTGGTGAAGTCCGCCCGCGTGATGAAACAGGCCGTGGCCTGGCTCGAACCCTTCATGGAGGCCGAAAAGGCCGGCAAGCCGCGCGTTCAGGCCGGCCGCATCCTGATGGCGACGGTCAAGGGCGACGTCCACGACATCGGCAAGAACATCGTCGGCGTGGTCCTGCAATGCAACAACTACGAGGTCATCGACCTGGGCGTCATGGTCCCGGCCGATCGCATCCTCGACGCCGCCGTCGAGCACAAGGCCGACATCGTCGGCCTGTCCGGCCTGATCACCCCTTCGCTGGACGAGATGGTCTTCGTCGCGCGCGAGATGGAGCGGCGCGGCTTCGACATCCCCCTGCTGATCGGCGGCGCCACGACCAGCCGCACCCATACGGCGGTCAAGATCGAGCCTGGCTACCAGCGCGGTTCGACCACCTATGTCGTCGACGCCAGCCGCGCCGTGGGCGTGGTCTCCGGCCTGCTGTCGAAGACCGAGCGGGCGAAGAACGAGGCCCTCACCCGCGACGAATACATCCGCATCCGCGAGCAGTACGCCCGCGGTCAGGAGGTCAAGGCCCGCGCCACCGTGGTCCAGGCGCGCGAGAACCGGTTCAGACCCGACCCGACCAACCGCATGCCCGGCGCCCCCTCCTTCATCGGCGTGCGCGCCTTCGACAACTGGGATCTGGCGGACCTCGCCGACCATATCGACTGGACGCCCTTCTTCGCCAGCTGGGAGTTGATCGGCCGCTATCCCCAGATCCTCGAGGACGAGATCGTCGGCACGGCGGCGCAGGACCTGTTCGCCGACGCCCAGGTGATGCTGAAGCAGATCATCGAGGAGAAGTGGTTCACGGCAAAAGGCGTCGTCGGCTTCTGGCCGGCGCAGGCGATCGGCGACGACGTCGCCGTCTATGCCGACGACAGCCGCACAGAAGAGATCGCCCGCTTCCACACCCTGCGCCAGCAGATCAGAAAGTCGAACGGCAAGCCGAATCTGGCCCTGTCCGACTTCGTCGCCGAAGACGGGCAGGACTATATCGGCGCCTTCGCCGTCACCACGGGGCATGGCGAAGTCGAGGCCTCGACCCGGTTCAAGGAGGCCGGCGACGACTATTCCGCCATCATGGCCGCCGCCCTCGCCGATCGTCTGGCCGAGGCCTTCGCCGAAGCCCTGCACAAGACTGTCCGCACCGAACTTTGGGGGTACGCTCCCGACGAGGCGACCACGACCGACGACCTGATCGCCGAACAGTATCAGGGCATCCGCCCCGCCCCCGGCTATCCGGCCCAGCCCGATCACACGGAAAAGGCGACCCTTTTCCGCCTGCTCCAGGCCGAGACCAACGCAGGGATGGCCCTGACCGAGAGCTTCGCCATGACGCCCCCGGCTTCGGTCTCGGGCCTGTATTTCGGCCATCCGGGCAGCCACTATTTCGGCGTCGGCAAGATCGACCTCGACCAGATCGAGGACTACGCCCGCCGCAAGGGCTGGGACGTCGCCACCGCCGAACGCTGGCTGTCCCCCATCCTGAACTACGAGCCGGGCCAGGCGCCGAGGGTGGCGGCGGCTTGAGTAGACGGCTCATGCTGTTCGCAAGCTGAACTGCGACGCCAGGCCGATCCTCTCGACAGCCGCGCGGCGCCGAAGCGCGTGTCTGTGCCTGAGCCGGCGTCTCGAACGCCAAGAAAAAGGGCGGCGGATCCGAAGATCCGCCGCCCCCAGCCAGCGCCACGGCGTCGGCAGTCAGTAAGTCACCGACCTAGAACGAGTAGCGTATGCCCAGATAGGCGCGGCGCGGCTCGACCCAGTCGTTCGCTTCACGGAAGCTGTAGACGCCGTCGCCGGCGATCAGCTTCTGCACGTCAATCGGAGACTGCCTGTCCAGAACGTTGAACACATCGAGGAACAATTCCGTCTCCCCGATCGGCATATCGACGACGTACTTAAAGCGCATGTCGAACGTGTAATAGGATGGCGTTTGGGAGGCGCCGACGAAGCCCGGCTGAAGCCAGAGTGCGGTTACACCCCCGTACTGGTAGGCGTCAGCGGTTGACACACGGGGCGCGAAATACCGCCCCTGGTTGACGACCGCAGGCGTGTAAAGGGAACCGCTGTTCCAGTTGAAGACGCCGCTGACTTCCAGACCGAAATCAAACTCGTACCCGGCGTAGGCCTTAAGCTGATGCGGAATGTTGCCAGCTTGTTTGCCATAGACGTTGGGTGCGCGTGGGTCGAGCCAGATGACGTCGCCTTGGAAGTCCGCGTTCGAGTCGGAGTTGGTGTTACCCTCAGCCTTGTTGAACGTGTACGAGATTTGGCCGAACCAGTTGTCGGTCCTGTATTTGGTCAACGTCAACTCGAGACCGGTGTAGTTCCGCTCTCCGCCCGGCAGAGTGCCGAGAACGTAGTTCGAGTTCGGCTTCGAATCGTAGCCGAAGTACGAATACGGCAGGTAGAAGAAGGAGTTCGGGCCGGCCCGGGATGCGACAGTGTTGTTCGGGTTCGAATAGACACCGAGGTCGAAGTCTTCGAGAATGTCGCGGGTCGCTCGGTGCGTCAGAGAGGCCGAGAAGCCGATGCTCGCTCCGAATGTGGTCGAGTAACCAATCATGTATTCGTCGGTGTACGGCGTCTTGGTCGCTGGCGCGAACAGGGCGTCGGGCGTGCTCGCGCCGCCGCGGGTCCGGAACGTCACCCACTGGCCGCCGATGTTGATCTGCTCCTCGTCCACCGGTCCCGTCAGGGCGCCCGCGAAGTCCGACATGTTGTTGCGGATCGGGTCGTAGTAGCGGCCGACGAAGCCGAAGACCTTGCTGCGGCCTTCTCCCGTGAGGTCGTAAACCACGCTCAGGCGAGGCGCGACCTCCCAGTCGAATGTGGCGGTCTTGGAGCCGTTGGACGCGAAATGCTCCCATTTCTCGGCACGCAGGCCGGCGTTGACCGTCAACTGATTCAAAGTCCAGGCGTCTTGGATGTAGAAGACCTGACCCTTGCTGGTCACGGCGTATGGAGCCTCGACCGTCCGGATGCTCCGGTAGGTATTAACATTGCCGTAGGGGTTCCCGGCCGTGTTCGAGAAGCTGATGGCGTTGATCTCGGCGTCACTGATCACGCCGTCATCGTTCGCATCCACCGCATCGCGCGCCGTGGCATAGCTCGAAGCTCCGAGCGCTGTCCGAATCCGTTCGAGATCGTCCACCACAAATGAGCTGTCCGTCCAACTGGCGTTGGTATCAATGAGCTGCGCGAAGGTCGTGCCCGCATATCGCGCCGCGATGGATTGATAAACGGCGTTGCCAGGCACGGAGCTGTTTTCGGCGTAGATGTTCTCGGAGCTCGAGTAGCCAGCCTTGAACGTATGCTCGCCGAAACTCGTGTTGAGATAATATTCGCCATTCAGGCCCCACTCTTCCCGGTCCTTATGCCGCTCAATGTTCGCCCCGTAACCGCCGAGCTCGCGCTGCGTCAGGGTGGCGTTCGCCGCTGGCAGATATCCGACATCGTCACGGATCGTCGTGTCCGCGGCGAGATCGGTCAGCTCGGCTTCATGGCGGAACCAGTAGGCGTTGAGCAGAAGATCGCCCCAAGTCCGCGAGTATTCAAACTTGTAGTTATCTCCACCCTGCTCGCGAGCCCTGTCACGGTTATTTGCGACCGTCACAAGGTCCGAGCCGCTGATCTCGGTGGGATCGGAAAAATACGTAGCGGTCAGGCGGTCGTTTTCGGTAGCCTGCCACGTCAACTTGCCGAACGCATATTCGCCTTCGTTGGTGACCGTCCGCATAAGATCACCGGTCTCGCCATCCAGCACATCGTCCTCACGCGAACGCTTCTGGTACGACGAGAAGAACCACAGCCTGTCGCGGAGGATCGGTCCGCCGAAGGTGATTGCGGTGTCGTAGGTCGAGAATCCGCCGGAGCTGTCGTGTTTGTCCTTGGCGACCAGATTGTCATTCTGGAAGTAGTAGTTGATCGAGCCGGCCCATTCGTTGCCGCCCGACTTGGTGATCACCCGCGAGATCAGGCCCGAACCACCGGCGTACTCGGCTGGCGCGCCGCCGACGATGACCTGCTGTTCCTGGATGATCTCGGAGTTGAAGTTGGCGCCGAAGGTGCCGCTGTCCGGATCGGTCACGTCAACGCCGTCGATGTAGTAGACGTTGTCCGTGGACTGTCCGGTGGTTCCACCGACGTCGGAGTAGTTGACGCCGGACCGGGAAGACGGGTTGCCGCGGCTCGAGGGCTTCACACCCGGAACCAGTTGCAGGAAGCTCTGATAGCTGCGGCCAGTCGGCAGAGCGTCGACGGTCTGCAGGGTCAGGGTTGTGCCAACGGTGGCGGAGGTCACGTCGACCGCGGCAAGCGAACGGCCGGTGACGACGATGTCATCCAGGTTCGTCGCATCGCTGTCCGCGGAGGCCGCGGCCAGCGTGTAGCCAATGCTGAGATCACGGCCGCTGACGACAGCGACGTTCTCTGCGGTAAAGGGAGCGAATCCGGCAGCCTCCACCTGGACGGTATAGTTCGTTGCCGGGTCAATACCGCCGACGCGCACCCGACCGTCGGCCTCGGTCACGCCCGTCTTGGTGACCAGGCTGTCCGGCGAGCTGACGGTGACCGTCGCGCCGGCGACCGGTGCGCCGTTGCCGGTGATGGCGACGCGCAGCGCGCCCGTCTGGGACTGCGCCATCGCCACATTCGGCGCCAGCAGGGCGACGGCGGGGACCGCGGTCAACGCAAGCAAGGCCGCGGTTCCGGCGACTGTGGACGCCATCAAGCGCTCACGGATGGAAATCTTTTTCAATATGCCCTCCAGCAAAGGACGACCGCCGGAACGTTCCAGCAGTCGATATCGTCGCGCGAACTCGCACGTCCAATACAAGAGGAAGGCAGTCAGTGTTGCCTGTCGAGGCGGAACAAGTCCTCGTGTCGAGGACGAGTCAGTTCTGTGACGAGGCCGTCACGATGCTAACGATTACATCCTCGCAAGCATTGTAAATTCTTGCCGATGAACAGCGACTTGGCTTTTCCCTGCCGCGAATACTCACGATATTGCATGCCTGCAATCTTTTCAGTCCATCGCGCGCGACGGCCCGCGATCCCGCCAACTAGTCGCCTGCAGGATTCGCCTCTTCGCTCGACACCAGGCCCACCTGTTCCGGGGTGGCCGGCGGGGTCGTGATGTTGGCGCGGATCCGGCGCGCGGCATGCTCGCACCGGCCCGGCAGGCCGAAGAACAGGCCGAACGCCTGGCTGCGGGCGGCCTCGTCCGTCTGGGCCAGCAGCGGAGTCCAGCGGGCCGTGGCGGCGGCGGCGGCCTCGCGAGCGGCGGATTTCGTCGCGGCCGACTGGCGCGATTCGGCGGCGGCCAGGGCGGAACGGAAATCCGACGCCTCCAGACGGCCCAGCCGTATGATGTCCAGATCCTCGGGATTGCGGTCGCTCAGGGTCTCGCCCAGGGCGACGTGGCCGCTGACCAGGGCGTCGCACCAAGCCACCAGCGGATAGTCCTGGGTCGGGGCGCCGCGTGGCAGCGGATTGGAATAGGCCAGGGCCTCACGCAACCTCAGCTCGCTGGTCGATTCCGCCGTCGCACGGGCGGTGACGATGGGCCCGTCCTGGTCGGGCGCCGCACCGGCGGTCTGGCCGAGAAGGGCGGCGGCGAGGGCGATCAGGGTCAGCATCGACAGGGTCCGGGAAGCATTGACGGAAGAAGGGCGGCTTGGCGCCCAAGCGTCACGATTGCCCCGCCCCCATGGTTTTTCTGCGGCGCAAAAAGAAAGGGCGGCGGACCCGAAGATCCGCCGCCCAGGGTCTTGTGACTTTAGCGCGTTCTAGAAGCGAACGTCGAAACCGACGCGGATCTGACGGGCGCTCTGGTACTGGCTGACCGTACCATAGTTCGGGTTCGCGTTGATGTTGTTGCCCGCGAGCGTGCCGGCCTCAACGTAGTCGATCGCGTTCTGTTCGTCGAAGACGTTGAACACGTCGGCCCGCAGCGTGACGCCCTTGGGCATCCAGCCGCCAAACGTCGGCAGGGTGTAGCGAACCGACAGATCGAGCGTCGACTCCCAGTCGCCCTTGAAGACCGTCCCACGGTTCGTCGTGACGACGTAGTCGCCGTAGTTGGTGCCGGTGATGCCAGGCTGCGCCACGAAGGGCAGACCGTTGTCACGCTGGGCCAGAACGTCGGGACGGCAGACACCGGCCGCCGCACCGTAGTCGTACGACAGAGCATCGTTCCGGGCGCGGCTGAGGCAGCCGAAGTGACGCGGAGAGATGAGGCGGTAGTTGGCGCCGATGGTCAGGCTATCCCAGAAGGTATAGGAGCCGAACGCCTTGAACTGATGACCGCGGTGGTTGGGCAGCAGGCCATATTTGCCTTCCAGAAGACCGATGTGGTCGTACAGGATTGTGGAACCCGCATCAGCCTGACCGTTGTCGGACAGAACCGTGCCTTCATAGTTGCCGACGGATTCCGAGGCGACGTACGAGCCACTGAAGCTCCACACGCCGTCGTAGGCGCGGTCAACCTTGACTTCCAAGGCCTTGTATTCCCGGGTCGGCTTGGTCAGCTGGGTGTCGACAGCGCGGTAGGTCAGGGTCGGACGCTGGCCGTTCGGCAGGGTCTCACGAACCAGGAACGTCAGGTCTTCACCCGGGTTCAGGATCACATATTGGTGGTCGCCGCTGAACTGGTTGAAGCAGGCGCCCTGTTGGCCCGTGGTCGGCGTGCCCGGCAGGTTGGCCGCGCAATACTGACGAACGAGGTAGTCGACCGCGACGTCTTCCGAGACGTTGTTCAGCGTACGGTAGGTCAGGGCCGCACCTATGGACCACTGGTTATCGAACTTGTGCTCGTAACCCAGGATGAATTCGTCCTCGTTGGTGGCCTTGGTGCCTTCCGCGTACTTGGCGTCGGCAGGTTCAGCCGAGCCGTCGCCTTGAACGCCGCAAGCCCGCAGACCAGCTGCACCGCCGGGAGCGCCGACAGGACAGATGTCGAAGTCGGCGTTGATGATCGGCGTCCCCAGACCGCCGACGGGCGTGCCGTCCGCATTATACGTATAGGTATTGCCGGTCGTCGGACGGAAGAAGGTGTCATACAGCAGGTCGGCGCCGCGATAGCTCAGGTTCGAGGCGATCGGGATAAAGTACCGGCCGTAAGAACCGTAGAACTTGTCTTGGCCGCCGCCGAACGGGTCCAGGCTAAACGCGATGCGCGGACCCCAGTTGTCCTTCAGCTCAATGACTTCCTCGCCCGCCAGGTTATCCAGCGAGAAGGTGTCGTGACGAAGGCCGATCTGCAGATTCAGGGCAGGCGTGATATCCCACGAGTCCTGAATGTAGAAAGCCGAGTTCGTGCCTTCGATCGGCGCGCCGCCACCGCCGAGCGTACCCGTGAACACGTCGAGGAAGTCGGTGCCGATCGGCGTCGTGTTGCCGTCACCGGCGTAGTAGTAATAGTTGGCGCCGCCGGTCCGGATCGTGCCGTGAGCCAGCGTAGTCTTCTCGTTGTCGAAACCGGCGCGAACGTGGTGGTCGCCATACATCGAGAACGTGATGTCGACGTCGCCGCGATAGAACTCGCGTTCGGTCGTCAGCAGGTTGGTCGAGGTCGAGGTGTTGGAGCCGGGAATACGGAAGGCTGCAGCCCCGCCGATTTCACGCGCATCGACCGCGTAGATAGCGTTGGGATCGAGCGGCGTGGTGAAGTTTTGGTCCTTGTTCACGCCATAGGCAGCCGAAACGGTCAGCCAGTCGGTGAAGTTGCCGGTGTAGCGTGCGACGTAGTTTTCACCACCGAGATTAACTGTCGAACCACCGACAGTGTTGGAAGCGACAACCAGAGTATCGGGGCTGTAGCTGCCTTCGGTGTTGAAGTACGTGAACTCAAGGCGTTGCGAGTCTGTCAGGTAGGCATCGATCTTACCGCCCCAGAAAGGAATGTCGTTGACCTGGTGGGTACGGGTCGAGGCGGTGCTGTTGAACGTGGTGGATTCCGTTTCAGCCCATTGATAGAGGCCGTAGGCGTACAGGTGGTCGCGCCACAGAGGACCACCGGCTTCGGCGATGACCGACCAGCTGTCCACTTCAGTCAGATCGTTGCGGGCCGTCGCCACGCCAGCGCGCGTGAAGGTGTTGTTCATATCTTCGCGCAGGCTGTCCGGCGACCAGTTGCCGTGCAGCTCAAAGACGAACTCGTTGGTACCGGACTTCGTCACGGCGTTCAGAATGCCGCCGGTCGCGCGGCCGAACTCGGCGGGGTAACCCCCGGTCTTGATGTCAACCGAACGATAGAAGTCGAACGGCACAGGAGCCCCGCCGACGTAGGTGTTGAAGTTCGTAATGTTCAGGCCGTTTAGGTAGAACGCGTTTTCGGCGACCGAGCTGCCGCCGAGCGACGGACTGGTGCTCGCGCCGGGGATGTTGGAGTCGCCCTCGATGACGCGCGGAGCCAGAAGCGCGACGGACGTGATCGAACGGCCAATCGGCACGCGCTCGACAAGCTGGTCGACGTCGACGGTCAGGCCTGTTGTCGTTTGCGAGAAGTCCAGAGCCGGACGCGTGCCGACGACGACGACTTCGTCGAGCGACGTTGCGTCAGAAGCGCCATTGGTCTGGCCCAGCGTGAAGCGATAGCCGGACTGCCCGCCCAGACGAACCGAAACCGAAGGGTCGACGCTGGTTTCATAACCAGCCGCGGCGATTGTGATCTGGTAATTGCCGAGCGGGATCAAGCTGGCGCGGAACGAGCCGTCAGCGTTGGTCACATAGTCGCGGCTGAAGCCCTGCTCCGTCGAGCGCACGGTAACCGTCGCACCGGGAATAGGGTTGCCAGACTGGTCGGCCACAAAGCCGGCGATGGCGCCCGTGGTGTAATCCTGCGCGATCGCCGCGCTAGGAAACGCCGCGACGGCCGCGACAGGCAAGGCGACGGCGCCCACAATGGCAATGCCGCCCATCATGGTCGACGTCAGCAGGCGGTCGCGAATTGTACCAATTTTCAAAGCTTAACCCTCCAGCGCTTGGGTGATCAGATCCGCACGTACGCGAACAACGGCACCAAAAGCAGAAACCCCATGCGCTGCTGCGCGTGGATTGATTCCACCATAATGTTCCGCTGCAATGGGTCCATTCGAAATTACGAGGTCGTAATGGTTCGCGAGAGCCTGTCGCAATCACGCCACACTAACGTCGTCAACGTGTCGTTTCAGAAGCACTTTGCAAAACATCGTTCGCTAACGGCGAGCAGCTGCGAAACCGGGCTGTCAGAGAAATAGAATGGCGATCCCCTCCAGACCGACCCTGTTTTTCGTATTGGGCGCCCCCAAGTCAGGGACGACGTGGCTCCAGCTTGCGCTCGACCGGCATCCGGAGGTGACCTGCAAGGGAGAAGGCAAGTTCCATTTCTTCCGGGACCGCCTGGCCGAGGCCGGGTCGGCCTACAATCGGTTCATCAAGACGCGAAATGTCCAAGTTTTCGGAGAGGAGACTTTTCAGCCATTGGTCATTGAAGACGTCGACGATCTGTTTGGAGCCTTCGTTGAGAGGAGGCTCCGAGGCGGCGACATAAAACCCGGAACGCGGCGGCTGGGATCCAAGGATCCAGATTTTGGACTTTACATCACAGAATTCGCGGCCCTGTTTCCCGAGGCCAAATATCTCCACATCGTTCGCGACCCTCGCGACGCCAGTGTCTCGATGGCTCATCACATGAAGAGAGTTCATCCAGGGGTGAACCGAGGCTCCCGGGATGATGTTCTGATGGACTGCGCCAGAGGATGGCGATCCTACCTGGAAGGTGTCCGGGCCGAAGCCGCCGCCCGTAACTTGGACTATGCCGAGATTACGTACGAGGACATGGTCGCCGACCCCCGCGCGACGCTCGGTCGATCTTTCCTTTTCCTGGACGTCAGCGTCGATGCCGACATTGTCGAAGACTGCGTCACCTCGTCCCGGTTCGAGAAACTAAGCCAGGGCAGATCGCCCGGCGAGGAAGATCGGACCTCCTTCTTTAGGAAAGGGGTTTCTGGAGGCTGGCGGGACGAGCTTACCGTGGAACAAGCTGGAAAGATCATCCGGCTGGCGGGTCCGGTCGCGAACGAGCTGGGGTACAGCTGATCGCAGCCGATGGTCGCCTGCTCTCCGGAGCCGATCACCCGGGTGGCACAGGCCGACTGGTCGCGCGGGATGGATTTCTCCGCGGCGGCCAATCGACTACCGAACGATCGCCACCCTCGCCGCATAGGGAACCGGTTCCGGCGTGCAGGACGTCGTGATCAGTTGCGTCGCCATGAGACACAGCAGGGCCGCCGCGATGGGCTGGAGCCGATTTGAGACATTGAAAGCAATGGACTGTACCAAGACGCGCGCTCCACACGGGGTTTACGCTTCGTTAAGGCAAGGGGCGGGCCAAGCCGGTCCGCGCCAGACGGGACAGGTCCGATGATTCCCTTCGTCCGCGACATCGAGGTCGAGTACGGCCGCCGCTATCAGGTGTCGTCCCTGATCCAGCGGGTGGTGGCGAACAACCCGGGCCCCTTCACCTATACGGGGACGGGGACATACATCGTCGGCCGCGACGCGCCGGGCGCGGAGGTTGCGGTGCTGGATCCCGGCCCGGCGGATCCGGTCCATCTGGACGCCCTGCTGGCCGCCGTCGAGGGACGCCGGGTCAGCCATGTGCTGGTCACCCACACCCACCGCGACCACTCTCCCCTCGCCCGGCCGTTCGCCGAGCGGACCGGCGCGAC
>Ga0247734_1002840_pt1 | contig 10812 bp, 8 predicted proteins | sample UWRJL103311B2_FD_180933 | JGI IMG/M metagenome (GOLD analysis project Ga0247734, IMG submission 180933) | Plant litter microbial communities from Arlington Agricultural Research Station in Wisconsin, United States - UWRJ-L103-311B-2 | ecosystem: Environmental > Terrestrial > Plant litter >... | reverse complement strand
CGAGATCGCGCTCAAGCTGTGCCCGCGCTTCGGGTTGGACGAGGAGGAGACCGAACTGGTCTCGTGGCTGGTGCGACAGCACCTGCTGCTCTCGGCCACCGCGATGAAGCGCGACTTGTCCGACGGCAAGACCATCGCCGACTTCGTCGAGGTGGTGCAGTCGATCGACCGCCTGCGCCAGTTGACGATCCTCACCATCGTCGACATCCGTGCGGTGGGGCCAGGCACATGGAACTCGTGGAAGCGCCAGCTCATCGCCACGCTCTACGGTGCGGCGGAGGAGCGGCTGCGGCTGGGCCATGCCGAGTTCGGCCGCCCCAAGCGGGTCGAGGCCAAGCGCGCCGCCGTCGCCGCGATGGGTCCGGAATTCGAGGCGTACATGGAGAAGATCGGCTCGGTGATGGGCGATGCCTACTGGATCGCCGAGCCCGAGGACGTGATCGCCCGCAACCTTCCGCAGCTGATCGCCTCGGAGGACGAGCCGCTCTCGATCCGCACCGAATACTACCCGGCGCGCGGCGCGACGCTGGTGACGGTGATCGCGTCCGACCACCCCGGCCTGTTCTATCGCATCGCCGGCGGCATCCACCTGGCCGGCGGCAACATCATCGACGCGCGCATCCACACCACCCGCACCGGCCGCGCGGTCGACAATTTCCTCGTCCAGGACCCGCTGGGCCGCCCGTTCATGGAAGAATCGCAGTTGCAGCGGCTGGCGCTGTCGATCGAGAACGCGCTCGCCAACCGGATCAAGATTCTGCCCCAGCTCGTCGCCCGGCCCGACGCCCGGCCCCGCGCCGACGCGTTCGACGTGCGCCCGCGCGTGGTGTTCGACAACAAGGCCTCGAACCGCTTCACCGTGGTGGAGGTCAACGCGCGCGATCGCCCTGCGCTGCTCAACCGGCTGGCCCACGCGCTGTTCGAATCCAAGCTCATGGTCCACTCCGCGCACATCGCCACCTATGGCGAGCGCGCGGCGGATACGTTCTACGTCACCGACCTGCTGGGCGAGAAGCTGACGGCCGTGCCGCGCCTCAAGGCGCTCGAACGGCGCCTGATCGAGGCGACGACCGAACTGTCGGTCGAAACGGTGCCAGCCTGAGCGCGTGTTTGAAAATTCGCTGCAGCGAATTTTGCGGCACCGGCCCGCTCCCCCACCCGATCACCCACAGGATAATGCCGATGGGCGGTCGGGTGGGGAGCGGGCCGGTGTCGCTTCAAAAATGCCCTGTCGGGCATTTTTCAACCAAGCTGGCAAGCGGGTCAAAAGGGCGTTGCAAGAACCTGCCGCCCGTCCCACATGTTGCGTCGCAACATTAGGAAGCGCTTGTGAACGCACCCGATCCTGATCCGCAATCGGTCCTGGTCCTGCAAGGCGGCGGCGCGCTGGGGGCTTACCAAGCGGGCGTCTACGAGGCGCTGGCCGAACGCGAGATCGCGCCGGAATGGGTGGCGGGCATCTCGATCGGCGCGGTCAACGCCGCGATCATCGCCGGTAACGCGCCCGAAGACCGCATTCCCGCGCTGCGCCGGTTCTGGCACATGGTCTCGCGCGAACTGCCGTACCGCATCGACGAGCAGATCGGCTTCGCCCGCCGCGCCTTTAACGAGATTTCCGCGCAGTACACTGCCACCTTCGGCGTGCCCGGCTTCTTCACCCCCCGCTTTCCGCTCCCCCTGCCCGAATGGCCGACCGACCTCTCGCGGCTGAGCTTCTACGACACCACGCCCCTGCGGGCGACGCTGCTGGACCTCGTCGATTTCGAGCGCCTGAACCGCGCCGAGGTGCGTTTCAGCGTCGGCGCGGTGAACATGCTCGACGGCAACTTCGCCTATTTCGACAACACCGAACGCACGATCGGCCCTGAGCACGTCATGGCCAGCGGCGCGCTGCCGCCCGGTTTTCCGCCGGTCGAGATCGACGGGGAGTGGTACTGGGACGGCGGCCTGGTCTCGAACACGCCGCTGCAATACGTGCTCGACAACCGCACACCCCACGAGATGAACGTCTACCAGGTCGACCTGTTCTCCTCGCGCGGGATCGTGCCGCAGACGATGGCGGACATCGCCCAGCGCGAAAAGGACATCCGCTTTTCCAGCCGTACCCGGCTCAACACCGACATGTCGAAGGCGCTGCAGAAGACCCGCGCCGCCGCCCGCCGCCTGCGCCGCAAGCTGCCGGCCGAGTTCCACGACGATCCGGACCTTCTGCGCCTGCTCGATTCGCAGCCCGCCGGCGCGGTCGCGGTGATGCACCTCATCAACCGTGCTCACGGCTACGAGAACAATTCCAAGGACTACGAATTCTCGCGCATGACGGTGGAGGAGCACTGGGGCTGCGGGCGCTTCGATGCCGAGCAGTCGCTGCACCACCCGGACTGGGTGAACCGCGACCTCGATCCCGACGAAATCGTGACTTTCGACCTTGCAGGCGAGCGTTCCGGCGCTCGCCTGCGCCGCCCCCTCGCTTCGAATTCCGACGGAGAAGCAGCATGAAGCTACAGGACAAGATCTGCATCGTCACCGGCGCCGCCAGCGGCATCGGCAAGGCCATCGCCGCCAAGTATGCGGGCGAAGGCGCGAAAGTCGTGATTGCCGACCTCAACCTCGAAGCCGCACAGAAGGCGGCGGACGAGGTCGTTGCGGCAGGCGGCACGGCGATGGCGGTGGCGATGGACGTGACCAGCGAGGAGCAGGTGAACGCCGGCGTCGCCAAGGTCGTCGAAGCCTGGGGCACGGTCGACGTGCTGGTCTCGAACGCGGGCATCCAGATCGTCAACCCGGTCGAGAACTACGCGTTTTCGGACTGGAAGAAGATGCTGGCGATCCACCTCGATGGCGCCTTCCTCACCTCCAAGGCGGTGCTGCCGCACATGTACGCCCAAGGCTCCGGCTCGGTGATCTTCATGGGCTCGGTCCACTCGAAGGAGGCCAGCCCGCTCAAGAGCGCTTACGTCACCGCCAAGCACGGGTTGCTAGGGCTTGGCCGCGTCATCGCCAAGGAAGGCGGCAAGAAGGGCGTGCGCAGCAACGTCATCTGCCCCGGCTTCGTGCGCACGCCGCTGGTCGACAAGCAGATCCCTGAACAGGCCAAGGAACTGAACATCTCCGAGGAGGAAGTGGTCAAGAAGGTCATGCTCGGCCAGACAGTGGACGGCGAATTCACCACCGTCGAGGACATCGCCGAAGTGGCGCTGTTCTTCGCCAGCTTCCCCACCAACGCGCTGACCGGCCAGGCGCTGGTGGCGAGCCACGGGTGGTTCATGGAGTGAGCGGTCATCCTCCCTGTCGCGCAGCGATGGGGAGGGGGACCGCCGACGCAGTCGGTGGTGGAGGGGAGAAAACCCCTCCGTCAGTCGCTGCGCGACTGCCACCTCCCCATCGCTACGCGACAGGGAGGAGCACATTCACCCGATCAGCGCTTCGGCGATCTGCACCGCGTTCAGCGCCGCACCCTTGCGCAAGTTGTCGCTGGCAATGAACAGCGCGAGGCCATGCGCCACGCCCGGATCGCGGCGCACGCGGCCCACGAACACCGGGTCCTTGCCGGTCGCCTCGAGCGGGTTGGGCACTTCGGTGACGACCACGCCCGGCGCATCGCCCAGCAGTTCGAGCGCGCGCTCGACGCTGATCGGGCGCTCGAACTCGGCGTTGACCGACAGCGAGTGGCCCGTGAACACCGGCACGCGCACGCAGGTGCCCGAAACCGGTAGGCCGGGGATTTCGAGGATCTTGCGGCTCTCGTCGCGCAGCTTCACTTCTTCCTCGGTATAGCCCTCGTCGGCGTAGACGTAGTTGAGCGGCACGACGTTGTGCGCGATCGGCACCGCCCACTTCTCGGCTTCGGGCAGCAGCGCGGACGTATCGCCGGTCGCCAGTTCGCGGGTACGGTCGCCGACGTGGGCGATCTGGCGCGCCAGCACGTCGATGCCTTCGAGGCCCCCGCCCGACACTGCCTGGTAGGTCGACACGATCAGGCGCTTGAGCCCGGCCTCGTCGTGCAGCGGGCGCAGCACCGGCATCGCGGCCATGGTGGTGCAATTGGGGTTGGCGACGATGCCCTTGGGCAGGTCCGCCAGCGCGTGCGGGTTCACTTCGGCGACGACCAGCGGCACCTCCGGGTCAGAACGGAAGGCCGACGAATTGTCGATCACCACCGCGCCAGCCGCCGCGACCTTGGGTGCCAGTGCCTTGGCGGTCGACCCGCCGGCGGAGAACAGCACCACGTCGAGGCCGGAATAATCGGCAGTCGCGGCATCCTCGATCACTACGCCGTCGAGCACCTTGCCCGCCGATCGCGCCGAGGCGAACAGGCGCAAGCTGGCGACCGGGAAATTGCGCTCGGCGAGGATTTCGCGAATCATCGAACCGACGAGCCCAGTCGCGCCGACGACGCCGACGTTGAGCTGCTGACCGGGGGCGAACCTGCTGTGAACCATGACTAAGCGTCTCCTACTTGAAGTGGAGCAGCGCGAGGTTCGTGTCTTTCGATGTGAAGAGCCCCGCCTGCCGTAATGCGGGGTCGGTGTTCGGGTGTGGCTTCAGATCACGCACAACACCGACACCGACCGCGCGACGGCGGTTGGTTTCGGGGTGGTAATAATGATCGGCTTGACGAACATGAGCGCGCCACTAGCGGCAAGCGCGGGGCATGTAAACGGGAATTATGTTGCGGGGTCGTGGGACTTCTTGAACTTCACCCCGCCGCGCGCAACCGCGCCAAAGCCGCGTCGCGCCCGATCAGCGGCAGCAGCGCGGCCATGTCGGGCCCGTGCTCCATGCCGGTAAGCGCCTGGCGCAGCGGCAGGAACAGCGCCTTGCCCTTGCGCCCGGTCGCATCCTTGAGCGCCGACGTCAGCGCCTTCCACACACCCTCGTCCCACTCCACCGATTCGAGCGCCACGGCAGCCTCAGCGCAATAGGCGCGGTCCTCGTCGGCCAGCGCGGGCACGGCGACCGGGCCCGTGACCACCTGCCACCACTCCTGCACCTCGGAAACATGCGCCAGGTTCGGGCGCAGCGCCGCCCACGCCGCCGCGTCCATGCCTTCGGGCAGGCGATCGGCGACCGCTTCGAATGGCAGCGCGTGAACCACCGCCGCGTTGACGCGTTCCAGTTCCACATCGTCGAACCGCGCCGGCGCGCGGCCGAAGCGCGACAAGTCGAACGCCGCCGCCAGTTCCGCCAGCCCGAGCGCCGGGTCGACCGGATCGCTGGTCCCCAACCGGCCGAGCAGCGCCACCAGCGCCTGCGGCTCGATTCCCGCCTCGCGCAAGTGCTCCATGCCCAGCGAGCCCAGCCGCTTCGACAGCTTGCCCTCGGTGCCGACCAGCAGCGCCTCGTGCGCGAAGGCGGGCACAGGCGCACCCAGCGCGGTAAACATCTGCACTTGCGTCGCAGTGTTCGACACGTGATCCTCGCCGCGCAGGATCTGCGTGACGCCCATGGCGATGTCGTCGATCACCGAGGGCAGCATGTAGAGCCACGATCCGTCGGCGCGGCGCACGACCGGATCGCTCATCTGCCCGGCCTCGAACTTCTGGGGCCCGCGGATGCCGTCGTCCCAGGCGATCGGCTCGGCGTGGTCGAGCAGGAAACGCCAGTGCGGCAAGTCGCCCGCGGCGATGCGCGCCGCCTTGTCCTCGGTCGTCAGCGCCAGCGCGGCGCGGTCGTAGATCGGCGGCAGCCCGCGCCCCAGCAGGACCTTGCGGCGCAGTTCCAGTTCGCGCGGCGTTTCCCAGCACGGATAGACGCGGCCCCCAGCCTCCAGCTTGGCGAAGGCCTCCTCGTAAAGCGCCGAACGCGCCGACTGGCGCTCCTCGCCGTCGAAACCGAGGCCCAGCCAGGCAAGGTCGGTGCGGATCGCCTCGACATACTCCTCGCGGCTGCGTGCGGCGTCGGTGTCGTCGATGCGCAGCACAAACCGGCCGCCTGCCTGCTTTGCCAGCAGGTAGTTGTGCAAGGCCGTGCGGATGTTGCCGACATGAAGGAGCCCGGTGGGCGAAGGTGCGAAGCGAGTAACGGTCATGGTAGCGCGACTACGTGCCGCACCGGCCCAGGTCAAATCCGCAACCGGCCGAAGAGGTCACACTTCGCCTACGAGTCCAGCTGCCGTGGTGCCCGTTGCCCGTACGTAGATGGGATCGACGGTGACGTAGCTGGCGTCGGGGAGGTTGAGATATGTCACGTCGGCATCGCTGTTCCGTGCCCGCAAGACCAGGTTCCCGCCTGAGCCGATGTACACGCCGCGCAGAGTGGTAGACAGCGCGGTCGCATCGCTAGGAACGATCGCGAAAGCCTGACGTACGGGACCTGAAGTGGAATTGGTTTCGAGTTGCAGGGTCACAGTGCTTCTCCTCAGATAGTGCGGAACGAGTTACTGCATGTCCGTTTGGACGCCCGGTAGGACAATGAAGTTTATGTCATCGCGCGCCGCGCGAAGGCCGCCTTGGCCACCAGTGCCGCGAAGCCCGCGAGCAGGCCCCAGAACGCCGCGCCGATGCCGAGCAGCGAGACGCCCGAGGCGGTTGCCGCGAAGGTGAGGATCGCAGCGTCGCGCTCGGACTTCTCGACGAGCATCTGCTCCACCGCGCCCGACAGCGGGGCGATGAGCGCGATGCCGGTCAGCGCGGCGATCGCGGCGGGCGGCATGGCGAGGAAGAACAGCACCAAGGGCGCCGAGAACAGCGCCAAGAGCAAGTAGAACCCGGCGTAGATCAGGCCGACCACCCAGCGACCCTCTGCCTCGGGGTGCGCGTCGGCCCCGGTGCAGATCGCCGCGGTGATCGCCGCCAGGTTGATCCCATGCGCGCCGAACGGAGCGAGGATCAGGCTCGCCAGCCCCGTTCCCAGCAGCAGCGGTCGCGGCGGCGGCGCGTAGCCCGCCGAGCGCAGCACGACGAGGCCGGGGAGGTTCTGCGAGACGAGCGTGACGAGGAACAGTGGCATGCCCATACTCACCACCGCGCGCCAGTCGAACACTGGCGTCGTCGAGGCCAGACCGCCGAGCAGCGCGCCGTGGGCGGGATGCGCGATCTCGCCGCGCGCCAGCAGTACCGCGATCCCGGCGCCGAGCACCAGCAGCAGCGCGTAGAGCGGCAGGCGTTGCCGGGCGATCACAAAGACGGCGAGCAGTACGCAGACCAGCAGTGCGTCGACCTCCAGCGTGCGGAACAACTGGAGGCAGAACGGCAACAGCACGCCGGCCAGCATCGCCGAGGCGACCGAGGCCGGAATCCGCGCTGCCAGCCGGCCGAGCGCGGGCACCAGCGCGAGTACGCACATCATCGCCGCCGCCGCCACGAAGGCACCTACCGCGACCGGCCAAGCGACGGTGCCCGCGCCCGCCACCAGCAGCGCCGCGCCCGGCGTCGACCAGGCGAGCACCACCGGCACGCGCTTCCACACCGACAGCGCGGCGCCCGCCACCGCGATGCCCAGGCACAGTGCTGTCACCGCCGAGCCTACCTGTCCGGCATCCGCGCCCAGCCCCTGCATCGCGCGCACGACCAGCGCGACGGTGCCGCCGAAGCCGACCAGCGCAGCGATGAGAGCGGAAGTCCAGGAGGCGAGCGGCGGAAGTTTCGATGGCATCGCCGCGCTCTATGGCAGGCGCGCGGCTAAGAAAAGCCGCTCAGACGATCCCGGCGTTGCCCACCACCCAGCAGGCCAGCGCCATGACGAGGCCGGCGTCGCGGTTGGAGCGGAAGCGGTCTAGCGCGTTGCCGCCATCTTCAGGATCCAGCGTCAGGACCTGGAAGCCCAGGTGCAGCGTCATCGGCACCAGCGCGGCCAGCGCCACCCAGTCCGGCCGCATCGCCCAGAACGCCAGCGCCCAAAGCGCCAGCGCCAGCGCGTAGAACCCGCCCACGCCGGCGCGCACGCGCGTGCCCATCCGCAGCGCGGAGGAGCGGATGCCGACGAGCGCGTCGTCCTCACGATCCTGCAGCGCGTAGATCGTGTCGTAGCCGATGCACCAGCAGATCGCGCCGAGATAGAGCGCGGCGATTGCTTCCAGATGGTCGCCGCGAATCTCCACCCAGCCGACCAGTGCGCCCCAGGTGAACACCATGCCCAGCCACGCCTGTGGCCACCAGGTGATGCGCTTCATGAACGGGTAGCCGGCGACCAGCGCCACGCTGCCCAGCGACACCAGCTGCGCCTGCCAGCGCAGTTGCAGCAGCACGGCAAGGCCGATCGCGCATAGGAACAGCAGCCAGCCCCACGCCTCGCCCTTGCTGACCCGGCCGCTCGCCACCGGGCGCAGCGCGGTGCGCGCCACCTTGCGGTCGAGGTCGGCGTCGACGATGTCGTTGTAGACGCAGCCCGCGCCGCGCATCGCGATCGAGCCCGCAAGCAACCACAGCACGAGGTCCCACCGACTCTCGCCGCCGGCCAGCATCACCCCCCACACGCAGGGCCAGAACAGCAGCCACCAGCCGATCGGGCGGTCGAAGCGCGCCAGCATGGCATAGTCGCGCAAAGGCTGCGGAAGCAGCGAAACCAGCCCGCGATGCTGGCTGTCCGGGACGAGCGAAGGTTCGATCACGGCGCGATGACTAGTCGATTGCGACGGTCCTGTCATGAGCGAACGTGAATCGTACACAGTTCGTCGCCACCGTTGCACCGCTGCGCCTATCGCGCGAAAAGGCGCGGACTTCTGGAACTACCCTGCCGAGGACTGACCCCGCCATGACCGCCACCCCCGCCTGGCCGCCCCGCTCGGCCCCGCGCCTGTTCGTCTCCGGCCCGCTGGTCGAAGGCGGCGAGATCGTGCTCGACGGCGCTCAGGCGCATTACCTGGGCAAAGTGATGCGCGTGGGGCCCGGAGACGCGGTGATCGCCTGCGACGACATGACCGGCGAATGGGCCTGCGAAGTCGTCAGCGCGGGCAAGCGCGACGTCGTGCTCGCCGCCCGCCAGCGGCTGCGCGCGCGCGAGGACGTGCCCGACTTCGTGCTGTGCGCCGCGCTGCTCAAGAAGCCGAGCTTCGACCTCGTGCTCGAAAAGGCGACCGAGTTGGGCGTGGCGGCGATCCAGCCGCTCGTCACCCGGCGCTGCGTGGCGGACAAGCTCAACGCCGAGCGCGCGGCGACGATCGTCACCGAAGCGGCGGAGCAATGCGCGCGCACCGCGCTGCCGCGCGTCGAGGCCGTTGTCAAACTCGAAGCCCTGCTGCGCGACTGGCCAGAGGGGCGCGCGCTGTTCTTCGCCGACGAGCAGGGCGGCGATCCCGCCGCCGCCGCCTTCGCCGCGCATACCGGGCCCGCCGCCCTGTTGGTGGGGCCAGAGGGGGGCTTCGACGAGGACGAACGCGCCCTCATCCGCGCGCATCCGCAGGCCCATGCGATCACGCTGGGGCCCCGCATCCTGCGCGGCGAAACCGCGAGTATCGGCGCCACCGCGCTGTGGATGGCCATCGCCGGCGACTGGGGCCCGGACCTCCACTAGACCAATCGGTACAAAAAGATCGGAGCGGGACAAAAAGTTGTGGCGTCCGCCTTCGCGCCGCACTAATTCGCGGGCCATGAGCACCCGTGAGGTTTCGGATCGCGAAGATCCGGTGGTAGAAAGCCTGGATCAACTCGCCGCGCCGATGGCCGCGGGCGAAAAGCCGCGCGAGGCGTGGCGGATCGGGACCGAACACGAAAAGTTCGTCTACGACACCGCCGATCACCACGCCCCGTCCTACGCCGAGCCCGGCGGCATCCGCGACCTGTTGAGCGAACTGACCCAGTACGGGTGGGAGCCGATCGTCGAGACCGGCCCCGATGGCGAGAACGTCATCGCGCTCAAGGGCGCGGACGGCAACGTCAGCCTCGAACCCGCCGGCCAGCTCGAACTGTCGGGCGCGCCGCTCGAAAACCTGCACCAGACCTGCGCCGAAACCGGCCGCCACCTGACGCAAGTCAAGGCTATCGGCGAGAAGCTGGGCAAGGCCTACCTCGGCCTCGGCATGTGGCCCGACAAGACCCGTGCCGAACTGCCGATCATGCCCAAGGGCCGGTACGAGATCATGCTGCGGCACATGCCGCGCGTGGGCACGATGGGCCTCGACATGATGCTGCGCACCTGCACCATCCAGGTCAACCTCGACTATTCGAGCGAGGCCGACATGGTGAAGAAGTTCCGCACCAGCCTGGCGCTGCAACCGCTGGCGACGGCGCTGTTCGCCAACTCGCCGTTTACCGAAGGCAAGCCCAACGGCTACCTTTCGTACCGCAGCCACATCTGGTCGGACACCGATCCGCAGCGCACCGGCATGCTGCCGTTCGTGTTCGAGGACGGCTTCGGCTACGAACGCTACGTCGAATACATGCTCGACGTGCCGATGTACTTCGTGTTCCGCGAAGGCCGCTACATCGACGCCTCGGGCCTGTCGTTCCGTGATTTCCTCAGGGGCAAGCTCTCGGTGCTGCCGGGCGAGTTCCCGCGCGTGAGCGACTGGCAGGACCACTTGTCCACCGCCTTCCCCGAAGTGCGGCTCAAGTCGTTCCTCGAAATGCGCGGCGCCGACGGTGGCCCGTGGAACCGCATATGCGCGCTGCCCGCGTTCTGGGTCGGCCTGCTTTACGATCAGGGCGCGCTCGACGCGGCGTGGGACCTGGTCAAGGACTGGGACATGGAAGGGCGCGAGCTTCTGCGTTCGTCCGCGCCCAAGCTCGGCCTCGATTCGCCGATCCCCGGCGGCGGCACCTTGCGCGACATCGCTGGCCAGGTGCTCGACATTGCGCGCGCGGGCCTCGCCTCCCGCGGCCGGCTCAACGCCAGCGGCGACAACGAGACCGGCTATCTCGAACCGCTGGCCGAGAT
>Ga0247734_1002839_pt1 | contig 10816 bp, 10 predicted proteins | sample UWRJL103311B2_FD_180933 | JGI IMG/M metagenome (GOLD analysis project Ga0247734, IMG submission 180933) | Plant litter microbial communities from Arlington Agricultural Research Station in Wisconsin, United States - UWRJ-L103-311B-2 | ecosystem: Environmental > Terrestrial > Plant litter >... | reverse complement strand
GTTCCGGTGAAGTCATATACACTAGGTTGTACGTAGATCTAGTTCAATTAAGCATCATCACCACCGAATACAACTAGCACTTACGTACAATACGTATTGGTGCCACGTATTCAAGAGTGATCCGACATCAAGAAACCCTTCTTATAATTATACGCATTTCCGTAAAAATTATGTTTTCCATTCATTGCAAATAATAATGCACCCAAATTTGACCGAGCTTTGATTTTTCCGACAGTCCAATTTGGAAAGACGTGGCGTGACAAAACACGAGAAACGCCATCCACTGCTATTAAACCCCAGAAGCTTGATAAATTCAATTTGATGCAAGCCTTTCTGTGTAGGATGGGCTCCGCTGTCTAATTCCGGAGCCACAATTACGGGTTCTTGCTGCCAAAGCTGCCACAGCGCCACAAAAGCTGCATGTTACTTCAAGCGAAGAGTGATTCCACTATGGTAGGCGCAGAGAAATACCTCGGCCTTCGAAAAGAGGAGACTTGAACAATGTATTTAATGCCAGAGACGAACACTGCAAATTCCCGGTTCTCGTGGCTTAAAATATTATCTGCTCGGGCAAAGCGTGACGTGGATTGTTCTGAGGTCGAGTTTTGACTAGGGATGCGCGCGGAGACAGGAGAGGGTAGGATTTGACTCCCCGCAGGCGTTCTGGTCAGCAACAAATATTACAGATAGCTTACAAAATTAGGACGAGGGTCGAAAGTTCGAGGCAAAAGTTCTCATGGGATATATCAACTTCATCAAGCATCAGTACGAAGAACGAGAAATGTTTTAGGCTCTCAAGGCGAAATTAAAAGTAGACTCGTCGTCTGCTTAAATCAACTTTATAAGAGACAATAAGGATTGGGGTTATAAAGTACATAGGGCATACATATGAGGTATTCAGTAGTTAATTTTTCGAATTTGGATTTCGAAAGAAAAAGTATATAAAAAATCAACCAGAAAAACTGTAGTATTCGCCCATCCACAACATACAGATCCATGACGCTTATCATATTTTCCCATGAGTGGCTATCATGAAAACGCCTCATCCTGTCAGTTGGCTGTCATGCTTCAAATGGTGTATCAGGCCCTTCTAAAGTACTTTTTAGCAGATCAAGAAACTCCTCGCCCGAGGGAATTGATTCAACCGTAGTGCTATATGTTGAGATTATCTATTTCCGGCTTCCTGTGGTTCGAATGGCTACATGATATGACTAAGGGCGCTCTCTTAGTTGGGATGAATATTGCCTCAGGGAATGAATTATGTTGGAGAGCTTAGCAGTATTTAACCATAGGAGCTATACTATATGATAGCCCATTGAGGCTTCAAATCTCATGGCTCTCAGTACTCTCCACAATTATTCTCGCTACCCCTTACCTATGCGTTACCGCATCTTGGCAAGATTATTATAAAGTCAAATTATTACAGTCACATAACACTAAAGTCACATACGTCATAGCACAGTCTTGTTGTTTTTGGATAGCCTTTTCATTCATATATGTACTGCAGGCCTGTTATTGATATATATCGGTACACGGATGTTTCTAACTCAAGCCGAGCCATGTCCCTCAAACAATTTCATAATGCCAACGCAATCATGGTATCCAGCCTAACGTAACGAGGAGCTTAGATGCTTTCCTCCTTGATGAATCTGACAGGGTAACTGTCAGAATCTGGACGGTGAGGAAGAACAGCAGGCGGCGTTTGGTGTGAGCGAACGGCCTTCCGAATCGTGATGCGAAGCTTGGTGGTAGTGCGTGGTGCCTGAATGGAATTGCCGGTCTCCTCACTCTTGACCGGTTGACAAACTTCTTCTTTCTTTGGAAGCTTGGAAATATTCACAAAACGATAGATACTGGCTTTGCGGGAAGCGGCTCTGTATCCCTCAGCGAAACTGCGTTTGCTTAGCACAAATTTCTTCTGGGAAGGCTTCTGATCGTCGATCTGGGCTACGATCTTGAGGGCCTCGGAAGCAACGCCCTGGAGATGTCTTCGCTGCTTTTGACGTGCTTCCTCGCTCTTGACTTTGCGGACCAGTGCTTTGTAGTTGCGGTTGAATTGTTTTCGAACCCGGTCTTTGCGCTCCTTGATTTGTGCATCGGCCATCATAAGAGCTGCATTGATTCTTGCGCGTTGGAGCGGAGTCCATGCAGCGCACGCCCTTGGTTCATAATTACGGTATTCCTGGTGGCCATTATCGATATTCCCGAGCCATGCCGGAAGGTTCTTGTTTCCTTCGGGCATGTTGCTATCCCAGGTGCAGTCCATGATAGCAGAGTAATAAGGACCGCTGATGTATGAACCAGATTATAGAGAGAGAGACTTATAATATAATGTTCTGAGAGGTTGAGTGACTGGAGCTTGCAGTCTGGGTATGTGTCGTTGATATATGACTGTGATCAGGGATCAGATTGAGATGCTTCGACCTGAGAAATCAAGTATCAGGATGAACTTTGAAAATGGACCTGGGGAAGAAGGAAACTGGGTGGGAATGTCCGGAACTTATACTGCCAGAAACCAGCTATTAATACTAGACATTAGATTCAACATGCTTTTAGGTTATCGTGGGCCAAAAGTAGTGCGGAGTGAGAAATTCTGATGTTGACTGATGTTGATTGGGGCTGGCAGTTCAAATGTAATTCGAAATCAACTTGGAAGAGTTAGTGGCATTTTAGGAGCGTTTTGACAATAATGGTAGCTTTAAGCTCAGATCTGACATCTCACCGAGAAGAGCTGCTAGAAGAGCCCATCCCTAAGCTCTCGCGCATTGCTAAGCATATATGAACAGGATTGAGAATTGCAGTTTTCATATGTCAACAGGAATTATCATAATTTCTTACTTTGATAGTTGCATGCCTTCTAATCATGAGTGGAGGTTGATGCCAACATTCTTGCAAGTTTCCTTAGTCCCGTTGATCGAACTTACTGAAATCATGATTAGTTTCAATAACCGTGCTGTAAAGTAGTCTGAAAGGAAATAGGTGACTCTTACGTTCATACTAGGCGCAAGATTATTTCTCGATGTTGATTAGGTAGTTAATACATGAATATATAGCTCACATAAGGTTCCAATCTTTAAATCTAGGCGATCGGACTTCTTAAACTATCTATAGTAGAAAACGGTAACGTCTTTTATGGTTCCTCAAGAATTGAAGTCACTGCGCGAAAGTCCTAGTCCAAGCAGACCTCGCGGCTACTATATGCTTCTTTCTTGCCTAAGTATCAGGTTGATTGGGGTTGCAACTGAAAAAATACAATACAGCAAATGTATCATTGTAGAAAGCATATTCTAAAGTTGGGAAGAACCCTCTGCTTCTTAGTCTCAACTTGACTTCTTGTACAGCTGCTGAATGGAAACTACGGAACATAGACCCGCAAAACATATTTAATGTAGTCGTTACAATCTATCTTTGTTTAAAATGAAGGTCTTTAATTACCTTCAAGTTATTTGAAGGATTCGGTAGATTTGGGCTAGGCAGATAGCAACCCAAATTATGGACCTGAAAACGATGAAACGCAAAGCCTGAGGCGCAATCTGTGGTCCCAGATCACCAGAGCATCATGCAATGCTTTCCTCTACGAAAGTGAGTATTTGGTGGAGTTAGGTGACATCCCCGCACATCGAAGTTCGAGCACCATTACGTGGTAAACTAACCACCAGCCAGATTACGATGAGCAATAGATTTCTTATAATCTAGCCCCCTTTTCAACCGAAGACAACTTTGCTTGGAGATTGCGTAGTATGGAATTCCACAATTTAACCGTAGAGCTGGTGGACCAAAGTGAGGTCTTGGAGAACCTTACGGCAACGACAGATGGAATATGTTTGCTATATCAGGTATAAAATAACTGCAAAATAAAGCGACAAGTATGTGAAAGGTGGCTTAATCTGGATTCACAGCACATTTGGAAACTATACTGTACTAGACTAGCCTTGAACCCTAGTCCATATACGTCATGGTTTACCGACAATTAGCACCGACTGGAGGGGGCGGAATAGCTTCCGCACAAAACTCCCCCTCAATTACAAGGATCAGCTCTTTATGCCGAACGATCCAAAGGATCGCGGCGCGATGCATTTAAAAACCCCCCAGTGTCACTCAAACAATAATTTTGGCAAAAAGAATCAAACGCCTTTCAACTAGTGTCAGCATGCCGGTTACGCAATTTCATACTCCGGAAAAGTATAGATACCAAAATGGCTTTGGTTCATACCATGAGTATGTTTCCTAAAGACTCCTCTCTATATGGGTTTCTGACTGACATATTCACAGATCAGAAGCTATAGAAGGTGCTTTGCCTATTGGAGCAAACTCGCCGCAGAAACCGCCCTATGGACTATATGCAGAAAAGCTGTCTGGAACAGCATTCACAGCTCCTAGGCATGAAAACCAGCAAACATGGCTCTACCGGGTTCTTCCATCCGCCGCACACTCCCCATTCACACCCCGCGAAGCAGGATCCTACAATACGAATCCAGAGGGCGAGAAAATGCATCAGATACCTAATCAGCTTCGATGGGATCCATTTGATCTAGATCCCACGGTCGACTGGGTACATGGTCTGAAATTGGTTGCTGGAGCAGGGGACCCAACATTAAAACATGGGCTTGGGATATTTATATTTGCGGCTGGGAAGAGTATGGATACACATGAGGCATTTTATAGTGCTGACGGAGATTTTTTGATCGTGTTACAACATGGAGTTTTGGATATACAAACAGAGCTTGGGAGAATCCTCGTGCGGCCAAACGAAATATGTGTCATTCCCCGTGGTGTACGATATCGAGTCGACTTACCAGAAGGACCCGTGAGGGGATATATATTAGAACTTTACAGCGGACATTTTCAACTTCCAGAACTAGGCCCCATCGGCTCAAACTGTCTAGCCAATGCCCGAGATTTCCAGGCTCCTGTGGCCGCCTTCGAAGAAAACACCACCGGCCCCTATAAGATTCTTTCCAAATTCAATGGGCACCTCTTTGAAGCTACCCAAACACACACTCCATACGATGTTGTAGCATGGCACGGTCTTTACTATCCCTACAAATACGATTTAGGACGCTTCAATACCATTGGTTCCATATCCTTCGACCATCCTGACCCTAGCATATTCACCGTCCTAACTGCTCCCTCGGCACATGTGGGCACCGCAGTTGCTGATTTCGTAATCTTCCCTCCGCGCTGGCTTGTTGGCGAAGATACTTTCCGACCACCTTGGTATCACCGGAATACTATGTCCGAATTTATGGGCCTAATCGGCGGAGAATATGATGCTAAAACAGGGGGAGGGTTCCAGCCTGCAGGTGCTAGTTTACACAATATTATGAGTGCGCATGGACCGGATGCTGGGACACACGAGAAAGCATCGAACGCGGAATTGAAGCCAATGAAAGTAGGGGATGGGAGTATGGCGTTTATGTTTGAAAGCTGTCTGATGGTTGGGGTGACGGAATGGGGTTTGAAGGAGTGTAGGAAGGTACAAGAGGGGTATAATGAGGAGAGTTGGACGCCTTTGAAGGCGCAGTTTAAGGTGCCCGACGGGGTGAGAAGAGTTAGTAATACACTGTAGGAAGAGAGCTGTACTGGAACTTTACTGGATTATCTCCTGAAAGAAAAGAATGAAGGTTGAAGAATACAAGATCTAGAATGTTACCTACTATCATATGAAGCGAAAGTTTAGTCATATCTTGCTTAGTATTTTATCTTACAATGTTTACAATAGCTCGCTTATGACATCTACCCCCCCTATTGTTACCTCAACGTTTACCCCACTTCTCCAACAAACAAAACATTGATTGCATCATTCTCCACAGAATGCAACCTTTCAAACCAAAAATACTGGCTGGCACTCCTATGCCGATTACTCATGTGCCGATATTTCTATACGCTCAGAGTATTTCCTCCAAACCACCACATCTTTTGAATCTTTGTCACCACGTAAAATCAATCAAAATACGGGGATAAGGCCATTTCTCCGCCCCCCTAACCCCGAAACATAGTTCCCCTCGTAATAGAAAAAGTTATAAAATCTCATGGGCGCCGCTCCATCTCTTCTCTAATCTCGCTCTAATTCTCAAACCTTTGTTTCTGTTTGAAATTTATTGGTTCCCTCAGATTTTTCCACTGAATCTACTTTGAATAGCCAATTGCTACCAACTCTAGACAAGAGAAAAGAAATGGCGTCCACGCTCCCAGAAAGTCTCGTCCGCTCACTAGAAGCTACCAAATGCGAATATGTTCAGCTTGGTCAGAGTGGATTGAGGATCTCGGTCCCTATCTTCGGTGCTATGTCGCTTGGAGATCCAAACACTCTGGATTGGGCTGCCAATGAGGAAGAGGTAATGTTTGCCTCTCACTTTACCCTTCACAATGTCTCCTCTTCTTCACCGCGAAGTTCGCATGGCCAAAATAAAAAACAAAACATAATAAAATGCATTGCTTATTTACATGACTCACTGCTATCGCAAGAACGATCTAACTCTCCTTTGCAGTCACTCCCCCTTCTCAAAGCCGCTTATGATATTGGTCTCAACACCTGGGATACCGCCAACGTCTACTCCAACGGTGCCTCAGAAACTATAATCGGAAAGGCCATCAAAAAGTACAACCTCCCAAGACATAAACTTGTCATTTTGACCAAATGTTTTGGGGCCGTAGGAGAAGAACCCAAGATAAGGGGTGTTTTCTACCCAGATGAAATGAGGAGGAGTAAGGATTATGTGAATCAGATGGGTACGTGTTTTCTCTCTTCTGTTCGGAGCATGGATGAGGTCTAATGTCAGCAGGTCTCTCTCGTCAAGCAATCTTCGCCGCTGTCAATGCGTCGCTCGCCAGGCTGGATACAGATTACATAGATCTTCTTCAAATCCACCGCTTCGACAAAACCGTGCCTATTGAAGAAACGATGCGCGCCCTCCACGACCTCGTGCTCTCGGGCAAAGTCCGTTACATCGGCGCTTCGAGCATGTGGGCGACCCAGTTCGCACGTATGCAATTTGTCGCCGAGAAGAACGGCTGGACCAAGTTCATCAGCATGCAAAACCACTATTCCCTCCTCTACCGAGAGGAAGAGCGTGAGATGAACCGCTTCTGCAACGATACCGGCGTGGGACTCATTCCCTGGGCACCGCTCTTTCGCGGCCACCTCGCTCGTCCTTTATCTTCGTTTCGGCAGACGAAACGCAGTGCCTCCGAAAAGGAACTCAGCGATGCTGATGTAGCGATCATCAAGCGTGTAGAGGAGTTGGCGGAGAAAAAGGGGTGGAAGATGAGTCAGGTCGCATTGGCGTGGATTAATAAACGGATCTCGAGTCCAATTATTGGGTTTTCGAGTATCGAGCGGATGGAGGAGGCGGTGGAGGCTAGGGGAAAGACGCTTACGAGGGAAGAGGAGGAGTGGCTGGAGGAGGCGTATGTGCCCAAGGTTGTGAATGGACATTCTTGAGCTTGACGTTACGGCGGGAGAATTAATAGTAGATGTAGTACATGGCTGCTGCTAGGTAGCTGAAGATATAGTACAGTTTAAAACAGATCACGAAGCTGTCTGTAAAGCTCTTCGTCTCCTCCAAATACATTAGATCCTATTCCCGTCAAAGAATCACCTTCAGGTAGTGGTATAAAACCACCGTTTGAAGAACTCCCATTCCCATTTATACCCACACTACCCAATGCCATCTCGAACAAATTAGTCATTTCATTACTCATCTGATAGCCGTCCATAGGACTATTGCTACTACTAGCTACAGGCGCGTTGAAAGTAGCCAGACTTGAAATCTCATGGCCTGCTAAGCCAGCCATTGCAAGTGCAGCTGAGGAATGCGGGTCTTCCATGTCACCATTCGTGACATTCAAGTTGTCTTGCGAGAGGCCAAGTTTGGGTCCGATTTCTTTAAGTCCTTTGATGGTTCGCCAAAGACGCTTGCTAACCCATGACTTGTTGCTGAAGCCTTTCACCAGGTCAAGAGCCATGTAGAACTCTTCTCTACAAAGGGCGCTGAAGTGCATGGGTGCATGGCAACTGGCGAGAAATATGACGGCCAAGGCGGAGATAAGGAAGTAGTTGAAGCAGACTTGCTGGGCTCGGTAGATGTCAGTCGTTTGGTTCAGGTGTGTCAGGGCTTGAATTGTATCTTTTGCCAACTCAACAACCACAGTGGCGTAGTTGAGATGCTCCTGTATCGAACTCGCGCTATGCAATACAGGCCTGTAGATCAGGATACGCATTTGATTCGCTCGAAGGTAGAGTAGAATTTGAAGTCGATGCATTGCTCGAGAAGAGGTTTTTGGCGAAGCAGCAGTTGGAAGTTGAAGTTCCATAGGGATTGACTTTTGCCATTGCAATATTTGATAGTCTAAATATCCAATGTCTTCGATGTTGAACGACGGGCTCAGAGCTGGCGAGAAAGACGAAATGGTTTTCCAGACTTTCGAGCCAATACGCGAATATGAAATCATGACATTGAGGTACGGGATAGCCATTTCCTGAAATTATTAGTTAATTCTCGTATTTGAGTAACGCTGTACATACAGGCTCTGGTAGATTAGGGTCGATGTCAGCGTCCTGGAGAGCAAATGGCATCCCAGTACCAAAGCTCCACCTTCTGTCCAACACATAAATCGACCAAAATAGCTTGATCACACTAGCACGTTCTCGTTCGTCTTTCACAATACGAAATAGCGAGTCTCTTCTATGAATTCCAAGCTCGATGCACATTCGTGCAACTTGCCCGATGATTCGCCAGGCCAAAGCCTCCTCGTCACAGTGGAAGTGGTATACTGACTAGATATAAATTAAATATGACCCGAGCAAGGAATAAGGATTGAGATGAGCCTACCACAAGTACTAAGAATGGTAGAGTCTTGATCTCAATGTTTTCGCTATGTAGAGCGCGATCGGCCTTTTCTCTCACACTTTCGAATAATCGAAACCCCATCTCGCTTTGACCGTTACCCTCTAGAATCAAAGAAATGGCTAGTATCATTTTCAAAAGGCATGTCTGGTCATCAAGAATACCTTGCGAGGGGAACCTCTTGTCGTGAGCAAATCCATTCTTGAATACAACATCCATCCATGTATACTATTATAGGATCAGCTTGACATGATCCACTAGGGGACGGAATTTTCAAATAAGCAAAATACAATTGGGAAGAAGACATTGACCGTCTTACCAAATTCTTTGAATGTATCACTATATCTTCGATATCTAATACGGGGTACATTATTCCCATTTCTTCTTCATATACCCGACAAAGTCGTATAACCTCATCCTTGCTAAGTTCCAGTATGACGTCCCTACCCCGAATGCCACCATGTGAGGGCTTCTCTTCTATATTTGGTGGAGATCCTCCGGGGGAGGCATCATGTATCGTTGTTTCCTCGAGCTCCTGATAACCCATATTATGCAATGTATTCTTCGCAACATCCAAGCTGAAGGCCGAACTTGTTGGACCTCGAAAAGAAGGGTGCTTTGACTGTGCGCGATGTCTAATAGGGGAGAACGTCTGTGCATTCGAATGAGGTGTTGAGGCGGCTCTCTCGGAGGCAGGCGGGAAGTTCGCAACATCTCCGTTACGCATAGCATTTAAGTTCGCAAAAAGGTTATCGACTTGTTCTTGAAGGCGATTGATTTGAGAGTTCATGTGCCGGAACTCCTCGGATTCTTTGAAGCCATTTGAGCAGCAATTCGGCGCATATTGGCATTCAAGGTTCAGGTTTCCACACCTTTGGCATGGGGTATTGCCGTTACATTTTATTTTTCGACGTTTGCATTCGTTGCTGATTTGTGTCAGTTCCCCAAGATTCTTTATAGTACTCCCATCTGGCAAGCCCAAAGCAACATCTCTCACGCACCATGCAATTGAAATATAACGATTCCTCTTGGCTCTAGTACCCGACGGGCCATCTCCATTCGCATTCGCTGCATCACCATCCCCCTTCCTCTTCGTTCCGCTCATCGAATTCAAGTTGGTTCCGCCCGCGGGACTCTCCGCACTCGACGATATTCGTCGCTCGCTGTCGTACGACACCTGGATCGGAGAATTGACGAGATAGGCAAGATCCGTGACCTGGCTTTCAAGAATGTTCATAGTCACAAGGAAGACACCAAGGTAACACAAGAGAGACGGCAAAAGGCGTGTTTGTGAGGTCTATATAGTGGGGGCTGCTTTTGCTGATAACAGGATGGAAATCAGAAAAATATGTGCACGTGATGGAATGTGGGGAAATTATGGGGAATCTGAACGACTTTCATACTACGTAGAGTGTGTGGACATATGAACGTGCATAACCCCCTTTTCACACCAAAACCCATCAATTTTACCTACTACTTTATTATAATAAGCTACCTTTAATTACCCTCGTATATAAATCTTATATTAATCTTTATAACATCTTTAATATTATAACAACAGTTTATTTATAACTTGTGAATTACTATATATTTAGTTTATAACTTAAATCATATTCTATGTCTTGAATTTTACATTTAAATTAAGAGAAAATATTACTATATCATTTTGTTTACTTAACTTATATTATTTATATAAAAGTAAACTTTCAATGTATTATATATGTTAGACATTATGTATTGTTGGTATATTCTGACCTTGTGGCGGGTACACGTGACCCGACTCAAGTGGCAGAATTATATTATATATCTATTGATGTTTATTTATTTATTCATTTTGAGTAATTTAAAAAATCTTGGTCGATGTCGGATCACTCTTGAATACGGGGCACCAATACGTATTGTACGTAAGTGCTAGTTGTATTCGGTGGTGATGATGCTTAATTGAACTAGATCTACGTACAACCTAG
>Ga0247734_1002838_pt1 | contig 10818 bp, 5 predicted proteins | sample UWRJL103311B2_FD_180933 | JGI IMG/M metagenome (GOLD analysis project Ga0247734, IMG submission 180933) | Plant litter microbial communities from Arlington Agricultural Research Station in Wisconsin, United States - UWRJ-L103-311B-2 | ecosystem: Environmental > Terrestrial > Plant litter >... | reverse complement strand
GAAGCTGATAATGCAAGCGACTTGAGCGCCAAACAGATGTCAAATAATCGTGGGATAGCCAACTTGTCTGAGGATGACGTGTACTTATACCCTTGCGGAATGAATTCCATATTCAATGCACACAACTTGATGTTGCAAGCGCGAGGTCCCCTGAAGAGCATCTCATTCGGCTTCCCGTATGTCGACACTCTTAAGATATTGGAGAAGTTTGGTCCTGGTTGTTTATTCTATGGGAATGGATCATCCGAAGATTTGGATGCTTTAGAGATTCGTCTCAAGGCGGGCGAGCGATTTCTAGCTTTATTCTGCGAATTCCCCTCAAACCCGTCACTCAAATGCCCTGATCTTAAGCGTATACGAAAACTAGCCGACACATATGACTTTGGTGTGGTAGTGGACGAAACGATTGGCAACTTTATCAACGTACACGTCTTACCTTACGCAGATATCGTAGTTAGCAGTCTCACCAAAATATTTTCTGGAGAGTGCAATGTCATGGGAGGCAGTTCAATACTCAATCCTCAAGGACGCTATTATCAACAATTAAAGAGTCTCATAGATGTCGAATATGAGAATAACGTCTGGGCTGAGGATGTCATTTTCATGGAGCGCAACAGCCGCCACTTCGTGTCCAGGATCGAGAGAATTAACGAGAATGCGGAAGTCATCTGTGAAGTTCTTCGAGCCCACCCTTCGGTCAAGAATGTGTACTACCCAAAGTACAACGATACAAAGATCTTCTATGATGATTGCCGCACTCCGAGGGGGGGTTATGGTGGCTTACTGTCAGTCACCTTCCGCGAACTTGCACAAGCTATTGCATTTTTCGATCGTATAGAGACAGCGAAGGGACCAAGTCTAGGCACAAACTTCACCCTCACATCACCTTATGTGATTTTAGCCCATTACCAAGAGCTAGAGTGGGCCGCGCAGTTCGGAATCCCGTCTGATCTCATTCGTATTAGTGTTGGATTGGAGGATATGGACGAGCTCAAGTCAAGATTTGCTGTAGCGTTAAAGGCCGCGGAAGAGGTTGGGAAGGAAGGTTAGGGTCGTGCGATTTGGAAGCATCATTGAAGGCGCATAAAAGCCACATGCAACGTAGTAGAATGGAAAAGAAATTATTCAAGAACATGAACATGAACATGAACGTATGACTTTTAGTGCAAATGGTGTGATTTTGGATCAGGTGTACTTATTTTATCCTTACATGATGCTCTCATACTCTTCGAAGCAGCGCTACTGACCAAATCTGACAATCTCTACTCCTTAGTATCTCTCACGGCACCATATCAAATTGTAACTATTCGTCTTCCTATAAAACCTAATTCGTGAAATATGTTATTATTAGATAGAATGAAAACCTTACAAGTCAAGAGGTGGAATGGAGATCCGGCTTGTGGTACAGTACAAATATTCAGATTGCAAAAATATCGGATTAGTATTTGATGAAGCATAGGAATCTATCAATTAATTTCGACTCTATGAATGCACGCTAAAACGTGTTACAGAGAAAACTCCCTTCCAATTACTTGAGTTCGGTGCACTTCGTACATAGGGGATAGGCAGATAAGTACCTAGAAACTGTACTGTACATTAACAACAGGCAGGGGGATAAAGTGGGGCAGAATAACGTGTTTTGGCGCGTTGCTTATCACTCTTACGCGTTGGAACTTCTACAACCCTGTCTAAGTCTCGATTCTTAATTTACAATTCCTTGACAAACCTGGAGCACAAATATACCCACTGCCTCATTCTATTCGGATAAGGCTTGCGGTCAGACTGGTGGCCATGGCGCCTCGAAAGCGTTTACGCCAGGATGTAGACGACGAGGCGGTTGCTGTTGAAAGCGCAAGCGCAAGCTCAAGCTTTCAAAGTGATTCTGTAAGCTTGAAACTTCATCCGTCAATCTTTGGTTTAAAAATGTCTTTATTTGCTGACATATAATTGCAGCAACGAAAGAAAGCGCGTGTTTCTGTTGGGGTTTCGAAGTCTGCGAACTCTCTTGGCCACAGTCCATCCGCTTCTAGTAATAGTGATGAAGATGAGATACCACAAGATATGGCGGATGACACGCCAGCGATGACACAATATGAAGCGGAACGAGATCACTGGAGCGAGGACTTCGGTGTCCAAACCCAGGCACAGGACGACGCATCTGCTGCTAGGAAACTTGAAGCTTCCCGCCTGCGCCGCCAGACAAACCGTCTCGGGGATAATGTTGCATCAGACAACGCTATCATCGAAGAAATCGTCTGTCAAAACTTTATGTGCCACTCCTGGATGAACGTCGAACTTGGACCACTGATAAATTTCATAGTCGGAGAAAACGGAAGTGGGAAAAGTGCTGTTCTAACAGCAATTACTCTATGCTTAGGAGGCAAGGCCAGTGCCACGAACAGAGGCTCGAGTTTAAAATCTCTTATCAAGGAAGGCCAAGACAAGGCTATTCTGAGGGTTAAGCTTAAGAACGCTGGTGTTGATGCTTATCAAAGGGAATTATACGGTGATGCAATCTTTATTGAACGACAGTTTACGACTTCGGGAACTAGCGGTTTCAAATTAAAGAATGCTGCTGGCCACACAGTCTCTACCAAGAAGGGAGATGTAGACGACATGATAGAATACTATCAACTTCAAGTTGATAATCCCATGAATGTACTAACTCAAGATGCTGCGAAATCTTTTATACAAAGCTCAACCCCAAAGCAGAAGTATCAATTCTTCGTGCAAGGCGTTCAGCTACAGCAGCTAGACAACGATTATAGACTCGTCTCAGATACTATTGACCAAATTGAATCGAAGTTGCTAGATTCAAAGGACAACATAGCCATTCTTAAGAAGGAATGGGATGATCATGAAGCAAAGGCAAAAGTTGCCGATGAGCATAAAGAGATGAGAACAAAGGTTGCAATAATGGGGAAGCAATTGGCTTGGGCACAAGTGGAGGATCAAGAGAGGATTCTTGTGGAACGAGAGCGGGAAGCTCGAAAAGCGGAAGAGAATATAATGCACGGAGAGAAGGCTATTGAGGAGAAGAGCGAGGCATATCGACTTACTAATGACGCCTGGGAGCGAGCTGAGACAAATGTAAAGCACATGCAAGAAAAACTTGTCCCATTGTCAGAAGAGGAGGAAGCTGCAAGAGATGCACATAATTCTGCATCGGCGGATGTTCGAGGTGCTTACAGTGAGCAGAAACTAATTAAAGCCAACCTTGACAATGCCCAAAGGCTAGTTGAAAGCTGTGAACGTGATGTCGACACCGAGCGTCAGCGAATCGAAGATGTTAATGGTGGCGCCCCTGGCCGAAAGCAGGCTGAGATTAGAGAAGCGGACACTATACTTACGCAAGCCAAGGAAACTCTGGCTCTCCACGAAGGGACTCGCGCGGATCTCGAGAAGGCGCATACAACAGCTAACGAAGCAGTATCAAAGCTAGAACACCCATTGCGAAGCAAAGCTGCCGAAGTCGATGATTTCCGTAGACGACTTCAGAATTTGCAGCAGACTAGAGGAGCAGACATGGCTGGTTATGATCATAGTGTAGCGGCGCTTGTCAAGAGAATACGTTCAGATAAAGGGTGGAGAGAAACACCTTTAGGACCTATAGGCTTACATTGCAAGTTACTAAAGCCGGAGTGGTCGACGCTTGTCGAGTCTGTCCTTGGTCAAGTTCTCGGAGGCTTTGTCGTGACTAGCAAACAAGACCAAGTCCGACTATCTAAAATGATGCAGGAGGCTCGATATCAAGCACAAATTCTGATTGGAAATCATCATTTTAACAACACGGCAATCATTGAACCCGATCCTCAGTTTGAGACGATTCTCAGGATTCTGGAGATTGACAACGAACTTATTAAACGACAGCTGATTATCGTAAGCAGCATCGATCAAAGCATCCTGATCCGCAGTCGAAGTGAAGGACAACGAGTAATGTTTGACGGCCCGAGGCTACAAAATGTTCGAGCCTGCTATACACTTCATGACTCTAAAAAGGACTGGGGTCACCGTCTTACGCTTACGGGAGGGTCTACAGAAACCACTGGAGTCAGACTAGTTCTTGGGAAAGCTCCAAAAATGAAAACTGATATCGAAAGTCAGATTAGTCTCCAGAAAGGATACTTAGATCAAGCAGAGGCTGAGAAGAAACAATTGACTGATCGTATTCGTGTATTGAAGCAGAATACTAAACAGTGCGAGGATGCCATTAGACATTACAACTCGGAACACAATAAACTTAAGATCAGAGTTCAGCGGGCCCAGGAGCGGCTGGATAAACTCCAGGAAGAGTTTGATAGTGTCAATATTACTGACGGTGCTTTGGATGCTTATGAAGCAGCTCTCCAAGTCGCATTGCAAGATCAGCGAAGACTCGAGGACGACTACGGTAACCAAGTTCTGCGAAAAGAAGAGCTGAATAAAGTGTCTTTAGAAAAAAAGCGTGAACTTGCTGCCGTGAAACTCCGGGTTCAGGAGCAAACCACAAAGCTCGACAAAGCAACTGCGAAACTACAAAACTGTATGAGAGCCCGAAACATGGCCGTTACCGAGAAGAATATTGCGGTAGAATCGATAGAGACACTACGCAAAATGAAGGCCAAAGCGGGCCAAGCACTGGAAGCACAGGAAAAGGAAGTAGAGGAGTTTATTACGCAAGCGACAGCACACTCTGGAGAAAGAATTCCGATTGAAACTGGAGAGACCTATGCTACTCTCGAAGCTAAATATGCCGCGTTCCGTAGACGGGTCAAAGAGCATAATAAGAAACAAGGCGGATCTGATCATGAGATTTACCAGCGTCGAAACGAAGCTAGAAGCAGATACGAGCAGTCTGAAAAGTACTTCCGTGGCATGCACGAGTTATTGGCACTTCTCAAGGCTTCATTTAAGCAGCGCATGATAATGTTCCGCTATTTCAGGCGGCACATTTCTTCACGGTCACGGATTATGTTCAACTACCTCCTTAGCGAGCGAGCGTTCAGAGGTGCTCTATCAATTGATCATAAACATAAGATGCTTGACGTTCGAGTGGAGCCCGACGATACCAAAAAGAGTGGCAAAGGCCGCAATACCAAAACTCTTTCTGGCGGCGAAAAGTCATTTTCTTCTATTTGCTTGCTTCTGTCCCTCTGGGAGGCTATGGGTGCTCCTCTTCGCTGCTTGGATGAGTATGACGTGTTTATGGATGATGTGAATCGTGATGTTAGCGCCAGAATGATAGTAAGTTTCCATTAAATATAAAAAATTCTTAAGGCTAACAGAATATAGGTTCAAGCAGCGCGGCGGTCAGTTGGCCGACAGTTTATTTTAATTACCCCCAAATCTCTGGCAAAAGATATCGAAGGTTGCGATGATGTGAAAATCTCAAGGTAAAGCAAGCCAAACTCATCGAAAGGGTCTCAAATGCTCACAATCTGTTCTAGAATGAAAGATCCCCGCGACACGCAACGTGGAATCGACGACTACCTGGAGTGAGGGTTTGTGGACTGAGAGTGAGATAATAGGTGGTATTGTGAGCATTGTGTATATATCCAGCACGGCGATGCATGGGAATGGGAATGGGAATGGAAAATGGCACAGGCGTCCTTTTGCTGGGTGTTGCCGGTTGTTCGTTTTAGTTGATAGGCATGTTTTCACAGCAGTGATCCGGCAAACGCGAGATGTATTAATACTCTCTAGTGGTGCAGCTTAGGTACTTATGCTTGATATCAACGATACTGCTCCATAACTCAGGACCTTGATTGCTGAATGGCTTTGAGATGAAATACGAGGGCACTTTTTCCAAATTCATAAATTATTTTCTGTCTACGCTAAATCATTAGTTACTATAATATCAACAGATTTGTCCAAAATAATTCAAACGTTTCCAACACTTGCTCACTAGCTTACATAAGGTAAAGTTAACCTTACCGAGCCTTGTCGACAAGGCTGAAAATAAATATCCTATTATTGCATCACAACCTCTTCATACTTATATCATATCATCAACACAACGATGGCCTCCAAATTTCGCTCCATCCGTTTCCCCCCCAAGCGCCTCTACCATTCATATGATCACCCGCCCCCACCTGGCCCCTTTCCCCCCATTGAAACTGCCATTCTGCGAGCTGCAAGCTCTCATGTCCCCTCTCATGGCTTTACCAACACCTCACTAGCTCTAGGCGCACAGGACGCTGGATACCTACCGGCTTCTACCAACCTCTTTCCGAGGGGTGCATTTAGTTTAGCACACTGGCATCTTTATACGCAGCGGATAAAGCTTGCTACGCATACGGGGATTGTAAACGACGATAAAGTGGACGGGAAGGGAAAGGTGATGGGTGTAGGCGGGAAGGTTAAAGCGTTGACGTGGGAAAGGCTGATGGGGAATCGAGAGGTGATTCATCGGTGGCAGGAGGTATGTTGCAGCCACTTATATACATCTCTAGAGTTTACCCAACGAGCAATGCTGACAGGAATATACTTAGGCACTAGCATTGATGGCCCAACCATCCAATATCCCCACCTCAATCGGCGAGCTGGCATCGCTCTCAGACGAAATATGGTTCCTGGCAGGCGATAAATCGGTGGATTCTAGTTGGTACACCAAACGGGCTTCCCTCTCCACTGTCTATGCAGCTACCGAGCTCTTCATGACAACAGACAAATCTGTAGATTTTTCGGACACAAGAGAGTTTTTGGATAGGAGGCTTAGGGATATACAGGTCGTGGGCGGTGCGGTTGGAAGTGTGGGACAATGGGTTGGATTTACGGCGCATGCTGGTATCAATATTTTAAGGAGTAAAGGTGTAAGGATATAGCGAGAGTAGCTTGTACTTGTACTTGTACTGCACTATTAATGAATTACTTCTAAACAAACGGGTCACACGCAATAGACCTACTCTCGTATTTAAGTCTTAAGCACATAAGTGGCATGAGCTCGCTCAATTATGGGCTCTGGTCTCGAACTTAGACTCAATTTCGACTACAGATAGGCTTCAGTGCCCAGATTGTTAGCTTTGGCGCCTTTGCCGAAGGGAGATAACAAGCTTAGGATTTGGTGTTTACTTCAAAGCGAAACATAATAAAGGAACATAATAAAGGAACAGATACGTCGAAGGGACAAACTGGGACGACAATTTAAGACGCATGTCGAGATATGAATGTGATCAATGCTTCACAAGCGTTGAGATATGCCTGCTACGCTTGTGTATCTTTGAAATGTCCGAGAATCACCAGTATCAGAATATGGAAATCATCTTTCCATGTGAGCAGAGATTATTACTTACAGCTTTTAACATGCCAGCGGTGTAATTTCTTTTTAGCTAGCTGGGGAAATTTAATAAAAACTACAGTTGGTTAAGGGTCAAGAAAAGCAAGTAGCTCGGCACAACACCTCTTATTTTTGAAAGTCAGGTTATTAAATGATGCATCTGTGAGATGACTATTGTTGCGGTAATGTTACAGTACAGCCGGGGATTGCTCCGTACTTATGTTTATTGGAGAGTGTGTCTCAACAGGTGAATGCTTACCAGCTTTGCGTAGCTCCTTTCATCGAGAGAAATGACATGGCAATTGATTGCGGAGATGTCGCCACAAGTTTCTAGGAATATATTGCTTTGATGCGAAATGGGATCCTCATGCTACAGTAGAATAAAGGATTTACAAATTGACCGACATCCTATTGCGTTGAGCCAAGAACTTCTTACCCGCAGAGCCTCGAGCTCAGAATACATCTTCTGCAAGTAGTTACAGAAAGGTTTTCTATAAACGTGATCAAGATGTGATTGAGCGTACAGTAGACTATGCGGATAACGGGCCGCTCCCTTTTGCATTAGAATCCCATGCAGTCGGGATAATGCTTGCAAGAGGCTTTGCAATATGTCCAAAGGAGGTCATTTATCACCGACTTCATTTTTGTATAGGTGGGCTGTCCTGCTTTCGACTTGAACGATGCAGGGAGAAATAGATCTAAACTCATCTTTGAAGTGCATAATGCAGGCGCACTTTTAAGCCGGAACAGTGATAGGAGGTCTGGTCTTGGCCATGCAGCGGCTGTCACGACTTCCACCTTGTCGTGCATGAAGGGTGGATGGGATGGATACTGGTAAATTCAATGATAGCGTGGGAAGAGCGTGGGACACTTTTGCAGGATCGCGTCTTGGACGGTGAATAAATGAAGTCTCTCCAGCTCCACGCACGTACTGTAAGAAGTTGGTATCCACGATAGTGATTATATAATTCACACACATTCATTCGCTGCCGCTCTCATTTCGAGAGCGGTTACAAAGTAGATTGATTGCCCTTATTTGCACCCAGAATGAGCTGTTGGCCACCCCACCTTCAACTACTCTGTGGGGTAAAGTTACAGTCCACTGTCGGAGTTCTGGCTTAGTCTGACATGCAAGTAATAATCGCACATCGAACGTGAAGAACAAATCTTCAGTGGCAATCTAAGACCCGTGAAAAGTGGCTTACTTGTATACTTGTAGACTTGTACAGTACATACTTTGGGGTCTGTCTGCGGCAGCGGTGTTTGCCGGGAAATTTCCAGGTCAGCAAAGACAAGACTACTACCCTTGAGAAAGCCAAAGTGTAGATACCCCGATACCTACGGAGTATACCTCACGCATTTGCTATGCCGATGAACTGTAACAGCTCGAGATACAAGGGCAAGTACATAAGTAGATTACCAATAAGCGAAGGGCAACACCAAAAAAGGCCGTTTTCGCTATATGCTTACAATCTCGATGGTGATGGTAAGTCTTGGAACCGAAGCTTTGCCGTACAAGAGGCTTTACGTATTTGTCTAACTGTTACGCACACGTCAAACCAGAACTGTCCATCTCCCTGTAGCAGATCAAAGTCCTGCATATCCATGAGGTAACCCGAGAGTGGATGCTGCTGCATGTGTGAGAAAGGAATTATCCAACACTGGCATGCCATTGGTCTGGCCGTCACATCTTGAGATGCACAATGCAACAAACTCGGGCGCTATGGTGAGAAAGGTAGGTAAGAAGCCTAACGGCTCTGCCTTGCAGAAGAAGAAGAAGCGTAGATGTACCGATGTACCGATGTACCAAAGAGGCATGCAATGAATGAGCCTGTATGTAGTGGTACATTCTCCCTGACGCTTCCCTGGAGAGATATATATGGTCAGCTACATTTAGAAAAATGGGAACTTAAGAGGGGTTGATGCTGGACAATTTGTCGTGTTGGTTTCGATATCGCTTCAAAAAGGACCCTTGGCCTCTTACCGAGAAATATCTTCAGAGCTGAACGGGACACCGAGGGTTGGTAATATATGTTTCTCCATTAGAGCTCGAATCAGAGTAGTTTTCCACCCCCTCTGGCGGCACGTTTTCCGTTCCCCGACCAATTGTAGCTTTACCGTATAGAGATTCTGGCGTCGTTGCCGTCCTGGCGCCGTCCGGAGTGTGTCCCGCGGGCGTAAGGCTGGGGGCAGTGGGCCATGAGGACATAGAATGCCTAATATATCGTGCAAAGCAACAAAGCTACTGAGGTACACACCACGAACTGGCACTGGGACTGGGACTGGGACTTCTGTGCCCTTGCATCTGACCGGTGAGAACTTCAATTGCCTCAATCGTAGGGCATCCATCACGAGTTATATTGATAAAAGGCGGCCTCCAATTTGTAGAGACGCACCGGTCCCACTAGTGCTTCCCAAATGGTACCTGCGCTGCTTCTGCCTCCACTCTCGCGCAAAGCTGCTCAACTGCACTGCAGCTCAGCATTCATCCACACATCATCAACCGTTAACGGCCATTTCCACGTCCACCCCCTCCTCCTACACTGCACTGCACACCACAGTGCCATCGGTTGTACGAAACAAGACCCGTTGTTGTCGCGTGGCCCCAATTGGTTGCGGTTTCCCATTGTCTCGGATCATCGAAAAGAACGCGCCCATCTTCGTTGCTCACTGCTCATTGTACCATTACCGGCGAATCTGTAAGTACTGGAGACTGTACACCTGTCCTGTCCTGCCTCTGTCCTGTCTACAGAATGGGGTCCCTTCTGCCCTCTATCCGCCTTCGTGCCGCAGTCTGTAATAAGAAGCGACGCGCAGGACATGGCATGGCTTCATAGGTAGCAGCATGCGATGCCATGCGATGCTAATGCCACACACATCTCCACCTCTCTTCCCCAAAACCTGAACCAACTTCAACGGATCTGGCTAACCTGGCAGACAGAAAACACACGCTGTGCCGCCGTTCGTACCCGTACGCCAACACCCCTTGTGTCGAATTCATCTATTTGACGTTTCTCACGCGTGCGCAGTGCCTCAACCACGACTCCCTGACTCCTTCGTACTCTGTATGTCTGGTGGCCTTGGGTGCCTAGTTGGCTCCGTCTTCCATGCCTCCAATAGCTAATTCGCCACAGATTGCCCTACTCCGCATTGGGATCCTTGTACAGAAGCAGACTTTGTGCAGCCCTTTGCCTTGCATTCTGAACCTCAGGTTCTTTTTAACACAACCATCTTATCCACCAGCGGCTAGTAGTCATGGGTATGTCGTTTTCTCGCTCCCATTGTTTGGTTCAGCCCCCAGCAGCCCTAATATTCACATTCAACAAACCCACCTTGGCTTGCGCCGACCGATTCACTCGGACCTGCTGCTTAGTGGTTTATTATTCTTTTTGACTCTCTTTCTTCCAAGTTTCCTTTGACACCCACTCATATACTTTCATGCGCACAAGTACAGGAGTTCTTTTTGGATATCTACAGCTAACTCACATACCGAAACAGCCGACGACTCTTATCGACCAGTAAAGGTACGTGTCATCAACAAATAATGAGATATTTCAGACCTT
>Ga0247734_1002837_pt1 | contig 10819 bp, 6 predicted proteins | sample UWRJL103311B2_FD_180933 | JGI IMG/M metagenome (GOLD analysis project Ga0247734, IMG submission 180933) | Plant litter microbial communities from Arlington Agricultural Research Station in Wisconsin, United States - UWRJ-L103-311B-2 | ecosystem: Environmental > Terrestrial > Plant litter >... | reverse complement strand
AATGAATCTACAATACTCACTGCCGAGATATCTATTAATACCCCTTTTGAAGAAGTATTCTCTACCATTCTCACCAAATCTTCTTCCAGGTTTAATGCCAGGCGGTCATACAGGTCAATTTGTATATTTACCAGCAGGAAGGGCCCCATTTTTAAGATAGGAATTCGTTCCATTTTTTATTATTTAGTGTGTGCAGTTGCGTCAACTGAGGTTTTTCTTACCTCAAGACGTAATGATTTAAAGGCATACTGCAAGGCACTTGCCAGCGTTGCTTTAGTAATCACTTGTGAAAGATCTATTCCCAGATGTACAATCGTTTGCGCAATTTCTGGTCTGATACCGCTAATGATACAATCTGCACCCATTAACCGTGTGGCACTTACAGCCTTCAGCAGGTTTTGGGCAACCAGCGAGTCTACTGTAGGAACTCCTGAAATATCCAGAATAGCTATACCACTTCCGGTTTTAACAATTTCCTGCAGTAGGTTTTCCATTACAACCTGTGTACGTGCGCTATCTAAAGTGCCGATAATAGGGAGTGCAAGAATGCCGTCCCATACTTTGATTACAGGTGTTGATATATCGGTAATTTCATCAGTTTGGCGCATGATTAGTTCTTCACGGCCTTTGATAAATGTTTCGAAGGTAAGAATAGTAAAATTGTCGAGTAAGCGGCTTAATTTCAGGCTTTCCTCAAATACTTCATTAACATTGGAAGAATTTGTTTTAAGGATTTCAAGCAGGGCTTCTTTCAGACTCAGAATGAAAGCTCCTGTTTCACGCGGACTAAATCCCTGTCTTGCCCTGGAGATAGAAATACCGCCAAGCAGTTCAGTCAGCTGATCAAAGTCAGGAGACTGGCTATCATTGATACTGCTTTCATTCAGGTTATTAACTAAAGCATTAACCAGTTCTTCAGATTGTTTTCTTAATTCCTGCTCACTGATCAGATCCTCAGAGAGGACAGAATCTGTCAACTGGTTTTTCATCCACAATTCGAGGATTTCTTCTTTATTATTTTTTAGTGTTTTGATAATGTTTTCAAACATTGTTTAACTATTTATTGTAGTGTAATGATAGCTATAATAAAACAGTTAATTCCTGATTTGAAATCTTATAATTAATTTCTTTAATACAGTTTTTACCTTAATCTATAAGATAAGTCAGCGCGCCTAAGTACATGAAAGATTATTAAAATCGTGTATAGTTTAACTCAAACACACTTATATGTGGGATTGTTATATTATAGCTTCTTTCTTTCCGGAAGCTATACTTTTGTATATGGCATCGATTACTTTCATGTCTCTTAAACCTTCTTCGCCCGGTACTCTTGTGGCCTGCTGTTTTATAATGCAGTTTGCAAAATCGTCCATTTGTGCGGCTTGCTGGTTAATGTTTGGAAAAGGCATGCGGCCATTTGATGTGCTGCCATCAAGTCCCCCATATCCGTACGAAGGTGACAGTTCAAACTTGCCTTTTTCTGCCTGTACTTTGAGGTAACTCCAGTTATGGTTATAACTTGATTTTCCGGTAGTTTTAAACTGATCGGGAAATTCCAGCTCCCAGTTTATGGTTTCGTCGACGTCAGCAAATAAATCAGGGCGGGTTTTTTCTTCTTTTGCTGTTACAAATAGGGGTTCTTTCCCGGTAGTGTACCTTGAAGCCTGTATGGCATAGATGCCCATATCCATCAGGGCGCCTCCACCAGACAATTCTTTTTTAAGTCGCCATGAATCCTTGTTACCTCCCCAGGTAAAGCCGTTGCCCGCATCTAATGAAGTCAACTTTCCAAAGACCTGTTTTTGACCAAGCCGCATCACTTCAATATGGTGAGGTTCAAAATGCAAACGGTAGCCAATGGAGAGCATACGGCCGGCTTTCTTACAGGCTGCTATCATCTCTGTACATTCAGCAGCATTCAGGGCCATAGGTTTTTCACAGATTACGTGTTTCCCTGCCTTCGCAGCGCGGATGGTAAATTCTTTATGCATAGACACCGGCAATACGATATATACGATGTCGATTGCAGGATTATCAATGATGCGGTCAAAGTTGGAGTAATTATAGACATTCTTTTGAGGGATGGAATATTGTGCAGACCAGCTTACTGCTTTTGCAGGAGTGCCTGTAACTATGCCGGCAAGGTAGCAGTTTTTCGTCTGCAGCAATGCTGGTGCAAGCTGACCAGAGCTGTATCCTCCAAGTCCAACGAGGGCAACGCCAAGTTTTTTATCCCCATCTGGCGTGCATGCAGCAAGTGCAGTCAAGGATGGAGCCAGTAAAATTGTCCCAACACCACATGAAATGGTCTTTATAAAACTCCTTCTGTTGTAAGAATATATTGTTTTCATCGCTTCAGGTTATAAAGGTTTATATTTATACGGTCTGGAAACGAGAACAAACCAATATCCAATTGGTTTGAAATTAGAGAAATAAGTATCTGGTAATGAGTGTTAATTGTCCAGTTAGGCCTTCAGAATGGCCTTATGTCTGTCGCCTAGTCCCGTTTCCTTCAGCATTAAAGCTATGAGTACAGCAATGGCAATCCCCGCGATCCAAAATAATCCAGCCGATTGGAAGTGTGCAGGTTTATCCGTTGCTCCAGCTAATGTTTTTCCAAATAAGTGGCTAAATAAAGGACTTACCAGGGTGGTGACCCCAAAAGTGATAAAATTGATGGCTCCTGTTGCGCTTCCTTTCACATGGTCGGGATTTGATTCTTTGATTATTGAGTAGGGGATCATGGCGGCACCTGATGCCACACCAAGCATGAAAGTGCTTATATAGGCTGGACATAGATCCGGTAAAAAGAGCAATTGGGCAAGGCTAATGATCATCAATATTGCCCCACCAATAAGTACAGGTTTCCTTTTGCCAATTTTATCTGTTAAGTAACCAAGTAAAGGGCATCCAAATACCCAGCCCATTGGCACCATTGCGCAGGCGATAGTGGCCGCGTGGAAGTCGAACGACCTGTCTTTTTGGAAAAAAGCTACTCCCCAGGTCATGGCAAATATGGTTGTTGGTGCAAACAGCAGTCCTGATATGATTCCACAAAGCCAGGATTGCGGATTTGAAAAAACAATTTTATAGGGACTTAGAAAACTGGTTGGTGCTTGTGGCAGCTCCGTTTCATGTTTGGTTTCATTTTTAGGTATAACCATCAGCAGGCCAACAGCTACCAGGATGGTTACTATCCCACCTACAATCCAGAAGGTCTTCTGATCCATTCCGTTAGCAAGCAGCGGGCCTACCACAAATTGGCCTGCAGATCCGCCAAGCATTCCGATACACTGCGTAAAACCGATAGCGGTAGCCAGCGAGCGTGGCGAAAATCCCTTCGTTGCCAGATAAACACAACCTGGGAAAGCAAAGGCACATCCTGCTCCCTGTAACAAGCGTCCGGTAACTCCCGCATAATAGTTGGCAACAATAAAAAGCAATGATCCAATCCCCAGGATGAGTGCGCCTGCAAAAACTGAGTATTTAGCACCAAATTTATCCAGGGCAATACCTGCAACGAGACTGCATACGGAATAAGTGTAATAATAGGTCCCTATAATAGATACCAGGCCAACAGTACTAACGCCAAATGCTTTTGACAGCTCAGGGATCATCACGGCCGGAGCAGCGCGCAGAACATAATCAAGAAAATAGAACAGTAGTCCGAAAACCCAGGCAATAATAAAGTATTTCGTAGCAGTAATTTGTGTGGCTTGGCTCATTAAAATGGGGTAAAAGATGGTATAATGTGGCAAAAAGATGCAGGGCTAATATAAGAACAATAGTTTAACGGTCAAGCTAAAGCTTGCTGATAACCCGTCCCGGACAAAGGTTCCAAAGTCATCCAGGTGCCCTGACTCAGCATACCGGAGTATTATATTTGATACAACCAACTATGAATCTATGAAATCAAATGGACTACACATTGATGTGCTGCACATCAGGTTTTCTCCGGCAATGCTACTGTTAATGTTCAGCTGGATATTTTTGTTATCCACCCTGGGTGGTATTAGGACCCGGGCTGGCGATAGGATTGCTGCTGATATTCTTGTCAAGGGGCGGGTCACTGATGCAACGGGTGCATCGCTGCCCGGGGTAAGTATTAAACTGAAGAATACTACAGTGGCCACCAGTACCGATAACTCAGGAAGGTTCAGCATCACCGTTCCTCAAAACTCAGTTCTTCAGTTTTCCTATATGGGTTATGTCACCCAGGAAATTGCCGTTGACAACCGCACTACAATTAATGTAAGGCTACTGGAAAATAGTCAGGCCCTGTCAGAAGTGGTGGTAGTAGGATATGGTACACAGAAAAAGGCGGTCGTATCTGGTGCTGTGACAGCTGTAAAAGGCGCGGAGCTGGCCAAAACACCTACTGTTAACCTTTCTAATTCACTGGCCGGAAGGTTGCCTGGGGTCACTGCTGTACAAACAAGCGGAGAACCAGGTTACGATGGATCCACCATTCGTATACGTGGTGTAAATTCGCTGGGTAATAACAATGCGCTGATCGTAATTGATGGTGTGCCCAATAGGGCAGGGGGATTAGAACGGATCAATCCTAATGATGTTGAAAGCGTTTCAGTGCTGAAAGATGCATCAGCGGCAATTTACGGGTCGCGCGCTGCCAATGGGGTAATCCTCATTAATACAAAACAAGGAAAATCTGGGAAACCACAACTCTCGTACGACTTCAGCTACGGATTTCAGCAACCTACGCGTGTACCTAAAATGTCTACCTCCCCGCAATATGCCGAAATATTGAATGAGCTGAATATATTTGGGGCCGATCTGCCTGTGGCGCAATGGGCGGCTGCATGGCAGGCATTCAGTAGCGGAGGATCTTATACCCGGCCCGATAATGGAAATACCGTTACGGCGGCGTACCGACCGGATGAGCTTGCAAAGCTGAGGGACGGATCGGATCCTTTGCGATACCCTAATACCGATTGGTTTGGTACTACGCTCAAAACCTGGTCGCCCCAGCAGAAACACAATCTTCAGATCAATGGTGGGGCGGAAAATGTCAAGTACCTGGTGTCCCTGGGTTATCTCAATCAGGACGGTTATTACAAGAAATCGGCTACTGGTTACCAGCAGTATGATTTCCGCATTAACCTGGAGACTAATCTGAGCAAATATGTAACCGCTACGTTGGGTATCACCGCAAGAGAGGAGGTACGGAATTATCCAACGGTATCTGCTGCAGATATTTTCAGGATGCTGATGCGTGGTAAGCCCACAGAACCTGAGGTTTGGCCAAACGGCTTACCAGGCCCAGACATAGAATATGGCTTTAACCCATATGTGATTACCACGGACCTGACCGGCTATAACCGCGACCGCCGTGATTATTTCCAGTCTACCGGAAAGATTGAGGCAAGGGTTCCCTGGATTGAAGGTTTAAAACTCACCGGTACCGCTTCTGTAGATAAGTTTTCTGGCAGGCAAAAGAACTGGCAGACACCCTGGACATTATATTACTGGGATAAAAAGAGTTTCGAAGCCGATGGGGTAAGCCCGTTGCTTACAGGTTCTGTACGCTCCCAGCGGACGGATGCCAGTCTTTCTGAAACGGCTGGGGAGCAACTTGCGGTTAACCTGATGGGAATGATAAACTATGATAAAAAGATAGGTGGCCATGCCATAAATCTGATGGCGGGGGTGACACGTGAAAAAGTAAATAATGATGCCTTTGCTGCTTCCAGAAGGTATTTTATCTCTACCGCTTTACAGGAGTTGTTGGCTGGGAGCGATAAAGAACAAACCATTACCAACCCAGGATCAGATCCGTACAGTTTGTTCAGGAGGGCGCGCTTAAGTTATTTTGGTAGAGCAGGATACAATTTTAAGGAAAAGTACCTGGTAGAGTTTTTATGGCGTGCAGACGGATCATATATCTTTCCAGAACAAAGGCGGTTTGGCTTTTTCCCGGGCGTATCTGCCGGATGGCGATTAAGTGAAGAACCCTTCTTTAAAGAACGTTTCAGGTTTGTCGACAACCTTAAGCTAAGGGCATCATGGGGGCAAATGGGAGCCGAGGCTTATTTTGGGGAAGCGCTGGCAGAATACCAGTACCTGAATACTATTGGCTTTGGAAATTATATCATCAATGATCAGCAAACACAAACCCTGCATGAGAACCGGGTGCCCAATCCGGGCTTTGGCTGGGAGGTCGCCAATAATGCCAATCTGGGCTTAGATGCTGCTTTTATCAATAGCAGGCTCAGTCTGGAGTTTGACTATTTCTTTAATAAACGCACAAAAATCCTGATCAGCAGGGTAAACTCTGTACCTGGCAGTTCTGGTATCACAGATAAACTTCCGCCGGTAAACCTTGGTAAGGTGAATAATAAAGGATTTGAGTTTAAGCTTGGGTTTAATGATAAGGTAGGGGAGGTAAGTTATGGTGTGAGTATAAACGGTGGTTACGCGAAAAACAAAATCATCTTTTGGGATGAAACACCGGGTGCACCTGCCTGGCAGCGTTCAACCGGAATGCCAACCAACACCATTCTCGTGTACCAGCACACCGGGGTGTTTAAAGACCAGGCAGAAATTGATGCCAATAAAGTTGACTATAGCGCCTTCGCCGGTAAACTGCTGCCGGGTGATATGAAATTTCAAGACGTAAATGGCGACGGTAAAATCAATGGAGAGGACCAGGTGCGTCTCGACAGGACCAATATACCAACATTTACCGGTGGCTTTAACCTGAGCCTGCAATACAAAAACTTTGACTTCTCCGCACTGGTACAAGGTGCTGCAGGCGGGGTACAGAGTGTGGGTTTAACCGAATCAGGAGATATTGGGAATTTTCTGGAATGGTCATACTTAAACAGATGGACCATCGATCATCCCAGCAGCGAATACCCCCGTTTGTCTAATCGTGGAAAAACCTATTTTACCGACCTCAATATTGCGGGCAACAATACATACTGGATAAGGAACAATAATTATCTCCGTCTAAAGAATGTAGAGCTTGGATATTCCCTACCATCTGAGATCTGTAAAAAAATTGGATTATCTGCACTAAGGCTTTATGTAAACGGACTTAACCTGTTCACATTTGATAAGATCAAAATTTGGGATCCCGAATCAACCAACTCGAGCGCGCAATACTATCCACAGGCCAGAGTGATCAATTCGGGTATCAAAGCAACGTTTTAGCTATTAATTTACCACACAAAATACCGTCAAATGAAACTTTTCAACAATTATAAATACCTGCTTCCACTAATAACCCTCCTGTTTATCGATATGGGATGTAAAAAAGATTTTCTTGCTGTACCACCTCCTAATCAGATAGAAGGAGACCTGGTATGGAAAACCCCTGCGCTTGCCCAGGCTTTTGTCACCGATATATACAATGGTTTAAGTGTTGGTGGCTTTGCAGAGCAGATGCTCTCCTCAGTATCAGATGAATCACTGTTTACCCACCCTAACCGGGGGATAGATCTGGTAAATTCCAGTACAATAAATCCCACTACGTTAGGCTGGGTTGATGATACCTGGAATTATAACCTGATGTATAACCGAATCAGGGCCTGCAACATCACCATTGAGAACCTTACTGGCACGGCAAACGCTATTACAGACCTTTCGTTAAAAGAGCAGCTCCTGGGCGAAGCCTACTTCTTAAGGGCTTATTTTTATCAGCAGCTGGTCAGGTATCACGGTGGAGTGCCCCTGGTAGCAAAGAGTTATGCGCTAAATGACGATTTTAGTATTAAGCGTGCGACTTACAAGGATTGCGTAGACTTTATACTTAAAGACTGCGACGAGGCCATAAGGCTGCTTAACGGAAAATCGTTGCCAAAAGGTCGCACTTCTTCATTGGCTGCCATGGCGTTGAAGTCCCGGCTATTGCTATACGCGGCGAGCGATCTTCATGATATGCCTACTGCAAAAGCAAAGTCTCCCGTGATAGCTGGATATGCCAACCCTGAATATCTTGGTTATACCACAGGCGATCGTGTTTCCCGCTGGAAAGCTGCGCAGGATGCAGCTAAAGCAGTTATTGATGCTGGTACAGGTTACAAATTGAACCTTAGCACGAAAGTAAGTGCGGAGGAGGGAAGGTTAAATTATAAAAGCATAGCAATGGGCGGCGGTAGTAAGGCTACTGGAATTGATGCTTCTGCAGCTTCGGAGGTAATTCTGGGAAGGTATTTTATCGATTTGAGCGATATGCGGTATGGACGGGCCAATGGCCCCAATGGTTATCACAACTGGGCAGGGAACACGCCAGTTGGGTTGCTGGCAGATGACTATGAAATGGCGGACGGTTCAGCATTTAGTTGGAGCAATCCCGCGGCTAAGGCCAATCCGTATCAGAACCGTGATCCGCGATTTTATGCTACAATACTCTATGACGGGGCTGGATGGAAACCCCGGGATAAGGTTTCTGGCAGCGTTGACCCGGCTAATCAGATTCAGACTGGTGAGTACGATTTACTGGATGGGGGGCGTATCATTACATTCAAAGGATTGGATACGCGCGGAAGTTCCATAGAGAACTGGAACGGCAGCTGGACAGGATATTACACACAAAAGTTCATCGATCCCGATCCTGGCATTGTGGAAGCCAATATGCCACAGTTTGTGCCGTGGCCTTTTTTCAGATATACTGAAGCCGTATTGAATTATGTAGAAGCGAGTATAGAATTGAACCAGCTGGATCAGGCTGTGCTATGGTTAAACCGCATCCGTTTCCGCGCAGGTATGCCCGCAGTGGCAGCCGGGTCACAGGAACAGTTGCGTGAAATATACCGTCACGAACGGCGTATCGAAATGGTGTATGAAGAGCAGAGATATCATGATACAAGGCGCTGGATGATTGCGCCATTGGTTCTTGGCCGCAAAACCACCTATATCAAAGTTACCGGCAAATTTAAGCCAGGTAAAACAATGTCTGCCCCATATCATTACGATCCGTCGGTGTATGAGTATACGTACACACCAACTGTAGAAACCGCCCAGGAGGACAGGAAGTGGGGAGATAAGATTTATTTCCGCCCGTTTAGCCGTGACGAAATCAACAGGAACAAAGAGTTGAAGCAGAACCCCGGGTACTGATCTTCGCCATAAATTATCTCAGCCTGTGCGCAACCTTTCCGCAAGCTGCCGGGGTTTCCATTTCAGCATGGATCCCGGCAGCGGCAGGTTTAAAACTCATGCAAAAGCCTCAGCTTTGTTAAAACGTTCAAGTGTAGAAAACCTTCGCAACTCAGTGAGTTTCAATTTTGCGCTATATAAATCATTCTGATTCTGAAATATATGTCCCTTATATTATTTTTACATTTATGTCTAAATTGTGCGTATCAGCGAGCCGTTTTTTCAATTCAAAACCCTGCTTCCAAAAAAATGATTGTAAATTAGTGTGATAAATTAAACCTTAACCCGCATGAACAGGATCAGTTTTTTGAAGAATGCGCTATTTTCAACTGCCTCAATTATCGCTGGGCAGTCTACTAATTTGTTTGCTGCAGGTGCTTCCCCGGTACTACAATCGACTGAACCTGCCCATGTTTTCAATCTTGATTATGCACCACATTTTGGTATGTTCAGTGCCCATGCCGGCAAGCATTTTAACGACCAGATCCGGTTCATGTATGATCAGGGTTTCAGGTCCATTGAAGACAATGGATTTTTGCTGCGGCCTCTTCTTGAACAAAAACAAATAGCTGAGTTACTCGGAAAACTTGGTATGCGAATGGGAGTGTTTGTTGTAGACGGTGGTGATAACTGGAAGATCTCTCTCACTACCGGAAAGAAGGAATTCATAGATCATTTTCGGGAAACCTGTAAACGATCTGTGGAAGCCGCCAGGCGCTGCAATGCAAAATGGCTCACTGTTGTGCCTGGCTTTTATGACCGTAGTTTGCCTTACGGCATACAAATGGCACATGTAACTGAAGCTATGCGTTATGGGGCAGAGATCTTTGAACCACATGGCCTGATCATGGTATTGGAAACGCTCAGTGACACTCCGGAACTTTTCCTGCAGCATACCCACGAAACCTATAATTTGTGTAAGGCGGTTAATAGCCCCTCCTGCAAAATACTTTATGATATCTATCATATGCAGCGAACCGAGGGAGATCTTATCGTTAATATTGACCGCTGCTGGGAGGAGATTGCCTACATCCAGATTGGCGATAATCCAGGCCGGAAAGAACCCGGTACGGGCGAAATCAATTACAAAAATATTTTCAGGCACCTGTATCAAAAAGGGTATAAAGGTGTAATGGGGATGGAGCATGGTAACGCTAGGGGCGGTAAAGAAGGTGAACTCGAAGTAATTAGGTCATATCGGGATCTCGACAATTCTTTAAAAAGCTGACTCTGCATGTAGTGGATGAGGGCATTGGCACATCAGGAATATTTCTTGTATAAACGTAGAATTTCTGGTACTTTAGCCAGACAGCGATTAAAATCCCCAAATATCATCTACGTTATGAACATAAAAACGGTAAAGAATAGCCTTATTGCCGCTTCTGTAATATTACTACACTTTCATTCCAGCGGACAGGATGTTGTTCAATATGTTCAACCTTTATCGGGCACCGCGCCAAGTACAACTGCGGCGTCTTTGAAACACGGTGGCGGAACTGAGCTAAATGCCAACACCATTCCAGCCGTCGGTTTGCCTTTCGGCATGACACAGTATACCCCTCAAACCCGCCTCTCTGAGACCAAATGCCAGCCCCCATATTTTTATCAGGACAACGTGATTAATGGCTTTCGTGCCACGCATTGGCTTAGTGGTTCGTGTACACAAGATTATGGCAGTTTCACGGTGATGCCAATTACC
>Ga0247734_1002835_pt1 | contig 10823 bp, 8 predicted proteins | sample UWRJL103311B2_FD_180933 | JGI IMG/M metagenome (GOLD analysis project Ga0247734, IMG submission 180933) | Plant litter microbial communities from Arlington Agricultural Research Station in Wisconsin, United States - UWRJ-L103-311B-2 | ecosystem: Environmental > Terrestrial > Plant litter >... | reverse complement strand
ATCATATAGATGTTGCTTCAGACTCTTGAAAATGCTGGCCGGAGGTTGGAAATGGGGTTTATGTATTATAGCTATCATAAGAAATAACGCTAGAGAAGCAGCAAAATTAAACATTATTAGATGCATTAGCTTGTAGGCCTCAAAGCAGACCTGACGCATTTTGTTGACTCTCAATAAGAAAAATGCTGCATCCCCCCCTGCTTCATTCAGAGCTCTTATAGGCTTTCAACTCTGCATCAACCCCAGTGACGTCGAGGAAGAAAGTGACACGAACAAGGATGCTTCGATGAAGAGGGCAACATTGACAAGGCTGACACAACTGATTGTTATCAAGTTGTTGGGGAAAATTTGAGAACAAAATGCTGTAGTCTGAGCCTTGAACTAACTTTTCGGGTTTCAGGGTTGACCGGCTGGAAGTTTATCTAGTAAATTATGTTTTATATCAACGTATAGACATAGAGAACATCTATATAAGCTTAACTATGAGGTAAACACATAAATGCCACGGATTACGGTCTTTGTATTGCCGAATTTAGATTATGTACCTGCTTTGGCTGGCACGACGATAGTTGGGCAACTAGCCATCGGTGTATGAGTCACCCAATATATATGTATTACCTATCCCATATATACATATTTCTTTTTCGAAGTATTCGCTGACATGAATTCCACTGGTGTTCCACAGACGAAAATGTCGCGCTTGGCGCATTTCAGGTTTTATAGCCAATCCAAATTTAAGATGATGAGGCCGCTTTTGCATGATGTACTCCATATAGCAGGTCATGAAGATGTACTGTGATGGTACATTGAGATGAGAAATAAAATACCTGCAAGGCATTTTTGCCTTTATTATAACTCTGCGAGGAAATACCTCGTACCTACACGCCATCGACAACTCTGCTCTGGAAAATAATAGTTCTATTAGGCGTACATTAATCCATGATGAATTTCCTAGACGTAAAAGCAAAATACAAGTAGAAGTTTGACAGTGACCTCAGTAATATAGGCCAGGTTCGCAGCTGTAGACTTGAGAGGTTTTGTGAAATCCAGGCAGCAAGCAAAGTGAGGTTGAGATATAAGGTATGCAATAGGATCAATCAAGCGTGCGCAGCACGACATGTATCACAGTCATGGAAGATAAAATTTATATTGTTTTGGACTGTACAATAGATTCGATGAAGAATGAGGGCAGGCTGCTGTCCTAACTTGCTATATTTTAGTTTTGATTCTGGCAAATACTAGGAGAAGTAAGTAGTACACTGCATCGCATGCAATAATAATGTGGTTGGAATTAAGCACCCCAGGATCTCACAGGTCACATAATGGGAACATAGTCGGACATGATTACTTTAGATGTCAACATGATCTATTTCCTATCCTGTCTCATCTTGTAGGGACGAGACAAATCGGATTTTGCAAACAGTTTCAAGACGGGAAGTAGAGGTAGAGTATTTGATTGATCCCTGAGATACTAATTTTCTCAAAAACACCGGCTGAGCAAGTGAGTAGCTCCCGTATATATATATATTCGTGCTCAACATTCAGAACTCAGCTCTTGTCAGTATCGAACTCAGAAAGACTAGTCTGGAACGGAAAATAGGTGGCTTCTTGGCTCATACAAATTCAAATAAGTTCTCTCTCATCACCGACCCGAAGGCTGTATGAGGGTGGTGGAACTGTACAATAATCATAGCACCTTGTATATGATGAGATATACTTCACACTTACCCTGTATTCAATGATCGAAATAGCTAGGTAGCTTTGATACCAGAATTGAATTTGAAGGATTATATCGAACGGAAACTGAAGGAGTCTAAGCACTGGACTTGATGTTAGCAAAGAACGATCAAATTTCCTGTAAAAATTGTTTGATTTCTTGTAGCTCATACTAAAATAAATAAGGTAATGGTTCTCATCAACGACCCGAAGGCTATATGAGTGGTGCATGAACTCGTATAATCATTGCAATGAAATGGGTAGAGGATTGATAGCACTGACCTTGTGATATGGAGTTGGAATAATCATCGATGTGCCATAGGATAATGTAGATGTGAAAAGTCCGGGTATTTATTCCACCATCCTGCGTTGTTAATTGTTTGCAGATGTGATATCTCAACTTGCGCTGTATTTCAAGCCATCCTACATCTATAATAATTCGGATGCCACTGCTCGTTGGACAAAACGAGGTATATGTATTGACCCCTCGTACTTTAGGTGTACTGGTATGAAGCTAGGACGCGAGGTTTGATTGAGCATGCAATCATGAAGGTCTTTATCGTGAGCTATGACACGAAGCGTTTTGCTGCCGCTGGGCACGATACTTGTCCATCTCGAAGTTCGGTGTGATGGCTAGAAGTGATAGCAAAGAAGATGGAGTTGCAGAAGAGAAAAAAATTGAAGATCATGGGCTTAGCGTGCCAAGAATTCTGTCCCACATGCTTAGCGGGTACTGCTGTCTCTGTTCTCAACTCACCTCCTGCCAGCTGTAAACGACAACCCAATAATTTGCCAACTGGAAACATTAATATATTCCTACTATAGAATTATATTTTCGTATTACTGAGGCTCAGGAACTCCGATAAACCCTTCGCCAAAGAAGTATAATATCTTTAAAGGTAGTGTGTGACCCAAAGTTTACAATTACTGTTTCTCAGACATTTATCCAATTGAAGAGGATTTGGGCTGAATGGCTAGAATTGTCATCCTTAAATAGTTGAACCATTGGTATATGGCTGAATATCTAGATAGGACCAGGAATCTTAGCAACTTTTCGAACGGCTACTAATGAACAGCGTCGGGTATTCGATTGTATAGCGTATTGGTTAGTGCGGGTCTTAGAGAGGTTCGGATCCCAATAGCTTCTCTAGCTTTCTTGGTCCACCCAGATCCCATAATAGCATCAACAGCATTAGCATTCCCCTTGCGATCTCTACAGGGAGAGGTCTTTGAAATGAATTGTTTATCTAGGGAAGCTTTTACCTTTAAATACAAAGTGACATGAAGTTGCTTCAATGGGTCAGGGTAAAAGAATCTCGTTTGTAGTTATACGCCTATTCTATACATTTACTGTAACCTATCTTAAACACAAACGAATCATGAAGTTCCAGTGATCTAACATATGGCTCATCGCAAGCCTTATATGCCCGAGAAGAGAAAATGCCTTCTAGTTACATGCGGGAGTGATAATGAACCTCACACACAGATTACATGGCAAATATCCTTCTTAAAATTCAAGTAATACCTCTCCTTATTCCACCCATCTAGTCTCCGGATACGGTACCTCCTCACTACATCAAACTCACTTGCATACTATACCATAGAGCCTCTGTTCCTAATTTTGCACACATCAAATCCGGCAAGTAATAATATTGATGTAGTCTTCACAACAATGCAGCTATTGCGTAGTGTCCCAGTTTCATCTTGTCTTTGCACCGCTATTAATTTGTGATAATAACCTTCCAACTACATGGCTATCTCACATTCGTTCTTCCTTGGAAAGGTGTTTTTTCAATTTTCCATTACCAACAATTCATTGGTTGACTTAAAAGGATCTATGTACAAAGTGAGTGACTTCTATAAGGTCTGCGTTTTTCATATATATGTACCCAAAGTAAAGATTTAAAAGATAAGGCGCAACCAGAAGCACGATAAAATGGCATTTAATATATACAGTTGAAGCAAATATAGACATGGCCATCTATCTTGAAGTTGGAATCGCAGTAGCGATGCAGCTACAAGCAGAGCTAACCCTTGCGGGGCTGCCATTGCAGTTATTTATATACGTAGGGATTGCAGCGGTGGCAGTGACAACTTTAGCAAGATATGTGTTGCAAAAGGAACTCGCTGAGCCAGCATTTCGGGAATCTCGTAAGTTTCGAAGGCAGTTGTCACTATTACACGTTTTGGGCTCAGTTCCCGGACTCGGTGGTAACTCTCCTGTAGCCCATTGCACGGGGTTCGCACCGAGAACAAATTCCAAGGTGCCACCATTAGCGAAGACATCGTTCCAAGTCAGCCAGCTTTTATTCCAAGCTTTGCCGTTGACTTTCAGGCTCTGAACGTGGTAATTTATGTCGCCTTTTCCGTCACCCCCCGTGCTAGTGATGGAGAGTTTCTTGCCGTTGCCGAGATTAATGATCATGGATTGGAACCATGGAGAATGTATAAGGAAGGTCGTTTGTCCAGTGATGGGATAGAGACCAATCATATTCCAGAGAAGCCAGGTTTGCATTGCTCCTGCATCACTATTTCCTGGAAGCCCTGAGGGTCCAATCTTGTAGCGGCCTTTCGCGATCTTGCGAGACTGCTCGATAGATCGATCTGGGCGATTGACGAAATTGAAGAGATATGGTACGTTGAAGGTACTATATTTAGTTAGTCTTGAACAACAAATCGTTATGCGGTATACTTACGGCTCGTTTGTGGCATCGAAGATAATGCCACTTGTGTCCCCAGGCATGGCACCAGGCTTGAACATTGTCTCCAACCGCGAAAGAAACGTATCTGCACCTCCCATCCACTCCACAAGCTTTTGAACATCGAATACGTCACTCCAAGAATAGGCCCACGAGCTCCCTTGATAATAAGCATCTCCCCAATAGCCAGCATCTTTCAATGGGTTCGTATTCAAGAAGCCATTGGTATCTCTTGGCTGAATAAATCCCTTGAACCCGATTGAAGTCAAGTTTGGATCCCAATGGTTTCTCCAATTTCTGGACCTACCCAAATACTTGACAGCATCGGCAGCTTTACCAAGCCCCTTCGCAACCTGATACAGAGAGAAGTCGTTGTACGCATACTCTACTGCACGTGATGCTGCTCTACTGTACTTGGGTGTGATGAAACCATATTGCAGCCAGTCTGGAAGAGCTCCTCTACCTTCCTTCGTGGAAGAATCTGGCGCCATTGCATCAGGGTTGTCATTCGGCGGTGTCTCTTCAGCATCTTTGACCATAGCTGCATATCCATCATTCCAGTTGACCTTGCCGCGAACGCCTTTCACATAAGCATCCGCCAAAACATTATCGGCATTTGAACCGCCTTGAGTTCTACCGTTGTAATTTGAGGACCTTCCATCTGGAAGATATCCGTCATGACGCCAAATATCGATCATTGAACGAATGTACTCCTCATACGCAACAGGCTGGAGCACATGCATAAGAGCAGTTGAACAACGGAAAGTATCCCAGAGGGTGAATATATCTGAATAATATGGTTCTGAGGATTTCCAGCCTGGGTTCTCACCAGTTTGGTTGGTTGGAAGAAGATTCATGAAGTAAAGTGATGTGTACAGTAGCTTCAAGCTCGTTTGATCGGTGGTATCCGTCGTGATTGTTGACAGAAGCTGGGAGTTCCATGCATCTTTAGTGCCTTGCACCACGGCGGAGAATTTCATGCCTGCTGGTATCTCTCTATTAACATTTTGGCACGCTTGTTCCTTCGAGATCCAAGAGATTCCCACTCTTGAAGTTAATGTCCTCGCATTGAAAGTGTATAAGCCACCCACATAATCATTTAGATTACTCGAAAAGGCAGTTTTGCTTGGCTGCACAGTAGCATTACCCCCCACGGGTCCCTTGAATGCGGATGCTGCGACTGGTTTGGTGTCGAAATAGCCACCTTGTTAAATTAGCCACAGAAATTAGAAGCATACCGAGGACGGAACATACATGAGTAGATCTTCCAATCTGGTGATCGATTCCAGCCATTATTATAGATACCATAAGCCTCATAATGGCCATCAGGAAATATTGTAAAATTGCCACCATTATAGCCTGTACAAAAAATAGTCAGCCGCCTGAATGATGAATTTAAAGGAATACTGAGATATCGAGGCTGATTGGTTCCAGAGGAGATAAATTCGGCGAAGTTATACAGAGAAGTGAAGAAACTGTAGTATCTTACCCTGACCAAGACCTTGCCCTCTGAACGATGGCAATACATGGCTAACATCAATCAAAATATTATTTTTTGTGCTTCCAGTAGGGAACGTGTATTGATAGATTCCCGCACGTGCTGCTGCTGCCAGTTCGACAACAACATTGTCCGTGGTCTGAGACTTGTAGTAGCCTACAGAACCTTGATCAGGAATCGCTCTTCCCACAGTCACACCCGACAAGGCAGCAGTAATATTTCCGACTAGAGGTAACTGAGAGACGGTGCCGTACTTCGGAGCACCGCCGGTTCCTTGCTCGTGCATCATACTAAACCCCGAGAATCGACCGTTTGGAAGATAACCAGAGTATGAATCGGTCCCTGCATTTAAGAGATCTGGTCCCAATTTTACCATACCGAATGGTCTAGCAACGCCTGGGAAATTGTTCCCACCAGCTTCCGTTCCTGTGCTGTACTTGTAAGTTTCCTAAGTCCGAAATATATTTGAACTCGACTCACAACACATCGACATATTGAGTATAGTCGACCACTCCTTGAGCAGCAGCTACTAGTGACAAGGCCAACGCCAAGAATCGTGACATCGTGAGGCCAACTCCTAAGGAAACTATAGTATGATGGACTGTCTGATTTAAAAATCTTCAGGAGACGCGTTATTTTGGTTTAGTTTCTTCCACGTTCCTGGGATGCTTGGCAATTGGTTTTGGGCTTATTACATATTTCAAGTGCAACTCACTTATATATGTCTCACCCACTAACCAATGGCTTTAGATTCAATAAAACCAGCTTTGTAAATAATGACGCTGTTTTAGTGGAAAGAATTGCGTGTGGAGGTGTAACCATTTAAGTTCAAGAATTATCAGGAGCACGAGGCCCTGTCGTGATCGGTGATAGGAACGCTCCAGTATGGTTGAATGGCACAGTCCGACTGACGCACTGGAGGATCCCAAATACCGAACATAGATGGGGTACGCGAGGTACGCGAGGTACGCTTGGTACGGTAACTCGGGTAATAAGGGGCGTGTGAATGATGATGTGCACGAATGGAGATCCCTACTTCGAGATGTGCTTCTCGCCAAGCCCCACGTGCAGGTGAGGTTAGAAGGATCTTCCTTCATAATAGCTAACTTGAGTTAGGAAAATGGCTTTTGGAATGTCAATATTTGATTGGTAGCGTAATGGAGTTTGAAGGAATACGGCTTTTCCACCGTAAACCGTTAGACTTTGGCCTTGATATTTCTGTTGATTGTAGACCTCAATGACAAACCAAGACAGCCTACTAGCAAACGTATTGAATACGAATACTGCATACTGTTGAAATAAATATCTCTAGACAATCTTTGATCTATCTCTCATGGCAAGCTGCGTATGTATCTATGTACCTACCTCACGTCAAGTAGAGTTTTGTCCTGGTGCAATTGAGGGGATAATTGCCATCACATGCTCTCAAAAGCAAATGAGGTGAGTTACTATTTAATCAGGTTTAGCAACTTCCTAGTAATTCCTTGAAAGCGTGTGATTATTGGGTGTCCGGTTAATAGTGTTTGGAGCATTGTGGAGTACATAGAGCCCCTTTATTATAATTCTCGCTTAAATAATTATGTGCAAATAACTCATTAACAAAACAGCTTACACCAAGACAGAATAAGGTGTACCAATTGTACGTGCCTTTGAAATTCAGTTGAGGTTCTAGTTTTTTAGATCGAGATCTAACGGATATAATGTTCTTAGACGAGTGGGTTGCCTAAGTGCTTGAAGGAGTTGGCTATTTCATGATGATCCAAGTAAAGCACTTATTTACGTATGATAAAAAACCCCTTCAGTTGTATAAACACCGACTTGGGGTTCCGATTATGCAATATCTATATATATGTATCAGCATAAATCACGGTCTTTTACCCAAACCTGCCACCAATTCGGTGCATGATTTGGGATCTTAGATTTATTACATACAGAACTAGGCTATGCTACCTCCAAATTTCGGTCATGATGATGCTCCTAGTTATGCTTATTACCATCTATCATCCCATATTGCCACTCGTAATAACCATTTCCATCACTTTTTGCGTGGCTGTATAGTTCTTTTTATTCTAATCGAAGTGGATGTGCCACCAGAAACTCTTCCAAAGTAGAAACCTTACCTCGGGCATTCTCCACGGCCCAAGAAATTTTCTTCGCAGCATCAGTCCCACCATAATACCCAAAATCTTCGACGTAGCTGAAGTAGTCAACAAAGATACCAATGAAGGTTTCGTCATCGAAAGGTAGGCCTTTCTGGAAATCCTCAACCGAGATTTGTTTGTAGACAAAAGTTTGGCCTGTAGCCTTGGAAAGGATAGCGGCTATCTCCTCCAAGCTATACAGGGCCGTGGCGGCGTAGAAAGATTTCCCTTCGTACTTGTCAGGCTCGGCGAGGATAGCACCCACGAATTTGCCTGTGTCTCCAACAGCATCTATTAAAGGGAGCCTGCTTTCGGGGGAATTGTGGCGGGAGAATACCCAGGTGCCATCAGGAGCCTTTCGAGGTGCTAAGAAGGCCTGGGCCTCGGACAGGAAGTTCTCCATGAAAGATCCCGGACAAATAAACGCGCTTTTGATAGGAAGGCTTCGAATGTACTGCTCAGCTTTCGCTTTGGCATCAAAGGGGGTTACCCTGGTGTACTTTCCGCCTGAGATCTCTGCGATTGGTGGGAGAGTACTGAAGATTATATACTTGACACTTTTCTCGAGAGCGGTATCAGCAATGGCTTTGACACTGTTGAATTCTGTCTCCAGACCATCAGGACCGAAGGAAGGCGCATTCATAATGAAAACAGTGTGGACTCCGGACAAAGCTGATTTGAGGGACTCTGGATCGAACACATCTCCTTGGACGACATCGACTACGTCTTTAAGCTGCTTGGACTTCGCTGAATTGACATCACGAGTGATGGCACGGATCTTATACTCTTGAGAGAGTTGTGGGTCATTAAGCACAAATTTGATGACCGAACCGCCCCTATATTCTAGTCAATATGGTAAAATGTTGATGACGAAGTGAGTTCTGGTAATATGGAGATGTCTTGGGAATTCTTTTCGTGTTGATTGGGAAGCTCGGTGCTATCCGAGCCCGCAAGACAATCCCCTACCACTTAATTCCCATGTAGGATGAAGGATTTGTAGAAAAGGAAAATCATACTGTTGTCCGGTAGCGCCAAATACTGCAAGGACTTTAGACATATTTTTAGATGTTTAATGATAGATATTCGGAGAGGCGAGATGTCGGTTTGTTAATTTTCAAAATTTATGACAAGGAATGCGATTTTTGCGAAGTCTTATAATTCTTGTGACCCAACTACATGAAGAGATTATTAAGCTAAACACCGACGATTATATTAGGAATGGAAACTCGATCGGACGTGCTATTGGTAACACCGGTGTTAACTCCGCCTAGCCCCATGGGTGCAGAGGAAACCGAGTAATCAAACTTGACAAACACCCCAGTCACTAGTTCGTCCTCCAATCTACAACAGAAATTCTAACTCCTGTGACAAAACGATTCGTTAGATAACAATGATAAACCCCATATTTTACGGAATTAACTGTGCATAACTCCGTACCGCTGAAGCAATTCATCCAATGCATTATCGAAGGCAGGTGGGTATAAAGACTTCGACACCTTCTTACGTACTTGAGTCATCAATTCCACCTTCATTGCTTCGTATTAACACCCACCGACAATTTTCTTTTATCATTGCATCTCGCTTATAGAGTTGGTTTTAAAGCCTTCAACAACCCGAGGAATAGTCCTATACTTTTGTCACGAGGCACAAAACCAAGCGGTAAATATACTCCAAGCAGTAGTTGCCTCCTGCAAATACTAGAACACTTGTCATTCAGTGTGGTAATGAAATTTGTATTCTATATGTACAAAATAGTTTGAATGGAATCTATAAAATAGAATTAGATAGAACCCCCTGGGGCCTGCCCCAAGACAAAGACAAAGGAAGATGGAAAATCACGACCGTATGCTGTTGTTCGTCCGAGTGTGTACAGTACGATGTCCTCCATGAAGAAGTGAGAAGACGAATATTCGGTTAAATGCGTTGCATACTACTAAATCCCCACGTTTCTTGGCTTCTTGGCTGGGACTGGTAGCTTATTATTTTAATCACTCATTCTGTAAGGATCCAGAAGCCTACTCATCACATTGAAGGCTAGGTGAATATATCTGAGATTTTGAATCATACTACGTGCAAAAGATTTTATCTTTTGTACGTTCTCACGGAGATGATCCAGGGTACAGGGAAAGAATGTAAAGAATGATAGAACTGAACATGTCGGTTGTTCGTTTCTAGATTCCGAATATACGAAGATTAAACGGCCGGCTTTGAGAGGCTCGCGGAAGCAAAGATGTCTTTAAAATAAGGATCTGGCTTATATAAGAATAATACATAGTTTTATTTACGGTTGCTATCCTATCAACTTAATTATTTTAACTATGTTATTTTGCTCATAAGGTCATCAAATCATTAAAGCAATACCTGAAACACGCTTAAATCCCCTCCTTATCCAGCGCCGACATTGGTGGAGGTGAATGTGCTACCAGGAACCAAAACACCATTGATATAACTCCGTACTGTCGCACTTGTGAAGCGATTGACATTCCTCGAGCTGTATGTATAGAGCACCTGGCCATTAGTTGTAGCAGCTCTACCCATCACTACCTCAGCACCGCCACCAAAGCTGATGCGCATGCTACCTTCTGCAGCTACCAAGTCGGTGTGAGCAGAAGCCGTAGCGGTACCCGACTGTCGGTTCCCCCAAGTCAGTGTATCAATAACAGGATGATCAGCCGTGATACGGTTGGCGAATACTGAAGTAGTTGCGTTGGCTTTGGCACCGGATGGTACGTGTGTGATCACAACTTGAAATCGGCGCTCAACTGAGCC
>Ga0247734_1002833_pt1 | contig 10824 bp, 3 predicted proteins | sample UWRJL103311B2_FD_180933 | JGI IMG/M metagenome (GOLD analysis project Ga0247734, IMG submission 180933) | Plant litter microbial communities from Arlington Agricultural Research Station in Wisconsin, United States - UWRJ-L103-311B-2 | ecosystem: Environmental > Terrestrial > Plant litter >... | reverse complement strand
AGTACTGGTGAGCTTATTGCCATGCAGTTTATTTCAACGGCAATATTTGGTCCTTTGCAGGATCTGGGCAATATGATCCTGCAATACAGGGAAGTAGATGCATCATTGAAAATATTTGACCAGCTTATGCACAAACCTATTGAGCAAAGGCCGGAAAATTCAGTAGAAATCGGATCATTGCATAGTCTGAAATTTGATCAGGTTATATTCCGGCACAAAAGTTCAGTGTATAATGCGATAGACAATATTTCATTTATGGTTGAATCCGGGAAAACAATCGCATTTGTTGGCCCGTCCGGTTCCGGTAAATCGACGCTTGTAAAATTGCTGATCGGGCTTTATTTGCCGGTTGAAGGAAATATATATTTTAATGAAGCCGATTCTTCCACCATCCGCTATAATCCATTAAGAAGACAAATCGGGTTTGTAACACAGGATACACAATTATTTGCCGGCACAATCAAGGACAATATGCTTTATGTAAAACCTTCTGCAACAGATGATGAGATTCTGGAAGCATTGCGTAAAGCTTCCGCAACCGGACTTATTGCAAAAGCTTCAAATGGGGTTCATACCATGCTGGGAGAAAACGGTATGAAACTTTCAGGAGGTGAAAAACAAAGGATTTCCATTGCAAGAGCGCTCCTGCGGCAACCCCGGTTATTGATTTTTGATGAGGCTACATCAGCATTGGATTCACTTACCGAAGAAGACATCACCAGTACGATCCGGGAAATATCCACCAACCGGGAACAGATGACTATCCTGATAGCACACAGACTTTCCACGATCATGCATGCAGATGTAATTTATGTTCTTGAAAAAGGTAAAATCGTAGAAACTGGTTCGCATGATATGCTGCTGATTCAGAAGGGATTGTATTACGCTATGTGGCGTCAGCAAATAGGGGAAAGAAGGAGTGTGGAGGTTGGTTAAATTTTAGGTTAGTAATTTTGGTACTCATATTTGTGGCACGGTTAAGGTATAAATTCCAAAATCGTGTCAGGCTGAGCGGCCCGGTCCGCTCAACCTGACACGATTTTGGCACATTCAAACAAAAAACCAATGCCATTTTCAAGCTAACTGCATTTTAGCATACTACTTAAAAAACGATAAATCCCATTCGTTTTTCCATTCAATTACCGTTTTATTTTCTTTAAACTGAATGGGAAGCCAAACGTAACGGCTGTCTTTCAGATTGGCAGGATTCCAGATATCAGCCATAAAAATAAAGGCATCTTTCTTTCCCTGAACCGGAAGTACAAAAGTTGATTGTCCGCCAAATGTGAGCTCAGCCTTTGGTCCAACCATAGGATCTTCCAGCATTTTCCACGGACCAAATAATGATTTTGAAACATGTAAACTTGCCTGATTAGGTTTCCAACCCGTACAGCCGCTGGTGATCAGATAATAATCATTACCTTTTTGGAAAAGCGCCGGTGCTTCGCGGTGGTTGCTGAACAAAAGTGTATCCTGTGTAGATGGGTTGAGATAGTCATCCTCTAACTTAACAATCCGAAGGTCATAATTTTCTCTTGCTGAGTAAATATGATATGCCGAACCGTTTTTGTCAACGAAAAGCCCCATGTCGCGTGACATGTGCCCGTTAGGCCTGAAACTTTTTTGATACACAAATGGTCCGCTTGGTTTATCACTTACTGCTACTGCCGCCCGCGCCGCATCATATCCTTTTCCTTTCAGTTCCAAATGAAACCACATGACATATTTACGGGTCTTTTTATTATAAATAACTTTCGGACGTTCAATAATACAGCCGCGCACAATATCACTCGTTGAATCTGAAACTGTGGCCAATGCCAGTCCTTCATATTTCCATTTGTACAGATCTTTGGAAGAATAAACATTTACACCTTTTGATTCTTTTTCACCCCTTACTTCTCCATACCAGTAATAGGTCTTATTTTGATAAAGCAATCCGCCTCCATGCGCATTGATTACCTCACCCTTTTCATCTTTCCAGACCTGTCCCGGACGGAACAATGAATCCTGTGAAACAGAAACGGATTGATTTTCAATATTTTCCGAAAGTCCGGAATATACGGCGGCTTGTGACAGCTGTCCGAAAAAAGATAACAAACCTACGATCAGGTTGAATTTCAGCATCATATTATCATTTAAATTAGCTAGTAAATATGGTGCGAATCTAAGAAACAATAATACTGAAACAAGGGTAAATCTCGTCTGAGGCAGGGTGAAATTAATCTTTTAAGCCGGTTGTGTCGTCTGGTGCATTTTTGCGTATTGGGAAGGCGACATATTATACAGTTTTTGAAATGAAACCCTGAAATTTTTAGGGTCTTCAATCCCAACCAGAAATGCCACTTCTGCCACTCTCGAATGCTGGTTTGCCAATAACTGGGCTGCTCTTTTTAAACGGATATCTTTAATAAATTCGATTACGGATTGTCCTGTTATACTTTTTATTCTCCGGTAAAAAACCGACTGGCTCATGGCCATAGCACCAACAAGCGTTTGTACATTGAAATCGCTGTTGGTCAGGTTGTCTTCCACAATCTTCATGGCATTCTCCAGAAATAATTTGTCTTCATCAGGAATGATAATTTCAGTTGGCTGCAACAGGATCTGTCTTTGATAAAACTCACAGGATTTTATTCTGTTCTGAAGAATCGTGTTAATTTTTGCCAGCAGGATTTTGGAATGAAAGGGTTTGGTGATGTAGTCATCTGCTCCGGTTTCCAGGCCTTCCAATTCCTGAACCGCAGCCGCTCTTGCCGTAAGAAGTATGACTGGAATATGAGATGTTTTAGGATTTTGCTTTATTTTTTTACAAAATTCCAGTCCATTCATTTGCGGCATCATCACATCACTTAGTATCAGGTCAGGTTGTAGCTCCAGTGATTTTGTCCAGCCGTCGAGCCCGTTTTCAGATAATAAAACCTGGTAATTGTTTTCCAGCAAACCTTTCAGATAAGATCTCAAATCCTCATTATCTTCCACAATCAGAACTTTCATTTTTCTGGATGAAGTTCTAATTTCTAATGGAATTGCTACTTCGGTATCAACCAGATCAAACTGTAAGTCATTGTGTGCAGCCAACTCCTCTTTCAAATTAATAGGAGAAATGTGCGATTGGCCAAATGGAAGTTTTATGGTAAAACAGGCACCTTTTCCATATATACTTTCAACCTCTACGTCGCCAGTATGCGCTTTGACGAGCTCATTTACTAATGCCAGACCAATACCTGTGCCCGCATTTGCCGCATTGGATGCCTGATAATAAGGATCAAAAATTTTGTCCAGCTCTTCCGGTTTAATACCTCTTCCTGAATCCGTTACAGCTATTTGCAGGAAATTATCTACCAGTTTTTCATCCTCCCAAACCGCATCCTGATCCATTGATCCTATAACCTCCGCCGCAACATGGATACTGCCGTGTTTGGGTGTATGTTTAAAAGCATTAGAAAGCAGATTAGTAATGATAATTTCCAATTTGGCCGGGTCAAAATAAAGTATAACTGGCCCTGCCGGCATTTTGAGAGAATAATAAAGCTGATATTCCTGTGCTTTTATTTTAAATATATTATAAATTTCTGTCAGAAAAGCAGCAGCATTATCCCGGCTGAAAGACAGCGCCACATGACCGGACTCAATTTTACGAAAGCTCAAAAGCTGATTGATCAGGCCCAGCAATTTACGGGTTTGCTTATGCATCATCGCAGCCTTTTCCCTCATAGATTCCGGCCCTGCATAAGATGACATAAATTCCTCCATAGGGCCTAAAATCAATGTAAGCGGTGTGCGGAATTCGTGCGATATATTGGTAAAGAAGTTGGTTTTAAGCTCAGCAATTTCTTTCTCTTTTTCGGCATGAAGTTTTTCAATGGCTACCCTGTTTTTAAGTTTCAGCTGGCTCATGGCAATACGGCGGTAAAGTGCTAAAGCCGCAGCAAAAATTACAAGGTAAATCAAGTATGCCCACCAGGTTTGATACCACGGTGGTAGAATTCTTACCTGAACAGAATCCGACGTAACCGACCATACGCCGTCACCGTTATTGGCTTTTATCCTGAATGTATAATGACCGGCAGGAAGATTGGCAAAACTCGCAATACGCTGTCCTGCCGGAAGATGAACCCATTCCTGGTTGTAACCTTCCAGCTTAAAAGCATAACGCTGCTTCTGCGGATTGACATAATTTAACCCGACAAACTCAAAAGAAAAGTCATTTTCACCCGCTTTAATCACGACACCATCCGGGTCAGAAAATGACCTTGTCACCATCGAACTACCGGTTTGATTGCCGTTTTCTTCCGGATTTTTATTCAAAACGCGAAGTTGGGTAATCCTGACCACAGGAGGCGAGGGGTTTGATAGGATTTTCTGCGGTTCAAAAAAACTGATTCCATTCGTACCACCAAAATACATGGTGCCATCTGCACTTTTAATGGCCGAGCCTACCTTAAATGAATTACTCTGTAAACCGTCGCTGACATCGTAACGCCAGACCGTATTGCTTTGGGGGAAAAATTTGATCAATCCTGCGCCGCCAATCCAAAGGTTTCCGTTGGTATCTTCGAGTATGCTTTCGATATCATTTTCGGTAACGATATGACCGTAGCGTTCAATAGTTTCCTTTCCGTTTTTAGTAACTAATTTGTGCAGTCCGCCTCCGATAGTGCCGATCCAGATATTGTCATTTTTATCTTTTAAAAGAGGCCAGGCGAAGTTAACTTTAAGACTATTCGGGTTATTTTTTTCATAATTAAACTGGTTCAAAACCATTAGATCTCCGTCCTTTTCCTGCAATTTAAGTACGCCTGCATCACGCGTACTTGCCCAGATTACATTCTTTTTTTTATCATATAATAAGAAGCTGAACTCATCGGTAGGAAGTCCGCTGTTGGATTTATTGTATGTTTTTATATAATTCCCGTCAGCATCAAACAAAACCAGACCAACGCCCATAGTAGCAACCCAAACGCGTTGACTTCCATCTTCAATTATGCGCTCTGCACTCATATACGACCATATATTGTTGTGATCAGCAGGCGCAGGTAAAGCTTCGATATTGAATGACTGGCCGTTTTTTACAATATGAATGCCACGATATCTTGTTCCAATCCAAATGTTTTTGTCAGTAATTAAAAAAGCCGATACATCCACACCGGTCACGTTTCCACTGGAAGTCCTGTTCAGGTAATTCTGATACGTTTTGGATTTTATGTCATAAATAGAAAAGCCGTTGCGTGTTCCGATCCATAGCTGATTTTTGATTTCATCCTTCGCAATCGCATTTACATAATTATTGGGTAAAGCAGGAATTTGTGCCAATTGCCTGTGTAAATGACCAAATTGTTTGGGTTTCAAATGCAGTTTATTCAGTCCTCCGGAAGACGCCGCAAACCATAGATTATTGAAGGAATCTTCTGCGATTTGATGAACCCTGGCCGAATTGATACTACCAGGATCAGCATCCTGCGGCAGGAAATTATGAACGGTGCCTGCGTCGCGCTTTTCAATGTAAGCTGCTGCATCATCGAACATAACAAGACCGAAATTTGTACCGATCCACAAGCGGCCCAATGCGTCGGGAGAGAGGCATTGGATTCCATGAAAAGGGTAATCCATAGCTTTAAAATTCCAGGAGGCATCTTTAAGAAACTGATTACTGTCTAACTTATAAACTACATTATCAGAACTCAGCCATAAATTACCTTTCCGGTCCAGGTTTATTGTCTTTACATCGGTTTCGGGAAAGCTGCTAATTTGCGTTGCAAAGGATTTTTCAGTATTATTATTGGAAGCAGGGAAAATCCAAAGTCCTTTGCCCGAAGTACCAATCCAGACTCTTCCTTTTTGATCTGAAAAAACTTCAAGCACCGTATAATTCTCCTGACGGACAAGCCCAAGACTGATTCTTTTCAGCTCACTCACTTTATCATTCTGATCAAAAGTCAGGCGCATTGCACCATGATCCCGGATGCCTAACCAGAGCCGGCCATGGTCGTCACTATGGATAGATTTGATGCTGGTTTTACATAATAATGCACTTGTTTCAGGTAAGCCAATGATGCCCTTCAAACGGCTTTTTATACTTACAAAATTATCTTTTAATTTATCGTAATAATACAAACCGGCGCTTTCTGTACCAGCCCATAACGTGCCATTTCTGTCGGCATATAAAACCTGGATCCGGTTGGCCGACATCCCTGGAAAGTTGTCCGCAGGCAGATCGTACTTCTTAAGTTCGTAACCATCGTACCGGTTAATTCCATTATTGGTTCCTACCCAAATAAAACCATTGTGATCCTGAACTACGGCCATGGCGTCACTATGCGCCAGCCCTTCATCGACAGTCAGGTGTTCAAACCTGAAATTATTTATTACGTTTTGAGACCAACTCCGCTGTATACCAAAAGCTGTTATAAGCCAAATGGCAAACCCCGCCACAATCCAATTCTTCATATATCGCTATTGATACTTTTTCTTTATAACCTGCTATAAGAACTAATTAAGCCAGTTAGCTGCATTTTAAGCCAATGTTAAATTTTAGCTGCAAATATTATTTTATCATATCGAATTTCACCCTCTTATTGACGAAAAACACCTGCTGCCGGTCGCTAATGCTTCATAAATTTGAACTATTCATATTATTAGTTGACACATAGTTACAACGGCATAAATACACCTCTAAGTAAGTAATTGTTACTGAAAAAGCCGAAAGACAAGCATTGTAATCTTTAAAGTAATGAATATTGAAAACGACAGGATTTTATTTTCCAATGCCTTTTTTCAGCAGGAATTTTTGCCTGTAAAATAAATAACCAAGGTGACCGTGCCTTTTTCATTAGCGGTATAATACAATTGCCAATTAAATTTTACCCATTTTTCAATTCCTAATTATGAAAAAAAGATTACCAGTTTTTATCAAAAAGGCCGGACTTATATTGACCTTCCTGTTGGCTTTACTTTCTTATAAAGACATTCAGGCGCAGACAATAAAAGTTGCGGGTGTTGTACAAGATGCACAAGGTGTTTTGCCCGGCGTAAGTATAGTTGCAAAGGGTACCACGACCGGTACAATATCGGATAGCAACGGGGCATACAAGCTGGATGTAGCAAGTGATGCAGTGCTGATTTACACATTCATCGGTTATACATCTTCGGAAGTTAATCTTAAAGAACGCCAGCCAGTCAATGGTGTTTATGCGATTGACATTACTCTTACCAACGAGTCTAACAATCTGGATGAAGTGGTAGTTGTAGGTTTTGGTACACAGAAAAAAGTGAACCTGACCGGAGCAGTGGCTACGATAGATGCAAAAGCCATTGAAAACCGTCCGGTTCGTAACGCGGCTCAGGCGCTTCAGGGTTTGGTTACAGGTTTAAATATTTCTCAAAACAACGGTTCGCTGGAAAGTAATCCAACGATCAATATCCGTGGTACAGGAACGATCGGAAATTCATCTTCCGCGCCATTAATTATGGTGGATGGGATGGAAGGATCTTTAAACTCGATCAATCCACAGGATATTGAAAGTATTTCAGTATTAAAAGATGCGGCTGCTGCGGCAGTTTATGGTTCACGTGCTGCATTCGGCGTTATTCTGGTTACTACGAAACGTGGGAAATCTGGTAAACTTGTATTAAATTATAACAACAGTTTTCGTTCTTCAGCACCTGTATTGATGCCGAAAATGATGGATTCATACACATTTGCACTTTACTTTAATGATGCTGGTCAAAACGGAGGAAGTGCGCCTCATTTTAACGCAGCACATTTGCAGCGGATTCAGGATTATCAGAATGGGACTATTACCGGGAGCATTATTCCAAGTCCAACCAATCCTACTGTTTGGGGAGATGGTTATGCGTATGGAAATGCCAATACAGACTGGTATAAAGAAATGTTTCGAAGCAAGACTTTGTCTCAGGAGCATAATTTCAGTTTAAGCGGTGGAAATGACAAAACACAGGTTTACATTTCCGGGAACTACATGGGTCAGCAGGGTTTGATGCGCTTTAACCAGGACGATTTTACGCGTTATGGTTTTACTGCAAAAATTAATTCCAAGCTTACAGAAACAGTTTCAGTAAATTACAGCACGCGTTTTATTCGTGAAGATTACAACCGTCCTTCGCAGTTGACTAATGGTTTTTACGAAAATCTGGGCAGACAAGGATGGCCGACGTTGCCATTATATGATCCGAACGGAAATTTATTCAGTTCTCCTTCTCCTGCATTAGGAATGAGAGATGGCGGAAAGGATAATAATCAAACGGATAATTTGTATCAGCAGCTTCAACTTGTTTTTGAACCGGTTAAAGGCTGGAAAACCTTTGCTGAGATCAACTACCGTATTCGTAATGATTTCCGCCATTATGATACACAACGCACTTATAATTACGACGTATCCGGTACTCCTTATTTATATGGACGGGATTCTCAGGTTTATGAATATGGGAATAAAGAAAATTATTTTAATTCCAATATTTATTCAGAATACAGCAAAACCATTGGCCAGAAACATTTTTTCAAGGTCATGGGTGGTTTTCAAACAGAACTTACAAAATACCATAATTTAAGTGCTTCCAGAAACGGAATTATAGTAGCAGGATTGCCAACATTGAATACCACAAACGGGACAGATGCAAACGGACTGACTGTTGCACCAGCCGTAGCCGGAGCATACCATCGTTGGGCAACGGCCGGATTTTTTGGCCGCGTAAATTACGACTATGATGGCAAATACTTAATAGAAGCAAATTTGAGATATGATGGCTCATCCCGTTTCCGTTCTGATACACGCTGGAATTTATTCCCTTCGGTATCGGCAGGATGGAATATAGCCAGAGAAAAATTCTGGGAGGATAATATCCCGTTTGTTAATACATTTAAAGTACGTGCTTCTTACGGCCAGTTAGGAAACCAGAAACCGGTAGAGGGATCTGAAAATTTCTATCCGACTTACGTTACACAGCCAATCGGAACGGCTAATGGAGCATGGCTTATCGGTGGCGCAAGACCAAATACGGCGAGTGCACCGGGATTGGTTAGTTCTACACTTACGTGGGAAACGATTAAAAGTTATGACGTTGGTCTTGACATTGGATTATTCAATAACCGCTTAACAGGTTCTGCTGACTGGTTTTTACGTAAAACACTCAACATGGTAGGGCCAGCACCTACACTTCCGGCAATTTTAGGAACGGCTGTACCGGTTACAAATAATACCGATTTAAAAACAAGCGGTTTCGAATTGGAAATTGCCTGGAACGACCGCCTGAAAAATGGTTTGGGATATAACCTGCGCCTTTTGTTATCTGATTACCAAACTACCATTACCAGATATCCTAATGAAACCGGCGATCTGGCATTGTATCGTGCCGGACAAAAACAAGGAGATATCTGGGGTTATAAAACCATTGGAATTGCCAAAACCCAGGAAGAAATGGATGCTCATTTAGCAACTCTTGCAGGTGGACAAAGTTTCTTTGGATCGCAATGGGCTGCTGGTGATATCATGTACGCCGACCAAAACGGTGATGGGAAAATTGATCAGGGAGCCAACACTTTGTCAAATCCTGGTGATAAAAGTCTGATTGGTAATAATACACCGCGTTATACTTTTGGAGTAGATATTAATCTGGACTGGAAAGGATTTGACTTCCGTGGATTTTTGCAGGGTGTCATGAAAAGAGATATCTGGCAGGGAAGTTATTTCTTCTGGGGAGCTACGAATAATATGTGGTTTTCTACGGGTTTGGTTGAACATGAAGATTATTTCCGTGCCGATGCTAATCACCCGCTTGGACAAAATCTGGATTCTTATTACCCACGTCCAAATTTTAGCAGCAGCAAAAACCAACAGGTTCAAACACGTTATTTGCAGGATGCATCTTATATCCGTTTGAAAAATATCCAGTTGGGTTACACGGTTCCTTTGGCAATTACCAAGAAGTTTGCAGTCCAAAAACTACGTATTTATTTGTCGGGAGAAAATGTATTTACGGGAACGAAAGTAGCCAAAATGTTTGATCCTGAAACGATAGACGGCGGATCGGGCGGAAGTGTTTATCCATTGGCAAAAGTGTATGCGGCAGGTTTAAGTCTTACTTTTTAAAATATTAGCAATGAATTTTTTCAGATATAAAATAAATAATGCACTGATATTGTTCCTGATGGCACTGCTGGCTACGTCCTGCAATAACTATCTGGATCAGCAGCCTCTTTCCAATATTACACCGGAAGATTACCTGCGTGAAGAATCGCAACTGGCAGCGTATGCCATTGCACGTTATCCTGATGTTCTTCCGTCGCATGTTAACTGGACGTTCGGTACATTCGGAACTGATGGAAATACAGACAATATGGCTATTCCGGCTCTGGATAGTAAATATATTCCGGGTTTGTTAAGAGTAGGAGCAACAGCAGGAGACTGGAATTTTGGGAATATCTTTCAATTAAATTATTTTCTGCAAACAGTTTTGCCTCGCCTTAAAAGCGGAGAGATCACCGGAAGTGATGCCAATATCAGACATTATATCGGAGAGATTTATTTCCTGAGAGCGCACGAATATTTTACCAAACTCCAGGCTGTTGGCGATTTTCCGATTTTAAGAAATACACTGGTTGATAATAAACAATTATTAACTGCTGCAAGTATCCGTAATCCACGAAACGAAGTAGCACGTTTTATCATTTCTGATCTGGATTCTGCGGCATTGATGATGCAGGCAACAGCACCAACGGGTGGTACAAACCGTATTTCGAGAAATGTAGCAAATTTGCTGAAATCGCGTGTTGCTTTATACGAAGGAACCTGGCTGAAATATTTTAAA
>Ga0247734_1002832_pt1 | contig 10827 bp, 7 predicted proteins | sample UWRJL103311B2_FD_180933 | JGI IMG/M metagenome (GOLD analysis project Ga0247734, IMG submission 180933) | Plant litter microbial communities from Arlington Agricultural Research Station in Wisconsin, United States - UWRJ-L103-311B-2 | ecosystem: Environmental > Terrestrial > Plant litter >... | reverse complement strand
GGTGAACGCCTATCTGGCGGAGGCCGCGATTGCCGATCGGCACAGGCGTGGCCTGTTCGGCGATCTGTCGCTGGCCGAATGCTTCAAGCGCTGGCGCAAGGCCATCGACGAAGGTTTGCTCAAGATCATGTCGAAGATGGGGATCGCGGTGATCTCCTCCTATCGTGGCGGCTATAATTTCGAGGCGGTCGGGCTCTCCCGCGCGCTGGTGAACGATCTCTTCCCCGGCATGCCGACGAAGATTTCGGGCGAAGGTTATGCCTCGCTCCAGCTCTCGGCGAAGTTGCGCCACGATGCGGCGTTCGATGCGGACGTGACGACGCTACCGATCGGAGGCTTCTATCGCCAGCGCGCGGGCGGCGAGGCCCATGCCTATTCGGCGCAGCTGATGCACCTGCTGCAAACGTCGGTGACGAACGACAGCTACAGCCAGTATCTGCAATTTTCGCGCGGGGTTCGGGATCTGCCGCCCATCTATCTGCGCGACTTGCTGGAGTTCAACTGGGCCAAGGAGCCGATCGCCATCGACAGCGTCGAGGCGATTACCGAGATCCGCAAGCGCTTCGTCACGCCCGGCATGAGCCTGGGCGCGCTCTCCCCGGAGGCGCACGAAACTCTGGCGATCGCGATGAACCGGATCGGCGCCAAGGCGGTGTCCGGCGAGGGGGGCGAGGACAAGCGCCGCTACAAGCCTTACGACAATGGCGACAACGCCAATTCGGTGATTAAGCAGATCGCGTCCGGCCGCTTCGGTGTCACCGCCGAATATCTGGGATCGGCCGAAGAGATCGAGATCAAGGTCGCGCAGGGTGCCAAGCCCGGCGAGGGTGGGCAGTTGCCCGGCTTCAAGGTGACCGAGATGATCGCCAAGCTGCGACACTCGACGCCGGGCGTGACGCTCATCTCGCCGCCGCCGCACCACGACATCTATTCGATCGAGGATCTGGCGCAGCTCATCTACGATCTGAAGCAGATCAATCCGCGTGCGCGGGTGTGCGTGAAGCTGGTCTCGTCGGCCGGCATCGGTACGGTCGCCGCAGGCGTCGCCAAGGCACATGCCGATGCGATTCTGGTGGCCGGCAACGTCGGCGGTACCGGTGCGTCCCCGCAGACCAGCGTCAAGTTCGCCGGAACGCCGTGGGAGATGGGCCTTAGCGAGGTCAATCAGGTGCTGACGCTGAACGGCCTGCGACACCGGGTGAAGCTGCGTACCGACGGCGGCCTAAAGACCGGCCGCGACATCGTCATTGCCGCCATCCTCGGTGCGGAAGAGTTCGGCGTGGGAACACTCAGCCTCGTCGCGATGGGTTGCATCATGGTGCGGCAATGCCATTCCAACACCTGCCCGGTGGGGGTCTGCACGCAGGACGAAGCGCTCCGGCAGAAGTTCGTCGGCACGCCGGAAAAGGTCATCAACCTGATGACCTTCATGGCGGAGGAAGTGCGCGAGATTCTGGCGCGCCTCGGCGTTGCCAGCATCGACGAGATCATCGGCCGCACCGAACTGCTCCGGCAGGTCAGCCGTGGTGCCGAACATCTCGACGATCTGGATCTCAATCCTATTCTCGCGAAGGTCGATGCGCCCGATCATCATCGCCGCTTCCAGCTGAGCACATTCCGCAACGATGTGCCGGACAGCCTGGATGCGCAGATGATCAAGGACGCGAAGGCGGTGTTCGAGCGGCGTGAGAAGATGCAGCTGACCTATACGGTGCGGAACACGCACCGCGCCGTCGGCACGCGCTTCTCGGCCGAAATCACGTCCAAATACGGGATGGACACGCTCGCCGAGGGCCACGTCCATGTAAAGCTGCGCGGCTCGGCCGGGCAATCGCTGGGCGCCTTCGCGGTGAAGGGCCTGACGCTGGAGGTGATGGGCGAGGCCAACGATTATGTCGGCAAGGGGCTGTCAGGCGGCACGATCATCGTCCGCCCGACCGTCTCCAGCCCGCTGGAGAGCCGCGCCAACACGATCATCGGCAACACCGTCCTTTACGGGGCGACCTCGGGCAAATTGTTCGCGGCCGGCCAGGCGGGCGAGCGCTTTGCGGTGCGCAATTCGGGCGCCACGGTGGTGGTCGAAGGCTGCGGTGCGAATGGCTGCGAATATATGACCGGTGGCACCGCCGTGATCCTCGGCAAGACTGGTGAGAATTTTGGCGCGGGCATGACGGGCGGGATGGCGTTCGTGCTAGATGAGGACGGCAGTTTCCCGGCACACGCCAACCCGGAGAGCATCCAGTGGCAGCGGCTGGGCGCCACCTATTGGGAGCAGCGCCTGCGCTCGCTGATCGCGGCGCATGCGATCGCCACGGACAGCAAATGGTCCAACACGATTCTCGACGATTGGGATCGCTGGCGGGGCCGGTTCTGGCAGGTGGTGCCGAAGGAGATGGTCAGCCGGCTGGAGCAGCCGCTGGACGACCAGGAGGCAACGGAAATGGTGGCGGCGGAGTAATCCGCCGCTGCCGAGCGCCGTGCCGAACGGAGGCGGCCGCTTGATGTGGCTTCGTCATGCCAGCGACGGCTGGCATACATGACTTTCGCCACGTCTACATCGTCGCCAATCTAAAGAGACATGGGCCCAGCCTACGCTGGGGCGACGGGATCAGGAACGTGCCCGGCGCGCGTAGCGCTTAGTCCTTCCAGCCCCAGTAAAGCTGGGCGGGCGGAATGTTGATCGGTTCGAACGCATGATCGATGCGATCGAACGCCAGCGCCATGAAATCGCGGCACTTCGGGTTGAACTGATAGACGAGGAATGCGCCGCCAACGCGAAGCGCGGCGTGCGTTTCAACCGCGATCGTCGGCCCTACGCCGGGTGGCAGGGTGGAGAAAGGCAGGCCTGACAGGATGTAATCAGCATGATCGTGGCCATGCTCGGCAATGATCTTGCGGACGTCCGTCGCCGAGCCGTGTACAGGCACAAAGCGCGGATCGTGGAAACGATCGGCCAGATAATCGATGAATTCGGCATTGGTATCGATCGCGATATACATACCGTCAGGGCCGAGCCGATCGAGGATCGCCTGGCTGAACGTGCCGACACCCGGGCCATATTCGACGAACAGCTTCGTATTCGCCCAATCAGTGCGCGAGAGCATGTTGGCGATCAGCTTGTTGGACGACGGAATGATCGAGCCGACCATCACCGGATGCCTCAGGAACTCCCGGAAGAACATGCCCATCGGCCCGAGCTTGGCCGTTCCGCGGCGTGTGCCGCTGCGCTTGAGCACCTGCTCCCCCGAAGGTGAGGTCATTGCATAGTCCCTTTTACTTTTCCGACCGAGACCCGTCGCAAAAGCGCAACGCAAACGCAAGCAGGCCTTGATCGGCCGAACGCACGGCCTGTCCGGAGAGTTCACGAACGAGACGAAACGTGCCACCCGAGCGATCGATGCACGTTTCCCCGAAATTTAGGAGCCAAGCGCTCTAGCCGCCATCCCCACGCACGCGGGGATGGCGGAGAGAAAATCAGTTTCGCGGCTTCAGCATGCCGGGCGAGACGAAACCGATCGGCTCGAGGGCGAGTGAGTCCTGCTTCAGGCGGGCCTGAATCTGCTCATATTCGCGCTCGATCTCCGGCGTGACGGAGGCGCGCGTTTCCTCCAGCGCCCGCGCGAAATTCTCGGCGGTCACGACCTTGCTCTCGAGCGATCCGCGTAACGCGTTCAGGCCGGCACGCCGGACGAGATCCTCCAGATCAGCGCCCGAAAACCGCTCCGTCCTGCGGGCCATCAGATCCAGATCGACATCGTCGGCCAACGGCATCTTGCCGGTGTGGATGCCGAGAATGCGACGACGGCCGGCTTCGTCCGGCACCGACACATAGATCAGTTCGTCCAGCCGGCCGGGCCGGAGCAAGGCCGGATCGATCAGGTTCGGCCGGTTGGTCGCGCCGATCACGACGACCGACTGCAATTCCTCCAGCCCGTCCATTTCGGCGAGGATCGTATTGACCACGCGCTCTGTCACCGCCGGCTCGCCAAGGCCGCCGCCGCGCGCCGGCACGAGGCTATCGAGCTCGTCGATGAAGATCACGCAGGGGCTCACCTGGCGGGCGCGAGCAAAGAGCCGGGCGATCTGCTGCTCGCTCTCGCCATACCATTTCGACAGCAGGTCGGATGATTTGGTGGCGATGAAGTTCGCCTGCGCCTCGCGCGCGACAGCCTTGGCCAGCAACGTCTTGCCCGTGCCCGGCGGCCCATAAAGCAGGAACCCCTTGGCCGGACGGATGCCGAGCCGGCGAAACGCCTCCGGATCCTTCAGCGGCAATTCCACGCCTTCGCGCAGGCGTTCGCGCGCTTCATCGAGCCCGCCGACATCGTCCCAACCCACGTTCGGCGCCTGCACCATCACTTCGCGCATCGCGGACGGCTGCACGCGCTTGATCGCTTCCTGGAAATCCTCGCGCGTCACCGACAGCATATCCAGCACTTCGGGCGGGATCGTCTTATCTTCCAGATTGAGGCGCGGCATGATCCGCCGAATAGCCTCGATCGCCGCCTCCCGCGCCAGCGCGGCCAGATCGGCACCGACGAAGCCGTAGGTCTGCCGGGCCAGTTCATCCAGATCGACCTTGTCGCCCAGCGGCATGCCGCGTGCATGGATGCCGAGGATTTCGCGGCGGCCGCGCTCGTCCGGCACGCCGATCACGATTTCGCGATCGAAGCGGCCGGGCCGCCGCAGCGCTTCGTCCAGCGCTTCCGGTCGGTTCGTCGCCGCGATGATGACGAGGTTGGTGCGCGGCTCCAGCCCGTCCATCAGCGTTAGCAACTGCGCGACGAGGCGCTTCTCGGCCTCGCCCGTCGTCTGCCCGCGCTTCGGCGCGATCGAATCGATCTCGTCGATGAAGATGATTGACGGTGCGTTCTGGGTCGCCTCCTCGAAGATCTCGCGCAGGCGCTTTTCGGACTCGCCATAGGCCGAGCCCATGATCTCGGGGCCGTTGATCAGGAAGAAATTGGCGTGGCTTTCATTGGCAACCGCCCGCGCCAGCCGCGTCTTGCCCGTGCCCGGAGGACCGTAGAGTAACACGCCCTTAGGCGGATCCACGCCGAGGCGCTGGAACAGTTCGGGATAGCGGAGCGGCAGCTCCACCATCTCACGCACCTGATCCACCGTTGCGCCGAGCCCGCCAACATCATCATAGGTGACGTCCGCACGGCGTCCGCCATCGTCGCGCACTGGTGCATATTCGGCGCGAAGCTCGACCTCGGTATTGCCATCGATGTGGACGATGCCCTTCGGCGTCGTCGAAATGACCGTGAGTCGGATTTCCTGGAGCGAGAAGGCAGGCGCGTTCAGCATCGTGCGCAGGGCCGACGGCATGTCGCCCTGATCCAGCCGCTGCTGGCCGGTCGTCGCCACGACATCGCCGGCGTTGATCGGACGCATTCCGAAGCTGCGCTTCAGCGCCTCGCCCGATCCTTGCAGCCGCAAATTCTGTTGTGCAGGTGCGAAGACGACGCGCTGAGCGGGCACGCTCGCGGCCTTCCGCACCTCCACGAAATCCCCGGAGCCGACGCCCGCATTGGCGCGCTGAAGTCCATCGAGGCGAAGAATATCGAGCCCCTCATCCTCGGGGTAAGGCAGCACCGCCCGTGCCGGCGTGGCCCTACGACCGACAATTTCGACCACATCGCCTTCGGTCAGGCCGAGCGCCCCCATCGTCGCCCGCGACAGGCGGGCCAGTCCGCGTCCGCTATCGTCGGGGCGAGCATTCGCCACCTGCAGCTTGCGGACTTCGCTTTCGGCCATTCACTCTCTCCTTGCGTGCCGAGAGATAGGAAGGCTTGCTCGCATTGCAAAATCTTGCAGCGGCGACGACGAGACAAAAAAAGGGCCGGTCCCGAAGAACCGGCCCCTAAGTCTAGGAGAGGATGCCTGAAAGGCCCGTTCCTTATGTTAGGCGGCCAAATATTGTGCAAGTGCGAACAGCGTGTTCGCAGTTGCGAAATGTGCAACTTGCATTCATAATTGATTTTACACGGCCGCTCCGGGCATGTGCGGAGGCTCATCATGCGCAGGCTCCCTCCTCTTACGGCTATCGAGGCATTCGTGCAGGTCGCTCGGCTTGGATCGGTGAAAGCGGCTGCGGAAGAGCTTGCCCTATCATCGCCAGCGTTGAGCCGACGCATTCAAGCGCTGGAACGTTTCCTCGGCCGGCCACTGTTCGCACGGCGTCATCAGTCGATGATCCTGAACAGCGATGGACAGATGCTGCTTACACGCATCGCCCCAGCACTGGATGCGCTTGCGGTTGCGATAGACGCAACCACGGGCGAGCAGGAAGTGCTGCGGCTCCGCCTCAGTCTACCCCAGCTTTTCGCATCGCAGCGATTATTGCCGGGAATCGCCAAATTGAAGCAGGATTACCCGGAGCTTCATATCGATATCGATACCCAGCCGCATGCTTTGGCCCGTCTGGGCGAAGGCATCGATGCCGCGATCATCCTCGCCCGCGAAGTGGACTCGGCTTATTATAGCCGCCGGATCGCGCATAGCCGGATCGCGATCGTCGGGCCGCGATCGCGACTGAGCGATGCCAAGAGTGGCCCTTCGCCCAGAGATTTCGCGCGCGAAACCGTCCTGATTCACCGCGACCTGCCTGATCTGTTCAACGAATGGCGAGACGCGATCGGCCAGCCGGAACTGGAGCCCGCCGCCTTCGACCGCTTCGATTCCGGGGCGCTGATACTGGAAGCGGCCGCCCAGGGGCTCGGCATCGCCTTCATGCTGGAGGAGCATGTCGAGTTCGCCCACGACGAGCGGCTGGTGAACCTCGTCCGCACGGACGTGCAATCGAGTTACGGCTATTGGTTCGCATCGAAGCGGACGGCACTATCTAACCGCGCCGTCCGCATCTTTCATGATTGGTTGTTCAACGAATTCCTGTCGGAGAGCTGAGCCCCCCGGCCGGGAATCAGGCGACGGTCGCGGTGACGATCTTGCCCGGCGCGCGCGGCGGCTCGCCCTTCGGCAACCCGTCGACATACTCCATGCCGGACGTCACTTCGCCCCACACGGTATATTGCTTGTCCAGGAACGTCGCGTCGTCGAACACGATGAAGAACTGGCTGTTGGCGCTGTTCGGATTGCTGGAACGGGCCATCGAACAAATGCCGCGCACATGCGGCTCGGCCGAAAATTCCGCTTTCAGATCCGGCTTCTCCGATCCGCCCATGCCGGTGCCGGTAGGATCGCCACCCTGCGCCATGAAGCCCGGGATGACGCGGTGGAAGACCACACCGTCATAGAAACCTTCCTTCGCCAGCTCCACGATGCGCGCGACATGGCCGGGCGCCAGGTCGGGGCGCAGCTTGATCACGACATCGCCGCCGCTATCCAGCGTGAGCGTCAGGGTATCGTCTGCCATCCGGCTTCTCCTCAGAATCGATGGTGGCGCGCTTAGCATCCCTTGGGGCGCCCGCCACCCCCAACGGCGCGGAGAAAGCGCCTGTTTCCGGCCCGATGGGGCTGACAGATGGAGGAGCCGGGCCTAAGCGGGCGGCAGATCCACCTACGGCCGGGAGATGGCGATGAGCGAGAGCGAGATCGAGACCATCGTCCCCCGGGCGAAGGACACGACGCACGATGCGGAAGACCGGCTGACGTCCGACTTCGTCGAGCGAGTCGTAGAGAAAGTGGAACAGGGCGATACGGCCGGCGCGCGCGCTCTGGTCGAGCCGCTCCACCCTGCGGACATCGCCGATCTGTTCGAACTCGCGCGGAGCGAGGACCGCCAGCCGCTGGCCACCGCGCTCACCGATCTTCTCGACGGCGACGTGCTCGCCGAGATGAACGATTGGGTGCGCGAGCAGCTGATGGAGGCGCTGGCGCCGCATCAGGTGGCCGAACTCGCCACAAAACTCGATACTGACGACGCCGTCGCGATCATCGAGGATCTGGAGGAGGAGGATCAGCGCGCGGTGCTGCGCGCGATGGAGCCGGACGATCGCGCCGCGATCGAAGAAGCTCTTTCCTATCCCGAGGAGAGCGCCGGCCGCCTTATGCAGCGCGATCTCATCGCGGTGCCCGAGCATTGGACCGTCGCCAACGTCATCACTTACCTGCGCTCGAACGACGATCTGACCACCGATTTCTGGGAAATCTTCGTCGTCGATCTCGCGCATAAGCCAATCGGCACCTGCAAGGTCAGCTGGGTGATGCGCGCACCCGACGAGACTCTGATTTCGGAGGTGATGGCGCGCGAACAGACGCTGATCCCGGCCGAGATGGATCAGGAGGAAGTGGCACTCCGCTTCCAGAAATATGCGCTCATCTCCGCCGCCGTCGTCGATAAATCAGGGCGCCTGGTCGGCATGATCACGGTCGACGACATCGTCCACATCATCCAGGAAGAAGCGGGCGAGGATGCGCTGCTGCTCTCGGGCGCGGGCGAAGGCGACATCAACGAGCCCGTCCGCTTTACGGTGCGGACGCGCCTGACCTGGCTGGTCGTAAACCTCGGGACGGCCATGATCGCCGCGTCGGTCGTCGGCCTGTTCCAGGGCGAGATTGCCCGCTTCGCCCTGCTGGCGGTGCTGATGCCGATCGTGTCCGGCATGGGCGGCAACGCCGGTACGCAGACGCTGGCGGTAATCGTGCGCGCGCTGGCCACCAACCAGCTGACCAGCTCCAACACCCTGAGAATGATCGCCCGCGAATTTCAGGTCGCGACCGCCAACGGCTTTGCACTGGGTACGCTGGTCGGCCTTGGTACCCTGCTGATCTACCATAACCCCGATTTGGCGATGGTGATCGGCCTGGCGATGCTCATCAACAATCTGGTGGCGGGCCTCGCTGGCGTCCTGATCCCGATCGCGCTGGAACGGGCACGAGTCGATCCCGCCGTCTCCTCCGCCGTCTTCGTGACGATGGCGACGGATGTGATGGGCTTCTTCTCGTTCCTCGGTCTGGCCTCGCTTTGGGGGCTGGGCGGCTAGCGGCAGGCGCATCGCGCCCCATATTGGCGGGGTGGCAGCACTCCATCTCACCAAGGTCGCGGTCGGTTGCGCCGAATTGTCCATGCTGGAAGCGCGGCTCGATGGCCGCATCGAAGCCGGCGAAACCCATATCGTGACGCGCTACCGGCCCACCCGGCATGGCGAACTCATCGGCGGCTCGCTTTACTGGATCATCAAGCACCAGCTTGTCGCCCGATCGGCCATCATCGGCTTCGCCGAGGAGGAGAATGGTTATTGCCGTATCCGCCTCGCGCCCGACCTCGTCGCCATCCGGCATCGCGCGAAGCGGGCGCATCAAGGCTGGCGCTATCTGGACGAGGCCGACGCGCCAGCCGATCTGGCGGGCGATACGGACGGCAGCGACGCTCTGCCGGCCGACCTTGCCGGGCGCCTCGCCGCGCTGGCGCTGATCTAGCGGATCAGCCGCCGCAGCGAACCGTGCCGGGGCCTGTCTTCGAAACCTGGCAGCGCGGGCGACCGCCGATGCGGACGTCGCCCGGCCCCATCAACCTGACCCTCGCGCTGCGGATCGCGGTGACGGCGACGCCGCCCGGCCCCGTCTGATCGACGCTCACGTCGTTCACCGTCCAGCCTTCGCCGCGCACGTTGCCCGCGCCCCGACCGACGATGCGGGCACTGCCACTCTTACCGGACAGCAGAATGTCGCCCGGCCCCGTCAGGTTCACGTCGGCCCTGCCCGCCTCGATCTGGCCGATCGACAGATTGCCCGGCCCGGCCAGTGCCACCGTCACGATCGGCGCGCGCAGGGCATTGACCGTCACGTCCCCCGGGCCGACCAATGCGACCCCCGCCAGACGCGGCGTCATGACGTTGATCATCACGCGATCCTCCTTGCGGAGCGTGATGTTCTGGAACCAGCGGCCTTTCTCCGCCTCGATCACCAGTTCGCCGTTGACGACATGGACATGCAGCCGCGCGAGCACATCGTCCTTGCCGATGGCATGGACGCCGAGCGGCCCGCCGGACCGGATCCGCACATCGAACGGCACGCTGCTGCGGACACGATCGAAACCGCCGACCGGATATGAGCGCGTCGCCGCAACGGCGGGCGACGCTGCCGCGATGCTCAGCAGGCAGGCGAAGAGGGCATAACGCATGTCGATCTCCACTGTATTATCCGCGCAATACACAATGTGGTCTAGCAGACAAGTCTTTCGGCTTTGCGCACCGTCCGCTGCCTATCCGTACAATCGACCGTCGATGGACACAAAAAAGGCGCGGAGCCGAAGCGCCGCGCCCTCTTCACAGCCGGCGACCGAAGCCGCCGCTTGCTTACTTGTTGTGGATCGCCGCCGCCGCACGGAGGATGTCCAGGATCTTCACCTGCGCCGCCGGTTCGTCAACCTGCTCCATCGCCGCCAGTTCGCGCGCCAGACGGCTGGTCGCCGCCTCGAAGATCTGCCGCTCGGAATAGCTCTGCTCAGGCTGATCCTCGGCACGGAACAGATCCCGGACAACTTCGGCGATCGATACGAGATCGCCCGAGTTGATCTTGGCTTCATATTCCTGCGCACGACGCGACCACATGGTGCGCTTCACCTTGGGCTTGCCCTTCAGCGTCGTCAGCGCATCGGTCATCTGCGCGTTGGACGACAGCTTGCGCATGCCCACGCTCTCGGCCTTGTTCGTCGGCACGCGGAGCGTCATCCGCTCCTTCTCAAAGCGGAGCACGTACAGCTCCAGCTTGGCACCGGCGATTTCCTGGCTTTGCAGCTCAACGACGCGGCCCACACCATGCTTGGGATAGACGACGTAATCGCCGACGACGAAGCTCAGCGCCTTTGCTGCCATGTAGATAGACCTTTCTGAACGGCCTGCCGGCTTCGCGGCGTCCACG
>Ga0247734_1002831_pt1 | contig 10828 bp, 5 predicted proteins | sample UWRJL103311B2_FD_180933 | JGI IMG/M metagenome (GOLD analysis project Ga0247734, IMG submission 180933) | Plant litter microbial communities from Arlington Agricultural Research Station in Wisconsin, United States - UWRJ-L103-311B-2 | ecosystem: Environmental > Terrestrial > Plant litter >... | reverse complement strand
GCAAGTTAGTATTACGCCGGGGCTATGACACAGTCGCTTTGATCGCGTCCCTTAGCTGGGACCGTGCTGAAAAGCTGCTCAAAGCGATCGTCGGCCAGAGCCCGATGTCGCGCTGAACCGACGAGAAAGGCATGCAACCCCGTCACATCAAGGGCCGAACTTAGCGCAAAGGAGCGCTCGCGCACACGGCGCTGTGTGTCAGGCTCAACAAGCCGTTCGATCGCGGCTCTGATCGCGTCGGGAGCATAGGCAGCGACCTCGCCTAGATCGAACCTGCGGACGTAGTCGGCGGCGCCGCTTTGACCGTTCGTGAGCACCAGGAAAGGCGCCCCGGCTGTCGCCGTCACGAAAGGCATCTTGGATGGCAGCGAAAGACGACCAATGGCAGCAGCGTGCCCATCTGTCTCGGTTCCGCTAAAAGAAGGAACAAGGATGAAGGCCGATTCCTCAACCCGTATCGCAATCTCATCATGCGTAAGGTCGTTCTTGATCACGATGCCGGCGCGCGCGAGGCTGGCTTCCGTGTAGTTCAGGAAGTGCAGATCGTTACTGCTGGTGTACCACTCGACAGGTACGTCAACCCCGGCCAGCGCTTCGATCATGTCTTCCAGCCAAGCCTGATGCCAGATGTTGCCCACTATGGCACCGCGTATCGGAGTTCCTGGTGGCGGCGGCAAGCAGGGCTCGCTGCGGATGAACCGGCGGGCGACCAGTGGTGGAAGCACCCAGAACGGCAAATTGAAATGCGCCTCGTACGCTGCGCGCATCCCATCTGAGATCACGAAGCGTGCGTCCGCTGCCAGCACCAGTTCACGCATAAGGGGCAGCGGTATACCCTCATTGGACAGGCAGTTGTCGTCCATCACCCAAATCACCAGCGGTGCGCCGGTCATCACCTTGGCGGTCAACGCCATGACCACGTCCTCACGGGTGTAGGGCACGGAGAAAATCGATCGCGGTGCATAAGACGACAAGCGTGAAGCCAGAAAGTTCGCAATGGTTTGGCGGTCCTGCGAATAGCGGTGAAGCACGAAATCCGCTGTCGGCTCGACGACCTGCACTCCACCCCAGTGATCAAAGGCGCGGAACAAGACATAGGATGGCACTTCGGCCAGAATCCGGCTCATGAGAATGCCGGTTCCATGCGCGAAATTGATCTCGTTCGCCATGATCACCAAGTCCACTTCCTGGCGATCCTGTGCAGCGCTGCTCAGGCGGTGGCGGACTTGGGCGCCAAAACTATCTTGGGAGATCGCATTTTCCATAGTAAAATCGGGTATCATGCCACCTTGTCACGTAGCTTGGACGAGGCGTTGAGCGCATCGATCTGGTCAGAGAGGGAAACGAGCACGTCCTCAAAAGCGGCTTGTCGCGCTTCAAAACGTTCGACGCCTTGCGCCGCCCGCCGCACGCCATCCAGCCCCGAAGCCACAAGGCCCAGGTTATTCTGTTCGCTCAGGCTCCGCTCGTCCAACACCGCGAACTTGGTGGACAGCGCATCGAGATGGCTTCGCAAGGCTTGTACGATCTCGGAAAAAGTGTGCACTTCGCCAAAAACCTGCTCCGCCTGTTCGATCGTCCGTTGAGTATCGACGCGGACGTCATGAAGGGCATTGGCGATGGCACCGAGATTTACCTGCTCGTTGTCGATGATCCCGCGAACCTCGACCATCCCGGCCGCCACCAGGCTGAGATTGTGGCGCTCCTCGTTGACGAGGTGCTTGAGAGCTCTAATCTCATGTGTGTTGGCATCGATCTCCGTCAGGCGGCGCTGGATCTGCTCCAGGCGCAATGTGGCACCGCGCATCTGCTGGACAGCCGGCTCCCACGCTGCAAGGCGACTGCGCAGGCTTTCACGCTGGGACCAATCGAAGGCGACAAACGCGCCAAGAAGACACGCGAGGCCGAAGCTGGACCACACCATTGCCCAGCCTGGTGAAATATCATCACCCGTCGCACCGATCGTCAGCGGCACCAAAATGCCTAGCGCCGCCAGGCCGCCTGCGACTAAGCGCCTGCGCTCCACCCCGAATTCCCGCAAAGAACCCTCACCCCAAAGCCGTCGCATTTTCAGCGTCCCAATGATCTTGTTGCACGTCTAGCGACATCAATGAAGGAGAGGCAAGGAGATCGGGCAAGGCTGCAAGCCAGTGGCCCCAAGCCCCTCCTCGAAAGCCGGTCAGAGCGGGCAAGGCAGGATCCATCGCTATGTCACGCGAGACCTGCCGCACCACTGCACGCATGATCCGCAAAGCCTCTTCCGCTTGCGCCTCGCCTTCGAAAAAGGCGTGCGCCCCAGTGCGGTCGATGGTGAAGCGCAGCAACGGGCCGAACCCATCCTCAATGCACGCCGGGAGGATCGCCGCCGGTAGACGGTCTCCGATCAAGGCCCTGAACTCGATCCCAAATGACTGTTCGCTCTGGAACAGACGCAGCGAACAGCCCGCTGTGAGCCATCCTGCGACTCGTGGTAGCTGATACGTCAAGCGCACGTGCCGGCGGGACGGGCCCGGATCGTGGTCGTCGATGATCAGAGGCAAGGTCGAGGGCCAGAACAGCTCGGGCCACTCGGCCGGCGCCTGTAGGGTACCTTGTGCCACGGACATCAATGCCAGCGCCATGCCACGGCACGCGCCAGCTGCCTGAAGCCGCTCTTCGGCCACATCCCCCACACAGTTGGCGATAGCCTCGGCAAGGCCAGTCAGGAAATTGGCAAAGGTTCCTCGGGCGTTGGCCCCACGCATGTCCAGAGCCCAGAAGCTTTCGGCACTGCGTTCGGCTTGTCGATGTGGGTCGAGCCAAATGCCGGCCTCGCCCCCCGCCTCGCCGAAGTGGGTGATCGCAAGCAGCCAGGCTGGCCAATGCGCAACGGCGACAGTGGGGCCAAAGCTAAGGGCGACACCCTCGCGCCCGCTGGTAAGCGTGCCCAAGATCGCGACATCGCCCTCAGGTTGCCACGAAAAGCCGAAGGCATGGACATTGCCGCGGATTTCAACGCCAGTAATCGCGACTACCGGCATGAAATCCGCCCGATGCGGGAAGGTAGGGTCACGAAGCGAAACCCTTGTCGCTTTCGAAGTAGCGCGTCACGCGCCCGATAGGGGTGTCCACCTTCAAGAGCTCGACACTATCGACTGCCACGAGCAGCTCGCGCTCGTCATTGGAGAATCCGGAATGGCCAACCTTGAAGGCAACCACATTCCACCCTCGAACCGCCGGGACGGGTAGAAGGATCTCGTAGAGTTCGATGAAAGCGGCGTTCTCGAACTTGATGGTGCCAACGGTCGCGCCGTTGACGGCAAGCTCTATCCATTGTCCCACCAGGTGATTGCGGCACACGATGCGCAATTGCATCTTGAGCGACTGATCCGAATAGATCCGCAGCCGCGCTGTCGGCTTTTCGATCCAGCGGAACGCTCGGGTAATGTTGTGCTCGAGATAGGGCCCTTCCAACTGGCCGAAGCCCGTCAGGGGCTGCCAGCTGCCTGCGTTTTCCACGTTCTGGTCGCCGATATCGATGCCCTCGAGCCGGAAGGTCAGGGCACGGGCCTCATGTTCAAATCCTCCGGCAAGGGCGAAGTCGAAGTCGATCCGGTTCATGCCGGGAACAAGGGCAGCGCGCACTTGCCGGGTCTCACGCACACGGGCGTCGTCTTGGTCGTAGTGCAGGACAGCGGCATGCTCACCGTTCACCCGTACAATCACTTCCTGCCCCGGGATGGTGGAACGCCCATGAATGTGCAGCGTCTGGACGCCAAATTTTTCGGCGCGCACGAACACGCGAGACGTGGGATGCACTAGCCAGGCATAGCCTTGCTCAAGCGCGATCTCGGACAAGGGATCCTTCTCACGCAACAGGCCCTCACCGGTTTCCCACCCATCGTCCGGCGGAGGCGTGGCCCGCTCGCCGGTGAGATAAGCCAGGAACGGCGCGTGGGTCTCGTCGGTCGAGAGTACCAGGTTGGGTGCTATCGGTACGCTGCGGAAATGGGCGAGCTCCTCGACCGTCGTCAGGAACGACCATGCACAAGCTTCGAGCGAATAGCGCGTACGGGCGTGCAGTACGCCGTTCAAGCCCAGACGTTCGCGCAGTGCCGGATCGTCATGCAATCGCTGAAGCGCACGCGCCAGCGCTGCAGGCGCCTGGGTGTGCACCAGAAGACCTGTCTCATCGGCGCGAACGGCCTCGACGGCTCCCCCCGCCTCAAGCGCGATGGTTGGGCAGCCTATGGCCGCAGCCTCGATCAGGACCTGGCCAAAGGCTTCCTGGTTGCTAGCCGACAGCAGTACGTCGGCCGCGGCATAGTGCAGCGCGGCAAGCTGCTCGTCCGCGACGTGGCCCGAGTAGTGGATGGCGCCATCGATCTGCGGGCGATCGGGCATCAGCCCCATCACCAGCAGTAGCTTGTCAGGTGACACAAGCGCCTCGAATGCCGCCAGCGCCCGCCCGAAACCCTTGCGTTCATCGGACAGATCGGCAGCCGCCGTCAGCACGATGAAGGCGTCTTCCGGCAGTCCCAGGCGGCGGCGCGCTTGGACGCGGCTTTGCGGATGGAAAATCTCGCAATCCAGGCCAAGCCTCACGGCACGTACCGGCGGAGCGGCGGATACGCCCAACAGCCGCTCGATGCGCGTTTTCATGAAATGGCTGTTGGTGAAGATAGCAAAGGGCGCGTCGTTCGCTGCCTTGGCCAGCAGGGCTCGTTTGGCTGCAAAGGCAGGATTGATGCGCTGCGGGGCAAGTGCGGGATATGCCCCGGCCGTTGGGCACGCCTCGTCACAGGCCGATTCCAGACGCGTGCAGTCGCCGGGATAGCCACAGCGCCCCGTCACGATCCACTCGTCATGCGCGAAAAATACCGTGGGTACGCCGCGTGCGACCAGGATATCCATGACTTCAAGGAAGTCTGCGCCGATCGCGTGCTGGTTGCCCAAGATCACAAGATCTGGGTCCTCGGCCAGCAGGGCATCAACGATGTTCTCACCGATCAGCACCCGATCGACCGAACCCAGATCGAAGTCCGCGTAGGCGAAAGGAACGACGCGGTGACCGAACGCGGTCAACGCGGTCGCCAGACGCCGATGTGCCGTACCCGCGCCGTATTTGTAGCCGTAATCGTTGAACATCGCGATCGTCAGGATCGACTGTATGGCATCGCGCCTGGGCTTAGCCGGGGTGGTGCCTAGAGTTTCGGTCAGCTCTCGCGCATGGGCGCGCAGCTCTGGCGAGTAGATTTCGGGAGAAGAGGTCTTCTGTGCGGCATGAAGGCGGAATCGCGCAATCTCAGCGCCGATGATCTGAATACGCGCACCGGCCTTGGCCAGGCGCGCCCACAGGTCGTAGTCCATGCTGTAGTGCAGCTGCTCGTTTACATTTGCGCCGGCGCTGTGCCAAATCTCACGCGAGAAAAAGACTTCGGGCTGGTGGAAGAAGCGGCCCTGTAGCCACGAGCCTTCGATATCCAGGATTTGCGAGAGCGGCAGCGGTCCATCCATCAAGCATGGCATATGGCGGCGCACCGGACCGCTCTTGTCGAAGCTGGTGCACACGCCCGCGACGATGTCGGGCGCATCCTTGTCGGCGAACGCGAAAGCCACCGCAAACAAGGCATCCCGCGCCAGCAGATCATCGCTGTTCAGCCATCCCAGGATGTCCCCGGTCGCATGCGAGAAGCCAGCATTGATCGCCGCGCTCTGGCCTCCGTCGGGAGCCGAACGGTAATAGGTGAAATGATCCGCGTAGCGGGCCAGAATATCGCGAGTGGCATCGGTCGACCCGCCGTCCATGACAATGATTTCAAGGTCGGGATAATTCTGGTCAATGAGTGAACGCAGCGTCTCTTCGATGAAGTGACCCTGGTTGAAGGTGGGCACAACGATCGAGATGCGCGGCCAGAAAAAGCCGCTACGAGCGAGCCGTCGCGCCAAAGCACTATCCGGCACCGCCAGTTGCCGAGGCGCCTCGAAATGGACGTACCAGTCCAGGATGATGAAGAGCCAGGTCCCAGGCTCGCCCACTTCGCCAGAGGAATCGATCGACAGCAGATTGTCCCCTGCTTCGAGCCAGACAAAGGTACGAATCTCGTTCTCAGCGTGTTCCTCGCCAGCGCTGAGCACGTCGTCGTAACAGATGGCCTTGCCGCGAGAGATGCGTACCTTCAGGCGAGGGCGCCAATTGCGCATGCGCAGCGTCATTGTCCAGCGCCCGGCGTAGGGCACGGACACTTCTGCGGTCATGTGGGTATCATCGACCCAGCGCATGCCGGCAGGCAAGCCGCCTTCGGGATAAGGTCCCTCGCTATTGCGCACCCCTGTCAGCGGCGTGACGCGGACCGTTTCCTGGCGATCGCCATCGGCATCCTGCAGCAGCGGCATATCCAGGCGGCGACCGTAATTGGGGTAAAGAACCCAACGTTGCTTACCCAGATCGAAGCGGATCATGCCGACGTCCGGCTCGTCTGGAGCTACTACATCGCCGGGCGGCGGCATGGCCGCATCCACTTCCGCATAGTAGCGGTCCATCTCTGCCGAAAGCTGCCCCGGTCGACGGCGATGAAAACCGATTAGGGTATCGATCGTATAAAGCGGGGCATGTTCGCCAAAGCGGCGCCACAGATCCCAGTCGCCGGCCAAGCGAAAGCGCTCATCCAGGCCCCCCACAGTGTCCCACAAGTCAGAACGCCAGAACGTGCCTTCCTGCATCACGAAGTTACGGGTCCGCCCGTCATGATCTCCTCGCGCCAAGGCAACGCGATTGTAGTCGATCGGCAGATTGACGCCCATCAGCGAGCCTCGATTGTCGATCATGGCCACGCGAGCGGTGGTGAAGCGGACGTTTGGGAAAGACTGGTACACCACTTCCAGCGTTGCCAGCGCACCGGGCGCCAGGCGATCATCTGAGTTGACCCAGCCCATCAGGAATGTCCCTGTAGGCCGGGCGGCAGCGATGCCTCGATTGATCGCCTCGTACATGCCTCCATCGCGCTCGCTCGCGAATGAAAAGCGCAATCCATTGCAGTTTATTGGAAAATCGCCGCTATCGATCAAGCGCTTCCATCGTAGCAATATCTCAAGAGTTCGGTCTGTCGAACCGCCGTCTTGAACATGGTATACGATCTCGAAGGGTCCAGACTGAGAGATCACCGAAATGATCGTCTCGTCTAGATAATGCTCAGAATTAAACGTCGGGGTGACAATAAGAAAAGGCGTATTGAAGCCAATCTCATTCGCTTGGTCGTCAAGCGCCAGTTCTTCAACCATCTATTTTTGCCAACCCATTAGAAATCCTGTCTTGCATCAAGTATAAGCCAGCGGCGCCTGTACTTATAGTCAGGCACCAACCTTCCTACATCAAGAATTAGGCTATCTATCGAGGAAAAATCGCGATTGCGCAATATGTAGTACGCCGCCGTTTAACCAAGGGACCGACCTCAACCAAGGCTTCAAAAGCCTATTACATAGATCCGAGACCGGCTGAGCCATGTTACGATCGCCACCAAAACAGTGCCATAGCACTTATCACCGGCACCTGATCGTCGAGCTCTCTGACGATCGGGCTGTCAGTAGTACCTAGCGGCTGGCCTCTGCCAATCTACTCGACAGGTTCCATATCAAGCCTCAGCTTGCGAATAAGCGCAACGATATGGTCCTGCTTCTCGGTGGGAACGAGCAAATGATTCCAGGCATCGGAAAAGAACATGATGTGATTGCTCCGACGCAAAACAGCAGGAGCCATCGCAAAGGCCAAATAACTTTCTTCTAGAAGAAATTTATCAATCGGCGCCTTTTCCGAATTACTGAGGACTTCTACAGTGAAGATCGGGCGGTGCTTAGCCAAGAACCGCCTGCCGCCTGTAATAACAGCATGTTCGTGTCCTTCGACGTCGATTTTCATAAAGGAAACACGTCGGCCATCTAGAGTTTGTGCGAAATCATCGAGTGTGATGGTGCGAATAACATGCTCGACAAATTTGTCTCCAACGGTGTCCACATGTTGTGGCTCAAACGAAGAGCTCGTTGAGACATAGCCGCAGTTATTAATCGTCTCGTAGAAGCTAAAGCTTCCCACCTGGCTCGATAGACCTACTGGTTCTATAGCGATTCGCGGCTTAAGGTCAGAGTTAAGGCTGATATTGCGCTGAAGAAGATCACGTACCGGTGCCAGTGGCTCAAAAGCAATGACCTGTATTGCAGAATTAGCCGCAGCTGCCGCTAACGTGTAAAGCCCGGTGTTGGCACCGACATCGAGGATCACGCCGGAAGATGATTTTACCAATTCAATCAGGATATCAGTAACTGGCGTTTCGTAAGCGGCAAGCCCTTGCTCTCTAACAGTGATCCCAACTGTATCGAGATTGTTCGAACTGCTGAAATGAAATGCATGCTCCAAGCCGGAGTGATGAACGTCAAAGCAGTCTGCCGGTCGCATAGAGAGGTGACCCTCCGGCTTAAGCTTCTTACCAACTCCAATAGACATCAATCGAGATACAGCATTGGTTAGATTGTTACCGATCTTAAGCTCTCCTATTTGCCCCCCTAATTTCCATAGCACTTTCTAGAGCATGCGCAGGACTTACATCATGAGGATTTTCTGCGCATTCCCACCGCATCATAAGGTGCGGTAAAGTTGTATACTTGTCCAGAAGAAAACCCAGTTACAAACTGGCAAGCCTTTCTGAACTTGAAATTACCTAGCCAAGTGGATCCAGTCCGTCAGCTTGAGAGATGTGTCATGATATCGGCTTGTGCTCGTCCAGCAAGTAGAAGGCAATTACCCGCTTGATTTCGGAGGAGCTGAGAAGTTCACAAACCGAACGCCGCGCCTCCTCTCCCAGGCGCTGACGAAGACCAGGCTCATCGACAAGGCGCCGGACCAGACGGGCAGCCTCGTCAGACGTATTGAACAGCAGGCCGTTCACTTCGTGTTTGATCGCTTGGGCATATCCACCGGCCGAATGGACCAGAACGGGCAACCCACAAGCCATCGCCTCGACCACGACGCGGCCCCATGGCTCAATCCAGGTCGAGGTTCGGTAGAAGTATGCATCAAGCCCACGCAGGAAGTCGGGAATACCGGTACTGCGCGCCTTAAGCAGTTGCATGCCCTTAATGCCCGGGAAAGCGCCGGCCATGCAAGCCCCGCCAAGGACCATGCTTTCGCCGCCCAATGCGGCAACTTCCTCATAGACCTTCCAATCGTCGCGGCCATGTTTCTCCGGAACGTCGCGGCTGTGGCGACCGAGCGTGAAGGGACGCCAGGTGGGGCGTGGCTCCAGCGCAGGGCTGAACAAGTCAAGGTCGGTAGGTGATGGCTCGAAGCGGCCGAGCAGGCCTGTTTCGTGACCCATCATGTCGGAACAGTAGAGCAGTTCCGGGCGCACCCCCGTGAGCCGATAGGCTTCCTCGATCCGATCGAACAAGGAAGGCGCCTCGAACGTGTTATAAAGAAATATTATACGATCAGGCTGTACATGGCCAATCCAACGCGTGATGTCGAAATAGATGCCGACGAGAACGAGAACTCCGCCACGCGGAAATGCCCCGGTCGTAGGGTCGATATGGCTGATGCCGTGCCGAGCGGTGAATTCGGGATGCGGCATTTCCGGCGCCCAGATCTGGGTCTTTGTGTAGCGCCCTATCTGCTCCGCAAGGTCGAGAGCATGCAGTTCGCTACCGCCCCGCGGCTGCTCGAACTTGTTGATGACGTGTACGGTCGGCAGTGCACCGGCCCGACGGCCCAGCAATGCGTCCACCTCCATGTCCGACATTGCATCCAACCGCCTCGAGAAGTCCGCGCGGGTCTTGGCTGCCGCTGTACTCCAACGTCGTTCCGCAGGCTCTATCCGTGAGTCTTGCGCGATTGTGGCTGAAAGGCTCTTGGTCGCGGCTCGCACGTACGGCGCTGCCCAAGCCAACTGATCGACAGAAACATCCGGCGCAAGCAGGGTCTTGTAGGCCAAGTCATGCCGCTCGACTGCGATTAGGATACGGATCACGTGGTAGAAGCGCGAGATGGCCTCCTTGGAGTCTGAAGCGGGCATCATACCCTTTATCTTGCCCCAGTCCTGATCAAGTGTACCCATCTGGCTGCTGCAGATGATATGTAGGTCGACCGCCTGCCAGTTCGGCCCAGAATTGGCCAAGATCGTGGCGATAGCAGGCAAAGCCTCTTCGTAGCGGCCATTCATGGTCAGCAGCCAGGCGTAGAATTCACCCATGCCGATGTCATTGAGATAGCCTCTGAGATGGGCCTGACAGATGCGGATCGCACCTTCGATATTGCCCATGTCGTAAGCGCAGCGAGCTCGCTCGACGTTGGCGTTGGCAGCACCTGGGTGCACGACAGCGATGTCGCACCAGCGCTCCAGTGCAAGCGGTAGATCCCGCCTGCGCATCGCTATATGCGCGGTTCCCACCATGGGGCTGAGAGCTTGCATCTCACGCGCCGCCAGATCGCGGAAGTACGCGCTGGCATCCTCCAGACCGACGGAATTGGCGATCGTGTATCCCAACAGCACTTCGATGTCTTTATCATCATGGTGCTTGAGAAAGTGCGTTATGCGAAGCCGCGCTTCGTCGTAGTGCCCTGCCATGAATGCTGCACGACAGTAGACCTCGTCTAATTCACGATCGCGTTTGCCTGCCATCAGTTCTCGCTGGACCAGATGATCTGCCAGTGGCAGTGAGCGAGTGGCAGCGGTCATTAGGATATACTTGCAGGCGTGCCAGCGACTGTGCGGCCAGCGGCGCTTGAGAAAGCGCAACAGCAGGCGTGCACGGCTTGGCTGGTGTGCATTGTCGTACAGTTCAGCCAACTGGTGGACGAGGA
>Ga0247734_1002830_pt1 | contig 10834 bp, 5 predicted proteins | sample UWRJL103311B2_FD_180933 | JGI IMG/M metagenome (GOLD analysis project Ga0247734, IMG submission 180933) | Plant litter microbial communities from Arlington Agricultural Research Station in Wisconsin, United States - UWRJ-L103-311B-2 | ecosystem: Environmental > Terrestrial > Plant litter >... | reverse complement strand
ACAATAGGGGCGTGTCAGATCCTGACACGCCCCTATTGTACCAAGTGCCGTATTTGCCCTATAAGGCTACTATTACTTAATTGGGTAAAACTAACACTTAGGCTATGCTAGTATAGCTCGTATAACCCTCAGCTAATCGGGGTTTCCAAAATAACTCGGACACCCCGAAATATCCTAGTATTATTCTTACTTATATATTAGAACTGATTCTCCCTACTTTGAGAGAATCAAGCCAATTCAAACACTCTTTCCAAGTCTTCTAGTATTCTCTTAGGCAATAATCGCCCTTACTACCCTTCTGCAATACCTCCTACTGCCCGATTCTATTACTAGTAATATTATTACTACTAGTAATATAAGTCGAGTAGTATTCCTATCTAACACTTACTACCCTTCTGCAAATACCTCCTACTGCCCGATTCTATTACTAGTAATATTATTACTACTAGTAATATAAGTCGAGTAGTATTCCTATCTAACATATTTTATCTTTAGTAACTTTATCCTATTTTCTAACTATAATATTTTATTATTTCTTTAAAGCTTATTACTTTTATAATTTTTCTTAATTAACTTTATTTAATTAAGTTTATATATCTTCTTTCTTAAAGATTATTAGCTTACTAAATTTCTTAAAAATCTTGTTAAAATCTAATTTATTATTAATTAATTATTCTAAAGCTTTTCTTTTCTAATTTATTAAGCTTCTTAATTTGATTTTATTAAAATAGTATTTTTCTAAAGTTATTTTAATTATAATTTTATACTTTTAATATTTTTTTTAATAAAGCTAATAAAACTTTATAGTTTTTTTATAAGTAATATTTTATTTTTAAATCTTCTTTTTAAAAAAAAATTTAAAAGTTTATTTATATAAAACAGATTCTTTATACTTAACTTTATTATCTAATTTAATTTATATATAAATTTATTATTTTTCTAATTTATTAATTATTATTTCTTTAATTTGTTTATTAATTACTTTTCTAAAATTTACTTTATTAGTAGAATAAAACTTTATTATTTTAATTAATATATCTAATATATTATTAAAAGTTAAATATATAGCTAATTATATATAATTTTAGTTTATTTTAAATTTTAGATAATTTATTTAGTAATATAATTTAAATTAATATCTTTAAATATCTTAATAATATCTTTCTTAAAATTAAAAAAGCTAGTAAAGAGTTTTTTAATAAAGTTCTTTTAATTAGCTAGCTTAGTAATATTTTTTAAATAATCTATAAAATAAATTTCTATCTAATTAAATATTACTTCTAAAAAAAGAAATATAACTTATAAAATCTTTTAATATTTAATAAATATTAATAAATATTAAAACTAATATATAATTTAGCTTAAGTAAGAAATAGCTTAAACTTAGTATAGATTCTATTAAATAAAATAGAAAGAAGAACTTTTAATTATCTTATACAATATATTATTATAATTATAATAATAATAATAAAAGATACTCTTAAACTAGAAGAGATAGATATAATATTCTAAAATTTTACTTAAATAATTCTAAATTAAATATTAAATTAATATAGAAATAAGGAAACAAATATTAATTAAAATTAAATTAAATAAAATTAATTTTATTACTAAGTAAATAATATAAATTATTTACTATAAAGATTTAAGTATAAAGTTTTTATTTAAGAAAATATTAATTACTTATATATTATAAAATACTAGTCTTAAGTTCTTAAATTTTAAAATTTAAAAGATTTAAAGATTTTAAGATCTATTATATAATTTCTATATTTCCTTATATATAATAATAGTATTTTATATATTAATAATTTCTTATATACTAATATTATATATTCTTTTATATTATTTATTTACTAGTATTATTTTTTTACTAATAAAAAAACTATATTTATACTAATTAATAATTTATACTATTACTATACTAGTATTATATATTAGATAGTACTAACCTATAACTTGTGCTAAGCTATCAGATCGTAACAAGTACTTTACCTTTAAACTAAAAATAAACTGAACACATATAAGCGACATCTTTATTTTTTATATTAACTTAACATCTATCCCTACGTAGCGAAAAAACCCCTGTGCCGGAAAAAAAACTAGGTACTTTGACTTTAAGTATTATAATTTTTATATATAGATAAATATCTATATATTCTTTGTCAAATACTAGTATATTAAAAGAAGTTAGTGCTTTAGGTATAAACTTCTACTACTGTAATACAGCCTCCCTTGCTATATCACAACCTCGTACCAGATGCGGGCACATAAGCGAGCCTATCAAGTCGCATTCGTCGCAGAGCCTTATACGACGCCTTGGCACTACTATTACTTTGTATTTAGCTATGCTCTCTTGTTTACTTCTAATACAAGCGTTTTTATACCTTGATCCCGTGTAACTGACTTCGCTTACCCCTTCCTCGAATAGACCTTAATCCTATATGACAAAAGGGATATTATATTCTAATCGTTAAGAGTTTTACGTTAATATCCAGTGTTACGACCCCGTGTCAGGAATCACGTATCTTGGCCTGAGGCTCGGCAGCCCCCAGGGGCTGTACAGAGAACCAAGAGCACCACGTGATTAGAGCTTTTTAGATCCCTAGAATCCAAAGCTCTAGAACTCAGGAACTTGAGGAGCTCCTAGGATTTCGTCTTACAAGGGTTCTATATAAATAGATAGCTTTCTTTAGATAGGAGCCTTGTGCTCAACTCAAATACAGTATTAGCTTATACTTAGTAACTAAGTTTAATCATTACAAGTAATTCTCAATCCCGCCCTTCTAATAATAAAAGCTAATTATAATATATTTATTTGCGCTTATTATACTACCGCCAACGCAAATAAGTACTAAAACCGTGCCTGCCTTTTGCTTACTAGACACATTTCGTAAATCATAAGAAGGGGAAGGGAACGCACGGGGCAATAGGGAGGAAAAGGCGGGAAAAAAGTTGATTAACAATTTATATAAAGAAGAATCTCAATTAGATCAGAGTAACAAAAAACTACGTGTTTTATATCCTTGAATCCACCTTAGTAGTAAATTGATATCTTTGGTTAAGTCTCAGCGATGTCTTTTCAATCTCTTAGCATTGAGTGGTTTGGCTTACCACATTCTGCGTGCCAGACTTCCTTGTAGGATATACCCCCCTCCCCCTCTTAAGTCTGCACTACTCGAAGTTCCGTGGGTGGACAACATGCAATTTTTCTAGAATTCGCTGATTTCTAACGATCAACTTTATCTACCATATAAGTCGATTCTGGGCAAATCTAGTCAGCAGCGGGAAAAACAATGTGGAAGAAAAAACATCCACATTTACTATTCCAATCCCTTTCTCTACAAGAATACCCAAGATATATTCCTTGAAGGTCATGGGCCATTCCGGAATGTCCCAATACCTGGCTTTAAGACCTTTGTTACTTGCTGCGCTGATTTGCGCGCTGATCTTATCCAACTGCGCCGAACTGAATTTCCAGAACCATTGGTTTCCAAGAGCCTTGGACATCGAGCAACTAGCGTAGTAAGAGTTCGTATTGTCGTAAATAGGATTTGAAATATCCTCTAGAGGGGCATCGTAAAAAATATCACGATAGGTGGTATTTGAATTTAGAAGATTAAAAGGCGCATTGCCAGACGCGACGACAATAACTGGTGCCCAGATCATTCCAGTCGAACTATTCCAGTGGGTAAGCCAGTTCTTGGAGCGGAGATTATCAAGCTGCTTGTTGACATGTGGCCAGAGTTCAGTACCGTTAGATTTAAAATCTAAAAATAGTGTCATTGTTGTGTTTGGGCTTGACTGAAAGATGCCATTCCAGGTATTCGCACTATCATTTCGAATAACAGGATCTTTGTTCAGATTCTCAAGAATTATACTGAGAGGTCCAATGTATAAGCTTTGTAGCGTGCGGTCTTGTGTAAGTGAGTTTCGAGTATGGCCTACTAGCAGGTCTTCACTGCCTGCCTTTGTTGGAAGATATATATCTGCTTCTACGCCTGTGCAACCAGCTGCTAGCGCTTCAAAAAGAGGGACAGTACGCCAGTAGTCATTGTGCGAATGGCATGGCATCGGCCTAATGCCTTGAGTAAAGTCTGAGCTCCATTGCGAAAGTAAACCGATGGAATCTTTTGGTGCATGCCAATCGTCGACTAGAGAGCTAACTCTGTTGAATGGAGCTTTGGGTGCGTTACGGTGAGGTAGGCTAAAAAGCAGTGAAAGCCAGATTCTAGCGTAATAATGGTTAGTTCTAAGTGGCCAGAGAGAAGTTGTAGCAAGGTGAAGCACTAACAATGTAGCTATGATCCCAGTAACAAACAGCAAAACAACAATACGAAACCAGAGCTTACTGAAAATTCTCTTCTTGAAATCTGGCTGTGTATTTTCTTTCTCGTAGGGGTGAAGTAAGCCTTTCCAACTACGATAGCTGGAGCTTACACTGACTGCGGATGAAGAGTACCTGCGCTCCATATCTGTAATAAGTTTGAAATGATCAGCTACAGAGCATATTTGAACTCCTCCAGAACTATACGTACCAGGCTTCAAATTTTCCATCCCTGACTTATATTTGCGTAGGCGATTTCGTGAAACACCAATATGCAAGAACAGTCACGCTAATCCAAAGAAAAGGTCATAGGGAAAAGATATTCAGAGACTTGTGAAGCACACGAATTTGAAGAGAAAGTGATTGGCATTTTAAGGATAACTGAGTCTGAGTTCTCACAAATGGTTTTCTTCTTTATATGCCTTGTGTAAAAAAAGCCTTGGACTTAGAGAACCAGCTTTTCAATCCTGCACAATTTCTCTCCCTATAACAATTGTCGTTCAAATTACAACACCTTTACGATCTTCCTCTCGATGAGTTCCTGGAGGATTAATCCTTTCCTTCCATTTTTAGCGGAAATTTCGCCAGCGTAGGCATGATATACCGCGGTGGATAAAACATGGAGAATGAGCCTTGAGGCACGGTCCAAATATTTCGGTAGTGGCGGTGGGCGGGCGAAGCCTCCTCCTCCTTGGCCTGGAATTCCCGCCCCATTTGTGCTTTATGCAAATCATACTGTACCAGGTCACTTCGCTTATAACTTGTCAACCTCCATTGGCCAGTACGGAATATCTGTTGGTATTTTCGTTCGAAGAATTCACCAATCAACAGTTTGTCCTTCTGTCGGTATTATTAAGGTGCGAAGTTTATTTGCGGACCACAAGAGATCAAATCATCAACAGCTAATACTTATCGATTGTGAGACTCTACCTAACAAAAATCTTGAAATCTTCTATAATTCTATATTCCGTGTGACTGAAAAGGGCTTCGCACATCAGATTTGTTCTTCGCATACATTTTCTATTGAGTGTATCTACGTACAAACGCTGTGACAAAATTAATTCATCACTGTAGTCACATCGAGTATAGACAATGGATCAAGAACACAAGATAAATAAAGTCTACAAACACAATAAAACATAACACAACCGTTAACGCCCCAACACCTCCAGTATCTATGGCTTTTTCAAATTCAAATCACTTTTCCATCTCTTCTGTATCCTCGGAAACTTCCTCAACATCTCTTTTCCATCTCTTCTGTATCCTCGGAAACTTCCTCAACATCTCTTTTTTTCCAACCTCCGCTCAACGCTGGGCCGAATGCCCCTCGTCCAGCCATAGCATCGGCAAAGTGAATCTGTTCTCCTTTGACGCTATCCTTGACGGAGCCTATATGACTGGGTTGATAGGGGTCGGTGTATCCCTCGTAATCTGGGTCGCAAATCGCCCTCCTGATATCTTCACTGAATCTAGCGATCCTGAAGTTCTCTAGTTTAATACACCAGGGCCTGCAATTCTTGTTAGTTCTGCTGGAATGCGGAGTTTTGGACACTTCTTACTTGTAAGAGTCATAATGAGGTCTATACCATTCGCCATCACCTACATTGCCTCCCGCCGTTCGCCAATGGTGGTTTGTTGCTAATTGCAGCCCACCGGCAGGTTCGTTTCCAAACGCATGAGTAAGTGCCCATCCTTGATCTGTATTTCGTTGTTATTAGCCATCTTGCCCATCTTCATACGTAGCTCGGAATGGAACTTACGTGTTTGTCCTCTTTGGGTTGCTGGGTAAATTACAGCGTGGTATCGGGCATCGTATACATCGCTTAGAGTATAGGTAGGATGACTCCCTTCTACCACTGCAGCAAAAGTTAGTAACCAGATTCTTTAAAGTATCGAAGAGCTATACATACAGCCAGTTCCACCTTGCCAACTAGCAGCATATGGATACTCTTCCGGACTGTTGAACTCAGGTGCAGGACGATGGAGATGTCTGTTTGTCACTTGCAAATCTGTCCCGCCATATGTTATCATGCCACCCCTTCCAACTGCTGTACGTCGGGCTGCTTTGCGCGCTATATTTGCATCTCGTTTCCTAGATTATGGTCAATTTATGCAAACCAAAATGCAACAGCAGCAAATATTCAAGAGGGTTTGACTCACAGTACATCAGGTCTTTTTAGACACAAAATCGCATGGCAATCTGCATTACAGATATATTGCAAATCTTCACTGAGCCAACAGTCGATTGTTATATCAGTAACGCGTGGAACTGGCCCTCCTTGTGGTCTATCTAGTAACGGTGTTAAGGCAAAGGGAGCTCTCTTTACAAGTGGATTTGGAGAAATCCCCGGCTTGGAAGAATGGGTTGGCAGGGCCAAAATAAGAGTAGAAAATGGGAGAAGAAGAGAGATTCTCTCTACGATGTAATAACGCATGATGTGAGTATCGGCAAGCGAGCTTGAGTGTGTGATGCTGGACAGAATATAGATTGTAGGAATAGATCAAACAATTTGATAGGTGGATCTCTATCTGAAATAAAGAAAATCTTCTTATTTGTACTTGCCAGAATATCAAGTACACGGGTGAGGATTGGGTTACAGATGCAATGATAAATTGAATTCTGGATGACTGGAAATCTTCTACATGTATGCTAGCTCCCCTTGAATTAGAAAGAGGCAGATAGTGGCTGAAGGATCTCATTATTCTTCGAACTCAAATATACAACTGCTGCTTAGGGGGTCAGAAGGTATAAGGATGCTCTTCTATGTTAAGTTGTTCTGTGGCTTTTCGTTGTATAGAAGGATTGAACCGCCACCCACCCCGGACGCACCCACCCATGTACCACATCCTAGATGTGAGGCTTTTATATCTCACCCAACAACACTGCTGGGCTGAATGGAAGCATACATGATCCTTTTTTTCTGGTTCGGTGAGCCATAGTAGAGAACACAACATGGTAAATGTTGAGTCTATGTTCAATCCTGCTTCAAATTGTGAATAACAGCCTCATCCTGCAAGTCTCAAGTCTCTTCATTTGGCTACTATGAGGTCGAGATGCTATTTTGAGATTACGAGATCTCACCTCTATCTACGTTTTCTAGTGAATCCTTAAATTGGAATTGGAAAAGGTGTCGGGGCCTAATGCTATATATATCATCTAGTTTCTCTGCGCATCTGGAGGAGAGAATCTCGGCATCATTTGTGATTTAAAAATTCAAAGCAGTTTCTGTAAACATTTTCTTAATATTCTTGATTACTCTGATTTTATCTGGTGATCACCTCTAGAGAAGTCCGCAACATGCATTTCTCAGCAAGAACGACGGGAATATTTATTGCAACCCTTGCAGCCGTGCAACCATCATCAGCAGTGCCAGTCAACAACTACGACAACGGAGTCTTGGCTAAGAAAGGCATTCACCTTGGGCCTCCCTCAGCGGAAACACTTGCTAGTCTTGCAGGGCCTGAAGATGGACCAGCAACTAAACGAGGGATAAAACTCAACCAACTACCGTCAGCAAATACACTTGCAGAACTAGGTTCTTCAGATTCTGGCGCCGTTACGAAACGCGATGATAAAGATGATGAGGGGGATGGCAGCGCAGACATCCCACTTTCCACCAAGTCACTAGAAGCACTGAAAAAACAGAATATGGAATTTGGGAGTATGGAAAAACTCACTGACGAACAACTAAAACAGCTATTGAAAAAACCAGGCTGGAAACGAGACATTGTATCCGCACCTATTGCGCGGAGTGTAAATTATGGACTGGACCATCTCTCTGAAGATATCAAGCGAGATATCCTCAAGGCTGAAAACGAAGCACTTAAGGAAGCGAGAGAGGCGAACTCTTGGTCCAACTACTTCCGACGGTCGTTTGGTATTGATAAACGTGATAAGCGAAAGGATTGCGGCAAAGGCAACGGAGTGTGGGTGAACGTTGCGCAATGGAAAAACGATTATTCCCAGTTCTGCAGCATGGCTACAGGACCAGATGTGGCAGTGAGAGCGGGTACAGGGAGTGGAACATCGAGCAACGATGATCCGGCACAGGCAGTTGGCTGGATCACCTTCACCATGAATACAACCCTCTCACAACAGAATGAAGACTTAAGAAAGAAAGGAGTAGATGGACCCCAAGGCTGGATTGAATGTAAGTATCACGTATCTATATATCTCTCTATCGATGCTAATGTTAAGCCAGTCTACGCGAAAAACTATCACCGCAAAGATAAGAATGGGTTTGGGTTCATGACATATGAGGAATGCACAGACTGGGAGCAAAAGCAAGCAAATACTAACTCTAAATGCTACGGTAAGAATCACCAAGATACCAAGGGGGGAACCTGGCTTGTGGATAGTTGGGGCTTGATCGGTGGAAAGATCTACAAATACGACGGATCTAAAAGTCCAGATTGGAACCACGATGAAACCAGATAAAAAAGATCAAAGGTATATATAGACATGATTAAAATTGAAGTTGGGGGCCGAAGTTATTGATTGCGGCGTTGGCGTTGGCGTTTAAAGAATTATTTATTTCGATAGCTTATAAAATGTTACGTTACAATGTTACAATGTTTCATAATTTTTTTTTTGGTAAACTTAACGTCTCAGCATAGCCTTCCCACTTTGGCAAGGGTTCCGCGGCAAATGATTTCAACCTTGCAGCATTGCTATATATATGAATCTCATCTATGCCCCCAGCTGTAGTGTAATATCTTCTGGTATAGTCCTTGCGACCGAAAGGCAGCAGTGTCAGCTGACTTTTAAGAACTGTGCCGCATTGTTTCCCACTGAGCCTTGGCAGCCTGGATTTGTTTTACTTCTCTCCATATCGAGAATCAAAGTCTTAAAAACGCAATCCGTTGCCATGTCCTATATAATGCTGTTTTCGACCGTCAAGGTCTCGGGCAGTGTGAGTGAATTTTGCCCGATACCGCAATGCGATTAACATACTGCATAGGATATCGACAAAATCCTACCTCCGGCCGTCATGGGAGGATCTCCAGTTGAAAATCTGTGGAGCCTCGTAAGAGACCGTGAACAAGAGAAGCTTGAACTTCCAACGAAACGTCCAGTTGAGAACTTCGATACTGGCTTTCTCGGAGCCTCGATCGACGAGCTGGGCGCGTTCTTCAAGGAGCGATATGACAAAGAGTCCGTTTTATGGGATAAGCCTGAGTGTATCATGTCTCGCAAGACATTTGCTGTACTGGATGAACGCGGCTTACGAGAGAACAACATCTTAGTAGCACACTGGTGGTTCAAGGAGGATGACGAGGATAAACAGCCAGACGGTTCTGGAGAAATTATTGAGAACGATGACTCTAACGTCTATGAATGGAAGACTTTGAGGGTTCCGTTTTTCGCTGCCGCTGCGCTTGTTGGAGCAATCGATGAAGCGGAACTTGAGATTATGGATGATTCAAAGTATCAACCTGGGCAGAGCATGACTGAGGATGGTATTTTTGTCTTTCCAGGAATGGAAGAGGTGTATGCTAAACATGGACTGCATGTCAAGGATGATTAGTCTACACCGTAGCTAGCAACATTATATTGATATAGCAAGGTATCAATCGATCACAGTTCGTTCCTAAATTCAAGACTTCAGTAACAGACCCTCCATGTCATAGAGCAACTACTTCACTGCGATCAAAGGATTGGTGCCCTTATAAAGTAATAAATTAGGTGTTTGTATTCTAATAAGTCTAAGAAAGAAAGAGTAAGACTCTTCTTCCGCTAGAGATATCTATCTACAAATAACGTAGGTGTCTAAAGCCTTAATATGCCCTTCTTTTTAAAGACTTCTCTTATAATTTAAATATAAATTGTATTATATATCTACCCCTGAATACCCGGAACTCCTTTTTAACAAAAATTCTATTTACGTCGTCGCCTACGCGGCTGTTTATAAGAGGTCTATATTTGTGCTAAAACAGAGCTCCTCCGCCATAGCTCTACTATCAGGCTCTTATTACTTCGGATATTTTAAAAACGATTCTCTTTAAGTTTTAAATCATTATCCCTGTACTAGATAATATATCAGCCTTTGTAAATGTTGTAGTACACAGAATTTATATAAGATCGCCACGCCGATCTGTACTTCCTGTTAGAGGACTAGCTATTTATAAGTTAATACGGTTTTACCTGTCAGGGCCTTATACAAAGCGTTGGGGTAGGTCACCTGACCCAGGGGTCACCTGCTCGGGTAAAAGGAAGAGGTTATAAATCATGGCACTGAAGTGAGATAAATGCTTTGTAATTGTCAGGGCCTTATATAAGGCGTTGGGGCAGGTCACCTGACCCAAGGGTCACCTGCTCGGGTAAAAGGAAGAGGTTGTAAATCATGGCACTGAAGTGAGATAAATGCTTTGTAATACCCCGCATCTTATTCGATAAGGCTTCGACTGGCCTTCGAGATAAAGTGAGGGGAAGCAGAGCCTTGAGAAGGGTAGAGATTAGTTTGTATAAGATTTGACTAGTAGATAAGAATCGATATCTTTGAATAC
>Ga0247734_1002829_pt1 | contig 10834 bp, 7 predicted proteins | sample UWRJL103311B2_FD_180933 | JGI IMG/M metagenome (GOLD analysis project Ga0247734, IMG submission 180933) | Plant litter microbial communities from Arlington Agricultural Research Station in Wisconsin, United States - UWRJ-L103-311B-2 | ecosystem: Environmental > Terrestrial > Plant litter >... | reverse complement strand
ACCAGCCGAACCGGATGTCGAACCGGTCGAACACCCAGGCCGCGAAGGCCAGGGACGCGGCGTTGGCGGCCGCCGAGACCGCGATGGACGTGCCGACTGCGGTCATGCTCTGAGTATCCCAGAGCCGGTTCCGGCCGACGCCGGCGCTCACGTCACGGACACCGTGACACGACCGTTGCTCTCCAGCGTCAGGCTGCCCTTGGAGAAGTAGGCCCGCTCACGACCGCCCGAGATCTTCTTCTGGGTCTTGGTGGGGACGCCGAGCTTTCCGCTGGCCTCCTTGAGCGAGCGGTACTTGTTCTCGATCGTCCCGTACAGGGCGTACGCGGCGACCGGCTTGTTCTTGCGCTTGACCCGGTAGATCGTGCCGTGGTGGAAGCGCTGCAGACGCACCTCGGTGCGCCTCGTCGTGGTGATGATGCCCGTCGGCACCCCGAGGACGCCCGACTGCGCGCTGAGCGAGTTGTAGCGCGACCGGACGACGTCGCCGAGCGAGAAGGTGCCCATCGGCGAGGTGATCATGTCGATCTTCTTGAACCGGGCCTTCGTGCCGCCGGGCGCGGAGTAGAACGGGTACTCGGCGGCCACCACGGGGCCGGTCGCCGCTGCGCCGAGCTTGGCGGCCCGCTTGGAGATCTCCGTCGATCCACCGGCCATGTAGGAGGCGACGCTCTCGCGGAGCCCGCCCACGACCCAGGCGTACGCCGCGGCGCCGGGGCACTCGGTGCCGACGACGTCGCGGTGACCGGCGATGCGGTTGAGGGTCTTGCCGCCCAGCGAGTACGTGCCGGTGGCCGGCGTGTTCTTCGCGGTGAAGCGCCAGGCGATGAGCTTGGCGACGGCCTCCTTGGTCGCCTCGGTCGGCGCGGACGTCGAGAACGTCCCCATCATCGAGACGCCCATCGCGTAGGTGTTGACCGCGGCGTTGCCCGAGTGCGCGGCGCGGACCTGCTGGTCGATGCCGCCGTTGCGTCCCTCGAAGATCTGGCCGTACTTGTCGACCAGGAAGTTGTAGCCGATGTCGCACCACTTGCGCGACTTCATGTGGTACGCCTGCGTGGCGCGCACGATCTGCGCCGACTGGGCCGCGGTGTAGGAGTTGGTGCCCGCGGTGTGGTGCACGACCGCGCCCCGGGTCTCGCTGACCGTCGTCGGGGTGTCGCACTTGGTGTTGGGGGCGGCGCCCCAGGCGGACCGCAGGATGATCGGCGGCTGCGTGGGCGTCAGGGCCGACGAGGCGGCCGTGACCGTGCCGGTCGTCGCCGAGCGGAAGACCGCGGGGCTCACCGACGTCGCGGACGTCTGGACCGGGGCCGCGCCGGGGTCGATCGTCGCGACCTTCAGGCCGGCCGGACGCGCGCCCGTCGGGCTCGTGACCCGTACCGACACGCCGTCGGCCGAACCGACCCACAGCGGCTCCGTGCCGTCCTGGCCGCCCTCGCTGTCGTCGTCGGCCTCGACGTGCAGCTCCTCCCACTCGCCCCACGAGCCCGCGGACCGCAGACGGACCTCCACGAGGAGTCCCGTCGGGTCGAAGCCCGGGTCCCACGTGACGCCGACGAGCCCGAAGTCGTCGGTGCTGCGGGCGGGCAGCTCGGCCACGAGGTCACCGTCGGACGCCTGGTCCGACCGCGTCGTCGCGGCTGGAGCAGCCGGGATGGTGGTCGACGAGACGTCGACGCCCTCCACCTGAGGTGCGACGACCTCGTCCGCCTGAGCTGTTGCTGATGACACGAACGTCATGGACGTGGCCAGCACGGCCCCCACGATCGCCCCCGAGAGAAAACGCATGTTGTGACCCTAACCGCCGAACCTGTGGATACTGAAAGCCTGTCGTGGTGCCTAGAAGCCGAACCAGCTCGACTTCAGGCCGAATGCCCACCGGGCGTCGTTGCCCGAGATCGTCACGCTCTTCCTCGACCCGACGAGCGTCAGGCTGCTGACCCGGCCGCCCCAGGCCCCACCCCCGGCGCGCTGCGTGACGCTGAGCTGCCGGAGCGTCCCGATGGTCGGGTACGCCTTCTGGATCGTGGCGGCCGAGACCGTCGCGCTCCAGTCGTGGTGGGGGTTGCCGGCCCAGCCGTCGTACGGATCGACCGCGGCCGTCAGATACGGCTGGGAGCCCCCGGACGTCTGACCGCCCGAGGAGGAGGAGAACTGGGTGAGCGCCGGAGCGCCCTGGTACGCGACGAACTGGCCGCTGGTGGCGCGGGCCGCCGCGTCGGTCGACACCGTCTCCCGCGAGGCGCCGCCGTACACCTGGCACGCCGTGGTGCTGCAGATGTCGTAGTACCGCGACGGGTTGATGCTGCGCACGCCGTACGTGCGGGCGGCGACGGCCTGCGCCTTGAGCGCCTCGGCGGCCCAGCCGGCCGGCATCTCGGCCGCGATGACGCCTCGGACGTAGTGCTCGATCGGCAGGACGTTGACGGTGTCGCGGGCGGTCGACCCCTTCGCCGGGACGGCCGAGCGGACGGCGCCGCGGTACTGCACGACCGAGCCGCCGGGCAGCACCAGACCGATCCGCGCCGGACCCTCGAACTGGCCGTCCCCCGTCCAGCGGACGCTCTTGTAGCCGCGGTAGCCGCCCGTCGTGCGGTACTGGAGCATCGACTGGGTCTTGCGTGACGGGACGCGGACGATCCGCCACGTCCTGACCGCCTTGCCGCCGATCGTCGTCGGGAGCGTCGCCCGGTACGAGCCGGACAGCTTGCGGAACACCAGCCCGGACGTCGCCCGGACGTCGACGGCGTCGGACGTGTCCTGCGAGATCAGCACCCGGATCGATCCGGATCGCTGCGCCAGGGACGTGCCCGGGTAGTACGTCGCCAGGATCTGGTCGTACGTCACGCCGGCCTTGGCGGCCCCCTGGGCGCCGTACTGGCTCATCCCGATGCCGTGGCCGTAGCCGTGGCCGTTGATCGTGATCCGCCCCGAGCCCGGCACCGTCGTGGTGTTGACCGATCCGGCGGCGGGGGCCGGCGCCTCCGTCGGCGTAGGGGGCACGACCGCGGCGCTGCCCACGGGCGCGCCGGTGGTCCGCTTGACCGCGCTCGACGCCAGGTTGAAGCCCTTCAGCGGCGAGTAGGCACCCGGGCGGCTGCCGTTGACGGCGCGGACCTTGGCGTACCAGTCGGTCCCCTTGGTCGCCTTGAGCTTGGACATCAGCACCGTCGGCGACCCCACGCCGCGCGCCACGCGGTCGCACGACCTGTTGGTCTTGGTGGCGTACAGGCACACGTCGTAGCTGGTCGCACCCGAGACGGCCGACCAGATGAGACGTGCGGAGCGCTGACCGGCCTTGACGGTGATCTTGCCGACCGCGGCGGGCGTGACGACGGGAGCGGGCGCGGTGGGGGCCGGCGCAGGGGCTCCGGTGCCCGCGATCGCGCCGCCCGCGCTGTCGTACGCCGTCGCCCTGCCGGTCGCCGCGTCGACGACGATCGAGCCGCCGTCGAAGGCCTGCCGCGTGCCACCGGCGACCGCGACGGCGTCGGCGGACGGGTACCCCAGGACGCCCGTGCGGGACCCCACCCGGTCGTACTCCGTGCGGACCGCGCCGGCGACGGTGTAGGCCGCCCCGCTTGCCGCCTTGGCGTAGACGTCGAGTGTCTTGGCGCGCAGCCGGCTGCCGGTGGCGGTCTGCGCCTCGCCGATGAAGATGGGGCCGGCCGCCGCCCCCAGCGCTGCGTAGCGTGACTTGACGGGCGTCGAGTACGCGGCGAGGTAGGCCGCGACCCGGTCGCGCAGCCCGCCGGTCTCGGACAGCCATGCGTACCCGTACCGTCCCGGGCAGCCCGTGCTGATGACGTTGCGGTGCCCGGCGATCATGTTCAGCGTCTTGCCGCCGAGCGAGTAGGTGCCCTTGGCGGGCAGGTAGGTCGTGCCCATGCGCCAGCCGATCAGCTTGACCATGGCATCGGTCAGCGCGGCCTGGGGCTTGATCTTGTCGTAGTTGCCCATCATCGACACGCCCATCGCGTACGTGTTGACGGCGGCGTTGCCGGAGTGCGCGGCACGCACGGCGCGGTCGATGCCACCGCGGCGGCCCTCGAAGATCTGGCCGTACTTGTCGACCAGGAAGTTGTAGCCGACGTCGCACCACTTGCGGGCCTTGACGTGGTACGCCTGCACGGCCCGGACGATCGAGGCCGACTGCGCCTTGGTGTAGCTGTTGGACCCGGCGGTGTGGTGCACGACGACGCCACGGGTGCTGTCGCCGGCGGCCGGCGTGTCGCACGGCGTGCCGCCCGAGGCGCCCCAGGCGGCGCGGCTGATGATGGTGGGCTGCGGGGTGTAGGCGGGAGACCCGTCGGCGGTGGCGGTGCTGGTCGCACGGGCCACGCCGTCGAGCGGGCCGGTGTAGGCGGCGCCGGACAGGTCGCCCGTCGCGTCGCTCTCACCGGGGTCGATCGTGGCGATCCGGACGTCCCGCGGAGCACCGGTCGGGCTGGTCACCCTGGCCGCGACGCCGTCGGCGTCGCCGACCCAGAGCGGCTCGGTGCCGGGGGTGCCGCCCTCGTCGTCACCCTCGACCTCGAGATCGGTCCACGGCGACCACGCGCCGGCGGTGCGGGTGCGGACCTCGACCTGGATGCCGGAGGTCGGGCCGGACCACGTGACGCCGACCATCCGGAAGTCGGAGGTGGACGTCGGGGGCAGCTCGGCGACGAGCCTGCTGGTGGACGGTGACGCGGGCGCGGGCTTCCTCGGGGCGGACTCGGGCACGACCGGGACGTCCGTCGTCGTGACGTCCACGGGCGGCGCTGCCTGTGGCGGAGCCTCGGGCGGCGCGACGACGCCGGGGGCGCCACCGGAGACCTCGGTGCCGGCCGCCTGCGCGGACGTGGGCGTGAGCAGGCCGAACGTCACCACGAGGGCGATCGTGATGCCGGAGGTACGCCGAGCCGCGCGCCAGGAAAGCATGGGGGAAGTCCATTCCTGTGACTGATGTGACTGGTGTGACCAGAGTGGTCGCCGGTCGATTATGCCCACAGTTTTTCCCTGAATGCGACCGAAAATCGCAGATCGCGGTAACTACAACCGTGTCATTCCTGCGGTTGCAGGGGCGGGCCCTTGTACCCGGGCCGAACGACCCGTCAGTCGAGTCGGTGCAGGCGCCGGGCGGCCTCGGCGACCGATCCCGACATCGACGGGTAGACCGTGAAGGCGTCCGCCACCTGGTCGACCGTCAGCGAGGCGGACACCGCGAGCGACAGGGCGTGGATGAGCTCGCTGGCCTTCGGGCCGACCACGACCCCACCGACCACGACGCCCATCCCCCGCCGGCAGAAGATCTTGACGAAGCCGTCGTGGACGCCCTGCATCTTGGCGCGCGCGTTGGACGCGAGCGGGAGCATCGCGACGTCGATCTGCAGATCGCTGTCCTCGACCTGCTTCTGCGACATGCCGACCGTCGCGATCTCCGGGGACGTGAAGACGTTGCTGGACACCTTCGTGAGGTCGAGCGGGTGGACGGCGTCGCCCAGCAGGTGGGACATCGCGATGCGTCCCTGCTGCGCAGCGACCGACGCCAGCATCAGGACGCCCGTGCAGTCGCCGGCCGCGTAGATGCCGCGGACGTTGGTGCGCGACACGCGGTCGACCTTGATGAACCCGCCGTCGTCCAGGAGCACCCCGAGCTCGTCGAGGCCCAGTCCGTCCGTGTTCGGGATCGAGCCCAGGGCGAGCAGGCAGTGCGAGCCCTCGACCGTGCGGCCGTCGGTCAGCGTGACCAGGACCCCGGACTCGGTGCGCTCGACGGATGCCATCCGCGAGTTGCCCATGACCGTCATGCCGCGGCGCGTGAAGACGTCCTCGATGACGTTGGCCGCGTCGACGTCCTCGCCGGGCAGCACCCGGTCGCGGCTCGACACGAGGGTCACGGCGGCACCGAGACCGTTGTAGGCGCTGGCGAACTCCGCGCCCGTCACGCCGGAGCCGACGACGATCATGTGCTCGGGCAGCTCCTGCAGCGCGTAGACCTGCTCCCACGTCAGGATCCGCTCGCCGTCGGGCTGCGCGTCGGGGCTGACGCGGGGGTGGGCGCCGGTCGCCACCAGGATCGCGTCGGTCTCGATGCGCTGCGTCCCGTCGGCGGTCTCGACGACCACGAGTCCCTCGCGCTCGATCGTCGCGGTACCGGCGATCATCGTGACCTGGCTGGCCGCGAGGCGGTGCGCGATGTCGGCCGACTGGGCCTGCGCGAGGGCCAGGACGCGCGAGTCGACGGCCGCGAGGTCGGCGCGGATCGACGACGGGACCTCGACGCCGAGCTCGGCGGCGGTGCTGACGTCGGTGAGCAGGTCGGACGTCGCGATCAGCGTCTTGCTCGGCACGCAGTCGGTCAGCACGGTCGAGCCGCCGATGCCGTCGCGCTCGATCAGGGTGACGTCGGCCCCCAGTCGGGTGGCGACCAGCGCCGCCTCGTATCCACCAGGTCCGCCGCCGACGATCGTCACATGAGCCACGCGTGCATTGTCTCAGCCGAGGGCGCCCAGGGTCGAATCGCCGACGCGTGGGTTCCGCACCACTCACGCGCGGGTTGCGCACCACTCACGCGTGGGTTGCGCACCACTCACGCGCAGGTTGCGCACCGCGCGTGCCCACAACTCGCGCGTCAGACCTACGGAACCCGCGCGTCACGGGTGCGGAACCCGCGCGTCAGCGGGCGTAGGTGTCGAGGTGGGTGGTCATCTCGGCGAAGACGGCGCCGTTGAGGGCGAAGACGGCCTTGACCTCGTCGAGGACGCGATCACGCTCGGCGTCGTCGAGGGGCAGCGCGTCGAGGCGGGCCCGGTACGCGTCCTTGTAGAGCTTGGGCTTGGGCACGGCGTCGAAGGCGTAGAACGCGATGCCGGCCCCGTCGAGGCCGAACTCACGACTGATGATGCGTCCGATCGCCTGTCCACCCGACAGGTCGCCCAGGTACCGCGTGTAGTGGTGCGCGACGAACAGGCCGCCCCACGTGGACGACTCCCGGATGCGTGCGACGTAGGCGTCCGTCGCCGGGCTGTCGTGGACCGTGCGACCCCAGTGGTCCAGGTCGGCGTCGATCGCGGCGAGCCGCTCGATCGCCGGGTCGATGACGGCCGACGCGACGGGATCCGCGGTGAGCTCGGCGGCCGTGCCCTCGAGCGCCTCGTAGACCCGGCGGAGCAGCCCGAGGTAGTGGGCGTACCCGGCCTCGTTGATCCGGCCGGCCATGAGCTCGGACATGAAGCTCGATCCCTCGGCGGCGGTGTGCTCGGCCTGCGAGCCGGTGCGCAGCAGGGCGGACAGTGACGTCGCCTGGTTCTCGGCGGTGACGGTCATGGGGGCTCCTGGCTGGGTCCGACGGGGTCTCACAAGATTATGACATGAAGTCATCTTGATCTGACAAACTGTCATGACATAGTTCACATCGCGACATAGGTAAGCCTCAGTCATGTTAGCCTACCCTTGCTTCGCGATCGGGGGATCAGCGAAGGACCTCCGATCCGAAGGACCACCGTGCTCCGCCCTGCCCGTCCCCGTCTCGCCGCCCTCCTCCTCGCTGCCGCCGTCGCGGCGGGATGTGGCGTGACCCCCGGCGGTGCCGGCCACGGTGGCAGTGACGACGTCGCGGCCGTCGACCTGGCGTCCGCCACGATCCTCGACGACCCGAAGACGTACCAGGGCGAGACCCACGCGTCGCTGTCGAACCAGGCGATCAGACCCGTCACCGACGCACCGCAGCAGACGCTGCCCGTCACGGTCACCGACGCCCAAGGCACCAAGGTCACGATCACCGACACGAGCCGCATCCTCGCGCTCGACATCTACGGGACGCTGTCGCAGACCGTGTTCGAGCTGGGCCTCGGCGACCAGGTGGTCGGGCGCGACATCTCGACGCAGTTCGACGAGGCCGAGGGCCTGCCCCTGGTCACCAGCAACGGTCACGACCTGAACGCCGAGTCGATCCTCGAGCTCGACCCCACCGTCATCCTCACCGACACGTCGCTCGGGCCCTGGGACGTCATCCTGCAGATGCGCGACTCCGGCATCCCGGTCGTCGTCACCGACTCGGAGCGCAGCCTCGACAACGTCAGCTCCCTGACCGACGAGATCGCCAGGGCCCTGGGCGTCCCGGCCGAGGGCAAGCGGCTGGCCGAGCGGATCGAGGCCGAGACCGCCTCGACCGAGGCGGCCATCGCCGCCGTCGCCCCCGCCGCCGTCCAGGACAAGCTGCGCACGGTGTTCCTCTACGTCCGCGGCCAGGCCGGCGTCTACTACATGTTCGGCGAGGGCTCCGGCGCCGACGGCCTGATCAACGCGGTCGGCGGCTACGACGTGACCAAGGAGATCGGCTGGAGCGGGATGAAGCCCGTCAACGACGAGGGCATCATCGCGGCGCAGCCGGACCTGATCATCATGATGACCAAGGGCCTGGAGTCCGTCGGTGGTGTCGACGGGCTGCTCGACCGTCTCCCCGCGATCGCCAACACCCCCGCCGGCCAGAACCGCCGCATCGTCGACATGCAGGACAGCCAGGTCCTGAGCTTCGGACCGCGCACCGCCGAGGTGCTCAACTCTCTGGCCGTCGCGATCTACGCACCGGAGTCCGCGCAGTGACCGCCACGCTGCCCGATCGCGCCTCGGCCACCGCCGACGCGCCCGTCGCGCTCCCCCGACACCGCGGCGCGCGCGCGACGGCGCTGTTCGTCGTCCTGGGCGTCGCTCTGGTGTTCCTGACGATCTACGCCGCCGGCCGCGGGCAGCTCGCGATCCCCGCCGGTGAGGTGTGGGGATCGATCATGCACCGCATGGGCCTCGACCGGGGCACGATGCCGACGCACCCGCAGGGCGACAACACCCTGTGGCAGGTCCGGTTCCCGCGCATCGCGATGGCGGTCGTGGTCGGCGCCGCCCTGTCGACGGCCGGCGCGCTGATGCAGGGCATCTTCGGCAATCCCCTGGCCGAGCCGGGCGTCGTGGGCGTCTCCACCGGTGCGGCGTTCGCCGCCGCCGTCGTCATCGTCTTCGAGATCAACGTGATCGGCACCTGGACGACGGCGGCGTTCGCCTTCGTCGGCGGCCTGGTCACCACGCTGGTCGTCTACGCCCTCTCGCGAGCGGACGGCCGCACCGAGGTCGTGACGCTCGTCCTCACCGGCATCGCCGTCAACGCGGTCGCCGCAGCCGGCCTGGCCCTGATGATCTTCCTGGGCGACACGCAGGCCCGCGAGCAGATCGTGTTCTGGCAGCTCGGCAGCCTCAACGGCACCCGGTGGGAGCACGTCGGCGTCGTCACGCCGCTCGTGGCGGTCGGGCTCGTCGGGGCGATGCTGATGGCCCGCAGGCTCGACGTCCTCGCGCTGGGCGACCGGGCCGCCCGTCACGTCGGCATCGACGTCGAGCGTCTGCGGCTCGTCGCGATCGTGCTGGTCGCGCTGCTGACCGCCGCCGCGGTGTCGTTCGCCGGGATCATCGCGTTCGTCGGGCTCGTCGTCCCGCATCTCATCCGCATGCTGGTCGGACCGGGACACCGCGTGCTCGTGCCCGCCAGCGCCCTGGCCGGTGCCGTCCTGCTGCTCGGGGCCGATCTCATCGCACGGACCGCCGTCGCGTACGCCGACCTTCCGATCGGGATGCTGACCTCACTCGTCGGCGGCCCGTTCTTCTTCTGGCTGCTGCGCCGCACGCGCAAGACCGCGGGAGGCTGGGCATGACGCTGCGTCTGACCAACGTCTCCGCCTCGCTCGGCGGCCACCAGATCCTGCACGACGTCAGCCTGGAGGTCGTCCCGGGCCAGCTCGTCGCCCTGGTCGGCCCCAACGGCGCCGGCAAGACGACGCTGCTCAGCGTCATGTCGGGCGACGTCGTCCCCAGCTCCGGCGAGGCGACGCTCGACGGCGTCCCCCTGCCGAGGTGGAAGATCGCTGCCCTGGCGCGGCAGCGCGCGGTGCTGCCGCAGGAGCAGCGGCTCGCCTTCGGCTTCCGGGCCGTCGACGTCGTCCGCATGGGGCGCGCGCCCTGGGCCCGCCGGCCCGAGGAGGACCTCGACGACGTCGTCGTCGCCGAGGCGATGCAGCGCACCGACGTCATCGACCTGGCCGAGCGCTCGTTCCCGACGCTGTCGGGCGGGGAGAAGGCGCGGACGTCGTTCGCTCGCGTGCTGGCCCAGCAGACGCCGGTCGTGCTGCTCGACGAGCCCACGGCCGCCCTCGACATCCGCCACCAGGAGCAGGTGCTCTCGGAGGCGCGACGGCTCGCGGCCGACGGTCACGCCGTCGTCGCCGTCCTCCACGACCTGACCGTCGCGGCGGCCCATGCCGACCGCATCTGCGTGCTCGCCGGGGGCCGGCTGCGCGCCGACGGTCCACCGCGCGAGGTCATGCGGCCCGACGTCCTGGGTGAGGTCTACGGCCACCCCGTCGACGTCATCGACCACGAGGGACGCATCGTCGTCCTCCCCCACCGGATCGACCACCCCGAGGAGTCCTCATGCGCACCCGCGCTCTCCTGACCATCGCGGCGCTCGCCACCAGCGCCCTGCTCGTCCCCGCTCCGGCTCAGGCGGCTGCGCGCGTCAGCGTCAGCAACGACCAGGGATCGGCCACGGTCGACCCGACGTACGCGACGACGCTCACCGTCCGCGGCTCCGGCTTCCAGTCGATCAAGGGCGGTCACGGCGGCATCTACGTCTTCTTCGGGACGGTCAACGGTGCGTGGCAGCCCAGCAAGGGCGGCCAGGTCGGCACCGACTACCGGTACGTCCCCGACAGCGAGAGCAAGAACAACCAGGGCTTCCAGAGGTTCGTCGCGTTCCCCGGCAGTGACACGGCCGACGCCGCCAACGGCGGCACCATCGCCG
>Ga0247734_1002828_pt1 | contig 10835 bp, 3 predicted proteins | sample UWRJL103311B2_FD_180933 | JGI IMG/M metagenome (GOLD analysis project Ga0247734, IMG submission 180933) | Plant litter microbial communities from Arlington Agricultural Research Station in Wisconsin, United States - UWRJ-L103-311B-2 | ecosystem: Environmental > Terrestrial > Plant litter >... | reverse complement strand
CCACGGAATGTCCTTTCATCAGGATCGTAAAAGCCCTGCCGGTACTGAAACAGCTGCGTCAGTGTCGTTGAGGTGACTGAATCCACTTGGGTTTGCTTGACCACGACATGCACCGGGAAAGGTACATACGAAATCGCGGGTTTACCGGCTGCCTGCAATGCCTGCTTTTCATCCAGCCACTCCTGTGCAGAACTGCGATAGAACACCTTCCCCGAGCCACCCATGTGGTTATCGGTCTGGTTCATCAAATAAGGCTTTTCGGGGAAAGACAGATACCAGTGCCTGGGCGTCATGTGCGGGATGGTCAGCACCAGGCTTGCGCAACCCAGGCCGCGCAAGTCGGCCAGACTGACTTGACAGAAGCGGTCGTAACGCACGCCGTCGGGCCACTTTTGTGTGAAGGGTTCAGCCAGGCGGTTACCGCCCTGATTCATGAACACTTGTATGTCATCAGTTTGCAGATAAAGCACATCACTGGCGCCGGAGCCGTCCAGATCTGCCAGCCTGATCCGCTCGGCGTCGAACGCTTCATAAGTGAACGGCAGCGGGGCGAATAGTTGGCCCTTGCCAAAATGCCCGCGTCCCAGATTCGGCCAGAAGCGGATTTCGTTATGGCGTACGCGGATCAGATGCTGCTGGCCGGTGCCCAGCAGGTCGCTGAAGGCCACCAGTTCATTGGGGCTGTTGCTGAGCAGCGGTAACCGGTCTTCGTCATGGGGGACATCGACTGGAGGCGCAAACCCTTCTGTACGGCGGCTTGCGTATAGCCGGACGCTGCGGGGGCCGATCATGGCGAGATCCGCCAGGCCGCCACCTACCAGATCAGCCAACTGCCCTTGCGGGTTGAAGAACTCCGTTGGGAAGGCGGCAAAGGTGGCGAACCGTGACCAGCTCCGGTCGGGATTCAAGGTAAAGAAACCAGCGATGCCCGGCTGGGCCACGATCCAGTCCAGGCGTCCGTCTCCGGTCAGGTCGGTGAGTGATTGCAGTATTGACGTTCTGGCGTCCGCCACGGGGATCTTCGGCAGTGGTTGCCAGTCGGTATAGGCGACATCATCGGGTTTGGACCCTTGCTTTGTTGCCCTTATAGGCTCGCGGTACAGCCAGTTCTGATCGCTTCGAAACAGCACGCCCGGTAAGCCATCGCCGTACAAATCGACCATCTGGTAAAGTTGCCCATCATTGAGCCCGGGCATGGGGTCAAATGGCTCATAGCGATCGCCCTCTTTGTGGAATTCGCTGTACTTGAATTCCATGGGCGGGCGTTGGTCCAGGCGTTTGGAATCGGTACCGTCCCAACCTTGGCTATGGGCCTTGATCAAGGTGTTGTAGTGCAGGACATCTTCGGCATATTCCAGCAGTAGCGCCTGGATCAATAGGGGGGACTCTCCCAGCTCGTCAGGAAAGTAATGAAACATCAGCACCTGGTGGCACAGTCGTAAATTCCCCAGTTCAAAACCATAGGCAAAACTGGAATGCGGGTCGCTGCGTACTGGCCAGGGTTTTTTTTCCTCGTAAGTCGGCTTCTGGCTAATTGAACCCTCGTCACGTTCGCCATAGTCGAACAGCAGATCAAAATGCCAGTTCAGCTCGTCCAACAATGTTTCGTCCCACAAATACAACCGGTCGTGGGCAAGAAAGTTGCCGTAGCGCACCCGCCACAAATAACACTGGGCAATGAAGTCTCGGGGGTGATCGTTGGGCAGCCCTTCTTCATCCTCGGCTTTGTACTCGTAAAGAATGTGTTCGCCGTGGGGGTTCATGCTTTCTTCCAGCAGCCATTCGGCTACCCGGTTGGAATCGGCTGGATCAGTACTGCGCGAAGAAGCTTTTTTGCCGTAGAAATGCAAGCTTCCATCTGCCCCATGGATCAGCCAGAAGCCCGGATCCACGGGGTCAAGTCGCCAATGTTCGATGCGGTCAAACGCCCCCTCGACCCGAGCGAAATAACGAACCACCTGATACGTTGCGTCCAGCGCCTGATCCTTGTACTGGCTCACCGAGGTGAAGACGATCCCACCGTTATGGTCACGCTCAGGCAGCCACATATCGCCATTGGGGCCGAGCATTACGTCGTCATCGGTGTAGGTGGGTACGCCTTTGCTCGCACGCCGGGCTACGCAACCCAGGTTCAGATTCCAGCCCAGGCCGAACAGGCCATTGCCTACCGTGCTCTGATAATTGAGCGACAGGCCTGGCGCGTAGCCGCGGCCCTGGCTGATTGGCAGGTCGAGGGCCACAGACGCGGTACCGGCGTTACCCACCTGACCCCAGCCCTTGCCAATGCTTTGAATGGCGCCGCCGCCTTTGGGCAGGGATGGGGTGGCAACGATGGGTTGCGGGTCTTGTCGTGTTTGCTCTTGCGTCGCCATGGCATTGGCTCCGTCCTAGTGCAGCCCGCCGCTTTTCGCGGTGTAGCGCATGTGTACGATGATGTCAGTGATCGAGTCGATCACGTCGCCTTGTAACTCTGGGTTTGAGAACGTCAGGGTCCAGCGGGAAATGGCACCCGTGCCTTCAAAGGGCAGGTATCGTTCATCGTCGAAATTGAAGACAAACAAACCGTCGTCATCCACGCCGGTGGACACCGCGATTTGCTGGCTGGCGCGCATGTTTTCCTTGAGCGACCCATCGGCCTGCGCGCTCATCTGCACGGCGTTATAGCTTTGCGTCAAGGTGGCGCGAATGTCCTGATACGGCCCTACGGTCACTGGCAGCGAAACGCTGATGCGCTTGATTCGCCGCAGGTAATGGCCGGGGTAGTCGGCGTCGAGCATGGCTCGGGTTATTTCGAATTCGGCGATGCCTTCTTCGCCGAGCCGTTCAACGACCACGTCCCAGCCTTTGTTGAGGGTCTCTTCATCGATTGGCAGCTGTTTGACTGAGACCGTCTTGACGATTTCCAGCCTGCGCTCATTGCGCGCCAGGTACGCGGCGTCCATGCGCAGCAGATTGAGTTTCAGCGCTTCGCCAGCCGCCAGGCCGCGATAGGCATCCTTCCAGGCGCCGGGCTGGATGAAATGAGTGGTGTAGTCGCCAATTTCGTACTGCCAGCATGACTGGGCTGCCAGGCATAGCGACAGCGTCGCGTCGTACGCCTGGTAGTAAAAGGTCGAGAACTGGCCGTTCAACCAGCTGTAAAGCTGACTGTTGGTGAAGCGTTTGTTGAGGTAGGCATACAAAACCTCAGCCTGCTTCCTGGCTTCTGTTGCCTGGGACAGTTGCAAGGCTGTCACCCGGGCCTGCGCATCGTGAACGGCGAGCTGAGCGGTGATGTGTTCGGATTCCAGGGTGGCTTGATCGCGAGCGTGCTCCCATTCCTGGCGGCGGCGACGGAACATTTCAGAGCGCTCAAGGCCCTCGCCTATGCTCTCGTGGAGGGTCGCGAACGCATTGGCCAGAACGGCTGCAATCTCCGGAACGCCTTCGAGCCTGAAGCCACCGGCGGCGGCGCCACCTGTCGCACCGTTCGACACTCCAGTTATTAGACCGACCTCAGATCCCGCATGGTTCGGAATCAGCTTCATCCCTGCCGCTACTGCTGTGGCGGTGGCGGCGATCCCGCTAGAAGCCCGGGCAATCATGTGCTCGGCGGCGGCCGCGATCTCGACGGCACTGACATTCTCACGGACCAGATCGCCATAAAATCCGGCGCGCGCATCGGCAATGGCTTTGCTGGCCTCAAGGGCTTTGCGGGCCTCGATTTCGACCTTCTGTGCTTCCTGCTGCAAATCAATGGCGAACTGGGTGAACTCCCAGGCCTGCTGCTGTTGCAGCTCCATCAATTGCCCTTGTTCCTGACGTTCGATAAGCGATAGCAACGTCGCGCCGAATTGCGTCAGGGTATCCACGGCTGCGCTGGCCCGGCTAAACATCACGGCGTAACGGTAATGCGGTACTTCCTGCGCCAGCAGGCTGCCCGCGCCGCCGCCCGTTGCGCCATTGGCATAGGCGGCGAGCAAGGCGCGTGGGTCCAAGGGCGCGGCGAACAACGGCAAACTCAAGGGTTTGCCGTCCAGGGTCAGGTTGTGGCGCAGGTTGTACAGCCGCGACTCAAGCATGTCCCAATACTTGACCAGCTCGGCGTTCATGGGGGTGATGAAGCGGTCGTTGTCTTCTTCGGCCAGGGTCGGGTCCCGGCCAAAAGTGCTCAGGCGCAAGGGCGGTTCGGCGAAGCTGACCAGCGATTGACCGCCATTGGCCAGAGCACTGCTGCGCACCTGCTGCTCTTGCTGTTCGAGGCGGCTGGCAAATTCACGCAGTGGCGCACTGGTCGAAGCGGCCAGCGCTTGCAACGGCCCGGGTGTCCAACGGCTGACCAGCACGGTATCGGGTCGTGGCCCCAACAGGTCCAGGATGCGCACATACCAGAGCTTGGCCTCGCCAAGGCTGTCGGGGGTCAGTTGCCGATAGGCCATATCCCCCCGGTCGATCAGGTTTTTGATGTAGTGGAAATACACGGCTTTTTGATAGCGCACCGGATCACTGGCGGCGATACCGTCCGGGTCAATGGGCGCGCGCATGAAGTAATCAGGGTCCGATACCTCGGTCAGCGGCCGCACGTTCCAATAGGCTGGAGCCGAGTCATGAGCTTTACGGCTGGGGTCGAAAATAAACCCCAGCCATTGCTCCGCCTCGCTGAACTGTTGTTCCAGGTTCAGCCGGTGGGAAACCATGAAGGGCAAATGCAGAAATAGCTCCCAGAAATACAGGCCATTGGCGCCTTTGAAGTCCATCTTGTCCGGCTCGGTATCATCGCCAATGGGGGGTTCTTGAAGTTGTTGAGTGTTCCATGACAGCAAGGCTTCCAAGGCAATATTGGCTTTATTGATCAGTTCCCTGGCGAACAGGGTGTTCATGCGAATGGGATCGCGCTTGTCTGATGTTGAACCGTCGCTGTATTGGATAGTGGAGGCAGAGAAGTCGATGTATTCGGCGATGCCTAGAACAGCGTCCATGCGTTTACTGATTTTTGGCGCAATGGGGTTGGCTCCGGCTGCTGAAACAAACTCAAGTTCTATTTCGGTTGATTTCAGCGCCCCGCCCATATAAAGGTCGGTGGCTTTGTTGTACATGCCTACACCATGAGAGATATAAAATTTTTTTGAGTCAGGAATAAATGTTGTGTCATAAAGCTTAGGGGTGAGTGTTGATTTGTCAAAAGGTATTATGGCTTCATAGACGCTGGGGGCTGTCAACGAGTACGCTGCGCTGGTTTGGTGAATGACGTATTGGTCGTTATTGTAAGGGGTGTTCATGTTTTTGGGGTGTTTGAATGTTTGAGTGATTTTTGATTGTGGCTGGTATTCGTCTATAGTGAATTCAAAGGCGGCGGATATGGGGGCATTATAAAAATATAGTGTACCGAACGCTACGGTGTCAGGGTCAACTGGGGTATTTCCGGCCAATAAGTCGATGAAGCTGGTTGTAATGAATCCCCCACTCAGGTCAAGCGTTAGCAGTGTGCCACCGTTTGTTTTTATCGAATAGTTTTTGAACTCAGGGCCAATTAGAAAATCGTTAACAGGTGCCCCGTCAGGAACTGTCAGGTTCAGGCTGAATTCGCTCTCGCGGTTGAACATTGGATAGATTTCGACGACTCCGCTATTTATTACCCAGAAATTGTTGTTGTAGGGCTTCGCTGTGTAGCCGAATGTCCATGACTCAGTGAGTGAGTAAAATCTCATGCGTAAGCTTATTGACGCTTCATGTTCGCTTTCGATGTCTGATACTATGGCGGTATATAACTTTAGTGTGGAGTTGGCATGGTCAAGTGTAGGCTGGTAAAAAAGCCTCATGTTAGCGATGTTTGACTGTAGTCCTGAAAAATCCCACTCATCGGTCTCGGGATTTGGTGATGTGGTTGTGACGGTTTTGAAGTCAATAAATAAAGCCCAGGTAAATTGAAAGTTACTTCTGTTTTTTAGTGCAAATGTCCAGCAGGTCTTCCTGATACGGAGGGCCTCTGGCTCAGGTGGAGTGCTATTATCTACATATCCTGTAGATGGGAATGCCCGGGCCCTATTGAAGTTTTTATCAATGAGCGCCGTTTCAAGAAAGGCGTAAGTTGATAACGAGCCGTCAGTATCATTGCCGACCAGCGTTGCGCCTGCGTACATCGCGATGAATAACGACTCTGGCGACGCAGAGGCATCGAATACTGCAATACTATCAAGATCATTTTTCAAATTGACTGTTTTGTCATTGCGCACGAATTCGCCCGTCGTGGTCACATCCATATAAATCTGCGGGGCACTCCAGGAGTCATCGTATTTTTTATAGGATAGGTTGAAGGTCAGTTTGACCTTGTCTACTGTCGAAACAGCGGGCTTTTCTTCAGTCCCTTCAATCACAGACTGGCCAGCGACGTCAGTGATATCCACCCAACTGATGAATAGCCGATTATTGAAATAAACTGGCCGTATCGTCCGCTCGAGGGTATTGGCATTCACGCCAATATTGGCCCGTTTCCAGTCTGACCAGGCACCGGGTGTGGGGTTGTCATATTTAGGGCCTTCAGTGCCGGCTTTGTAAGCCCGTTCGTTCATGTCCACCATGCGCCAGTAGTAGATGTTCTCAGCGCGTGATTTACCGATGAAATAATATTTGCCTTCCGCAAATCGATCGCTGTCGATATAACCATTGATAATCGTAAGGTTCGCCACTTCTTCGAAGCTCGCCAGATAGGATTTCACCGCTTCCTGAGCAGTATCAATGTGGATTTTATTCTGATTAATGTCGTTTTCCAGTTGCGCGAAATAGCTGGATTTTTTCAGGCGCAAGGCGGGGGATATATACACTTACGGGTACAGCGCCAGTTTCATATTGGCCGCCCAGATGGGGTATTGGCTGCTGCGATCACGCCACTCGACAAAGCGCGCTTCCTCGGGACGAAGCAAGTCATAGCCTGGCTCCATGCCCATCAAGGCGCCGTTGATGTACTGCTGAAGACTGCTGATTGCCGAGGCTACCGGGCTGGTCTGCACTTCTTGACTCACCTGATTGTCCAGCAGGAAAAACTCATACAGGTCGTTGGCAGTCTTTAGTCGGGTGCTCAACCCCAGCGATATCAATGCGGGACTGTTGGGCACTACTTCGCTGAGGTAGTACTCGACCAGCGCGTCGCGGTAACTTTCATTGAGTTGGCTTTCTATTGAGCGGGCCATGATGGGCTCCCATTGCGGCTAGTATCAGCTTCGGCTAACGGCCATGACCGCGTCACCAACCGCTTGCCAGCTGACGCTTTCACTTTCCAGTGTCAGGTCCGTGGCTTTGAGCAGTTGTGCGTTTGTCAGTCCGGTCTGCTGGCTTGTGCTACGCATTCGTCGTAGCCAATCAATCTGGCTCATGGACTGGGCGAATTTAGGAGTAGTGAAGATCTGCGTAGCCGTCTCGATTTCGGGCGCAGACCAATCGAGCAAGATCGCCAGCAATGTCGAGCAATCCTGGGCAGTGGGGGCGGGTGTTGCGTTGGCATAGATGAAATAACTCAGCAGTTGCTCCTCCGCTTTCTCTGCCTTGTTGCGCCAGTCGCTGTATCGGTCGAGGAGGTAGATGCTGGGCAGTGATAGCACCAGAGGGCCTGTGACGGCGGGATGCAGCCAACGCGGATTGACCAGAAAGGTTCGCAACGCCTGAGCACTCAAGCCCAGCTGGTTATTGACTTCGGCATGGCGCAGCAGTGTATTCAGACTATCTGCCAGAGCCTGGGTGGCGTCGCTCATCGGCATTGTCAGTTTTTCGTCGGCCGTTGCATCCAGCAGCATGTGCAGGAACTGGTCTGCGCTGCTGCCTGCCCAGCGCAACACGCCTTCTGTACGATCCAGCGGCAGACCGACGATACTCTGCAGCAAGCCTTCCACCTGCCGGTGCTGATTGAGATAGCCGCGCAGCACAAATTCCATCAGTCGTTGTATGGCTGCGGCTTTGATGTCCTCGTCGGCGAAAGAGATGTCTTCGAGCTGATCGCTGATGACCTGGGCCAGGTCGGTTTCCAGGTTGTCGATCAGCGTCAGGGGGCGGGCGATCACTAACCCTTGATCATCGATCAGCGGCTCAAGTAACGACCACCATTCAATGAGTTCATTGTTGATATCGTTCGGCAGATTCAACGTCTGCAGTTGTTCAGGGCTGAGCAGCACGTTACGCGTTTGTGCGGCCAACTGATCCAGTTGCTCCAGCGTGGCCTGTGGCAAGGCCGCGTCGCTGGCATCTACCCCGAGTTGGCGACGCAAGGTCAGGACATCTCTGCCATTATCCTTGAGCCAGGCAACCGCCCAATCCAGCTGCATGACGATATCGAGGATGTCCGGCTCAGCGTTGGCGTCAGCGTGGGGTGTCAGACGACCGGTGACGACGCTCTTGCGCCAGGCCTCACCACCCAGTAGATCTATCAGCGCCCAGTTTTCCCTGGATGCAAGGCCAAAGATAGAGGCGATGCGGGCCTGGCGATACAGCGACGAGGTCATGCTCTGATCGCGTTTGAAGTTTCCTGGAGCGTCGTGAATAAGGTCGCGGGTGTCCTTGACCAGCCGATCCAGACTGTCGTCGGTGGGCTGCAGCCTGAGTCCGGCGCAGAACTGGGCCAGCGTCTTGATTGTGATGCTGTCGTTACCAGTGAGATATACAACGCCGCCGTCCAGCACCAGCGGCGTATCAAACAGCGCCGGGCTATTGAACACCCGATCAAACATCGGCACGCGGCCATCGCTGGCAAAGGAGCTGAGGTGATGCAGGAACGCCGCAAACTCTTCGGGTTGCAGGTTGTATCGCCGATGTAGATAGCGATAACAACCCAGCGCGCGCAAGGTGTTGGTTGTTATGACAACACCGGGGTTGCCCGCGCCTTCCGCGCGAATGGCGGCCATGACCAGCGTATCGAGTTCGGCAAATGGAATGTTGATCCAGCGCTGCAGGCGAATCATGCGTTGCAGCCGGTCAAAACGATCCACGCTGGTATTAACCAGGCTTTGCGGGCCATCGCCAGGGAATTCGATGTTCATGGCAGTGGCATTGGAAGGGCCGTTGACGTAACAGCCGCCGTACGTGCGCGCATCGCCGGGCGATACCGGCAGGACGTTGGGCGACGGATAAGGCAAATGGTTGCGCACTGCCAATAAGGACTCAACTTCACTGGCGTTCAGCCCGGTTTTATCGGTAAACACCTTGAGCTGATTCAATGGATTTGAAGCGTCGTCCAGATAATCGATGCCGTATTTACGTTTGAAGAAAGGCGCGATGGCGTCGCCGACAGGCGGCCCGGGTTCCAGCAAGATTGTTTGTTGCTGTGGGCTCAAGCCACTCATCATCGCCTGCGCGACTGCGCTTGGCTGCTGAACGGCCCCATAAGCGTTGGTGCCTGGCGCGGTGGCAGGCAGCAGCAGGCTGACCCGGTAACTCAGCTCACCCAGGGCTGGCTTTTTGCTACCGAACCCTAACATCACTTGCTGATGATGGAAGTTGTAGGGAAACAAAAACGGATGCTGTTTTTCTGCAATGAGCTGATAAAGAGTTTTGTCTTTATCGTCCGGAACGGTATCGACATACGTGCTAATCGCGGCGCCCAGCACATCATGGACAATGTTCAAGGTCGGGATGGGCGTAAAGGTACTTTCCCGATCAATCCGCAGGTCTTTCAAATCAGGCCGCCGCAGATCGAGATTGATACGGTTGGCCTCGTTAGTACTGCCCTCCAGCTCATTGACTGCGAACCGATAAAGTGAAGTCAAATACGCCACGGGCGAGTCTTTGGCTTCCAGAGCCCCCACTTTGCAAAAAAGGTCCCAGTTCTCCTTGAACAAGTTGGGGAAACTGGGGCCGATATCCACCAGCGAGCGTACGCCGGTCCGCCGGGTCAAGGTTTGAGTTCGTCCTGATGAAACTAACTGATTGCGATACAGGCGCACGATTTGCGTGGCATAACAGCGAGCATTTTCGTAAGCCAATTCGCCGTTGGCATCGCTAAGGGTCATCAGCTCGCGGACAAAAGCCTGTTTGGCGTGACGCAGTATGTCGAATACCGAATGTATTTCCATGCGCTGCAGGGCGTCGACAAAATCAAGCTTGCCGTCGGTGCGAGTCGAAGCCTGCGTCTCGGCTTTACTCAGATTGGCCAATAGAGAAAAGGGCTGGCCTTCCATGGTGGCAGCACTCCTTAATGAGGTCGCTTTGAGCTTCTGCCCGAGGCACGGTGCATGTCTACCTGTCACAAATGACAGTGCCATTTGGTTTTCAGAGTAAAGATAGTTAAATCATGGGGTTATCGATATAACCCGGCTTTGGAACAGTTGGCGATAAGGATTATCTCGACATGAAATATTGCCTTTGATGGGCTGTTTGGCCGTCAGATTGCACCTCTCTTTTGATCTTCCGTTCTGAACTGGAATATGAAGTAGATTGCATCTACAGATGCATTTGAGTAGGATTTGAGTCCTTGGATCAAAAGAGAGGTTTCAATGTCCGCCATTTCTCAACCCCAATCTCTTGCCAAAGAACACTCCGTCGCAGGCCTGCGAGCCGCTCTGCGGATCCTCGACAAGTGGGAGGCGTCCAGCGAGCAGGCGTGTCGGATCTTGCGCATTTCCCGCAGCACCTACACCCGTGCCCGGCAGCCGGGGGAGTGGTCCGTCAGCCTGGACATGGATCAGATGCATCGCATCAGTTTTGTCCTGAATATTCATGGGGCGCTGCGCACGATCTTCGATAATCCAGCGAATGTTTACGGCTTCCCGGCGCTGGACAACCACAACGAATTTTTCAACGGCCGCAAGCCGCTGGACGTCATGGCTCAGGGGGACATGGTGTCGCTCTACGAGACGTTCCGGCGCATTGATGCG
>Ga0247734_1002827_pt1 | contig 10839 bp, 7 predicted proteins | sample UWRJL103311B2_FD_180933 | JGI IMG/M metagenome (GOLD analysis project Ga0247734, IMG submission 180933) | Plant litter microbial communities from Arlington Agricultural Research Station in Wisconsin, United States - UWRJ-L103-311B-2 | ecosystem: Environmental > Terrestrial > Plant litter >... | reverse complement strand
ATTTGGAGTTCAACGTCCCAGAGCTCAAGAGAGCGGTAGCGAAAGCCGTCAACAGAGATGAGGGAGATGTTCTAAACATGAGTAAACTTGCTGAGGGAGGTTTCAACCGGACGTTTGAAATTACGATGAAAGATGGCCTCCAAATTATCGCCCGGCTACCATATCCATCAACACTTCCTAAACGATACGCTGTGGCAAGTGAGGTAGCTACGATGGACCTCGTTCGAGCCTACGGCCTTCCAGTTCCTCGGATATATGATTATGCGATCACAGCGGATAATCCGGTTGCCTCTGAGTATATCATCATGGAGAAAGTTCATGGAAGGGAGATCGGGCATAGCTGGTACGATCTTACTGTGCAAGAGAAAAAGAACGTTACTTTGGACGTTGCAAAGTTAGAAGCATTGTTATTTGCGATTCCCTTGCCAGCCTCGGGAAGCGTGTACTACAAAAAGGATCTACTTCCTAACGATCGGAACATTGAAATACCCGGTCGTGATGGACTTTGCATAGGGCCGGATGTAGCCATGAAGTGGTGGCATGATCGACGAGATCTCTTATCTGTAGATCGAGGACCATGTAAGTGTATCTCTCTGAGCTCTATTTTCTCTGTTAATTGTCAAAACAGTCAACAGCGCCAATGAAGTCGTGGAGGCTGGGGCTCGCAAGGAGTTGGCTTGGATGAAACAATTCGGTTATCCTCGATTTCCTTTTGATAGACATCACAGGGAATTTCTTGACTACCAAAAATCATCAGCCGATGAACACATCAAACACCTTGAAATGTACCTGCAAATCGCGCCTCATCTAATGCCAAAAACGCATTCGCTTCTCCAACCAACAATCCGACATCCAGATCTCCAACCACACAATATCTTTGTGTCCGATGAGTTCAAAGTAGTTGGTCTCATCGACTGGCAACATTGCTCCGTCCTACCTCTTTTTCTCCAAATCGGTGTACCTAAGTACTGGCAAAATACTTCTGATGAGCCTGTGATCATCGCGAAGCCTACGTTGCCAACAAACTTTGAGCAACTGGATGAAGTAGAAAAGGCACAGGTAATGCAAGAATATCGCCAACGTCAGCTCCACCTGCTCTATCTCGGTGGCACGACTAGGTTTAATCCAAATCATATGGATGCGTATCTGATCAAGGGTCTTCCCTTTAAACGTAGGATCTTTGAGCACGCGAGTGCGCCTTGGGAAGGTGATAACATAGCCTTGAAGGCAGATTTGATCTTAGCAACGCAGAACTGGAATGGGCTCACTGCGTCTAAAGAGAATGAAACAGACCTGCCTGAAGGCAGCGAGGTTGAAACGGAATGTCCTATAGTCTTCAGTAAGCTTGAGGCTGATGAATGCCTTCGAGTTGACTTGCTTCTTAAGGGAGTGGATTCTGATATGGCTGGGGTAAGAGAGAATATCGGGATTGGCTCCGATGGTTGGGTCCCGAATGAAGAATATGAAGGCGCAGTCGAGAGAAATAAGTATATTCGGCAACAGGTCATCGATCAGGCAGTGGACAATATGGCTAGAGAGCTGAGTTTGAGGCATTATCCGTTTGATGATCATGATGAGGATGAATAGAAGAACAAATACCAAAAACTGTTTAGACCACACAAAGCCAAATACTCTCGCGAACCTTGTTCTCTTTTAAACATTCGCTTTTGCAAAGATGATCAACCTGTGTGCTCAAGACTCAACCGACACTAACACCAGCAATCAGTTGTTGAGGCGTGATGGTCCAAGAGAAGACCGAGTTACTGTAGTATGTACTCCTGCTAAAGCAGAGACTACAGTGACACGTTCGATTGCTTAAGTGGGCAGTTTGAGTCAAGGAGTTGAATATTATTAAGATAATACATATTATCCTGCTACAGCTATTTACATAGTATATATAGAGTTTGGGTTTATAATTTGACACAAAGGGATTAGCCAGGTCTTGTAATATGCAAGACCAACGGAGACAGTCTAGCCAACCATGATGTCAAAGTATAAAAGCAATGCCAGCGAATCTGCGTTTACGCGAACACTTATTTTCTAAATGAGGTTATTGAACCTTTCTCTCAGCCCATCTCGTCTGTGCCTCGAACTCCGCCCGCTCTTTTCCTGTGAGTGTCTTCAAGCCTTCTTCTCTGAGATCAGCAAACATCTCAATTGCCTGATCATATGTTTCTGAGGATGTCCATCCATCGCGGCTGACAAACCCGGCTAATGAATCCCAAAAGTCTGCTCGCTCGTTCCACCCTTCACCATCTTTATAATGAGCCTGCAGTTCCTCTTCTGTGAAGTGTATTGGACACGGAGTGTTGAATCCTAGCTCGTCCCAATGCCTGAATATCTCACATGTTAATAATTTCCTAAATATGTTCAAACAAGGAGTTAACGAACCGTTCGATTCGAATAAGGCATTGCCGGAAAGGTATAATATCTCCATCCCAGGTATTAGCAGCAAACTGGACTAGTTCCCTCCTGGTCCGACCATAATGTATGCGAAGAATCTCGCTGAGTAAGGGGTTGTTTTTATCGGTTTCGGTTTCGTAGGTGTACAGAATAATAGACTTTTCGACTTGCTTCCGGGTCTGAGCTTTTTCATCGCCGTCTTCGAGGCGTTCGTAATTCTCTGGTAGCTTTAACATCACTTCGCCATTAAAGTCTACCACCTTCGGATGCCGGAATTGAAGGAACAGAGGGCCAGCCCATGTGTCCTGCCAGTCAATAAGACTCGTAATTCGATTGCCTTCCACGAAGAGATTGGCGGAGTGAATATCCCAGTGCCAAAGGTTGGAGCTAGAGAGCGCTTCATTCTTTGGGAAAAGGTATGGTATTATACGTAAGAACATTTGGTAAAGGGAAATGTGAGCACTGGGCGAATTTTGAGCTTCGGATGCAAGAAATATATCATTTGGCGGTTTGGAAATGGCAAAGCTACTTAGCCAAGCAATCTCTCGATTAGCGACTGCTGTTAGATAATCCAGTGGGCTCTTCCCTACCCATTGTAATTAACATGATATAATTGCATCTTGAAAGCAAGCGGTTTGAACTTACAAGGACCTCGATCAATGTCCATCGATGCACGCGTTCCATTCCAAAAATCTCTGTCAACAACTGGTCCAATGGTGAAGCGCTCTTCCACAATTCTTTTCAATTCTGCAGGAATATCACCAACAACTTTAGCTGCTTCACAACCTGGAAATGCATCGCTTGCGAAGTAAATATTGCCATAACTAGATTAGAATTAGTGTCAAACTCTTGATACCATTTCCCGAACAAAATACAAACCGCGTGAAAGATACCGAGAGTAGCTTCTTCTCGATTTCGACTAAGCTCTTAACGATTTTGGTTTTATCAGAAATCCTTATATCGTCCCAGACTTCTTCTAGTTGTGTCCCTGCTGCTTCCTCCATTATGATATACTCGGCTTCTACAGGATTGTTTGCTACTGCACTCCAGGCAAAAACCTTTGGAACAGGAATATTAAGTACAGTTCTAGCCTATAAAAAGGTACAGTGTTAGTTATATTCTTTTGATACTCAATTAACAGAGAAATCTCACAAAATCCATAGTTGCAACTTCAGAAGCAGTTGTCTTGTAAGCAGGACCAGCATTTGGGTTCGAAATTCGTGCAATTGCAACAGCACCGTTGTCCATGACTAGTCGAAACACCTTGTTGTAACCACCTTCCGCAAGTTTGGTTATTGACACACAGGCCTCTGCTCCAACACTTTTGGCTGCAATGCGCTGGAGCTCTTCCACGTTGAAAACAAGGAATCGCTCATGTTGCTGGCTCTCTTCATCCCATAGCCAGCGGCCACTCGTGTAGCGGAAGAAGTGCTCATATGGGGTGCTTGAATTCGTACATTTTGTGCATGACTGATTCTGATGGATGCCCGACTTCCTGGAACCAAAGTAGGATAGAGTTTGGATGGGAAGATATCTTTTGGATGATGATTCTTGAGCTTTGAGAGCTCTAACTAGTGGTCGACGAAGAATGCAAGTAAGTTGAGGCATCTGGGCTGATTTAATAATGAGGTTGCGGAATAATTTGGTAGAACACACTTTTCAACAGCAGGGTGACACTTTTTGGATTTGACTAAGCTTAGAAGCTTATTAATAGAAAAAGGCTCATTTAAATATATGATTCATATCCATTGAAATATATGCGGTTGCACCGGGTTTCATGTCGAATCACCTTCTAGAACCTCTGTCGTGTTCGTGAAAGTCGATATATCACGTGCAGATTTGACTACGTTCATAATGACTTAAGAAAATATGAAAATTAGATGCTGAGGACCAAAGGTGGCACAAGACTTTCTCAATCAGGTTTTGATTGCTCCTGGGTTGACTCAGTGAATTGAAGACTGAATCTATGCTCTAAGTCACGTGGAAACGACCGTTGGCTATTCGTCGCAAACACAGGAGACTTTAAACATAATTCTCCACAGCTTTGCTGTCAAATTATTGTACGAAGTCTAAGAACAAGACTCTGGCCTTCTTCGTGGATCGTTTCTTTGTAACCTCCACAGAAGTTACAAGGAGGTAGATGGAATATATGTTGCTCCTTGACTATCACTTACCTTGTGATTCACACTTCACATCAAGCGAACAAAACAAACATGCCTGGGTTTGTTTGAGTCTTTATTTCCAATTATTTTTGCTCACTATTTACTAGAAACTTTTCAATCTGGCCCCATATTAAGCGTCCAGTTCCAAATCGCTTGTTCCATCATGCCTCAAATAATCCAAATTTCTGCGCCTCGCTACATCGTCACATCGCCCATTCATTCATTACCAACTCCAAAAATGCATGTATGAAACTCTAATCATAAAGAGCCAGCTCCATATCATCGCCGTCGCCACCTAGGGCCTCGGCAACATCATCAACTTCCATCTCATCCGAGGACTCGCCTTCTGATTCGCCTTGATGGTTCGGGATAACAGTGACCCTGTTATCGTCCATGACGACTCGTGCAATTTCGCCGTCCTTGATGCTGCCTCTAAGTAACAAGACAGCTAGGCGATTAAGAACCTCGCGCTCAATAAGTCTTGCAAGCGGTCTGGCGCCGTACGCTGGTGAGTAGCCTGCAGCACCAAGGTAATCCCTAACAGCCGGCGAACAATCGATACGGATATTTTTGCCGTTAGCCTCCAAGCGTTTCTGGATCTCGCCTAAGCGAACATCAACAATCTTTCGGATCTCGGTCTTTGTGAGACGATTGAAGATGACAGTCTTGCTGATACGATTCAGAAACTCGGGAAGGAAGTAGTCTTGGAGTGCTTGTTCGACGAGTTGTCGGGTAGTTTCGTCGATTTTGCCGTTTGCGGCATTGGGACGGGAGAGGTATTCAGCGCCAAGATTGGATGTCATGACGACGATACAATTGCGGGCGTCGACAACACGTCCTTGGCCGTCTGTAATGCGACCATCATCCATGAGTTGGAGGAGGACGGTTAAGACTTCCTTGGCAGCCTTCTCTACTTCATCGAAGAGGAGAATAGAGAAAGGTCTGCGACGAAGGGCTTCTGTGAGTTGTCCACCGGCATCGTGGCCAACATATCCTGGTGGAGCACCAATCATCCGACTGAGTGAGTGACGCTCCTGGTACTCAGACATATCGAGACGGACCATGGCCTTGGGGTCATCGAACAGGAATTCTGCGAGGGCCTTGGTGAGAAGTGTCTTACCAGTACCTGATGGTCCACAGAAGAGGAAACTAGGCGGTGAGTTTGGATTACTCAGTCCAGCACGCTGGAGACGGATAGCGTTGGAGACGGCAGTAACAGCTTCTCTTTGGCCAACCACTATCTTCGCCAGAACCTTTTCCATGTGCAAGAGCTTGTCCTTCTCGGTAGTCTTCAGCCTGGTGACTGGAATTCCGGTTGCACGAGCGACAATTTCGTTGATTTGGTCAGGGCCGACAACATCAGTGATGAGCGATCCGCCAGAATCAGGATTGCTTTCCGAACTGAGAGCAGCATCGGCAGCTTTTTTCTCCTTCTCCAAGCTCTTGATAAATGCTTCATGCTCTGGGATTGCATAGAACTGCAAATCGGCAGCACGGCTATCATCGCCTGAACGTTTGGCCTCCTCCAGCTTCACTCGTAAAGCATCAAGTTTGACTTTTGCTTCTTGAATGGCCTTTCCTCTAGCTCGCTCGCTCTCATATTTGTCACGCAATGGTCTGAGCTCCTCCTCAACGTTACCAGCATCCTTCTTAGCTTGTGCAAGTCGTGCTTGAGAAGCCTCGTCCTTCTCACGTGAGAGGGCGTGGATTTCAATCTTGAGTTGTCGTAGACGTCGATCCAAAGAGTCTAGGATTTCCGGCTGAGATTCTCGAGCTACTCGCACTGCAGCCGCAGCTTCATCGATGAGATCGACTGCAGAATCAGGTAGACGCCTCTGAGTAAGGTATCTAGCAGCTAAGGTGGCCGATGCGACAATAGCACTATCTGAGATGTTGACTCCGTGGTGAACTTCGAATCGTTCTTTCAATCCACGTAGAATTGAGATTGTTTCCGGAATGGTAGGCTCTTTGACGAGAACTTGTTGGAATCGACGCTCGAAAGCTGCGTCTTTTTCGATATATTTCCTGTATTCCGCAAGAGTAGTCGCACCGATACAGTGAAGTTGGCCTCGGGCCAACATAGGCTTGAGCATATTTGCGGCGTCCATTCCTCCTTCACCGCTTGCGCCAGCGCCCATCAACAGGTGCATCTCATCAACGAAGAGAACAATCATTTCCTTAGTTTCTTCAATCTCCTTCAATATTCCCTTCATTCTCTCTTCAAATTCACCTCTGTATTTGCTGCCTGCAACAATGGAGCTGACGTCGAGTGATAATAACTTGCAAGCTGCGAGGTTGTCTGGAACATCGGAGTTTACTATCCGCTGGGCGAGTCCTTCCACGACGGTGGTCTTTCCTACACCTGGCTCTCCAATCAAAACAGGGTTGTTCTTCGTTCGCCTCGAAAGAATCCGGACCACACGTCTAATCTCCTCTTCTCGTCCAATAACGGGATCCATCTTCCCCTCTCGGGCCATAGCGGTCATATCGATGGTGAATTTCTTTAAATTCTCATGCTCCTCTTCGGCATCCGCCGTCTTGGAGTCGACTCTCCGGGTTCCACGGATTGATTGAACTGCATCTTGTAGGACCTTGATATTTGGAATGTTAGCATCCTTCAAAGCCACTTGAACCGATGGATCTTGTGCCAACGCCATAATTAAATGATCGACCGCAATAAACGAGTCCTTCTGCGTTTTCTGTAAGTCCTGTGACGCTCTCAGAACCTTCAGAAAAGACGGTGCCATAGATATTTGTTCGGGTGGTGGTGTCTGACTTGGTAAACGGACCACGCCCTTTTGGAGGGCTCGTTGAAAGGCTTGAGGGTCGCCATGAGCTCGCTCAACGACCTGGCGGAAGAGTGATTGGGATGCGGCACCGTGGGAGGCATTGGTGGTCTGCTGTTGGTCTTTCGACTCGTCTGGTGGGGGATCGAGCAAGCAGAGAGCAAGATGGAGGGGCAGCAGCTGTGGATGTGCGTATTGCTCTGCCACAGCCATAGCATCCGAAAGGGACTTGCTCGCCCGATCGGTGAAGTTCATGTTTGCGGTAGACATGATGTATATGTGGTATTGTTGATCGTGAAAAGATCAGTAGAATAAGTTGGTGTATTCAGTCTTGAGGTTTGGTGTCGAAGAAGTGGAACGCGTAATGAGGTGAGGGGTCGAAGCAAAATCAAGAAATTCGCTGGAATAACTTGTATGTGTATTAATTCAATCAAGGTGATGTAATAGTCCTTGAGCAGTACTTCCTATGGATAAAATATGTACGAGAGACAAAAATGCAACACAAAGAAAGACTCGGTGGGAATATATAAAGCTCGAGGAAGAGGATCTGGATCATACCACTAGGATCATCCGTTTGCTCGAAGTTGCCAGCGTGTGGTCGGTCCTTCGGGATGTGACTAGAAGCTTCGGTTCTCCACCAAAGTCTATTTGGAGGCAGTGGTATGGATCGCTCGTCCGCTGTACCGACACTGATCTGTACAAAGTAAGGGAGCTGGAAAATAATCAAATGAGGGTATTCCCAAATGTTTTCCAATAGCCAAAAATACAGAAAGGTGAGATGCCGACTCTTTACGGATTCGAGGCGGCTCCTTGAAGGACTAAAGTAGGATCACGACGGAGCTACCCTGTCAAACCTAAAGTTGTCTTGGCGGCCTGATCTTCACGCAACCTCTAAAAAAATGTAACGGCGTGACCATTGATACAAAGACGAAGTCATTGACAGCTTCCCAACACTCCTTCACCATGCTGCGCTCCCGGATAGAATCGTACTTGTCACGGCACACTATATTCAAAGCCACCAGGATACGACATGCGTCAACAAAGAGCCGCAACACTGATCCCCCTGGACACGGAGAAAACATCTGGGTCTTCACTCATTTCCAAACGAACCAAGTCGTCTATTCTCTCAATAGAGTTCTGAATGTGTGTCCCTGATCTGCATTTGAAACCTGATTCTTGTTTACTGATTAGATAGAATGCCGCTGCACTCGCCCAAATTCCATTCAATGGCAAGAAGACCGTTCCTCGAGCACTTCGTAAAGACCTGTGGCTTCCTCTCGCGAAAATATCCTTCGAACCCGGCGCTGGTAGCATAGGATTATCTGTCTTCCAGAAACTACGTGAATACCGGAGACTACACGAACTGCAATGGGGCGATGAGATATTTCTTGATAAAGATGGCAAGCCAGAGCCAATAAAGACCAGAGGTCGGAAGATCATGAATCAAAAAGCAAACTCGATCGCGGATATTGCGGCCGTGCTGAAAATGATTGGGACTGCATCGGGAGTGAGAATAGGGTTGAAGGGTGGATTTAGAGATGCCAACGAGGAGGCAGAATTCATCAATGAGGAGGCAAGGAAGAAGACTCAGCATATGGAGGCACATAACGGAAGAAGTGACGAGGAGATAAGAAAGGTCAAGGATAGATTAAGCGCGCAACTAACGAAGAAGTTTGGCGCTGAGAAGGGAGACGCCGATTTGACACAGGTTGAGGTATTATGGAAGGATCTTACCGATGCGGAGTTTGCTGAGTCGTGGAGCAAAAATGTGGTACACGATTTACTCGAGGTGGACAAAAAGAGTAGAGTGGAGGCCGTACCATGGACTGAACCAGTCGACGAGGGACTTGACAGTGGCCTAGACATAACAGAAAACAACGAGCTTGATGAGTCACAAGAGCAGAAAGTTGCCTGGGAAAGCACCCCAATTGAAGAGCAAGTATCTAGGGAGATTGAACAAATAGAGTCGGAAAGTCTCAGCACCGCGGGAAACGAAGCCAATGCAGTGTCTCATCAACCTAAGACCAAATCCGATGGAGAAACGCTTTCCACAAAACAGCAACTTGCGCTTGAAAAGCTGGAAAGAGACCGCCGCGAAGAGGAGAGATTAGCAGCGCATGTCGAACGTCAGACAAAGAGTAGAATCGAATATCTGCTGACTCTGGGATTGTCCGAAGGGAAAGTTAATGAGGAAATCGCTATCTATCGCGAAAAACTGCTGCGAGAAATTGCCGAACGGAAACAGAATAGGGCAAAGAAGACCATCAAAGCACCGGCTCATCCAGGGGCAGCTAAAGGCAACAATGCCAAGCCTGTGCCTAAGAGCAACGCTTTGATTAAGGGGATAGCTCTGAAGAAGAAACTGCATTTGCAGGGTAGGATTGAAAACTTGGCTACGTCTATGCAAATCAAGGAGCAGAAACAGCGAAAGTATGTCGAGGATCAGGTACAAGAAAGGGCGCGGTACCTGGCAGAGCTGGGCAGGAGCGAAGAGGAGCAGAAGAAGGGTGTGGCGGAGCGGAGGGAGTTTCTGGAACGAGATTATGCAGCAATGAGACAGAGGCAGTCGCACGCGGCTATGGAGAAGCAACAGCTGTGGACCGCGGAGCTTGAAGCATTGGAACGGCGGGATGTGTAGAATGTTTTGCGGAGCATTTGTACCATATAGAATCGCGGGCATAGCCGACCTGGGTGTAAAATAAAGTGGGTGTAGTTGTACTGTATACAAGCTGGAAAATGAGAAAGTGAGAAACTGGATGGCCATACAGACACCCATCCTTGATTACATGCTATCGCCCCCTGTCTCTCTATCTCTCTCCTTCCTTCCTATTGAAAAATAAGAGCCTCCTCTTAGCTAAAGCCACTACGGGTAAGGCGGTCCTAGTTCTATCCACCTCTTCCCGTTTGTCTAATAATGCACATCTCTTTTTCCACCAATGTTCCCAAATCCGTGTCCCAAATTGCCATGGGGAGATATATAATCATCATCACCCAGCTTTCCCAAACCCCCCGCCCCCTTTCCAATTTCCAAATTTATAAACTCCCGCCCTTCACGGTGAAGGTTTTCAAATACTCATAATCTTTCAGGTTCGCATCTACGGTCTCCCGGATGACTTTCGCTCCCGCGTCGCCATATTTCTCGCTCCTGTTGCCAAAAAAAAAAAAGTAATCATCAGCAGTAGCTCCCTCTGTACAATACTCCGAATATGCGGAAGCTCATGTTTCCCGCTGAAGGGACGAAAGAAGAGGGGGGGTGGGATGGGAGGTTAAACGTACCATTCCGCATTCTCCTCTTCGGCACTCTTAACTTTCTTCTTCTTAGACAATCCACATTAGCTTCTATTCCATACCCAACAACCCTCAGCGCTCTTTTTTCTTTTTTCCCTCTGCGACCTAAAAGAAATTTTACGCTCCACACAAAAACGACTATTACTACCTATCCCACAAGAATATATATATATATATATATATATCTACGGATAGAAGAA
>Ga0247734_1002826_pt1 | contig 10842 bp, 4 predicted proteins | sample UWRJL103311B2_FD_180933 | JGI IMG/M metagenome (GOLD analysis project Ga0247734, IMG submission 180933) | Plant litter microbial communities from Arlington Agricultural Research Station in Wisconsin, United States - UWRJ-L103-311B-2 | ecosystem: Environmental > Terrestrial > Plant litter >... | reverse complement strand
CCAGGAGTCGAGGTTCCTCGTGAGCTCTTCCAGTACCGACTCGCTTATCGCATCCATTGTACCAGGCTCAGAAAGTGTTGCAGTTGTAGCCATGACCGTGCTGAAGGGTATTAGCTAGGATTGATTGTTTGCAACGGACGATAGCTCACCTATCACTAGTCTGACTGAGATTTAGACCCTTATAGCTAGGCTGGCTCGCTGACGGTTTCCAGGCGATGGGACTTTTTATAAATGCTGGTACTAAAGTTCGATTATACAAGACTCTACAGATGGTATAAATTATATGAGCAGTACAGAAGATTTTGGCCATATCTATGGGCGAGCTCAAAGTAAATAAGGAATGAGTGGCTTGCAGAGCCTCGGTAGCAAGGTAAGCTGCAGCCTTTCACAATCATCACGAAAGCTACAGGGAGCAAACTATTTCGCCATGTTGAAGATCACGTCATACCTAGCCCAAGGTGACGCATTTACTGTTTCAGCCTTGTGTTTTCTACCAGAGAAGTTTGACAACATTGGTCACTCACTACGAACAGGTGAAGTATAGGGGTGGCTGAGTGTCAAATTGCCGTGCCGCCTTCCTCATATGAATTTAGACAGATATTTCCTCGCTTTGTCTTGTCTATGATCATGATTGTGCTGATCGAATCAACAAGGTTGCTTGGCACCCTATCGTTGTCGGATAACATGAATACAGAGAAATATCTGCGGGGCTGCTTTTTATGCAGGCTGCTGGCGTTGCCCCAAAACTTCATCGGCATTATCGGTGACACTAAAAGCTATCGATAAGATAAACTTCATTCGTATCAATTTTCCAAGGTTGGACATTTGTAGCAAATACTTAACGAACGTTACGAATAAGTATCGGCATATTGTGAAGTTGGCAGGACCGCTTGCTCAATTGCAAGGGGGTTGGAGAAGCCACGCCAGAACGAATGATACTTTTATCTCATGCAATGCTGGGAAATAGATTAGTCTAGATGTAGTATAAGAGAAAGCAAGCTTTCGATAATGTGACAACTATCTTACAGTAGCCACTTCAGTAATTTTACAAGCATTAAAGTTTTGTTAGCTTTGTCATGAAATGAAGAAGTCCAAAGTATTGACGCATTTGGGCGACCGGGGAAGCAGCAGAAGCTTGTGCGGTATATTTCGTTTCTGTTGATCATTTATCGAGAGCTCGGTGATTAATTTGGGTTTGTGTAGAAATTGTAAGAAATTGTTTATTTAATGGTTGTGCATTCTTATCTGGACAAAGAGAAGATGAAAGGCATTGAAAGCTGACAAAGTGGAGGAACTAGGATGAGGAAATGGCCCTCATTCAGACATGCCTTCACTACAGTGACTTTACATAAAATACTCGTGCATATCCATTCCCCCGCTCACTGAATAATCAACTACTAGCCTTCATTCTGATCCATATCATCTCTGCTTCTCCTGCCATTTCTTCCATGCCGCAAAACAGCTCCTGGAGTTCCTCTTTAGTCGTGAAGGTCCTTCATTTCCCGTACGGCTGCTCTCTGCGCCAGACCTACTCGGTGGGTAAAACCCATGACCTCTTCTTTCACTAATTTTTCCTCGGTCAATTTCCTGCCTAATGCGGCTTCTATCCTTAGCCATATCTCAAGATCATATTGCGTGACAAGTGAAATTGCAATGCCGCCTCTACCCACTCGATGGATATACGTCTTGCTGTCTTGGGGCAAATCAAAATTGATAACGAGGTCTACCGAGGGTATGTCGAGCCCCCGAGCTGCTACATCAGTGGCAATAAGCAGATTTCGAGACCCCAATCGAAATTCATTCAATGCTTCTAATTTTTCACTCTGTGAGAGCTTGCCGTGTAAAGGTATCGCAGAAAATCCAAGATGTCGTAGCATAATTGAAATCCTTTGACACTCATTAATGGTACGGGTGAATATGATCGCCATCTCACCTGCTCGCTCATTTAGTGTATGAATCAAGTAGGTATCTTTGTGAACATATGGGATGAAAAGATATGACTGTGAGAGTGTCGGGACGGTTTTACGCTCTGTGGATGCTGAGATTCTTATGGGATTTGATAAACAAGCGGGCAGTAGTGACTCGATTTTGCCGGTCATGGTTGCAGAAAATAGATATGTAGTCCTCTTGGGTAATATCTTCAGAATCTTATCTAGTATTGGGCCGTAATCAAGATCCAACAGCCTATCCGCTTCGTCCAGAACCAGATATTTCAATTGTCGCAGCGAGAAACCTTGAGTATTTTCCAAATGGTCAAGCAGACGTCCTGGCGTTGCCACCACGATATGCGCCTTTTCCCCTAACACGATCGCCTGTGAGACCATGTCAAGTCCCTCGATCAATAATTCGGAACGGATGGATACCAAGGCACCTAAGGCTTCGACAACTTTCGAGGTCTGTTGCGCAAGTTCCGGGGTGGGCGATATGATAAGAGAGTGTAGAGGTTGTGGCTGGTTCACCAATGCATGTAGAATCGGCAGTACAAATGCTGCTGTCTTGCCACTACCAGTCTCTGCAATGCCGATTAAATCACGTTCTTGTAATGCAATCGGGATAGATTGTGCCTGGATAGCCGTAGGCGTTGTGTAACCCAGGGTATAACAAGCCTCGCATAATGATTCCAGTATACCTAGGTCTCGAAAAGTCTTGGGAGAGTCCTTGATAGCAAATTGACCATTCTGATCTTGGGGGCTCAGCTGTACGGGTTCGGATTCCGATAAGGTAGCGGCACGATTTAGAGAGCTTGAGCGGTGGCTATGCTCTGTTGAAATTGTAGCATCATGAATGCGTTGTCTCTTTGGCGACGACATGGTGCTGGGAAGAGTCTTATTGCGCAGTAGTGGATATAATAGAGGACTGATGAATAGTTGCTGGTTGCGAATTTTTGCCAACGACGATCGTGATGATTGTTGTAGGAAGCTGCAAAGCTTAGGGCTTCCGCCTAGTCTCGCCCGGGGAAGGCATGTGACGCGGTCTAATCTTGCTCAAACTATATCACTTAGTCCCGGATACTGTTCAACTCCTTGACTAGCACACTGCTAAAAATGCATCTACAGTAGAAACTGATTAATCTGGTCAGGTAGTAATAAAACTGGTGTAGTTGTGGATGAGGTGGACTCCAAGCTTGTCGTGGATATTGTAATGTACACCCAATTGTAAATCGTAAATCCTTACTGTCAAAGAGAGCATTGTACCTAATTTCATTGCGCCTGGTGGGTAGGTCATCTTAGCAGTACTGAAGTAAGACTTACGTGTGCAGTCGACCTTTGGAGATCAGTAATAGTTGGCTGGCTGTGGAAACCTGGAATTCGGTTAGGCACTTTCAATCCCAGATATCTTCTCTCCGGCCGCTGATTGACGAGATACAAGAACCGTCCGACCCACCTGCTCTTGTACTGAAGCACCTTGATGATGATCTTTTAAATGCTTCGGCAGCCCAACGGCTTACCGGGCCGGAAATTAAGCGCGTTGCGAAAAATGTCCTGGAAGCTCTAGAAGTTTTGCATGACGAAGGCTATGTGCACACAGGTATGATGTTATCACAAACCACTTGCACGACTCTGGAAGCCCTAATCAAAGTTAAACTGCAGATATTAAGCCTGATAACGTACTGGTAAATTATGGACAGGGGAATATCCGTTTCGCTGACATTGAGTTGGCCGACTGCGGAAATACTGTGCGTATCGATTCTGTCTTCGCAAAAGACCACGATATTATTGGGGCGCCGATATGGCGGAGTCCTGAAGCACAACTCCAGATAGGATGGGGTACTCCTACGGATATTTGGTCCCTTGGTACGATGGTAAGTGAATAGGTTCTGCTCCGTCGCTCCCTTTTTTCTCTATATACTCACGCTAATAAAGTTTTGTACATGCGCAGCTTATATCCTTGATTTGGGGTGACAACTGGTTCATCTTTAAGCCGGATGTTCCCGCTGATCACGAAGAATACGAGTTAAAGATTCTCATGAAACAGCATCAATTTTTCGGGCCATTCCCGTTATCGTACAAGGAGATTGCAGACGATGAGACGTTAGCAATTCTGACCCACATCATGCAACGCGTGCCACATGATAAAATGAAGCCCTTCGGGCGTATTACTGAACGAGAAATTTCGAAGGAGGACAAGGCATTCATACTTAAGATCATGAAGCTAGACCCCAGAGACAGACCGAAAGCGAAAGAACTCCTCCAGGATGAATGGTTCACGTCAGCATAGAGGCAGAGTTTCACATTGAAGAGAAGAGAAATGGAGGAATTGAAACTTGTTTATGTCTGTATAACGAACAGAACCTTCTTGGTCGTCTTTTGTACTCACTAATGAAACTTAATAACATGCCATTTATTGATTCTTGTTCTATGTATTTGTACCGCTGTTCCCCATATCTGATTGTATGGTAGGTTGGCTTGTATGACTTAAGGCACTGCTGTCCCCAAAACCTTCCAGGGTTTTGACATTTTGCGGTAAGGCTTGGCTTGTTACAGTCCCAAGGGGGGAACAAGTTGCTATTAAAAATGAGACATCTAAGAGATGAATTGTAAGAGCAAATATCTAAAGAGAGAATGTCAAGTTGCTAAGTAAACAAAAATAATGTTATTGATCCTACGGGCTACTGAGCTTATTATGGTCTTTTACCAATGCCCTAAAGTTCTTGGCCATATTTTCTGTCCAGGCAGTGTTTGACCAGCCGCCCGCTCACTACACCCCGCCGGCCTTCTGAAAAAGGCGCCTATTTTGGTGGCGTCTGGGGTAAGATAACCTTGGATGTGCCTAAGAAGTAGTCCAACAGATGAGCGCTTAGTCGAGCAACTGAAGGTTGGCCATGCTCGCGCTGCCTTTTGAGGATCACGATTTCATAATTTGGTTCCCCAAGCTCTCGTGTAGTTCCTTGTTATTCGGGAAATGTTGGAGGAAATTCTGGCACTGCCAAACCCCAACCGCATTCCAATGGCGATATAACATGGTTAAAGTTAAAATGTTTTAAAATGGTGAAAAGCGGTTAACTAAGAATCGGGGGGTTTTATCACTTAATCTCTGGTATTTATAACTTTCGATGGTTAAATTTCTACGACTATTTCGTTAGCTCCAGGCCATGATAGTTTCATCATATCGCCAGAAAGCAATCATGACTCGAAGAATAAGTGGAAGTTTCTCCAGAGAGCAAGGGAAATGTTCTCATCTGCTACGACAAAGCCTCATTTCCATTTACAGCCCCCGGTGAGACGCTCAAGGAAGCCCTCAAACTGCCTGAGCCAGGTCTCTTCCACGCGTGTGACATCGAACCTAGAACGTTTAGTGACAGTGACTAGGAGCATACAACCAGCTGATTCCGCCTCACGGCAATATGTAGAGGACGCCTTTGGGGAGGCCAGTTGGCGTAGTGGGGCAATCAAGGCAGCAGCTTGTGATTGTTCTTGCTTAGCCAACCAACACGCATGAGGACATACACGATGATACAGGCTACTATGCATTTCCAACTTCGGGAGTTTTTTCCAAATACGGGTCGTTGATGGAGCGAGTGGTTCGACTGACTGTCACAGGCAAGGTCTGCCATCCTCAGACCCTATGCTATGAAACCTGAGCCAACAGAGGTAAAGTCATTTGTCTCAGTAGGGCAAATGCAACATCCCCAAGATTACAGTCCCATACCTGCTTGCTGATAGATTGTGTCAAGGCCTCCGATTATCGATTATCTGCTCCATTAAAGCCTTAACGAGAAGCTCTTACCAAAATTACAGAAGTTGTTCTGTCTACCAGCGTTAATGAACAGTGGCGTATAGTTGAAATATAATTTGTTGAGCCTGGCAACAGGATAATATAGGAGTCGGATACTCGAGGGTAAATTGATTGTCATGAAAGGGGCTGAGAAGGTTCTAAAATTAATCTTTAAAATCGGTCCAACTTTGCTATAATCCAACTGGCTAGGGTCATTAACAACCTGATACGAAGTATATGTTGGATAGAGGTCACTTTATGAGTCAGAGGTCGCAGCCTTGAGTTGGTCTAAGGTCACGTTAAAGTGACTGGCTATATGCTGGAGTATAAAAAGTCTCCCATCGCTCCGCCCAAGAACCTTTACAATTCATTACCACTACTTTATATCTCCAATATCTAGACTGTGCATTACTTCACATTGCTTCAAATTGAATCACCTCAAAAGAAATCAAAGCCTCCATCATGCCTTCCACGATTATATCATGCGCCAATTGCGGTACCTCAGTCTCCAGCACCCAATCTACTTGCCCTTCTTGTAACAAGAGCACCACTTAGGTATGTCTTCTCTGATACCTGACCTTTTAACTGGGGCTAATTTCGCAGAAGATTACCGATATAACCTTCTCGGTATCAGTATTTTGGCAGGCGCCAGCAATCCCTTATTTGAGATGATATTTTGTGCGGACGTTTGCTCTACTAGTCAAAGGATTGAAGTGAATTCTTAAGAAAGGTTTTTTTGTTTGCCGCAAGGCACCGAACTGTTTGGTCGTGGGTGTATTCAGATAGTGATTGCACGCTCTTTTGGAATTAAATTATATCTCACTCTGAATCGCTGTTTATTCTAAAGTGACTTGTTCTATTGAGATCTGTACTAACTAAAACACGTACTGTGCGAACTTGGAATTTACAAAGTGTTTCAATCTTGTTCAACCTGGTTGAAGACACTCAAGGTCCTTCCAATGTGACTCGTAAACCTGACATTAGCATATCTGATATCTATTGCAAATATGAAGGGGAAAACTCTCAAGAAGTGCTTATTATCTCGATGTAAACTTCGTTCAAGAAAATTCTTTCATCAAATAAAAGCGAATACTAGCAAGAAAATGACAAGATTCTCATATCCAAGACTACTAATTTCAGTATAAAATTTGTAGAAACAAAAGCCAATAATTAATTCCCTTCCGCTAGGTTTCCCGTCAAAACAATTCTGGAGTGGTCAGGCTTGGAATTTTCCTAAATGTGTTAGTTTTGTAGTGTTAGAAGGACTTATAAGATAGCAGTAGAGTAAAACGTACAGGAATCTGCTGTGACTCGAGAAACTCCAAAAGTTTAGGCCTATCATCAACTTCTCCTTCCATAATATCAGAATGACCTAATCTCATGAAAATTTCCTTCTCAAAATAGCATGGAAAGAAACCTGCATATTCCCAGTCGATAATAGCTTTAATTTTAAATTTATCCGGGTCAAGGATAATATTCTGCTGGGATAAATCGTTATGGCAAAACACATATTCTTCTGTGTTAGAGGTTTTAAGATTCCATTTATCGTTTTCTGTCACTTTGGAAACTCTATATGGAGGTATAATAATGCCAGTAGGGCCTCCGAGCGTTTTGGACTTTAAGTTAGAAAGTGTTTTGAGGTGCTCCTTAATTTCTGCGTTCACTCGCGGTTTTTCCTTGTCTGGAATATCCATCATGCTAATGCCCTCAACCCACTCTGTTATAACATAATAACTTTCATCATCCTGGAAATCGCAAATTAAAGAAGGAACTGGGATATTGGTATTTTCACGAATGAATTTTAAAGTCGCCGCTTCGTTGATAAGTCGCTCGTTGCCAACACGGGGTATATAAAGCCCATTAATACCGGTTTGAAATTCTCTTGGTCGTAAACTCCGCTTAATAAACACCTTTCCCAGATGATAGTACTTCCGTTCCCAAGTCTGCGCAAAGCATCCTGCTTCAAGAACTGGCACAGCCGCCCTGTCTGGTTTTTCTTCCCCTGATGTCATCGAGTTGAGGTTGATCAAGGACAATATGTGTGTAAACTAGAAGTGTATGAATGTACAGCCGACGATATTTTGTGAGAATTTGGTGATAGAGTCTTGGATCAACAAATGCAGTGCGCCTTCGAAGTAATGAAATGAAAGAGAGGGTTCTGAGAGGCTTATGTACGGCCGAGTGGGCTCGCTTAAGTGTTAGCTAGCGCTAAACCTACAGTCGTTAGCGTGGAGCCGCGGTAGCCTTTGGTTGTATGCCAACATTTGGAAGTTCTGGTCACATGGAAAGAATTACAGTACACAGACTGGCCAAGGATATGTTTCCAGCTATAGTGCTACCCGTTTCTCGATGTACATATTTCTTTTCTTGACTTTCTATTCACATTCAAAGGCGTTGAAGCTTAACTAACTACACAGGCTTCGGTGAGCATCAGATTGAGTCACCTCGAGCCAACCTTCTGCACCATAGGCCGTGCAGACATGTATCGGTGCCTTAAATGGCACTGGAGAGCAAATCACAAAGCGTCTCATCTCTTGAACCACGACTGGGGAAGAGGCCAGGCAGAAAATCGCGTGGCTGTAATGAACCCACCCCCACTAAAATCTAGCCCTCCTCGCCTCCTGGTTCTCCAGCATTCTATCTACCCCAAGACATGCCTAAAACACATAGATATCTTCCATTAGTCCGGCTATTCTGTATCTCTACTGAGGTATTGTACATGCATGGTGTTGTGGTGTTGCAACAGGGGCCGTTTACCTAATCAAGTCGCTTGATCCTGCTACGTTGCGTGGCTGTCCTTCATCTTTCTGCCCATAAGTCATATATTTTCCCTCTTTCAGATGATTTCACAATCTCGATGTATGTTTTTGCAGCTACGAGTCATAAGTCGTGATAAGTTTCGCTTTGTTTCCGTCCCATTCTTGTATCGCTCTGGCCATGTCACGTCGCGTACCATGTCTTCCTCAAGTACTGGGTTCGAAGAAGAATAGTGAGGTAAGCTTCCGAAAGTTTACCCGATGACCTAGGGAGAAGCCATCAACGAAAGGTATAAGGTTGTGGCAAAAATTGGCTTTGGATTAGCAAGCACAATATGGTGCTGTCGTGGAGGGTCAGGGACTAGCACGAACATATTTATCGCACTGAAGATTTATGCCCATGATCTTGTCGCAGAAGATGAGATTGATGACGGGACTTCTATTTACAAACATCTTAGTACAGCAGTAGATCCTGACTATCCCGGCAGGGCGTATATGCGCACCATTTAGAAGTCTTTCCTTGCAATAAGCAAAGCAGGAAATACTTCTTGGTGCCTAATTCATAAGGTTCTTTTCAATGATATATTGAGTCTCTGTTATTTGTATCTAGAACGAAAACTGCCTGAGGTAATGCTTAAGCAGATATTGATCCATTTGCTATCTGCACTTGACTTCTTGTATAGGGAGTGTTATATCATTCACATAGGTCAGCTTGCTAACTTTTAGCTTAAGCCTTATTTCGCAAAACACTAGCTGAAAGTAGATATTAGAGAGGAGAAAATCTTACTTGGTTTATTTAATCCGTCTATCCTCGAAGAAATGACGTTTTGGCTTCAAGTCTCTACAAAACTATTAACGGATATAAGTTTTGCAAAAGTGTACACTTTGATGTTTCAACAAAACTTGGACGCCCGATCATTTGTTATTTCTCTCTCGCCTGTAATTAACAGGCCGAGCATTGCCATAATATTCAACCTAACCTTTATCGAGCTCCTGAAGTCATTCTAGAGATCCCTTGGGGCTATGCTGCGGATACATGGAACTTAGGAGTCATGTTACAAGTTTCTTCTACCTATGACTGACAACATTAGTGAAAAAGAAAGTCAAGTCTAACGAGAAAATTACTTTAAGTTTGGGACATGTTCGATAACAACCGCATGTCTGATGGCCTTGACCACTGAAACGGGTATATACCGGAACCTATTCCACCTCGCTAATATAGTATGTCTCTTGGGCTCTCTCACCCTCGAGTTCCTCCGGCGGAGCAAGCACAGCTCTGTTTACTTCAATGACCAGGTATGCCTTGCTTTCCTGGATATGTACCTGGTAACCTAAAATTCATACAACAGGCAGATGGAAATGCCTAAATCCGATTCCTTTGATGTTTTGGAAATACTTTGAGAATAATCTTAATTTGGAAACAACAAAGGTTTCCTTGTTTTTATTCTCAAAATGTTTAGATAGATGGGTGCCAGATTTGAGTACTGCCCATTGAGTTATTCGAAGATCCTTAGCTTCTAGAAGACTGCGAAAAGTTGCTCACAAAAACATTCCAATCATGAACGACCGCTGCCGAGTATAGAGATGCCCTTGTATGATCAGTAGCCAATACCTACTCGAATTAGTCCATAGCAGTACAATCACCATGCGTATAATTTCCCCAAAACGAGGGGACCTTCTAGCATATTAGACTAGATAGACTTTTTTGAGACTTGCATCAGTGTAAGAGCATTTCAATACTTCATACACCAAAGATTGATCTTCTTATACCTAATAAAAAAAACCTCGTACAGTGACAAATGAAGAGACCCAATTACGCCACTAGCGATTATGTAACTTCCAACATGAGTAAACATGGTGTCGTGTGAGGAGAAGTATATAAATGTTTATGAGCATAGCATTATCACATCAGGGACAAGTAGGACTCTTCATAGAACTGCATTAGGTGGACCGAATTCATTAAATTTGAATCTTTGTCACCAAGTAGAGAAAAAGGGTATTGAAACAATTAAGAACTATTTATTGCACACTCCAAATCCAACAACTAAAGTCTATATTATGTATACAAGAAGCCTTCCCCACACTGCGTTCTGAATCTAAGCCTTGAACTTTTTGGCCTTGAAAACCTTGATTGTTCGCTTAGTATTACATCCAGTGGCTGCCGAATTGACTGCTGCAACGCTAGCTGGTGGAGTAGATGCTGCCCCAGCGGCCGATGATGTCTGAGCTACTTTCTTCCCCTTCTTGTTTGCCTTGCTGGCTTTGCTGGCCTTAGCAGGTGTCGCGGCAGGAATAGAAACAGGCACTGAAAGGACATCTCCAACAGGGCTAGCTACGGCACTTGGAATCGGGTCTGCTACTGCTACTACAG
>Ga0247734_1002824_pt1 | contig 10853 bp, 8 predicted proteins | sample UWRJL103311B2_FD_180933 | JGI IMG/M metagenome (GOLD analysis project Ga0247734, IMG submission 180933) | Plant litter microbial communities from Arlington Agricultural Research Station in Wisconsin, United States - UWRJ-L103-311B-2 | ecosystem: Environmental > Terrestrial > Plant litter >... | reverse complement strand
CCCCCCCTATGTTAGGTATACTAATTCTGAGATTGTCAACAACAGTGTTAGGTCAAGGACATGGTCTCTTTAGTCCCGAAAACAACACTGCGGAGCTTAACTTCGACACGCCAACTCGGCGAGACACGGCTATGCTTATCGAAAATGGGTGGACAGCCATAGCATTCCAGACCGACAATCCTGGCGCCTGGCTTCTACATTGCCATATCGGATGGCATGTAGGCGGTGGTCTCTCATTACAATTTCTGGAGCGAGAGTCAGAGATCTTAGATACTTTAACCATTGGAGACGACTTCAGAGATACTTGTGATGGATTTAAGGCATACAATATGGCCGATCCATTTTACAAGAAGAGTGATTCGGGACTGTGATCTCAAATACGGGAGACCATGTAGTGAGCATATATATCCGATTCTTTCCATTGTATCTCTAATTTGTAATAATATAACTTTATACATAATGGAAAATCAAGGGGCTGGTTGCACAGGCCCTATATATGTTGAGAAGCTCTAAATAGCTGTGGGATGACTGTCGTGACAATTTGGCTGCTAGCGGAAATATATACACTAGATTAAAATATATCCCAACATACCATGATAAACTATCTGGTATTGTGGACAATGTCATCATCGTGTAGAGCTCGGTTTGGTATGCCATTCAAATTCTTGGAGATATGACATGGAGTAAGGACAGAACTTGGTATATACCTGGTTCCACTGTTATCTCGCTTAAGCCCCTGAGCCTCATTCCGGTAGTTTTTTTTTTTGACACTGTTTCCTGGTTATTTGAGGTCGGGGGGTGCAACATCCATGCAATCTCCAAAGTAGGTTTAATACCGTCTACTCTTGAACCCACCATCAATTCGGCCATCAGGTGCTTGCCAGTGAATTTTAACCAAGATATTCAAAGCCTCATATACTCTTAAATCAAGAGCTGAAACTGGTCTCAAATTACCTTGAATCATTTCGATCAGCGAGAAGCTTCATTGGCCACTGAATAAAGGACCATTGCGTGGGAGTAGACATTCCGGTAGCAAGTAAACTAAAGTCGTTGCCAATTATACAAGTAATACTGGCTGGCATGATATGCCCTTAGAACTCAACTAGAAATAATGACTAGCATGGCAAAATAGTTTTAGACACTGAGACACCTTAATTGAGTTCTAGCTTGGGAAGTGGAAGCGGGAGAGCTTGAGTAGAGGGTTGAAAAGGAAGTGTTAACGTGGAATAGAGCCGTCATTAATTATTGCTTGAGACAGATCCAACACTGGTGGCCGTAAGTGCCTTGACTTGAATGCATCCATAAGCTGACAACGTAAGGTAGTTAGTTACATTAAATGTAAATTCCAAAAGAGAAAAATGAAAGTGGGTTGAGATAATCATGCTAAGCAGCTTTTGTCAGTTCTCTAGACAATTTACGAAAGTGGCCTGGTGTGCCTAGATCCTAGATCTAGAGGGCGAAGAGTGCCAGTGAGATTGCTTGCTGTAGTCCGGGTGGAACAGCCTGACCTTTAATGTCTGAGCTTCGAAGGCTCTCTTAACTTAATACTGGAAGATGATACCTACGGGAATCTGTCCCTGTCCCGCTCATTTATAGCTTTAGATAGGGTTAGATCAAAACCTATGTATTATTTATTTTCCTACTCTACGTCCTGTCGAACTGAAACCAGGCTCTGCTACCTGCAACACTCATACCATACTGGCATGCTCTTGCTACTTGCTTCACTGCAGCTCTTCTCCTTTTCCTTGTTCGTGAGAGGCAAGCCTAATTATTAGTTAGTAATATAGATGTATGTTAATACCCAAATACTTCCCCGCCTTGCGCCAGCTAATCATGAAGTTATACCCAGCTACCCTCATAGCTTCAAGATTCTCTTGAGGAAGATCAAGCTTCGCCTTAATAGCCTCGCAAACAGGGCGAGGTTGATCAAGAGCATAAGTCATAAAGCTAATAGGTAAAAAAGCCACATGATGAAAGTCTACGATATAGAGGTCGCAGTTGTTGGTAAAGATAAAGTTGCCTTCGTAAAGGTCCGAGAAACAGAAACATAAATTTTCGCTTTGAAAATCAACTTTCAAATTGTTTGATTTTGGTAGATTAGCAACCTAATATGCTATTAGTAAAATGTATAATAGATAATTCCTTGACATACGTTGTTCACATGTGTTTGTAACTCATCTACTGAAGCATATTCTATTGATGCCACAGTATATTTGAAGAGTGGATGCTTGATAATCCCACCACCAACTGGTCCTGGAGCAATATTATCAGGTACTTTGAAAGAAAGAAACAACTTAATAGCTTGAGCTATTTTGTTGTAATATTCTTGTAACTGATCATGCGAGAGTTTTCTATCAAGTAACTCTTTAAGTGTTTCCCCAGCAACATACTCCATAACAATATATACAACTTTATCTTGCTCAAATACGCGATAAATCTCAGGGATCAAAATATTTGCGGTTTTCTGCTCTGGCATGCTCTTGAGAGCACTAAATGCAAATTCTTGATTTAAGATCTCTGACATTATACTATAATCTTTTCCTCCATGCTTAATAAAAGCAGTGGGAGCTTCTCGGGAAGGGTAGATATAGGTTGGGTTATAGTTGCCAGACGCTTGTTGTGTTTGGCAAAAGGCAACAGTCTCACTGTCTGTTGGTAATTGTACTAACAGTTTCGAACTCTGATCGACTGGCGACATTCTAAGATGTAAAAGGCGGGGCTGTAACACAGTCAATGGAATCCGCTCCTCTTTCAGTCACAATCCTGTTAACTACGTCAAAGGTGAAAAACAGAGAAGCACTGACAGTTGAGGAAGATAGCGTGCAGGCTGGTAGGAGGTGAGGTGAGGTGCCGTGGTGTGCGAGGGAGTGAGTGTGTTGATTGATTTTGATAGCAAATCCATGGACTGACTGCCAAAGCCTGCAGCCCGCCAGAAGCTTAGCGACCAGCTTTTGACGAACGAGTTTCTTTGTAATTCTTGGCAATAAATTAGGCGGCCACACATCCATTTCATTTCAGTTCATTTCAGTTCATTTCAGTTCATTTCACTTCATTTCTAGCATGAAACCGCCAAAATCTCTTATAATGGCACTCCTCTTACAAACCTTTCTTACTTCTCTCCTTTGTAATTTAACAAGGATGCCTCATAGTACTCAAGTGCAATCGACATACATTTAACGGGCAATGTAACCATATTTATCTTGAAGATCAGGGAAAGTATACTTAATAGGTTGAGGCTTGATGCGAACTGTAGTTCCCTGATGCACCTCCAAGCGACTGTCCTTGATAGGCTATAATTTATCTTGCTTATTAATAGCACATCGTTCTGCATCTGGTGCTTTGGCTGTCCTTGATCACGCTTAATTATAAGGCGTGTGGACTATAAATATCGCCTATAGATCCAGCTGAGACTTAGATTTTCTATGGTCCAAGATATAACCACCGAGCCCTCTCACTTTCGCTTGTAATATTCAATGTCTTAAATAGAAGATTATAAGGTGGACAATAAGAATGAGATAGTTAATGCTATAAGAGATTCGCAGGTGTCTAATCTGTTTATAGAATTTCTCTAACAGGGTGGGCCAAAACTATATATCGTTATACGCCTAAAGATAAGCCCTGTTATAACAGGTGGCAGGCCTTGGGAGGGCTGCCGACTTGCGATGGATTCATCTGGTGGTTATGATAGAGTCTTTCATATTACTCCTTTGCCTTATGGCAATGCATCGTTTGCCGCTCACGCTGCTTTTGAATTTAAGCTCAAAATAGCTTGGACAGTAGAAAATTTGATTGCTACTATACGCGAGCCGGAAGTCGACCTCCTTGATTTCTCCTTTGCGGGAGGTTTCAAGCAGCCCGGTGATCGAACAGAATATACTGATAGATGCCGTGACTTTATGTAAGTAGATCTGTAGAATTAACAGGTGCCCTTTCTAACTCCAAACCTCCAAAGCCCAATTCTTTATTACCCTTCACTATTGGGGGATAGTTGAATAGCATATCTCCAAAATAGACAAGGGGTTTTTCCTGGCCAAGAATCTTAAGGTTGTACCAGGTAAAACGGGATTTCATGAAATCATTGGTTATAATTATATAACAAGTAATATAGCTACCAAGGTTACAGATCTTCCGATCGCTCGAGGTGTATTCTCCTGTGAGAATTTCCGGAGGACGATCAAATACGATATTGGCCATAGTCACAAATACTGCCTTCCCTATCACCCAAAAACTCTGTAATATGAAGATGATGGATTTAAGCAGCCTGACATAAACTGGTCGTAATGGGGATGGAATACTGAGTATAATTGTAACTCTAGATGGCGTTAGAAGAATGGAGTAGTGCTATATGAGTATGACAATGAAGAGTCAAGTGGGAAAGGGAAGGCGACGGCTTCAGTCGAGACTGAAGTCAGTACAGATGCTACGACTGGAGTCAGTACCTGGCCAGGTGATATATCAATTCCAGATCCATGTTATTTCATCCGCGATTCGAAATACTATTATCAGGGTGACAAGACAATAAGTGGTCCCTATGATTGCCCAAAGGATGAGTGGGTTTACAGTGAGAATGGATGGCAGGATGCTCAGCAAACCCAGAAATGGCGATATTGGGATGGTAAAGACGTTTCTTATAGGTCAGGATCATAGGCGATAAAGTGTTGATGGAGTATATAGCAGTATTTATATTCAATTTTGATGCAATAATTCTGTTATTATTTTTACTCTCAATCTATAGGACATAGCAAGTTAGCGCTCAAAAGAAGGAAGGTTTAGTGGTGACTAAAATCAACAAATTCATCTGCTTCGAGAAGCAGATGAACGAGCCGAGCAGGAGAAAGGACGTGCGGAGGAAGCCAACGAGCGCGCAGAATTGTGTGAGGATTAGTAGTGACAGAGAAGTATAAGCCTGGAGCGGGTATTCCAATTGATACAATAATAATCTATGATTCCTAATTACATCGCTAGGAGGTCGATTGATATACCCCTTCGTTCCCCTGGAGCTAGTCCAATTCTAGAAGGCCATTCCAAACATCGGGAAACCCCCTATTCTAACTAACCGAGGACAAAGAGCCTCACAAGGAAAACTTAATATAAAGCTATAAGTAGCTTACTTAATAAATAATTTAATTATATTAGCTAGTCTTCTATAATCTTTCGTAATTATTCAAAAGAAGGGGTTTCCCCCTTACAGAACAGCGCAGAATTTGAACCTGCTGATTTGTGGGGAGTGGTTGTGGAGCGAGTTTTAACTACAAGGGTTTATTGTGATTTCTCATGGGAGTTGAGTAGTGTCTTTCTGAGCATATAAGTGTCCTTTGCAACTCATCGAGTAACTTACACAAACTCAATCTTTGCATTTGCAGTTTTGCTAAAAACGAAAAACAAAGCAAAACGAAACAGTTCTAGTTATAGAGGTTGTTAGCGCTCCTATTTATTACCACCCCATCAAGTTCACGTGACGACCCACATTCCTGGAGCCCCTGAACAGTAGCGCAATTAGGGCAAAGCACGAGCCACTTGGGCCCTACCTTAGCTTCGCACGTTTCGGTTTTATTTCAGACCGCTCACTTCAATCCCCAACAATTGTTTGGGAATCCGCACTGGAACACTCGTATCACCTGGATATACAGGTCCAATTGAGTGTAGGGAATACCTCTCTCTGAAAGCACCAACTTAGGGAGTCTCCATCATGTCTTCTCACTCGCAGAGCGTTCATGGCTCTGATACCGACTTCGAGTTCATTGATACCCCTAAAGCTGCGACACCCACATTCGAGAAATTCGAAGAATGTGGTGTGAAGACTACTTCTGTAAGCTGCGCCTAATTTCCTCTTCTCTTCATTGTTGAGCAACTAGCAATTGATTGCAAAAATTCTAACGTCTACAACAGTATCCCGCTATCAAGAATGCTCCTCTCCCAGCCGATGCGGCAGGCACTGAGGGATTTTCGAACAAAGTTCTATTCTCCCTCATCTTTGGCGTTCCATTTTACTTCTCATGGAAGGTCGGTGGTGGTCTAAAGACCACCCTCTTCTTTTCCCTATTCACTACTGTTCCAATCCTGCTCGCATACTGGACTCTCGCATCAATGTTCACTCCTCGCAAGAACGAAAAGGCCAGATACCCCGGTCACCCAGTCGAACATTATCTTACCTTCAAAGATCCTGCCGATAAGGCTAAGTACAGCGGCAAGAACAAGATACCTATGGAGACGTTCTATACCATGTATTTCGATGGAAAGGTTGATTTCAATGGAGACTGTTTAGAGGTTATGGAATACAGACATGACTGGGCAAGCTTCAGATTTACCCTTGGCCTATTCCATCATGTCTTCTTCAGCTTTGTCCCTGAAGTCATTATGCACACTAGATCTCAAGGTCAGTTCTACGCAATTACTTTCCCACGCATATAAATGCTAATATACTACAGATGAGGAGCAAGTTCGCGATCATTATGACCGAGGTGATGATTTCTACGGCTGGTTCTTGGGACCACGTATGATTTACACATCTGGAGTAATTTCCGATATCAACAAGGAAGAGACACTCGAACAACTTCAGGATAACAAGATGGCTATTGTCTGCGAGAAAATTGATCTTAAGCCTGGCGAGACTCTTCTTGACATCGGGTGCGGATGGGGAACTCTTGCCAAATTCGCCAGCGTACATTTTGGTGCTAAGACTACCGGTATTACTCTTGGGCGTAACCAAACCGCTTGGGGTAACAACGGCCTTCGTAAATCTGGTATCACTGAGGAGCAAAGTAAAATTCTCTGCATGGACTATCGTGACATTCCCGTTCCTGAAGCAAAGTACGACAAAATCACTTGCCTCGAGATGGCTGAACATGTTGGTATTCGTCACCTCACTAGCTTTTTGAGACAGGTCAACGATATGATGAATGATGACGGAACCTTTTTCATTCAGGTCGCTGGTTTGAGAAAGACCTGGCAATATGAAGATCTCATTTGGGGTCTCTTCATGAACAAATATGTTTTCCCTGGTGCTGATGCTTCTACGCCTCTTAGAGATTATGTCGGAGCTTTGGAGAGTGCTGGATTTGAAATCAAGGGTGTCGACACTATTGGTGTCCACTACTCTGCTACTCTTTGGCGTTGGTACAGGAACTGGATGGGTAACAAAGAGAAGGTTGTTGCTAAATATGGCGACAAATGGTTCCGAGTAAGTATAAAATTGGGTTTGATTCCTTGGAGCAGTCGCTAATGAGTTTCTTTTAGACTTGGGAGTTCTTCCTTGCTTACTCCACGATCACCTCCCGCCAAGGAGGAGCAACTTGCTACCAGATTACTTGTGTAAAGAACATCAACTCTACCCACCGTATTGAAGGTATTAGAAGCCAATTTGCACTTTCTGGAGCTCTTGCTGCTAGTAAGGTGGACCTCAATAATACCTTCAACTTCAAGAAGGCATAAATTCAAAATGCATTATGGGGGCTCTGGTGTGCAAAAGGAGAGCCTAGTGTTCATTCATGTGTGTAGTGGAGCATGGTTAGATATGGCTGTACGTATATGTACCGTAATTGGGGGGAACAAAAGGTTCGCCTTCGTCCGCAGCCAGTGGGCGGCTTTAATGGAGCCCAGACTGTTGGAACATTCGAAGGTAGCTCTGAATGTTTTGAAGTTACCGCCGGATTTTTGTAGTATGTAGCCTATAGAAGTACTCCTAGGCAGTAGGAGTGAAGAGCTGTTTGAATCTATAGTCCTTCAAGTACTGTTACTTATGGTGTGGCTGGTATTGGTGTTGTGGCTCGTCATGGTAGCATTTCCGAAATATGAACGAATACTAGACATATGTCCAACCAAAAAAAAAATTGTGGGTTGCTCCCTTATTGTATGAATACTGTTCCATGGGTTATGAATCATTTCGGCTGGGAATAAGGATTAGAAAATCGTTTCAGGGGTTGGCTGACAGAAGCCAATCTTGCTTGGCATGCCACTAATACTATTCGGAACGTCATGCCTGCGTGGCCAGCCAAGGACTATACCTTACATTTCACAACACATACCGAGCAGACCGATTGTACTCTCTTACGGCATCTTCATCCCAGCATCAACTCGGCGCATCGTCCTTGACTCATTAAATGCTTGTCTAATATCATCATGTACTCGGGCTCAAATAGTTATCTGGGAGGGCCAGGTCAGAATGGACGACCTGGGGGACCACAACAGTTCAATTCGTTTCAACAGAGTCAACAACAGCAACAGCCACCACAGCAAAATTTCCTAAATACGAACCCTACCGGGTATGGCGCTCCAGCTCCTTTGCAGCAGAACTTTACAGGATATCCAATGCAACAACAAGCGACCGGATTTCCAGCACAGCAGATGCAACCCCAGCAGACTGGCTTCCAAGGCCAGCCATCACCATTCAATGCTCAACTTCCTCAGCAGCAAGCTTTTCAAACTGGAGCTCCTCCAATGCCTCAAATTCCCTCTCAGTTCCAGAACCAGAACCAGTCACCAGCTCCGGCGCCTGTACAAAAGCCACAACCTACAGGTTTCGCCCAGATGGCAGATAGCTTCAAGACTTCGTCGGGGGCAGCACCAACAAGAGGACGCCGGGCAGATAAACCAAAGTCGAAAATACCAAGTATCCGGCTATCGTTCATCACCGCAACAGATCAGGCAAAATTTGAGCAGCTATTCAAATCTGCTGTCGGGGAGGGAACAACGTTGAGTGGAGATAAATCAAGAGATCTTTTGATGCGATCAAGATTGGACGGGGAGTCCCTTTCCCAGATTTGGTATTTACAGGCCCGATGAAGTGTGCCGATGACTTTGGCTAACAAAATATAGGACTCTGTCAGATACAACTCGATCCGGTCAGCTACTATTTCCGGAATTCGCGCTTGCCATGTATCTCTGCAACCTCAGACTTACCAACAAGCCTCTACCCTCTGTTCTCCCACAGAATATAAGGAATGAGGTCTCTAGCATGGTCGACATTATCAATTTCAACGTGGATGATGACGGAGCCGAGACATCTGCGCTCCGAACGAATGCTGCCTCTCCCCCCACCATTCAGCAACCACAGCCAATTCAGTCTAGCTCATCTTTGTTAACTGCACAGATGACAGGATATCCAGGCCAACAGCAAGGTTTTGGTGCAGGATTTCAGCCGCAACAAACGGGTTATCAGCAACCAATGCAGACCGGATTTAACCAGCCTAACCAGCCAGGCTATTCAGCAGCATCCAACCCAACTGCATCTGGTTATAACGGGCCCCGGCCACCTATGCCACCAATGCCAACAGGTTTCAATCCAGGACAAGGCTTGTCCCCCTCTCAAACTGGTATGGGCGGTATGACCTTGCCACTAAACGCTCAGCCAACTGGACGCCCAGGTCAATGGGGACTGGTAAATGCTCCAGCGACTGGGCTTCCAAACATCGATCTATTGCAGTCCCGCATGATGCCACAACAAGGCAGAGAGCAGGGCTCGTTTACAACCTCCGGTCTTGCCGGCAACGCAGTTATCCCATGGGCTGTGACTAAAGATGAAAAGACGAGATATGACTCGGTTTTCAAGGCATGGGATGGATTCGGAAAAGGTTACATTGGTGGTGATGTAGCTATCGAAGTTTTTGGCCAAAGCGGGCTTGAAAAGCCAGATCTAGAGCGAGTTTGGACTCTTGCTGATCATGGCAACAAAGGTCGTCTGAACATGGATGAGTTTGCGGTTGCTATGCATTTAATTTACAGAAAACTTAACGGCTATCCACTGCCGGCTCAACTACCACCTGAGCTTGTGCCTCCATCCACAAGAAATTTCAATGATTCAATTGGAGCTGTTAAGTCCTTGCTCCACCAAGAATCAGATTTCCGAAAGAATTCTGGAGCTAGTCTGCTTCCTCAAAAGACTGGCGTTAGCTATCTCAAAAACCACTCTTTCAGAGGAGATTCCGGCCCTGCCAGAGGCGGAAGGAAAGATGCCACTGTTTTCAAAAACAATGATGACGACGTTGGGTACAAGTCTAGTGCGCGTCGTAGAGTCGGCAATGGTTCCCCACGTCCTGATTCTCCTTCTTCAACAACCTCTGATGATATCTCACTCGACCAATTAAGGAAAAGAATACGCGAGAAACAAGTATTACTAGATGCCATAGATTTCAAGGATGAAAACGCTGCGGATGAGGATGATGCCCTAGACAGGCGTGACCGCCGTGAAGCCGAAGATTTGTATCATCGAATTCGTAGAATCCAAGAGGACATTGATTCTCACCCAGATGCAGCATTACGAAATATTGATTCTGGTGCTGAGCGCCGTATCCTAAAACGCCAACTTCAGACTCTCACAGACAAACTCCCCGAAATCGCATCCCAGGTTCGGAAGACGGAACGAGCCATTGCAGATGCCAAGCTCGAACTCTTTCGTCTCAAGGATGCTAAAGCACATCCAGGAAGCGCTTCGTCAATTGTTGGCACTGGCCCGGGTGGCTCTGTAACGGAGTCCGACCGTTTGAAGGCAAGAGCTAAAGCGATGATGCAACAACGTAGCGCTGCTTTGACTGGTAGAAAGGTCGAAGCAAACGATGATGATTTGGCTGCACCAAAGCGCCTGGAGCAGGAGACTTTAAAAGTCAGAAATGAAAAGGAAGATAACGAGCGAATGGTGAAGGATGTGGAGGACAGCGTCCGTGATTTTTCACGTGGGTTGGAGGATAACCTTAAAGACGGTGCCGAAAACTCAAGCAGTGAGCACGAGAGACGTAGATGGGAAGATGGACTTGGTGTTGAGGATGAAGTCAAGGACTTCATATTTGACTTGCAAAGATCTAGCCGATCCGCTAAGGTTAGAACTGAAGACAAGGCTTCCAGCCGTGATGCTCCTCGCG
>Ga0247734_1002823_pt1 | contig 10861 bp, 10 predicted proteins | sample UWRJL103311B2_FD_180933 | JGI IMG/M metagenome (GOLD analysis project Ga0247734, IMG submission 180933) | Plant litter microbial communities from Arlington Agricultural Research Station in Wisconsin, United States - UWRJ-L103-311B-2 | ecosystem: Environmental > Terrestrial > Plant litter >... | reverse complement strand
TTTCCTAGCCCCCCCCCCCCCCCTTTTTTCTTTTCTTCCAAGCGAAATGTCTCTCTCTCTTCATATATAATACCACAGCTCTGCAGAAGCAATGTTGTGTATATAAAAAAGAGGGAAAGGAGGATGGTTTGATAAATGTAAATCGTGTAATATATATACCAGCCTAAAGAAAAGAAGTAGGAAGAAATGCAGTAGCGTCCAAACCGAACTACTCTCTAAGTGAAATAAGGAGGAATTTCTCTCTTGGAAGGAAGGAAGGAAAGACTGGTAGTGTTGGTGATCTACATATGGAGTAGTGTTGGTGATCTACATATGGAGTAGTGTTGAAGCAAGGAGGGAGGATAAGGGACATAAATTGCAAAGCCAGTTGTCATATAATGGTATTCAGGAAAGCGAATTAGATTGATTTTCCAGCGTTGTAGATAAAAGTCTCCTAGCATCTGAATACAGCCTTCTATTTCAGGTCAACTTCACTGAAGCTCTCTACTAATACCTGTCCCTGCCTCTCACTCTCTGTCAATGAAGCGTTTCCCTCCCTTACCACGACAAACGAATTCATGCCGGCCTCTTTAGCCGCAACAACCTCATTGACGTTATCACTTAGAAATAGCCAGCGATGGGTTGGAACCTCGGGCAACGTTGCCGCGATCGTCTCATAGCTTTGCTTCGCCGTCTTGGGCCCAGCATTCACAGTATCGAAGTAGTTGCTGATCAACGGTCGTAGATCGGCGGGTGTGCTGTTGGTATATTGAAATAGTAGCTTCTGGGCGGGAACAGAACCAGATGAGTAGATTACTGCATGTGATGTTAGTTGCTGATATCGGGTGGATAAAAGAGAAGGAGTAGCACGTGAGCTAGTAGTCGAGGGAGGTACTTACTGATCGTCTTGCCTGCACTATGCCACTCTTTCAGCTTTGGTTCCACATCAGCGAAAAGTGGGCAGACAAGAGCACCTTCCTCGTAGCCTCGAGTCCATAAGTATCCTTGAAGAGCTTTAAGATAAGGGATCTTGAGATCCTTATCCATCAGATCATGGACATGAGCGCTAAAGGCTTCGGGAGAAGTACGGTACTCGGCAGGAAATGCATCGCGGTATTTCTGGAATGAAGGAGCATCCCATTGCGTAGCAAGGGTTGCAGGAAGGGCTGAGAGAGCAAAAGGGAACTGGAGAGAGTTTGTTAGCCAGTTGTTCTATACATAATTCTGCAACATGAGCTCAATAACCCACACAGCGAGTTTGCAGTCGACTCCCCCTCTCATCCTTTCAACCCACAAATAGGATCTCAAGACAACCACCCCATATTGCAATGCTGTTGAAGCTGAATGCGAGGCTCCTGCGGGGTCGGCGTACACAAGGCTTCATGAACAGACAGAATTCAAAACACGTGAACTGATACATCAAATATATAAATCCCCGCAACATGCTATGTTTCGGCAACAAGCAGCACAGCCAAACGGAAGCGGTCGGGAAAACATTGGTTGGCGACAGGATAATTCCTCGCAACTGGCTTAGACAAGCACCCACTCGAGGTTGGGAATGCTCGCTGTCGTGCCACTTGGACACTGTGTTGTCATATCCTCACTCCATTAAGTGGTTTTTGCGGAGCCAGTTGTAGGTAGGTAAAGGAATGATATCCAATCCGCAGCTACCTCCGCTACCATTTTACGTCCAATTGTACGTTCTCGACCAAGTCATGGGATACGTCGATCTCGGGCTCGGTGGCCGCGACGCTTTGCTTCAACCACTAGCTGAAGCTATAGTACCCTGAACTGCGGTCTAGAGATACCTTCGATTTGTCTGGTCGGTGGTCGCGCAAGACTTTGGTAGATCGTCTCGGCACTTGTCCTCCATAGATAAACCGGGAACAAAAATCGAGCTGACGAGACGAAATAGAAGAATAACCATTTTCTTCTGGGGACAACACTGGCTGCCATGGTGTAGAATGTCTTGACTTGAAATTGACCTACCAAGACATCTTTGACAAAGGAGATTGGGCAGACCGTGCCTTCTGCAAGCAAAAGTTGTCAGTACCATAGACAACACGTGATTTATGTTGTCTTGGACTCTCCACGGAGAAGTTGTAGAGAACCAGAAAACTCGAGCAACAACTTACCGATATCGAGAAGAACGACTTCGTTATCCATATTGGGCAACTTCTATCTAATCACCGAGAGAGGCTGGTAATCCCCCAGCAGAAAGAGGTCCCTCGGGCGAAAGAGAGCGGTGTAGATGAAAAAAACTTTTTTCTCCCTTTCCTTTCCTTTCCCTCCCCCTTTCCCAGATACCAACTTCCCAGTGTTGAGTCGCAATTACCTGCTTCGGGTATAGCACACCGGGAGTGTCAAAGGGGTGTGCGTTAGGTGCAGTAACGTGCAGGAAGGTTGGTTGATTTGTGGTGTTCTGGGGACCTGCACGTCCGCATTGAGGATGGGACCCTTCGCTTATGGTTTTCCCTATTGGCCCGAAGGGTGGTGTTTACAATCAACCTCGATCGGTGTGAGCAGGGTGGCAAAACTTTCCATACTCGTAAAACGTCTCAATAAGACATGATTTTTTTTTAAATTGGCATGGCGGTGAAGATGAGGTTTTCGGGTTTTTTTACTTTCCTATTCTTACGAAAGTACCTTATCCTTGGTATTTGGCGAGTTATTCATCCGATCAAGATGCTCTTTACGGACGACTATATGCATAAAAACATGGCAGCAAGCGGGAGTCCCACCAACATGCTGCAGCAGGAGGTGAAGTCTAAACCATCCCAGGCTTGTGCTTGGGGAGTTACTCCATACCATGAATATTATGCTACGATAAGACACGTTGTTTGTCAGGTATACCTCCTAGCGGTATGCTGATGATCGCAGAGGTGGAGAACGGAACTGCATGTGCCAGTGTATATGTGCAGGAAAAGACATCGTGGCACACTCTCAAGCAGGGCTGAATCATGTAAATGCCTGCTTGACCATTAAGGGAAGAAACTAAATATTGATTGGGCTCACTTTCTTGTGAGATTTGCATTGTCCAGTACGTTATCAAGGCTGTTCCGGGTCAATTGAAGAGTTTTCATCTTCACCGCCATCTAGAGAGGACATCATTGTCCGGTTTGGGAATTCTCAGAGCCAGTAAGACCACAGTAGTAGGAGAATAGAATATCCACTGCTGGGAACAAACAAGCTGTAGATGGTTTATATTTCAACTTGCAAAGATGGTCGCATTCACTCCCAAGCCTTGGCATGTTTGAAGCCTGCGATGGGAGACAAGCGGAGAAGCTTTTGAAGTGTTTTGGAGTTGTCAAAATGGTCCGCATTCTGCATGGATACGACATGCGGACATGGACATGCTGTCGAGGCATGAATTGAATGATCTGCTTCTTGTCTCTCACAGCGCCACGACTTGCACGTCGACGACGGCCACTTTTGCAGTGCGTTCCACTTGGTGGTACAGGCGTCTCCATACTCCATACTCCATAGTCCCATAATCCATACATCCGAAGGAGGTGCGTTACACCTGATCTGCGCGGCAGAAATAATAGAAATGGTCCTTATTACGCAGTAAACCATACAGCATCGTTCGTTACAGCAATGCAAAAGTTGGATGTTGTGGAAAGGGCGGTCAATAGTAACACTTTGCCGGCACCAAACTACTGAACCTTTTTAATATGAAGTGTTGATTGAAGATCCTCCCGCAGCATGACAAGGTTTGTATGAAGCTAGCTGAAGCGACCTCTCTTCTAATCAAGGAGATCTTGATTCGAGGCAATAACTAGATCCGTGGGACGGTGACGGACACACAAAGCACTTCACTTATCTATCTGACGAGGAAGGTGAAGCATAAAGCGCCCGGCTAATACGAAGTACGTAGTTAAGCAGAATGGGGGTGAACTGGAAAAGACTGTTGATTTAGCCTAACGAGCGATTGCTCTCGAGTCAGACGTTGGGAATTCCAAAACCTTCCATGAGATAGATAGATGGTGTACTGCTAGGCGTGGTGATAGGCTTCCTGTGCATGTTTGGCTTTTCAGAGCGATCTGTATTCGCTGGGCACTGTTGCCTGAGGCTGCCATGGTGTGGTTGAAACATCTGGTTTTAGAGTGTTGTATGCACGGTTTATACTTTCGTAGAGAGAGGAATCCCTGGGTATGCGTTGACGAACAATCCGTGCTTTCGTCAGGATCAGAGTATAGGAGCGGACTTCGGCGACGGCATAGCACAATTCAACAAGTTGGAGCTTAATCTTCAAGCTACTGTATTGGGAAGATAAGAAAGATAGGTAGGTCATCGAGATACGGGATACTGTACCGAGTAATGTAGACGCAAGTTTCGAAGTATTCAGCACGAGCTCCCGTAGCAGCCGACACCAAGAGTATGGGGGAGGAAGATGTGGAGGCTCTGGACTCCGATGGATTTTGCAAGATCGAGAAATGGCACGGATAAAGGGAAAGCTTGAGCATAACCAACCCTTCGTGCACTTGCTTGGGTAATCGTTTCACCTCTTGCCTATCAGTGACGGGGAACGGTTTGCTCCGGTGATCTGATCAAAGCAATACAGTACAGTAGAATGGGAATAATGGAGAAGGTCTCTCGAGGTAAGGGGCTTTGAGAAGGTTTCGTTTCTCAAGGAGAACAGCCGATGTTGTATCAAAACTGAGGTGATTTCGACATACATGACGAGGTCTTGATGAGGTGATAAAGTGGCCCACGGTGTAGAAAAGCGTAGGAATCTTGGGTTGGGAATAGAATAGCCGGTATCGCTTTCCCCTTTCCCATTCCCCAATTCCTCAAACCCCCTTGCTTTGTGCCAACAGGTGATCAAAGAGAAAGAAATGTCTGATCTATGGATCCGGTTCCTTGGGATTGCGGAAAGAAAAGGATCCAGGAGGGGTCGACGTCACACGATCATAGCACATCGCATCGCATCACATCACATCACATCATATGAAAACTGTCGGAATCAGGGACTTTTCTTTGAGCCAGGGAACAAGTCCCTTGGGGGATGAATCCGGTTACAGAAATAAACTGAAGCTGAAACTGGCTTATGTATACGGTCCTGTATATACGGTAGCAATGGGTTATTACTGGCGGGCGGCAAAATCACCCGCATTGTTTGAACTGTATGCAATTGCATAGTGCCGTACAGGGCAATACATACTGCATACTGCAAACTGTTTGTGTACTGGTGTGCTTGTGTAAGTGCTTGTAAGTAATAATGAGACTTTTCATGGAAAGTAGCTTTGTCCACAGGCGGCACAAGAGTCATGGCAGAGGGAAAGAGAGGTCACGATGAGGACCGTATCTCGTGCCCAGTTCTTCCGTAACCGTAACCGTAACTGGAATGTAGGGTCTGTGTCTGTTTCTATGAGATTCGATATCGGAATGGGAAAGGGAAAGGGAAAGCAAATACGGCATTGCCGGGTGAGGATCGTGGGCAAGGAGAGGGGTTCCAGTACAGTGTACAGTAGAGTCGCTGGCAATTACGAAACCCATTCACGATCATGACACCGTTGCAGAATGCCTGGAAACGGGCGTGATCTGGTACGGGAGGAGAGAAACGAAATGACTTAAAATGAGGTGCTTAACCTAATGTCACGATGTTCTATTGTAGAGGATTCGCTGACGAATGATTGGGGCCGGAAGGTAAGGCAAGGGTGGTCAACGGGACCAGGGGCAAAGGGAATATGGATGAGATGAATAATGAATAATGAAGGATGAAGGATGGACAGGAAGGCTGAGGCGGCCTCCGCCTCCATTCCATGATAAGGATCTCGCGGCACCTCCACGATTAGAACATCAGATCCGTCGTCCTTACGATTACTCGGTACAGCAACGTTATTTACTGCATCCGGTTGCTATGGAAGTAAAGCAGAGGAGAATAAAGTTTAAATGATGCCAAAGGAGAGTTTTTGTTTTTCTGGCTTCCGGCTGTAGTTCCCTCTGGCCTCTGCGGGCGCTCTTGATTGGTACATGCAAGCAGAAGGATACGCCATACTTCACTAGGATTGGATGATTGGATGGATGGATGGCGGTACAGTACATACATAACGGATATACAGTAGTCGATATGGATATGGATTTGGGTTTCTAAAATATGGTAATTGGTAATCACAAGGTCGAAGGGCGATAACCGTGCCTACTGTTTAGCACACAATAAGATTGAACTCTAATTTCGTGCCTTTGAGCTGCTCGCGCTTTCGTGCTGTACCTGCGTATAGCGAGATTGCGAGTCCCTGGTCTCGCGAGGAGAGTCGTAGCGAACAAAGCTCGAGGTGGAACGGGTATGCAGCTCTCCACGGCCTAATCAAAAGGGCCTGGGTGATGGTTGTTCTAGCGGTCAAGGGGGAGCGTTCAGGAGAGCGTTCAGGAGAGCGGTCAAGGGACGGATGGATGGACGGTAGTGGTATAACAGTAGAATAATAGAATAGTATTTCTATAGTATAATAGTATAACGGTATAACAGTATAGAAGGATAGTGGTTATGTAGGAGTGTAGTAGTAGTAGTAGTAGTAGTAGTAGTAGTAGTAGTACTGATGGTGGTGGTAAATGTTAGTAGAAGTACAGGAAATAGGAATAGGAACTGCAAACCATACTGACCATTCCTACTCCTACTCCTACTCCTCCTCCTCCTCCCTCCCCAAGATGATGATATGATGCTTTGTTTCTTGCAATAGTAACTGTACTGTGCTGTACTGTAGTGGAGGGTAATACTGTGCCAGTGCCCAGTGCCGTTGCCGTCGGTCCAGGACCGTCTGAACCAAGTGTTTACCTTTGTCTTGTCCTGTCCTGTGCAGCCTTCGCCTTCAACGAGCATCAGCACCCCAGACCGTGCAGTGCAGGTGCAGGAGTAGGTGCAGCCTGCTGCAGGTTGCGTGTGCATGCATAAGATTACAGCCAAGTGGTACGAAGAGAACAGACAGTCCAGTCGTTCGTCGTAGTCGTCGTGGTCGTTGTAGGCCACTCAGGCGCCTCCAAAACCCCCCTTAGGAAGCAGAATCATCCCATGGAAAAGACCACCACCACCATCACCACCACCACAGCCTTCATCCTGCAGAGCCCTAATAGCGGCCTCCCTCTTCGCCCCGTTGGCTCCACCCTGTTTCAAGTAACAGCACCCATTGGTCGCACCTGACTGGCTGTTGCTTGACGCCGGGGTTGCTTTCGGGTTGAGACACGGTGCTGCTTTCATGGTCAGCAGGCCGCCCGGTTCTGGGCTTGGAGGGATTGCCCTTCCCAACAAGAGGCGGAGAGGCGGTAAAGCCAGAATAGCAGCTAGTCTCTAAGCGATCAAGCGTGCCAAGGTCGGAGCTCGCCAAGAGGACGCATTAAGGACAGGTCGGAGAAAAGTGAGTCTTGAGGACCTATCAACGTCATGCATAGTGGGTCTGGTGCCCCGCTCTAATTCAAGATTTGGTGCTAGCGTGCTAGCGTGTGTACAAAGTATACAGTACTGTACTATACTACTGTTGCCAAACCGATTATTATTACCGACAACAGACAACACAGCACCCACCAGAGAGAAAAGGGGGGGAAGATTCTTTGGTCTTCTACTTGCGTGCCTGCTGCCCCACACACCCACCAATCCACTCACGGCCCACTCGGCCCACTTAATAGTCCACTCAACTCATCGATCCAAGCAGCGCGAATGGTGCCAACCGCCGACCGTTCCTTGCCTTGTTGTCGTCTCCTCCTTCTTCCAAACCCTTCCTCTGACCTACCTTCTATACCTATACCCCCATCCCTCGAAGCTGCGAATTGATCCAAGACTGGCTACACATCATTTCAGCTATCCTCCCTTCTCCTCCTCCTCTTCTTCTTCTTCTCACCACCATCACCATCATCTTCTCGCTTCTCACCAACCTCATCCATCATCTCCGCCTCGCCTCGTCCTGACTCACCTCCCAATTACCTCCACCTAATTTACCACCTCACCTCGAACTCATCAACACTGGTTGTGTCACCTTCCTGCTGCTGCTTTATAGTTGCTCAGCAACAACACTCGCACACATTCCACAAACCTCGAATCATCTTCCATCGCCGCATCTTGAAACCATCCATCATCGTCATTTGCCGTCAACAAGAGTCGACTACATTCCGCTTCCCGGGCGATTTTGCAGACCGATCGAACACGCAAGCAACACGTTCACCCCGAAAGGATAAGGCAGCGAAGAGCAAGCTCTTCTCTACCTCTTCCATCCAACTCCCGTCACCAACACATGATTTCCATATCGCTTCTTAGGACCGCTGCACGATAGTCTTCTTCAAACACCCGCTACACTGATTGCCCCGACTGCAGTCGAGCTCACGCTCGCCTACCATCATATAATCTTCAATCTGTTTGAGCTACTTATCAGCTTTCGGCAACGTCCACTTCACACATCACCTCTTTCACGATAATTTCCAACCTTCAACCCCATCAGGCTTCCGTCTTTTGTACATTGATTGCCCTCGGTTCGATTCGATTCCTCCCATCGATACCATCATTAGACATTCACGACTGCGTAATTTGTCAACCCTGAGGCTTTATATAAATCCTCGACCGTTCGTTCTACACACCACTCGAATTCCATGTTAGCATAACGACCTCGCTTTTTTCCTTTCCGGACCCTCGTCCACTGTTAATCGTTACGACCAACCAATCCAATTTCATTTGTTATACAATACCCATCAATGAGCCTCTGACCCTACGAACACCTGGAGTTTTTTCTCGGACACACCTTCCGTCCATTTCAAATATATCTATATAGCGCTGTCACCTAGTTTGTTCGCCTTGCTTCGCCCTTTTCTCTTCAGCTTCGGGGACTCGAAACTTACCTACCACTTCCACCACCTTTGAGCTCTCGTTGCTCACTGTGCCACTACACTTGTTAGAAAAGAGAAAAGCGTTATCACGTTGTATTGCTCAATTCCAAAATCCAATCCAAAAAACACTTCTTTTTTGTACGACTACCAACATTACGCGGCCGTTTTTTTAATCTACCCTCCATCACTACCCCATAACATCTTCATACCACCCATCAAAAACACACCTGCACATACATCCCTAAGCATGGAATGCCTAAGAGATACGTTTTATGATGGAGTTGTCCTTGATGGACGCTTCGAGACCGTTTCACCCCTCAACCATGGCTCTTTTGGCATGGTCTTCATGGCCAAGGATCTCACAACCAACGAGTTCGTTGCCATCAAGTGCTTGACAAAGAAATCAGCTACCAGTGACTTCGATTCCTCTTTTGCCGTCGACGAGAGATCAGAGGAGCTAGCTTGTCACGGAAAACTGGGTTCTCACCCTAACATCGTCAACCTCATTCACTCATTCGAGACCGAGGCTCACATCTACATCGTGCTCGAGTTTTGCTCAAGAGGCGACCTGTACGAAGCCATTCGTACTGGAACCGGCCCACTAGAAACTGAACACGTCCGCCAATTCATGCTTCAACTAGTGGATGCTGTTGCATACATCCACTCCAAGGGCATGTATCACCGTGACATTAAACCAGAGAACATCTTCCTGACCCAGGCTGGAGAAATGAAGCTTGGTGACTTTGGTCTTGCCACGTCTGATACCTGGACTTATGAGACCACTGTTGGAAGTGACCGATACATGTCCCCCGAGCAATATGACTCTGCTGGTGCTGGTTATTCCCCTGAAAAGGCCGATATCTGGGCCATTGGTATCTGTCTATTGAACATTCTCTTCTCTCGCAACCCCTTCACCACGCCGACCGAATCGGATCCCTTGTTCTTGGACTTCTCTAGAGACAAGCAATCACTGTTCGATGTATTCCCAAACATGTCTCAAGATACCTACGAGGTCATTTCTCAGTGTATGAGTCTCGACCCTCGCAAGCGTTCCCTTGATGGCGTCCGTGAGGCTTTGGAGCGTGTGGTCAGCTTCTCCGTCTTTGATGATCCCATGGACGACTTCCTTTCGGTTCCCGATAAGCCAGTCGTTGCCAGTGCCAATCGTGAGCCTCTCCGTACTCCATCCATCCAAAGTCCACAAGTGGATACGGGCTCGTTCCCATGGGCCAAAGCTCTTCAAGCAAGTCCTCCCCAACAGTTCCGTCAATTGTCGGCCATTCCGGACGACGAGAGTTGCTACTCCGAGGATCTATTTCCCAGCTCAGAAGAGTCCCAGAAGGATTGGTTTTCGGTTGGTGAGCAAACACCATCAATGGCCTCAATCATGGAATCTTCCCTTGCTTCTATGCACTCAATGGCCATTCGACGGCCGGTCAAGATGCCCAAGGCTGCCATGACTCCCATCTCTGGTTCCCTACCAATCACCATGTCTAAGCCTATGCCATTGCCATCCATGTCATCTGTTTTCGGTAGAAACAAGGATACGGTTTCTAAGAGCTGGAGTGATTTGTGGGATGAGGATATCGAGGAGGAAGAAGAGGAAGCCGAGAAGCTACTCAAAGCACGTCAAATACAGAATGCTCGATCATGGAGCCACGAGAGCACTCATGATGACGATACCATCCGCCAAGGAGGCCCATTGCAACCAAAGAACTCGTCTTTTGCAAACATCCAGAAGTCTAAGCCAGAGTTGGCACCCGCTGTGGCCAATGACATTGACAGTGATCTAATTGCGGATGGTTTCTTCTTTCATGATGCCCCACGCAAGGCTGATGAGGTTCACAAGCCGCGCTATTCACCCCCATCAAAGCGTACCAGTGTTGACAAGTGGTCGGCACTCGGTGAACGTAGACGTGCATATACTGGCTCATCGGAATCGGGGAGATCCCCAGAGTTGTGGAAAGGACGGAGAGATGTTGGATTAGGCTTCTCGGGGTTTGGAGCAAAGATTTGGGATAATAAGGCGCATACTGTCGTTAAGGATAAGGGTAAGGAATGCCCTTGGGTTAAG